>Ga0070731_10002390_pt1 | contig 17997 bp, 8 predicted proteins | sample Coa_R1_2_FD_66448 | JGI IMG/M metagenome (GOLD analysis project Ga0070731, IMG submission 66448) | Surface soil microbial communities from Centralia Pennsylvania, which are recovering from an underground coalmine fire - Coalmine... | ecosystem: Environmental > Terrestrial > Soil > Unclassified ...
GATGGTAAGATTGCCGTTGACGGCAAGCTGTCCCAAGAGCGTGTTGGGATTGGGAGTGCTCGGTGGCGGAGTTCCAAGCGTAAGATAACCCGGCTGGACGCCGGTCAGACGTACATCGCCGGTGGCATAGAGAGTCGCATTGGCGATCGATGCGTCGAAGACTACCGCGCCCATCACGTCGATATTGTCGGCCCGGAAAGTTACGCTGTTGTTGCCGGTCAATGCGCCGAACGGGTTCGGGCTGTCGACGGACTGGACGATGCTTTCGAAACCGATGTACGGCGCGGCGATTTCCAGATCGCCGCCCGAACTTACGACGATGGCGTAATAATCAATATCCTGACTCGGGTCGGTCTGGCCGTCGTACGGCCTCGATGTAAGAAAGAATCCGCGGCTGAGTTTGATTGTGGCGTCGCCGACGGAATCGATGCTGCCTTCGGCGACGAAAGTCGCAAAGCCGGAAGCCGAAATCTGTTGTTCGGAGACCGCGTTTGCCGTCGGCGACGCCGGATCGTTTTGATAGAAAACCGGGTCGAGCATGATGAGCGTGCCGCCGAGCGCCTGCGATGCGCCGCCCTGCGCCAGGATTGTCGCGCCCGTGATCGTGCCCCCGTTCTCGAGATCGAGCATGCCGGCGTTGCTCCACACGCGTGTCGGCGAATAGACGCCGTCCTGTCCCAGTTCGTCGTAGGTGTCCGAGGCTCCGGACAGGTTGAGCAGCGATCCCGGGTCGGCGACGATCGCTTCCGCCAGGCGTTGCCCGTGGGGATCGTTGAGACCCGAATTGATCGGCAAATTCCCGTAAATTCCAATGCCGGGCGTTTCCAGAAAGAGCGGTGTCGTGAACAGATACCTGGTCTCGGCTTCGAGCGTGCCGCCCGCATAGAGAGTACCGGTGACAAAGTGTTTTTGTCCGGCTTCTTCGGCGCGCGGATCGCGGATGCTCACGCCCGACAGGTCCGTAATGCTGCCTGCGCCGAGGTGTACGCCGACTCCGGCGTTAAGCGTGCCGAGAAAATAGATGTCATAATTCGCGGCGACATAGGCGTTCGTGCAAAGAGCCGAGCCGCACATGATGCCGGCCGTGTTGTAACCGTTCTCGTCGATGGTGCCGTCGGGATTGAACGAGAAAACATCGGACAGGTTGTGCACGCCGATCGCGGAGTTGGTGCCGAAGATCTGGGGAAGGACTTCGCTCTGCGTGATGGTGCCGCCGGGGATACGGATCGTTCCTTCGTTGTCGAGTTGCGAAACGGTCAGGATGCCGCCCGCGTCATCGACCAGCTTTCCGCCTTTTGCGACCTGCAATTCGATCAACCCGCCGAGCGTAAGATTGACGGCCTTGCGGTCCCAGGCGTCGGTGGGAACGCTCGGTTTGATGATCGAGTAGATGTCGCCGCCGGTCGCAAGTCCGCGCAAGGCGACCATCTCCGCGGCGGCGTGCGCCGGATCGTTCCAGTCGATCGCCAGGTATGACTGAGTCAAATCCAGCGTCTGGCCGGCGCCGATCTTCAGGACATCGGTCTCCAGGAGCGCGTTGTAGCCGCCATAGCCGTTGTCGAACTGGTTCGCCACCAGATCGGTTTTGTACGTCGTGATGTCGTAGTTCGCAAAACCGGCGCGCGAGAAGAAATCGAGCGGCAGTTCGGTGCCCGAAAAGGCGATGCCGTCGCCGAAACTGATCGAAGGCGTGTCGAGCGTGAAGGTGCCCCCGCCCCCGAACCCGTAACCGATGATCGTACCCGGCGCGAAGTACACCCGTGCATTGATCTTGTCCGGGTTGTCGGGAACACAGCTATTCAAACCGCAGGTGACGCCATTGACCCGGAAACCGGAGATTGCGCTTTGCTCGAACTGGTTGTTGGACGGAGTTGACGTCTGGAAAAAATTTGTCTGTTCGATGAGGCTGACGTTGCCGCCATGGGCAGAGAGATTGAGCGCCCCGGTCGGAGAAACGTACCCTCCGCCCGAAACGTCGATGAGTGCCCCCCTGTTGACCAAAATACTGCCGCTGATGTCGGTGTTGACCTGCTGGCTCTGGTCGCTTTCGCCGTATTTCAGAACGCTCGCCGCGGCGTTGAGCGTCACGCTCCCGCCGTTTGTGTATGCCGAACCGAGCAATTCTCCTGGCGCGGCTTCGAAATCGTTCGTCCACAGCCCGCGCGTCGAGAGCGTGCCGTTGACGATGATGTCGTACGGCCCAATCATCGTTTGCGCGTCCTCGTTGACGAACACCGAGCCGCCGAGCGTCGTGTCGCCGCTGCCCTGAAGGCTCACCGTCTGGAGATTGATGTTTCCCGAGGGCACGGAAATCTTGCCGTCGATGGTCATCGTCCGGCCGGCCACCGCCTGGAATGCGCCTCCCGGCGAAAGATTGACGTCGGCGCCGCTCTCGACATTGATCTCGCCGCTGGTGGCCAGCGCCAGATCGCTGAGGCCCATGGCCGACAGCGCATCGGCGTTGAGCATGATCGTGTCGAGGCGGTCCGTCGGCAGGTAGGAGTTCGGATCGCGCGTCGGGATTACGAGCTGGCCGTCCTGTACCGATATCGACTGGCCGTAGCCGAAATCCGAGGAAAGGGCATGGTAGTCGGCCTGGTCGACGATGTCGATGTCGCCGCCGCCGTCGACCGTGTTGCCGTTGGTATCGTTGGCGAGCGCCTGAACGAAAAGAAAGCCGCCGTTCGGAAGCTGCGACGGCGCGCCCTGCAACATTCGGCCGTCACCGTAGACGCTCGACTTCGCCGTCCCCAGCTGCGCGTCTGCGAGCTGTTGCGGACCGGGAAACGCGTGGGCGTACACGGTGCCGTCGAGCACGATGACCGACGATTTCAGCGTCAGGGATCCCGCATCGCGGCCTTCCGTATAGGCGGGTTCGTACTGCCGGCCCACAAGCAGCGGATCGACGAAGTTCTGTATTACGCCCCAGCGCGATTGCACGGAGGTAAAGCCATCGTAGACGCCGAGGTACACGTCATCGGGATTGGCGTCGGCGATATTGACGACGTTGCCGGAGGCGTCGATGAGGAAGCTGGTCTGCACCCACCCCGCCTGATAGGTCACCCATCCGCCGTCGAGATCGATGACGGCGCCTGACTTGATGGTTACGTCACCGGCAAGATCGGGATTGCCGTTCTGCGCGTAGCTCTCGGCGCCAAGAGAAACGTTTCCGCCCCTGGTCATAAGCTGCTGCACGGAAATCCCGACCTGCTGATAGTAGCTTTCGGCCGGGATCAACGGAGATCCAACCCACGCTACGCCGTCCGAGCGCACGCCGGAGAGCCTGGGGTCGATGTACACCGTGGCCCCGTTCAGGAAGCCGTTCTTGTAGAGGTTCGGATCGTCCTGCAGGTCGTTGCCGGTAACGGGATGAATCGCGATGCTGTTGATCGACGAGGGCACGAGAATGTCGGGCAGACCGGCCACGTCGATGACGGCGCCCGTGTCGATGAACACGCGCGACAGTCCCTGGTCATTCTGCGTGTTGTCGGCACCAGAGGCGACGCCGATCGTCACGTTGCCGCCCGGTGCGTAGATGATGGCGGCGCGCTGCATTTCAACACGCGACGTGCTGTCGCCGATCGTTACCTGGGAAGGCTTGAAATCGGTCAGAGAGACCGGATCGCGCGGAATGACTTCGCCGGACGTGTCAGGCCCGATCGCTATCGTGCTGCCTGCGCCCAGTTGTACGTCACCGGCGCTGAGCTGTATGAACCCGTTGCGCGATACGCTGGTGGTTGCCTCCAGGATGCCGTCGTTGATGACGCCGCCCTGGTCGTTGCTCATCAGGGATACGTAACCCGTGGGCGAGGAAATTATTCCGGTGTTCTCGACGTAGTCTCCAACCGCCCATTCCGCGCTGTCCTGCGATGACAGGGAGAACCCGCGGATGTCCGGTGTTGCCGTACCCGCAGCGCCCGTCGAACGTTCGAGCGTCACAAATTGACCGGCCTCGAGGCTGACCTGGCCCTGCTGCGCCGTGAGTTCGCCCGCGTTGATGACCTTGGGCCCGGTCAGGAGAATGTGTCCGCCGCTGCCGGCATTGATTTGCGCACCGGCTTCGACCTCCACCGGACCCTGCGTATTCTCATAGCAATATGTGAGTTGGCATCCCTTCTGACCGTCGGGAACTGCCAACGGTGAAAATGTGTACGACCTGCTCTGCTCCTGCGCCGACGCCTGGTCGGCATAACCGAGCAACCCGTACTCCAGGAACAGATCGTTGCGCTGGCCGATTGATAGAATCGCATTTGTGAGCGGGTCGAGCGGATGGCCGATCTCGAGCGCGCTGGCGATCAGCGAATTGACGTTGATCTGCGAGGCGCCGCCGAAAAGGATTCCGTTGGTGTCGATGATGAGGACGGTGCCCTGCGCCTTGATCTGGCCGAGAATCTCCGCCGGTGACAGCGAGTCGCCCACGACCCGGTTGAGCACGATCCACCCCGGCTCCGCATGACCTTTGGACGACTGGTCAAAATTCAGGATGGTGTTCTGCCCGACGTTGAAGGTCTCCCACGAGAGGACCGCACGCTGCTGGGTCTGCTGGATGTTGACGTCGACGGTCTTGCCGTTGTGTGTTTCGGTGGGCTGGTCCGCACCCTGCCAGGTGCTTGTGCCGCTCGGATCCTTTGATGCCGGAAGCGGATCGGGCACTTCCTGCAAACCACCGATGACGAGACCGTCAGGGACGTTGCCCGGCGTACCGAGAACCGCCTGCCTCGCCGCCGTCTGCGCCTGCTGCGCGAGCGCCAACGCCTGGGCGACCTGCGTTTGATAGTGGAGCGCGCGGGCCGTCGCGGCGCTCATGCCGGCCGCTTCCTGTGCGGCCTGGCTGATATTCGGATTTTTGAGGAGCTGGTTGGTGACCTGATTGTTGACGGAAACGACCGCGCGCAATTGCGACATGCTCTGCGCGGCGGCCGATGAAAGCCCGATCGCAGTAACGAGCGCAACAACGCTCGATCCACGCATGAGCTTTGTCTTGAGCGATATGCCCTGCCGCCTTGGACCAGCCGTCTTGTTCATCCGCGCGCTCCCTAAAGCCGAATCCCCGATCACTTCACTTTGTCAGGCGTTGCCGGTGGTACCTTGCCAGGCGTTGCTGCTGACGGCACCTTGCCAGGCGTTGATGACGGCAGCTTTGCGTTCGGGTCGAATTTTCCTTCGTGCAGATGGTCGTCGAAATCCTGCGCCATGTTCTCCAGCTCGACCCGATGGATGGAGATGAAGGGTTCGTTCGCCGCAACAGCCTCGCCCAAATCAAACTGCTGATAGGCGTCGAGAATTTCATTCCCGACCTTCAGCAATTTCGTGTTCTTGTCCTCGCAGACGCCCAGCAATTTCTGCGAATCGGCAAGCGACGCCTGCAGCTTGTCGCGATCCGCCTGCGCCTGCTGCGCGGTTCCGCTCGCCTGGTCCGCGGCCGCCTTGTACTGGGCAACCTGCCCCGCCAAAGCCTGCGCCTGCGCTTTTGCGGCGGCCGATTCGCCCGCATGCGCGAGTTTCGCCTGCGCTTCGGCGAGCTCCGCCTTCAGCGTGTCGCGCTCCTTCTCCGCCGCAGCCTTCTGCGCCTGCAAGGTAGCCTGCTGGTCCTGGGCGTCGTGAAGTTCGTTGAGCGTGGACCGGAGCTGATCGCGCAACCGGTCTTCGAGGGATTGTGCAGACGCAGGGCCCGCCGCGAGAACCGGCAGCAACGCCGCGATAATGATCCACGCCAACGCTTTCACCATCAAAACCTCGCGTTCAAGTCGAGTTGCATCACGTCGATGGCGAGCGGCGGGCCGTACACTTCGTCGGCGCTGAACCAGCGCGCGCTGAGCCAGGTGTTGTCGAAGATGCCGAGCGACGCCTTCAGGTAATAGCCCTTGGCGTTGGTGCCGCCCATGTGGAAGTCGTGATCGTTGAAAGCGTCGAGCACGGCATCGGGCTGGATGTATTTGTAGCCGCCGATGATGTTCCACTCCCAGCGGTGATGAATTTCCGCATCGCCGAACTGGACGCTGCCGTTGAAGGCGTTGGGACCGCTCTCGAGCGTCCTCGTGATCGGATTGAAATTGGTGACCGGATAGACGCCAAACGCCGCATAGCGATAGGCGTCGCCGCCATCGAAACCGATATTGCGGACGTAATCGGCAGTAAAGATGAGGTCGTAATTGCGGGGGATCTTGAGATCGAAAGATGTCGTCGCGTCGAGCTCGTCGTAATTGAACATGAGGCCGGCGAACTGCGGCTGGGCATATGTTGTCGGGAACTGCGGATCGGGAATGATGCTGCGGATGAGGAACAGCGTATTGCCCTTCTGCATGAAGGGGGGCACTGTATCGTCGGTCGAGCATTGCTGCGCACCGAGATAGATCGGGCACGGCGCGGAAAGCGCCCCCTGGGCATTGAAGTAGCGATAGAGGGCCACCCCGAACTTCCAGTCATGGTTGTGCTCCCGCCAATCGGTGCCCAACTGCGCGCCGACGAGAAATTCCGTGCGATCACCTGCTTTCACCGGTGAATTGGTGGGAAAGTTCGTGTTGATGTAACCCACCGGGAAGATGCCGAGCGTGGCGAACGTGCTCGTGTTGTCCACCCAGGGAAGCTCCCCCCCGGTCGCGGCCAGCGTGAGACCGTCGAAATTGAGATTCTCATCGTAAACCAGATCCGTGTGGAAGAACGGATCCGGCATCCGTCCGAACGTGATGACGTCGTCCGAGAAAGGCGTCAGCTGTATGAAGCCCTGGTCGAGCCAGATGTCCTTCTTGTCGAGCCCGCCGCCCAGAAGCTGCGTCGTCGAGACCGGACTGCTGTCGTTGCCGGTGCCAAGCCGGACGCCGACTTCGACGCCGTCGGCCACGTTTGCGATAAAGCCGAAGCGGGCGCGCAGGCTTGCGAGATTGTAGCGGTTCACCGTCGTGTTGAGGAACGGGATCGTGTTCAGAATCGTGTTCGGGTTGACGTTCGTCGGGCCGTTGGCATTGAACGCGGCATAGTTGATGAAGCCGTCGACTCCGTCGCTGCCGATGTTGTTCTTGCCGTACAGATCGAACTCGTCGCGCCCGCGGAAATCGCCGTACCAGTTAAACCTGCGCACCCAATCGGGGAAGATGTTCGGCTGCGCCCAGTTTTCCGCTTTTGCCTCCTTTAGAACCTCGGCTTTCACTTCGTCGCGTATCTGGTTCCTCACGATCTGCGGGACGTACGGTACGCGCACCACGCCAGGTTCGGGCGGCGGCGGTTCGGGGCGCGCGGTCGGAATCGGAACGGGTGCAGCCGGCGTCGCTGTTTTCGCCGCGCGGGCCTGGGCCGCTTCCTGTTCGGCTTCCTTGATGAGTGCGTTCGCGCTTTCCTGCGTGATGACCTTGTTCTTGACGAGCAGGTGGATGAGATTGGTCATCGCGCTTTGCGACGGGCCGCTGTCGGTCTGCGCCGATGCGGAGATGGTACCAAGGCCGAGGCCCAGTGCGAAAACGCACGCACCAAGCTTCATCCGCACCGAAAAACGCAACATCTCCCATTACCCCTTCTGACACACAAACCCGCGCGACTTATCCGCGGCGTCGCCCTTCGATGCGTACACGTTGTGGAAATTCGAGCGTCGGCGGCGGCGGCTCGTCGAGCGCGGGCATGCTTTCGAGTGCCGCGACCAGATCATGGTCGATGTTCTGGTCGCCGCTCGTTTTGAGCACCGATGCCCGTGTGACCCGTCCGTTCGCATCCACCCACACTTCCATGTCGGCCGTGAACACCAGATGATTGACTTGGTCGTCGTTCTGGATCGACTGCTGCAGCGCCGTGCCGAGATAGCGCGTGTAGCTCGCGTCGCCGATGCCGCTGCCCGACCCCACATCTCCGCCGCCACTGCCGGCCTGGATGCCGAACGCGTCGCTGCCGGCCTGCGCAGGGCCGTTGATCGTCACGGGCTTCGGCGCGTTGTCCGCCTGCTTCGGCTGTTCGACGGGTTTCTGCTGTTCGATGACTTTCTTTTCCGGTTCGGGCTGCTGTTTCGGCGGCGGTGGCGGCGGCGGCGGCGGTACACTGGCGATGAGCGTCGGCAACGGCGGCGCCTCGCGCTTGATGCCGGCAGTGTCGTGCAGAAAGTACAGCACGACGCCGCCAATGACGAGAAGAATGCCTGCCGGTACAGCGAGGCTTTTCAGGCGGTCCGACCAGCCTTCGACCTCTTCGTCGAATTGCGATGTCGTCATGGCAGTTACCCTTGCTGCTGTTTGCCGGTGACAAGACCGACGTGGGGAAGATCGATGCGACGGAGCAGGTCCAGCACGTCCATTACCTTCTGGTACTGGACGCTCGAGTCGCCCTTCACGATTACGGGGAAATCGGGCGTCAGTGCCTTCTGGGTGCGCAGCCGCGATTCGAGTTCCGGCAGCGTGACGGGATAGGCATCGAGGAAGATCTGCCCGTTGTTGTTGATCGTAATGGCCTTGGTCTGCGGCTTGGCGAGGCTCACCGTCGCGCTCGCTTTCGGCAGGTCCACCTTGATTCCCTGTACAGATGCGGTGGTGAGAATGATAAAGATGATGAGCAGCACATAGGCGAGATCGAGCATCGGCGTGATATTGATGTCGTCATAGGGCCTTTCTTCGTCTTTGACCTGCATCGCACCGGCCCCTATTCGGCGGCTTGCGCGAGTTCACGCGCCCGGCCGCAGTACAACTCGGAAAGCCGGGTGATGAACTCATCGACGAACACCTGCATGTTCGCCGAGACATTCTTGTTGCGGATGACGAGATAGTTGTAGCCGAAGAGCGCCGGGATCGCGACGGCGAGACCGGCGACGGTCGCAAGCAGCGCCGCCGAAATTCCCGGCGCGATCGCGTTGACGTTCACATCCCCGCTCGCCGCGATTGCGGCGAAAGTAATCATCACGCCGACGACCGTGCCGAGGAGACCCAGGAACGGCCCGCCGGAAATCGAGATCGTAAGCAGCACCATGGAACGGGCCAAGCGCTGGTTTTCCCGGACGAGATGGGCGTCCATGAGCGCGCGGATGACTTCAATTGCTTCGGCGTTGAGTACGAGAGGTCTGCCGGGAACGGTGCGACGATGAACTTCGTCCGAGGCTGCGTGATAGATGCGCCATATGGACGACTGCGCCATCCGTCGCCGTTCGCGCTCGTTCGCCGAATCTGTCCGATATGCACGTATGGCGAGCGGATCACCTCCCTGTTTGCGAAAAAGCGCAAGGAACGCATCGTTCGCCTTGTCGACTTTGCTTACATAGCTCGCCTTGGTCCACATCACGAACCACGACATGACGGCCATGCAGCCGAGAATGCCGATGACGACCCACGCATCGACCGTCACCGATTTGACGATGATACCGAAGTAACCGAACCCGAAGCCGGCCTGCTTTTCGTCAGCACCATACTGTACGAGCCTGGCGTCCGGACCCTGGCTCGCCACGTCGGCGCGGATCAGCGCCCCGCTTCGCGCGATCTTGGAGAGCCGCAGCTCGTCGACTTCGCCGGTGAATGCTGCCGCCGGAGAAGAGAAGGTCGTGCCCTGGGGCACGCCGCCGATGGCAATCGTGCTGTTGAGCGCCGGAAGCGCACCGGTCGCAGTACCGACGGGTTTGCCGTTTACATACAGCGTCAGCGTCTTGCCGTCCGCTGTTACCGCGACGTGGGTCCACTGGCCCTTGGCCACCGGATGTGGCGCAGCGACGCGAACACCGCCCGCTTCGGCGAATACCGTTCCGGAATCGATGCCGATCAGCAATCCCGAGCCGGTTTGGCCGCGCGCGAACAGCGCCTCGCGCGGCTGCAACACATCGGTCTTCACCCAGGCACTGAACGTGAAGCCCCCCCCGGCCGCGACGGCGAGCGACGGACTCGCCGCGACCGTGATTGGGCCTGCGGCTGCGAACCGTGCGCCCTTGCCGATGATCGAACCGTCGTTGAGCCCCGCAGGCGCATTCTGTGCGTTGTTGCCGTAGGCGGTCCTGTCCTTTGGCGGCGCGCCCGCGCTCTCATCGAAATGGTAGACAAGCGTGTAGTCGGCATCGAATGTGCCTGCCGGGTCACCGGCGGGCGGCGCCTTCTTGTTTCCGTAGTACATCCATATCTGCTTGGCCGAACCGGCGGGCATATCGGGGATGTCGACCCAGATCGCAGCCACGCCGAGAAGCGGATCGAACGATTCGATATGGAACGGCAGGGGCGTCTTGTCGTCCGCGTTGACGAAGCGGATGTCGTTTCCGTTTTCCTGGGCATCGGTAAAACTGAAGTTTCCGGTGTGCAGACGGATCAGGACCGGCATGCGGCCGGTCGACTGCGCAATATCCGCGCCTTTCGGTGTGGTGTCGATCGTGATCTGCTTGCGGTACGACCAGTCGTTCTGCCACCAGGCCGCGGCTTGAGTCGGTACAAGCGCAACACAAATCAGCAGCAGCCAGGCGCAACAGCGCGAGAGCCACGGTATCTTCGAGGTTGTTGCCGGTGCACTCACGTTAAAACTCCGATTTGACGCTGAAAGACACGCGCGGTTTCTTGGCCGGCGTGGAGGGACCGCTGCGTAGCGGCAACGCGACATCGACGAGCCCGCTGAAATGGCCGAACACCCCGATGCGTGTGCCCGCGCCGATGCTCTGGAGCGAGAAATTGTCCGTCTGGCCCGGCAGGGCGCCGAGCACCCACACACGCCCGACGTCGGCGAAACCGTAAGCGCGCCAATCATCGATCATCGGATCGAAATCAAGCCAGTCCTTCGACAGGGAATCGACGAAGGGGGCGAATGACGGGCTGCGCAACTCGTTGCTTTCGAGAAAGCCGTCGTCGCCCACGACCTCCGACTGGAGATATCCGCGCACGGAGGTCAGGCCGCCGAGTGCGAACTGTTCGCTGGAAAGCAGGGGCTCGGAAGCGATCTGCGCGGCAAAGCGGAAGACCGCCAGGGTTTCGAACGGCAGGTGTTGGGTGTACGTGATGTCGGTTCCGAGATGCACGAAATCGGCGCGTGCGAAGGCGCGGTTGTTTTCGAATTCGGCCGGCGGGCTTCCCAGCCCTCGCGTTCCCAGGACCACTGTCGTCGACGACGTCACCTCCGCTTCGGGCGTCAACCACTGGAGATTGTACGCGGCGGTCAGCGGCCAGTAATCGACATTGACCATGCTTCCGCCTGTGCCAAGGGTTACCCCCTCGAGGAAGTGCTTGAAGTCGAGCCCGAAGTTGATGGTGTGCGCGAAGTTGTCGAAAGACGGCAGCTGCAGCACGCCGCGTACCCCCACGGTGTAGCCGTTGCCGAGCACGTTCGTACCGCCAAGCGTGTTCACATCGCTGTTCGACTGATAGCCATAGGCCAGAATGTTCCAGGGCGAATTCCAGATCGGCGCCAGATAGGAACCGGAAAATACCTGTCCGCTGTGAACATTTTGCGGCGCCCTGAGCCAGGTGAAAGATGCGCTCTGCCCCTCCTGCCAGAGGTCATCGTAGTGCACGGTTGCGAGGGTGCGGAGCGGATCGGTGTTGGGGCTGTGGTCGTTGTTGACTTCCGCCGAGGCGTGCAGCGGCAGGTTGTCGGTCACGTGCAGATCGACGTCGATCGTTCCGGGCGTTTGACCGGGCTTGAGGGTGGGCGTGACGCGGCGATCAGGAAGCCGGTTGATGTCGGTCAGCTCCGTTTGCGCTTCCTGCAGGTTGGGAACCTGCCCTGGTGCGAGCGCCGGCAACTGCCGTTTGATCACGCTCGGCAGGTAATAATGTGAACCGACCACGCGAACGCGGCCGATCGGCGCTTCAACCACGTGCAGCTTGACGATGCCGTTTGTGACCGTCTGCGGCGGAATCTCCACGACGACGGACTGATAGCCGCGCTCTTGATAGGCGTGTTCAAGCGCAGTTCGCGCCGCCTCGACGTCTTCGCGCGTCCGTTGCGGTCCCAGGAACGGATAGACCGCGCTTTCGATCGTTTCCTGGTCCAGCTTGGTGTTGCCGTCAACGTCGTACGCATCGATATCCACGCGGCGCTCGGGTGGCTTCGGCGCCGCCGCCTGCTGCTGGGCCGGGGCCTGGGGAGCGGGCGGATTCGGCGAAGGCGAGGACTGTGCCGACGGAGCCGGACCGGCCGGTGCTTCATCGGCGGCGGCGCCCGAGCCCAATATCAGCAGCGATGCCATTGAACAGGCGCCAAGCAAACGTCCATGCCCGCGGCGGAAGGGCTTTCGTGCTGGTCGAAGTCCTTGCGCCACAATACTTTTCGGCCGCCGCCGCTGACCGCCGCGATCAACGCAAAAACCCCGCACAACACCCCCGAAGCGGCATTCGTCGACCCGGACAACACCGCCGATAGCCAAAGCAAATTTTTTACCGATCTGCGCCGGTACTAAGAGGCGGACTTACGTGACAGTTCGATGACACTTTTGCTGCTATCCCGTGAAATCGCGGCCTGCTGGCAGAGAACCGTTCGCGTGTCCGACATTCCTATATAACTCTACTAAATCAGTAGAGTCAATAGCCTATAAAAACACGCCGTCGCGAAAAGTTCATACGACCGTCACTCAAGCGTTTAACGCCGGACTTACCCGGGGCCGAGCTTCGAGGGGGCAACACCGGCCGTTCACCCGAAAAGAAACAACGAACTCCTCCGACCCATGGCGACCGGTGCGGTCCAAGAATCGCAAAATTCGCGCCCCAGGCATGGTTGGGGGAGCAGTCAAGACGAGCGCCCGATCTCCGCAAGCGAACAGTGATCACTGCGTACAAAGCATTCTCGAGAAACCAAGGAGACTGAAATGAAACGACTTCAAACCTGCTTACTTGCCTCGACCTGCGTGGCGCTGGCGGCACTGGCCTTCGCGCCGGGCGCCGACGCCAAGGGGCCCAAGACGTGCTTCGGCGCAACCAACTGCAGCCTCGGCGCGAATGCGTACGCCTTCGGAAACAACGACGTGTTCGGCGGCGGCTCCTCGCTTGTCGCTCCCTATTGGCGGCAAACAAGCGATTGCTATGCCAATCCGGCCGACCTGATGACCAAAGGAAACGTACCGGCCGGCGATGTTGACGAGTTCTGGTTCACCTGGAAGGGAACAAATCCGCAAAAGTGCAGCACAACGCACATCATTACCAACGCGACAACCTGGTACACTTCGACGGGTTCGGGCAGCGGCATTCTCGGCGTCTTCAGCCACGATTCCACGGATTTCCTGGGACAGGTGAACACCCGCAACCCGGAGTTCTTCCCGACAGTAAACTACGGGCTCTCCGACGCCGGCCTGGCCGACAGCACGGATGTCACGTTCTATAACAACGGCGGCGTTTACCACCAGGGCACCTCGACGATTACCATCGCGGCGCCGGGTGGCGTTTCATGCACCAGCGGCTCGACAAACCCGTATCCCAATCCGGCGGATTGCTACGGTCCGCTCGTGCAGTTCCCGTTCTCGGTCGATCCGGTCGCGATCTTTTACACGCATGGCGGAGTCTACGAGACCGTCGCGGGCGGCGGACCCGAGATCAGTTACAAGCTGAACGTCCAGAATGGGACCTCGAGTGGCGGGCTGCGGCTCAGCGTTGCCTCTCTCTGCGGCATCTACAACGGCAAGATCACCAACTGGAACAATGCGAGCCTCAAGGCCGACAATAACGGCGTGTCGCTGGAGGATCCGAGCGATCCCACACCGGCAGGCTCGTGGAGCGTGCCGCTCGTTCCCGTCGCCAGAAGCGACAGTTCGGGAACGACGTCGATCATTACGAGGCACCTCGCCAACGTCTGCTCGCAATTTGGCTACAACCAATACACCACCGGCGCAACGACGCTTGCCGGTGCCGGCGCGGGCAGCCTTGTCGGCAGCACGTACAGCGTCAGCAATCCCAACTATCCGGGCGTCGATCAGCTCGGCAAGATAACGATGGCGCCGAACAGCGCCGGCGTTGCACAGTACGTCGCTTTCACGCAGGACCCATCGGGCCTCGGTGATAATTGCGGCAGCGCCACGCTACCTGCCGGCTACAGCGATTGCATTCAGCAGAGTCGCGTCGGTTACGTCGGTTCGGACTACGTGGTGCCCTTCGTCAAGAAGAGCCACACCAATACGTACAACCTGTTCAGCGCGACGTTGCAGAACAATGCCGACAAATGGATCGCGCCCAGCGTCAAAGCTGTTTTGGCGGCCTTCTCATCGATCCAGCCGCCGCAGAGCGATGCCAATGGCAATTATTGCGCAAGCTGCCTGAACTTTGGCATGCGCAATGACCCGGGGGCATGGGTGCAAAGTCTGTCTCCGGCAAGCAAGCTGGCTGACCCGACCGGCAAAAGCTCGTACCCGATCGTGGGCACGACGAACTTCCTCGGCTATCAGTGCTACGCCAACGCCAATGTCGAGGGGAACCTGGTTGGACAGCTCAATTATATCGAGAGCGCCAACATCAATACGCAGACGAAAGGCGTTCTCGGAAGCTCGGGGCTTGCACCGCTGCCCGCGCAGTGGCGTCAGGCCGTTGAAACAACGTTCATCAACGATCCGGCCAATCTCGGTCTCAGCATCGCGACCGCGGGCAGCCCGGGCGCCTGCAGCGCCCCGGATATCGTGGGCGGCTGATCTTACCTGCTTCAATGTCTCTGGCGGCCCCGGTTTTTCCGGGGCCGCTTTTTTCCCGTTTCCGAGTTGGTACAAAGATCACGCACGCCCTCTGGCCCTCACCTGTGATATCTCGGCGATTCGCCGGCGTACGAATGGATAGGTGATAGGTTGGCAAACTCGAGCCCAATGCGACCTGCCGATACCGCGGCTCTCTTCCGGAAGGCTGTAGAACAGCACCTTCGGGGTCGCCTTGCAGATGCTCTGCATTCCTACGACGCCGTGATCCGATCGAAGCCGGACTTTGCCGCTGCGCATTGCAATCGCGGTATCGTGTTGCAGGCACTGAACAGACTCGAGGATGCGGTACAGAGCTATGATCGCACGATCAACCTCCAACCCGGTCATGCGGACGCCAACTACAACAAGGGAACCGCATTGAAGGCTCTGAATCGGCGGGAGGAAGCCGTTGAATGTTACGATCAAGCCGTCAAATTCAATCCAGGTCATTTCGAGGCATACAGCAACAGAGGGATGCTGCTCAGAGACCTGGGACGCACGACCGAAGCCCTTCGAAGCCTCGAACGGGCAATTGCGCTCAAACCCCACTCTGCGCAGGCTCATTGCAGCAGGGGGCATGTATTGCAGGACCTGGCGCGTCCTCTGGAAGCCCTTCGAAGCTATGATCGTGCCATCGCAATCGATCCCTCGCTGATTGAGGCACACTTCAACAGGGGCCACCTGCTTCGGGCCCACGGCCGTCTGCACGATGCGTTGCAGGGCTATGATCGCGTGATCTCGGTCAAGCCGGATTGTGCAGAGGCGCACAGCGCCAAGGCCGCGGTCCTCCTGGAGCTGAAGCGTGCAGTCGAGGCCCTTGCGCGTTGCGATCAGGCCATCGCCTTCAACGCCGACCTGGCAGAAGCGTACTATGTCCGGGGCAACGCGCTGAACGAATTGAAGCGTCCGGAGGATGCGCTCGGCAGCTTTGACCGCGCCCTTGAGCTCAAGCCCAATTTCGCCGAGGCGCACAACAACAGGGGTACGGCGCTCCTGCTCCTGCAGCGCCCGCAAGAAGCTCTACACAGCTTCGAGCGCGCCATCGAGATCAAGCCCGACGTCGCGGAGGCACACAACAACCGTGGCGAGGCGCTGCGATGCCTCAAGCGTCCTGGCGAAGCCCTTCGGAGTTTCGACCGCGCTATCGAAATCAGGCCGGACTTCGCAGACGCGTTCCTGAACAAGGGATATTGTGCGTTGACGATGGGCAATTTCGAAGAGTGGTGGCAGCTTTACGAATGGCGAAAAAAGAAAGCGGAATTCCCGGTCTATTCGCAACCGGAGTGGCTCGGAAACGAGAGTCTGAAAGGGAAGACCCTGTTCATCCATGCCGAGCAGGGACTCGGCGACACCATACAGTTCTGCCGATATGCGATCCTTGCAAGGGAGAGGGGCGCAAGAGTGGTCCTCGCGGTTCAGGACTCCCTGGTTCGTCTTCTGAAGGACCTCGATCCGGCGGTCGCGATTGTTGGAAAGACAGCGGCTGTACCCGCGTTTGACTACCATGTGCCGCTTCTCAGCATGCCGTTGGCGTTTCAAACGAACCCGGGCAATTGCCCCAACTCCATTCCGTATCTGCGCGCCGAAGGCGATCGGGTCGACAAATGGCGGCGCCGATTGGGGAGCAAAGGATTCAGGATCGGAGTCTGCTGGCAAGGAAGCAAAGAAACAGACATCGATTTCGGCAGGTCGCCGCCGCTTCGTTGTTTTGCGGGCCTCGCGAAGCTCCCGAACCTGCGCCTGATCAGCCTTCAAAAGAATGGTGGCGTCGAGCAACTGCTGGATCTGCCTGTGGGCATGAACGTCGAGACGCTCGGAGATGATTTTGACACGGGGCCCGATGCATTCATTGACACGGCCGCGGTGATGGGAAGCCTTGCCCTTGTCATCGCCTCGGACACCGCCGTCGCGCATCTGTCCGGTGCGCTGGGCATACCGACCTGGGTCGTGCTGAAACATGCGCCCGATTGGCGTTGGCTTTTCGACGATTCCGATATCAGCCCCTGGTATCCGACGATGCGCCTGTTCAGACAGACAACCAGCGGCGATTGGTCGGAAGTGTTCGCTGCAGTCGAAGCCCGATTGGTCGAACGGATTGCCAAAGTGGAGCGGGCTCAATGACTCCGGCTGAACAGATTTCATGCCGGCAAACACGATCGAAAAACCGTACGTGTTTCAGCGCCCACTCGGCAGTCCGAGCCTCGCGCGCAGCCCACTTTCGATGGCGGCAAACACCTCCGACCAGTCGCCCGGCCTTTCCTGCCTGAACAGCTTCATTGTCGGATACCAGGGACTGTCGGACCGATCGAGAAACCATCGCCAGTCGGCCATGAATTTCAGGGCCACCCAGGTTGGCCGTGCGAGAGCGCCTGCCAGATGTGCCACCGCCGTGTCCGGAGCAATCACAAGATCGAGATTCTCCATCACCGCTGCCGTATCGAGAAAAGCGTCGTCTCCGTCGTCAAATCCGTCCTCCAGCGTCTCCACCCGCATGTCTGCCGGCAGATTCTGTAATTCCGCGAGTCCATCATGTTTTTGCAGGCTGATCAGCCTCACACCGGGAACTGCCGCGATGCGCGCGAAGGATCGAAGTGGAAGCGATTTGTCCGTGTCGGCATTTCGGGCCGGGCTCGCCCGCCAACAGATTCCCACCTTGAATCCGTCGTCTCCGAGGCGTGCGCGCCATAGCGCCACGCGCGCTCCTTCGGCTGCAAGGTATGGAACGCGCGCGGGAATATTGTGAAGGGTGGTTTGGAATGCGAGGGGCATGCTGAGAAGCGCAATCTGAAAATCGGCATCGCGAACGGCCGACGATATCTTCACCACCTCGATGTTTTCTCCGATACTGCACAGCAACGCGACGAGCCTGTCCTGAACGGCGAGGATAACGCGCTCGCAGCGTTGGCGCGCCAGTGCCGCGTACCTGCAGAATTGGATCGTGTCTCCAAGCCCCTGTTCGTCCGCCCAAATCAACAACGTCCTTTTGTCCAACGACTCGCGCCCCGACCAGACACATTGTATGCCGGGATGAATATTGGCGGCATCAAATGCTCTCTTGCGCCATTCGTAGAGCCGCCACCCTTCCGCGAGGTCGCCCGACAGCAGCACAGAAAGACTCTTGTTCCAGTGGGCGTCGACGGATTCGGGATCAATCTTGATCGCGCGATCGTAGCTTTCAATCGCTTCGGGAATGCGTTTCAGATCCTTCAGGGCATTGCCTCTGGTGGTGTGAACATTGGCGAGATCTGATCGGAGCGCCATCGCACGCTTGGAGCTTTCAAGCGCCTCTCCCGCCCGGCCGAGATTTCTGAGCGCGTTGCTTCTGTTGCTCCAGGCTTCGGCGAAATCGGCCCTGATCGCAACCGCCCGATCGTAACTGTGAACGGCTTCGTCCCAGCGCTTCAAATCCTGCAGCG
>Ga0070731_10002391_pt1 | contig 17987 bp, 12 predicted proteins | sample Coa_R1_2_FD_66448 | JGI IMG/M metagenome (GOLD analysis project Ga0070731, IMG submission 66448) | Surface soil microbial communities from Centralia Pennsylvania, which are recovering from an underground coalmine fire - Coalmine... | ecosystem: Environmental > Terrestrial > Soil > Unclassified ...
AAAGGAGCGGGCCGGCCCCCAGCGCCCAATAAAACGGCGGCTAATAACGCCGCTGCGATAGGTCTTAACGACGACACGGGAGGTAAGCCATTACCATGCGGGCTGCGGGGCCCCTGCCGACGGGACGGAGCGTTCCCCACGTAACCGAAGACGCGCGCATTTTGGGCATCGCGACGGCGGTGCCCCCGTTTGAGCTCGGTCAAGCGGAGGTGATGCGGCGGATCGAGCTTGCGCTCGGCCCGCGGTCGCCGGAGATCGTGCGCCTGCTTCCAATGTTTAGCAACACTGGCATCGAGCGCCGCTATTCGTGCGTGCCGATCACTTGGTATGAGGGGCTGCACGAGTGGCCCGAACGCAATCGCGTTTACCTCGATTCGGCGATCGAGCTGCTCGAATCGGCGACGCACCGCGTGCTCTCGCAGGCCGGTCGCAGGCCCGAGGACATCGACGCCATCGTCGCGGTTTCCACGACCGGCATCGCCACCCCGAGCCTCGACGCGCTGCTGATGGAGCGCATGGGGCTGCGCCGCACCGTCCAGCGTCTCCCGATCTTCGGTCTCGGATGTGCCGGCGGAGCAATCGGTTTAGCTCGCGCGGCGGCGATAGCTCGCTCGAATCCCGACGCGCTCGTCCTCTTTCTCGTCGTCGAGTTGTGCGCGCTCTGCTTTCGGCGCGACGATTTCTCCAAGAGCAATATCGTCGCGACGGCGCTCTTCGGTGATGGTGCGGCGGCCGCATTGATATCCTCGAGCGGACCCGGCGCAAAGATCATCGCAGGGGGAGAATACACGTGGCCCGATTCGCTCGACGTCATGGGATGGGAGGTAACCGGCCAAGGGCTCAAAGCGATCTTTTCGCGCGACATTCCGGAGCTCGTAACGACCAAGCTTCACGACGTCGCGGTCGACTTCTTGGACCGGCACGGCTTGACGCTGGGCGACATCGATGCGTTCATCTGTCACCCCGGCGGCGCAAAAGTGCTCGATGCGTTGGAAATCGCGTTCCAGATCGAGCCCGGATCGCTGCACGCGGCGCGCGACGTGCTGCGCGACTACGGCAACATGTCCGCCGCGACGGTGATGTTCGTTCTGGAACGGAGCATTTCGAACGGAAAGCCGTGGAAACGCGCGCTCGTCAGCGCGCTGGGGCCCGGTTTCACCGCGGGCTTCACGCTACTGGAAAACTCGGTATCGCCCTGATCGCCCTTCGACTACGCTCAGGACAGCCTCCGTCGAGGGACGACGGGTGATACTCTACACCATTCTCGGACTCGTTGCGCTCCAGCGCATGGTGGAACTCTTCTACGCCCGGCGCAACACGCGTGCACTGCTCGCGCGCGGCGGAATTGAATGGGGCGCCTACCAATATCCGTTCTTCATCGTGCTGCACACCGCGTGGCTTGCGAGCATGGCGATCTTCATTCCGCCGGCCACCGTTCCGAACTGGAAGCTGATCGGACTCTACGCAGCGCTGCAGCCGTTTCGAATTTGGACGATCGCGTCACTAGGCCCGTACTGGTCGACGCGGGTCATTACGCTAGCAGGAATGCCGCGCGTCCGCCGCGGACCGTATCGTTTTTTCCGGCACCCAAACTACGTCATCGTATGCGCGGAGATTTTCATTCTGCCCTTCGCATTCGGTGCCGTGGAGATCGCAATTCTCTTCTCCTTCTTCAACGCGGCGCTGCTCTCATGGCGCATCCGGCTCGAAGAGCGCGCGCTTATCGCGGTGACTAAACAGCGTCCTTAAGCGAGCCTGCCCAGCGCGCGGCCTAGACGCGTGATTCCGTCGCGCGCTTCGGTCTCACTCACATGGCCGAATGAGAGCCGCAAGGCGGGCGGCCCGCTTCGGGTCGGATAGAAGGGCTCGGAAGGCATCACGAGCACGCCCTCGCGCGCGCACGCGTCGAACGCGGCATGCGTCGAGATGCGCTGCGGCAACGCAAGCCAGACGTTGACACCGGCGCTCGGCGTACGCGGGTTGGCCCACGGCAAAACCTCGGTAAGCGCTTCGAGGAATGCATCTCGGCGCTTGCGGTAGAGCGATCGCGCGCTGCGAAAGTGACGCGGGCACGCCGGGCTCTCCATGAATCGCCAGAGCGCGCGCTGCGTGAGCGTCGAAGTAAATACGTCGGCGCGCATCTTCGCCGCTTCCAGCGCTTCGTTGATACCGCCTTTGGCATAGAGATACCCAATCCTCAGTGCCGGGAAGATCGACTTCGACAAGCTCTCCATCACGATCACGCGACCGTCGGTATCGTGCGCTGCCAGCGGCGCCGGCGCCGCAGCGTCGTACGTGAGCTGCCAGCCGGTTTGATCCTCGAGGACGACGACGTCGTAACGCCGCGCTAAGGCAACGATCTGCCGCGCGCGGCGCGCCGGAAGCACGGCGCCGGTCGGGTTCTGCGCGATCGGACTCACGTAGAATAGCCGCGGTCGATACTCCGCGAAGACGCGCTCGACGTCGTCGGTGCGCACGCCGTCGGCGTCGCCGCGCACTTCGACGTAGGTTACGCCACGCGCATCGAAGACGCCCAACGTGCCCCAATAGGTCGGGCTCTCGCTCGCGACAACGCTTCGCGCTTCTAACAGAACGGTTGCGACGACGTCGGCCGCCTGTTGTGCGCCCGAGCAGACGATCACGTCGGCCGCCGAGGCCCTGCACCCGCGGCCCTGCAAGAGTGCGGCAAGCTTGGCGCAGAGATCCGCGTCGCCGGTCGACGACCGGTACTGCATCAAGTCGGCGGAGTCGTCGAGCAGCGTGCGATGGAATGCGCGCGCAAAGTCGTGCAGCGGAAAGGTTTCCGGCGCCGGATGGCCGGCGGCCAAACTGATCGCGCCCGGCTCGGTCGCCCGCGTTAGACGCTCGATAACGCCCTCGAGCCGCGCGCCGCGCGCAAATCGTCCGACATCAGGTTCCCAGCGCCGCGCGAACGGCTCTTCTCGCGGGGGAGGTTCGGCCACGTACGTTCCCTTGCCCGGGCGCGCATTTGCCCGGCCTCGCGCCGCCAAGAGTTCGTACGCCTGCGAAACCGTCACGAGCGCGCAATCCAGCGATTGTGCTAACTCGCGTATTGCCGGCAGCCGATCTCCGGGTTTGCGCTCACCGCTCTCGATCGTTTCAACGAGACGGTCGGCGAGCTGCACGTAAAGCGGACGCGGATCGCTCGGATCGAGCTTCAACACTTAGACGGTTGCGCCGAAACTGTCCCCTTCGGGTACGGCAGGCATCCTGCGCGCAACACCTTCTTCCGTGGCCGCACCTGCAACGGCTTTGGCAACCGCGTCGACGACACGCGTATCGAAGACGCTCGGAATCACGTACTCTGCGTTGAGCTCGTCGTCACTGACGATCTGCGCGATCGCGAACGCGGCGGCGAGCTTCATCCCTTCGGTGATACGACGCGCACGTACGTCCAGCGCCCCGCGGAAGATCCCGGGAAAGGCGAGCAGATTATTGACCTGATTCGGAAAATCCGAACGGCCCGTCGCGATCACCGCCGCGACGGGGGCTGCGACGTCGGGCATGATCTCCGGATTGGGATTGGCCATCGCGAAGACGATCGGATCGCGCGCCATCTGCGCGATGTCCTCGGGCTGTAAGATGCCCGGCGCTGAAACGCCGATGAATACGTCAACGCCATGCAGAACGTCACGAAGCGAGCCGCGTCGGTTCTCGCGATTGCAATGCTCCGCCAGCCAGCGCCAATGCGGGTTTTCGTAACGATCGGTTCGGTTCAGCGCGCCGACGCGGTCGACCGGAATCACGTCGCGAACGCCCGCGCCAAGCAGCATTTTGATCGTCGCCGTTCCCGCCGCGCCACTACCGGACACGACGACCTGAAGATCCTCCAAGCGTTTTCCAACGACGCGCGCCGCGTTGATCAGCGCCGCCATGATGACGACCGCCGTGCCGTGCTGATCGTCGTGCATCACCGGGATATCGAGCGCTTCGATCAGCCGGGATTCAACTTCGAAGCAGCGCGGAGCCGAAATATCTTCCAAGTTGATTCCGCCGAAGACCGGCGCGATGCGAACGACCGTCTCAACGATTTCATCGACGTCTTTGGTGTCGAGACAAATTGGAAAGGCGTCGATGTCGGCAAACTGCTTAAAGAGCATTGCCTTACCTTCCATCACCGGCAATGCGCCGAGCGGTCCGATATCGCCCAAGCCGAGCACCGCGGTGCCGTCCGTTACGACCGCGACGCTATTGCGTTTAACGGTCAGTTGAAATGCCTTAGCCGGATCGGCCGCGATCGCCATGGACACGCGCGCGACGCCAGGCGTGTAGACGGTCGAAAGATCTTGCCGGCTCTTGATCGTGATCTTGGAATCGACGCGGATCTTGCCACCGATATGCGCGAGGAAGGTCGAATCGGCGGCAAAAATGATCCGCGCGCCGTCGAGCACCTCGACCGCTCGGCGGACGTCGTTTGCCGCCGAGTCTGAGGGAACGCCGATCGTCACGTCGCGAACGACGCGCGTGCGCCCGACGGTGTGCATGTCGACGGCGCCGATCGCTCCGCCGGCGTCTCCGATTGCATTGGCGAGCGTTCCGAAGGCGCCCGGCTCGTTCGGCATATCGATCCGGAGGACCATCGTCAAGCTGATCGCAGGCTGCGACGTCAGTGCCATGCTTGTAGCCTAGTTTCCGCTCACCGTCATCTCGGCGACCCGAAACGACGGGGAAACGACGGCAGCATCGAAGCGCAGATCATTCGCGACGGCATCGACGCCGGCGAGCATTTCGGTGTATCGGCCCGCAATGGTGAACTCATCAATGGGATACGCGAGTTCGCCGCCCTCGATGAAAAAACCGCGCGCACCGCGGCTATACGTTCCCGACGCATGTTCGGTCGCAAAGCCGATCGTATCCATGACCAGCACGCCCACCGGCGTCGCGGCGATGAGCTCCGCGAGCGTACGCGAACCGGGTTCGAGATAGAAGTTGCTCGGCCCGATGCCGCCGCCGGTCGAATTCCCAGTCGTCGACGCTCCCAGCTTCCGGGCGTAGTAGGTGTCGTAAAGAAACGTACGCAGCACGCCGCCTTCGAAAACGGGCGTGCGCCGCGTCGGCACGCCTTCCCCATCGAACGGCGAGCTGCCCAAGCCGCCGGGTACGCGTCCGTCGTCAACGACTGTGACGAGCTCGCTGCCGATGCGGTTTCCAATCGCGCCGCTCAACCATGAGTTGCCGACCGCGACGTTCGCCGCCGAAACGGCGGCAAAGAGATCGTCAAGCAGCGCTGCGGCGACGTCGCGCTCGAAGATAACCGGCACGCGCATCGTTGGCGGCTTTCGAGCGCCGAATAGATCGACGGCTCGCCGCACCGCCGTGACCGCCACCGAGTCAGGTGATTCGAGATCTGTCAAGTGCCGCGCCGCCGTACCGTACTGCGCCGTCCGTTTTACCTCGCCGTCGAGCGCAACCGGACCCGTGGAGCGCCCCGCGCGCGTCCAGCCGTAGGCAGCGGCGAACCCCGTTGAGTTCGCAATCGCGGTCACCGCGACGGCGTCGCTGTAATGCGAGCCGCTCGAGTTGGTGACGCGTGCGTCGCTTGCCCGAATCAGCTGCTCGAGCGCGAGCGCTTCGTCGACCTTCTCGCCGCTCGCTCTGCGGCCCAGATACGGATCGGAGAGTCGAAGCTCGGCGCCGTCAGCGGTCGGCGTTTCCGGCACTCCGGCGTATTCGTCGGGCGCGACGTGATCGGCGTTTGCAACCGCACGCTGCACTGCGCCGCTCAGTCCCTCCGCCGACAGATCGCTCGTCGAAAGCGTCGACTTGCGGCCGTCGCGAAAAACCCGCAGGAACAGGCTCTTTCCGGTCGAGCCTTCCAGCCGCGCGACGACATTCTCGCGTGCCTCCGCGTGAAAACGCCGCGCGATCGAAACGGAGGCTTCAGCGCCTTGAGCGCCGGCACCGCAAGCAAGCCTCACCGCTTGCTCGGCGAGCTCGATTGCGAACGATTCATTCATGCTGCGTACCACCCACCGTGATCGAGGAGATCTTCACCGTTGGCATGCCGACACCGACCGGTACGTACTGACCGCCTTTGCCGCACGTATAGTGCCGTCGCGCCAGCCGCGCATCGTTACCGACGGCGACGACCTTCATCATCGCGTCCGGACCATTTCCGATAATCGTCGCGTTTCGCACGGGCGTCGTAATCTTGCCGTTTTCGACCAGATAGCCTTCGCCCACCATGAAGACGAAGTCGCCTTTGGCAATCTCGACCTGGCCGCCCGCAAAAGATTTGGCGTAGATTCCGCGCTGCGTTGAGGCGACGATTTCGTCGACGTTCGCATCGCCGGGCGGCATATACGTATTGCACATGCGCGGCTGCGGCACGAAACGGAACGATTGCCGCCGTCCGCTGCCCGTCGATTCGACGCCCATCAATCGCGCGTTGAGCCGGTCTTGCATGTACCCCAGCAGCACGCCGTTCTCGACCAGCACTTTATGCTGTCCGGGAACTCCTTCGTCGTCGACGTTGAGGCTGCCACGCTCTTCCTCCATATTGCCGTCGTCGTAGATGGTGACGAGTTCGCTTGCAACGCGCTCACCGACACGCCCGCTGTACAGCGACGTGCCGCGACGATTGAAGTCGCTCTCCAGTCCGTGTCCGACCGCTTCGTGAAGCAAGACGCCGCCGCCGCCGGCGCCGACAATCATCTCCATCTCACCGGCCGGCGCCGGAACCGCCTCAACGTTGACCGTCGCAATGCGCGCGGCTTCGCGAGCGAGCGTCTCCGGCGTTTCTCGATCGAAGAATGCGATCGACGTTCGTCCGCCATCGCCGACGTAGCCCGAGCCGCGTTCCTTCTTGTCGGTCGCAACGACTTGCACGCCCAGCGTCACCAGCGGACGGCGATCCCGGACGAGACGCCCGTCGCTCGTCGCGATCCAAACTTCTTGCATCTCATCGCTGACGTGCGCGTTGACCGCCACAATGCGCGGATCGTACGCCCGCGCCGCACGGTCGGCTGTCTCGAGCAATGCGACGTAGCGGGCGGCATCGGCCTCCCCATCCGGCGACAGATCGTAAAACTCAGTCACGCGCTGCGGCGAGAGATCGACGCTGCGTGCCGCCTCGCTCGGCAGCGAGCGCGCGATCAGCGACGCTGCATCGGCCGCCTCCGTTAGTGCCCGGGAGCTGAGGTCGTCGGAACACGCATACCCCGCCGACTCGCCCGCCACGACGCGAATTCCGACGCCGAGCGTCACGCCGTACGAAGCATCGTGGATCCGCCCGTCCTGCAGGCGGTACGCAACGGTTCGCCGGCGTTCGCAGAAGACGTCGGCGAATTCGCCGCCGTAACGCAGGGCGCGCGAAATGAGTTGTGCGAGCAGCGCTTCATCGATCATCGCAGCTACGTCCTTCAAAACGTTGCAAGCCGGTCGACGGCGCGCACAATGGCTGTATCGGGATCGCCGGGCGACCCGTCGACGAGGAACGCGAAGGCGACGCGGCCGTGGCCTGGCGTCGCAACGTAACCCGCAAGCGCGGAAACGTCTGAGAGATGGCCGCTCTTCGCACGGACTCGGCCAAGCGCGGTCGTGAAGGGATAATCTTCGAGCGTGCCTTCACGTCCGCCGCGCGGCAAGAGCAGATAGAGCGACCGCTCTTGTGCGTAGAGCAAGCGCGCTAACGTGATCGCGGCGACACGATTCTGCGGCGAGAGGCCGCTCCCGTCATAGATCCGCAGCTGCGGTGTCGGAATGCCCCGGCGCTGCAGAAACTGCCGTTCCGCAGCGATTCCCCCCGCGTCGTTCGCCGTGCCGCTCGACTCGCCGCCGACGGTCCGCAGCAGCTGCTCTGCGTAGTGGTTGTCCGAGACGTACAACATGTGGCTTTCGAGACTCTGCAGCGGTGCTGAGCGGTGATCCCACAGCACGATGCTCTCGAGCGGCGCCGCTCCGACCGCCGGCGGCTTCTGTGCCGGAAGGCCGCTCTGGACGAGCATGCCGTTCACGCGCTGCCCGACGTATTGCGCGACGTCCTGCATCGGAATCCAAACGCGCTGTTCGACGCCATCGATCTCGCGCCGGGTCTCGATCGTATCGCCGTCCATCGAGATTGCGCTCGTCGGTGCGGCGTAGTCCTGTCCGTTATCGTCGGTCGCCCAATGCGGATTGAGCGCGGGTCCGTTTTGCGTCGTATCGTCGACGACGACTCCGCCGTCGATGCGTCGCAGGCCTAAGCGTTGGAGGATGCCGATGCCGTTGCGAAGATCGGCCGACTGGAGCGACGGATCGCCGGAGCCGATGAGCCAGAGATTGCCGTCGAGCTCGCCGCTCTGCGGAATCGCTTCACTGGCGGCAAGAACCGTGTGATACCGGTATGCGGGACCCAAATCGTCCAGCGCCGTCGCGGCAACGAGGAGCTTCTGCACGGACGCCGGCGCAACCGCACTCTGCGCCCGATCGTCAAAAATCGTCCGCCCATCGGAACCAACAACCGCGAGACTCCACGCGCTCGCCCCAGCCAACGCCGGCGCAAACGCACTTTGCAATCCCTCAGCAAGCCGATTGCGATCGTCGTTGCTCCACGCAATTGCCTGCGCTGGCGCGCAGGCACCGTCCGTCGAGGGGCCTCTCAATTTTCCGGCAACGCAGGACGCGTTCTTCAAAGCTTGCTCTCCGGAAAATTGAGCGGAGTGAGCCTCGGGCACGATGCCCGAGGCGACCGTCCCCGAGGCGGACCGTGCATGCGCGACAAGCAGCCCGAGACATATAATCCCGAGCGGCACGACGAGCGCGATCGCGCGGCGCCTAAGTCCGCGCGAGCGTTTCGATCTTTTCCTGTAACCTACGCTGCTGTTCGCGTAATTCATCGATGTCGTTTCTAAGGGTAGTGACCTGTACGGGAACCTTCGAACCCTTTCGTATTCGAATCGCCGCTTCCATCGCGTCGCGCCGCAAGCGCCCGTCGACGGCTTGCTGCCCGATGCGCTCGAGTTCGGCGAGCAAACGCAAGTCGGCAATTGTTTCGGCCGCTTCGATCGCGGCTACGGCGACCGGGAAGGACGGATCGTCGAGATATTGCACCAATGCGTCGACCGCTCGGGTGCGCTGCTCTTCCACCAGCGTTCCAATTCGTCCGACGGCCGTGACGGCCGCACGGCGAAGCCCGTCCGCCTGCTGTGGCGCGCAGGCTTCGAGCACCAGCGGCATCGCGCGCGAATCGGCGAGCTCCGCAAGGCCGGCGATCGCACCCGCTTCGACAACGCTGTTCCACGTGCGCTCTCGCGCTGCCGTTACCAGGACGTCGAAGGCGCGCGCGTCGCGCGTTTTTCCCAGCGCCGTCAACGCCGCGTGCCGCACGAAGTACGATGCGTGAACTCGCGCCGTCTCGATGAGCGCCGCCGCCGCTTCCGCGTCGCGGAAGTTCGCCAAGGCCTCTGCTGCGGCGCGAACGACTTTGGGATGCTTGTGATCGAGCGCGCGGATCAGCGTCGCGCGCGCCCATGGCGCTCTCGTCGCGCCAATCGCGCGTGCCGCCTCAGCCAGCACGCCCCAGAACCGCTCGCGGTCGAACGCTTCGGCGATGGCATCCCGCGCTGTCCGGCCACCGTCGGCCGCAAGCTCGCGGGCCGCACGAATCCGTCCGATCGCGCTGGGATCGGCGCCTAACGCGGCCGCGGCAAAGTCGGCACCGAGCGCGTAGCTCACGTCCGCCAACAAAAAAGCGCCGGGATCGAAACGAACGAGTCTCGGCTCGAACTCGAGCGGCACCGCGACGGTTTCGTGCGCGCGCTCCACGTGCGCGCGAATTCTCCGCTCTTTCGATGCATCTTCCGGGGGCGCGAAGGCAACCTCTACGTCGAACTCATACGCCGGATGCTCCTCGTCGATCGTTTGTTTTTGGTCGATCGTGACGGTCGCGACGCGACGTTGCGCATCCCAGGCCGCGCGTATCTCGAGTTTTGGGTGGCCCTCGCGAAAGACCCACTGATTGAAGAATCCACGCAGGTTTCGGCCGGTCTCGTTCTCGATCGCGCGCACCAAGTCGATCGTCTCGACCGAGCGCTGTGCGTTGTCGCGCACGTAGCGCGCGACCGAACGCCAGAATCGGCCGTCGCCGAGTTCGCCGCGCAGCATATGCAGCACCGCGGCGCCTTTTTGATAAAGGTGGCGATCGAAGATATCGATCGGAGTGACGTAGAGGTTACAGACGATCGGGCGGCTGTAGCGATGCTCGTCCTCTTTAAGATACGCCGAAAAGCCCGTGAAAATGTCGTACAAATACTCGTCGTATCCGAGGTCGGCTTCGCGCCACACAGCTTCCATGAAGGTCGCGAAGCCTTCGTTTAGCCAGGCGTGAGACCAGTCCCGGCACGTGAGCAGATCGCCGAACCACTGATGCGCCAGCTCGTGCGCGACCAGCGGATCGCTCGAGAAATCCAGGGCGGCGGTCTCATCGTGCAGCGTTCGATCCGTCTGCGTCGTCGCAGTGGTGTTCTCCATGCCCCCGAAGATGAAGTCCGAAACGGCGATTTGCGAGTATCGCGCGTATGGGTACGGCATTCCGAGCCGCTCTTCAAAGCAGGCGATTATCGCCGGCGTCTTGCCGAACGACCGCTCGCCGTCGCTTTCACGTCCGGGCAGCACGTAATAAAAAACTGGAACGCCGTTGCGCCCCGCTTTGCCTTGGGCGATCTCGGCGAACGGTCCCGCGACCATCGTGACGAGGTACGTGCTGTGCGGCACGTCTTGACGGTAGCGAAATACGGTCGTTTCGCCTTCGTCCTTGCGCTCGACGAGCGCGCCGTTGCCGAGCGCGAAGGTTCCCTTCGGTACGACGATCGTGGTCGACGTGCGCTGTTTTTCGTGCGGATAATCGAGACACGGAAACCAATAGCGAGCGTATTCGTCTTGGCTCTGCGTCCAAACGTGCGCGACTTTCTCCGGATGCGCCGGCGTCGGCTTGACGAAAAAGAGCCCGTGCCGCGGCTTTACTACGCGATAGGCGATCGAAAAAGTCCGGCGCTCACCGGGCGCGATCGGTGGCTCGAACTCCAGCTCAAGCTTACCGTTGCGTCGTGACGAACGGGCGGCGCCGTCCACGCGCCCGATCTCTAAATCGACGGCATCGAGAACGAGTCGCGAGACCGGTTCGTCAAACGCGCGTACGGTCGTCGAACAGATACCGTCGAGCGACTCCGAATCGATATCCGGCGTCAGATGAAGGTCGATCTCCTCGACGGCGACGGATTTGTCGGGTCCGTATCGGGGACGAGCGCCGGGCAGCGCAAATGGAAGATGTTCGTTCGTGTCGTCGCCCATCGTGTGTGCGCTGCTTACGAGCCGAACTTCGGTCAGTCCTGTGCGGTCTGTAGGCCTCCGGTGACCTCGATGATGGTACCCGTAATAAAATCGCGCTCCGCCGCGACCAAGAACCGCACGGCATCCGCGACGTCTTCGTAGCTTCCCACGCGTCCTCTCGGATTGCGTGCGGCGCGCTTACCAGCGTGCTCGCGGGCGAGGGTCTTTTCGCGGATGTCTCCGGGCGACACGACGTTGACTGTGATTCCGCTGGGAGCCTCCTCGATTGCCAACGATCGGGCGAATGCGACCAGTCCGCTTTTCGACGCTTGGTAAAGCGACAATCCGCGAAAGGGGCGCGTCTCTTGCGATCCGAGCATTCCGAAGAAAACGATGCGTCCAAAGCCCGCCTCGCGCATCGCGGGGAGCGTGGCACGCGCGGCAAGCACCGCGCTGCGGAGATTGCCGTCGACGATCTCGTGATATTCCTCAAGCGTGGTACGTGCAAAGCGCTTGGCCACCAATGGTCCGACCGCGTGCACGAGCGTATCGAACGGACCGCCATCGCGCACCGCTGCTGCGAGCGCTGCTTCGACCGTCTGCGCGTTGTCGAGGAAATCGATCCGCGCTGCCATGGAGGTCGCGCCGGCCGCCTCGATTGCCGCGACCGTCGCGTCCGGCGGCGTGTTGCGGTAGGTAATCGCGACGTGGGCGAAGCCGTCGCGTACGAGCGCGGGAGCGATGCCGGCCGCGAGACCGGCAGCGGCTCCCGTTACGAGCGCACGCCGATTCAGCGCGCCGCTCGCAGCTCTATCCTCGTACGAAATCCCACGAAAGATCGAATGGAGCGCCGTCGACGGTCGTGCCGTTGACGCGCACGTGGTGCGGTCCGCGGGGCAGCGGCCACGGCAAGTTTACGAAGAACGTTCGACCGCTCTGGCTCAGACCGGAGGTGACGGTATTTCCGTCGACTCTGACGCGCAGTTCCGATGGGCGGACGCCGCGATTGAATTGGAACTGAATCGTAGGACTCGACGTATAGATCGTTCCCGTCGGCGACACGGTGACCAGACGAACCCCGTTGCCAGGCTGCTGCGGCGGCGGAGCCGGCCCAGGGCCTCCCCCGTCGATCGTCACCGTGCTCGTCGAATCGTTCCAATTGACCGACGCGCCCAATGCTTGCGAAACGAATCGAAGCGGAACGAAGGTTGTCGCATTGACGATGAACGGCGCAACGTCCATCGTTTGCGGTTGGCCGTCGACCGTCGCCTGATTCGAGCCGATGTTCAGCGAAACCGTGCGGCCACGCCCGGTCGCATTGATCTGTCCGTTCGCGTACACGACGCTCGCACCGAGCTGTTCGAAAATGCCGCGCAGCGGAACGAATACGCGTCCGGCGCGTACGATCGGCGGCTCCGTAAAGTTCATCGTCTGCCCGTTGACGATCACGTTAACCGATTGCTGCGCCCCGGCGACGCTCGGAGCAAAGAGCGTGCCGACCACGAAAAGTATTGTAAGAAACCTTCTCATGCGGGCACATTACCCGCGCTTGCTCGCTCCCAAACGAAGCTTCACCGTTCTCAAACCACGCCGTACTCGGCCGGCCGCGTCATCTCCGCGGCAACCGCGCGCTGGTCGGCTCGTCGCTCGAATAGACCCATCCAAGTTTCGTAAACCATCGGCACGAGGAAGAGCGTCAAAATCAGCGAGCTGAGCAATCCGCCGATAATAACGGTGCCCATCGCTTGGCGCCACTCGCCCCCTTCCGCGAAGCCGAGCGAGAGTGGGAGCATGCCGAAGATCATCGCGCACGTCGTCATCAAGATCGGCCGGAATCGCGTGCTAGCCGCCTGCAAAACGGCATCGCGCACGTGCATGCCGCGCCGGCAAAGCGTGTTCGAATAATCGACGAGTAATATCCCGTTCTTTGCGACCAAGCCGAAGAGCATGATGATACCGATCATCGAGATGATGTTGAGCGACTGGCCCGCGTTCGGCTCGACGAGATGCATAAACGAGAGTGCCACCAGCGCGCCGATGATGGCGAGTGGGACGCAGAGCATGACGATCAGCGGTTCCAAAAACGAACCGTAGAGAATGACCATCAGCATGTAGACGAGCATGAACGACGTGAGCAGTGCGATTCCCATGTTCGCCATGGTCTCGTTCATGTATTGGGTATCGCCCTGGGCGGTGAGCTGCACGCCTGGCGGCAAGAATCCAGGTTTATGCAGCGCGCGCTCGAGTGGGCCGGTTACGGAGCCCAGCGAGTGTCCCGGCAACGTACCGCCGTAGACGTCGACGACGCGCTGGCGGTTGAGGCGCTTGATCTGCAACGGCGCCTTCGTCCACTGCAAGTCGGCGATATCGGCCAAGGGAACCATAGTGCCGTCCTGCGCTCGTACGCGAACGTCTTGCAGCTCGTCGACGGTCTTGCGGTCGGCGAGCGGAAACTGGACGCGCACGTCGACGAGGCTGTTCTCCGTTCGCACGCGCGTTGCCACCGCGCCGTCGATTGCAAGCCGAGCCGCATTGGCGGCGTCTGCCGGCGTCACGCCGAGCACTTCGGCTTTTTGCGAATCGATATTCACGTTGAGCCGCGGCGCGGCGGCTTCGTTGCTCGTCTCGACGTTGACGCTGCCCGGAGTGTTGCGAAGATAGCTCGCTATTTTTTCCGCGGCGACTGCAATTTCGTCTTGCGGTCCCGAAATCGAATAGAATATCGACGCGCCCGATCCGCCGCCGCTGTCGCCGGAGACTTCGAAAACGCCACCCGGAACCAAATACCCGAGCTTGCGAATTTGATCGATGAGCTTATACGTGTCGTGACGCCGCTCGGGCACCGTCTGGGCATTGATGCGAGCGTAATTGTCGCCGATCGCCGAGCTCCAGCCTTGCGGCTTTCGGCCGACCGTCGAGCTGACCGACTTGATGCCGTCGATCTTCATGATCTTGTCTTCGAGCTGACCGACGTACTTCGCCGTCGTTTGCAGCGGCGTTCCCGGCGGATAAGTGACCGTCATATCGATCTCGCCGGTCTGAACCTGCGGTACGAAGTCGAAGTCGATCGGGCCGAGCAGCGGCAGCACAATCGCGAGCGCAATCGGCAACGCGAAGGTCGCCAACGTGAGGCCCCGGCTGCGTCCCGTTGCGTAGAACCAGCGAACGACCACGCGCGGCATGTTCTTGAAAACATCGGCGGTACGTCGCAAGATCACACCGGTGCGTCCGTGCCCGTTTGTCGAGGGCGTCCAGCGGTAGGCAATCTTTGATTCGGGAACCCGACGCCGTAGGACCGCTCCAACGACATGCCATAGGACCACGGCGATCAGAATGAGCACGTTGAGCCCGATGGTCGTCGTTCCGGCGCCCATCGCCAGCGTCAGCGAATTCAACACGAGCACCGTGCAGGTGAAGACCACGAAGAGCCCGTGTCGTAAGGCGTAGGGAAGCGCCTTTGTCCGATACCACGTGAGAACGCGTTCGTATCGTGTAACGAAGTGATTGAGTACGAGTACGGCACCGATCATGATCGGGAGGATCTGGCGCAGCTCGGCGATCGGCCACGGAATGAAGTACGAGGCTACGGCTGCCGCGCAAAGAATGAGCGTTGCCTTCAGCGAGCCGAGCTTTTCCATCCACGCGGGCATCCCCTTAGAACGCTTCAGGACGCTCCACTTCGCCGCCAAAAGCGGCGTGAGCGTGAACGAAACCAAGAGCGAGAACAGCGTCGCGATGACGATGACCGCGCCGAACTCACGCAGATACGCGCCGACGATCCCGGGCAGAAATGCGATCGGCAAGAAGACCACCACGTCGACCATCGTAATCGCGACGGCGGCGCCGCCGATTTCGCTGCGGCCATTGATAGCGGCGTCGATCGGCTCTTCTCCCAAATCGCGATGGCGCGTGATGTTCTCGAGCACGACGATCGAATCGTCTACCAAGATGCCGATGATCAAGGAGAGGGCCATTAGCGACATCGTGTCGAGATGGAAGCCGAACGCGTTCATCAGGACGAACGTCGAGAGAATCGAAGTCGGAATTGCGATCATGACGACGATCGAGCTCCGCAGCGAGTGGAGGAAGAGCAGCATAACGAGGCTCGTCAGCACGATGCCCTCGATCAGCGACTGCCAGACGCCGTTGAGCGACTTTTGGGTGTAATCGGCTGGCGCGTCGATCTCGCTGAAGTTGATATCGGGGAACTGCGCGGCGATCTGTTTGATGGCCGCTCGCGCGATTTGCGTCGACTTGATCTCGTCCGCGGCGATGTTCCGGTCGAGCTCGATGTAAACGCGAGGCTGACCGTTGTAATGCGAAATCGACGTCGGCTCGACGTGGCTGTCGTAGGCGTACGCCACGTCACCAATCTTAAGGCTCTTGTTGGTGTTGCCGGCGACCGGAAGCGGAATGCCCAGCAGGTCCTCAGCCGAGTTCACTTCTGCGTGCACCGAAACGCTCGTCTCTTGGGTGCGCTGCCGCATGACGCCGCCCGGTAGATTAAGGTTATTTGCTGCGACCGCCGCGAAGACGTCGCCGAGTGTCGCGTTGGCGCCGAGCAGGCGTTCGGGAATCGGCTCGACGTGGAACTCGCGATCGTTGGCGCCGTAAATGCTGACGTCTTGGACGTTCGGGATCGCCTTGAGCATCGGCTCGAGCCGGTTGTTTGCGAAGTCGGCCAGCTGCGTATCGCTCATCGCTTTGGAGCTGATTGCGATATCGAGCAACGGCTGGGACGCACCATTCTTAAAGACGCTCGGCGGAGCCAGATCGACGGGCAGGTAGACCCGGGCCGCGTCGACACCGCTCTGTACGTTAATCGCTGCTATATCGAGGTTTGTCCCCAGCTTGAACTGAGCGATGATCGTGGCGACGCCCTCTTGGCAGGTCGCGCTGAGCTGGTCGAGATTGTCGATGCTGTCGAGCTGATCTTCGATCGGCTTGACGATCAGCCGTTCCATCTCTTGAGGGGATGCGCCGGGATAGGCCGAGTAGACGACGACCACCGGGAAATCGGTGTTTGGCGGATTGGCGCTGCGGCCGATCTTAAAGAAGGCAATCGTTCCAAAAATGGCCAGCGCGAGGAACACCATGGCGGTGATCACCGGGCGGCTAATAGCGAAACGGGTCAACCACACGATAGAAGTTCCATTGCTGTTTTGCTCTACGCCGGGAGCCGTCGAACTGTTTCAGGCGTCCGGCACGAACGAATTAAGCCCGGGGTCAGGCAGGTCCCACTATACCCGAGTCCCCGCCTCCCTGTCACCTGCCGGGCGTGGAGCCGCCGGGGTGGGGCGCGCGACGGTCTGGTAGCTTAGTAGGCATGATAACAACGTTTTTCGCCCGGCTTTTGGGACTCTGGATGCTCCTCACAATGTTGGCAATGGCTGCCAACCGAGCCGGCACCCTCCAAACAGTGAACGCCTTCTTCGCCGATCCCGGGCTGATGTGGGTAACCGGCGTCTTCACGCTGCTCGTCGGCCTCACCATCGTGATCGCGCACAACCGCCTCTCGGGCGGCGCGGTTCCGGTCGTCATCACGATCTATGGCTGGATTGCCCTGCTCAAAGGGCTGCTCTTCGTTTGGCTTCCGGCCTCGGCGCAAATGCAGTTCTATCAATCCCTGTATTTTGCGCAATGGTACTACGCGTACCTGAGTATCGCATTTATCGCTGGCGCCTATCTGACGTATAACGGCTTCAAACCATCTGCGGCGTCATCCTGAGGAGCGCAGTCTCTCGGCGGTGGCATTAGCCGGCCAGCGTCGTACCCGCGATTAGTCCCGTCGAGTGCGCCGAGGCCAAAGTGCGTCTTTCCCTGCATCGTTACGGGCAACAACGCGAGTTCTCTGACCATTTTGAATGGGGATTTACGGTGGACCAAAGGCCAGCGCTAGGGCGAAGCTGCCGATCGTGCGCACCGGCAGGACGTGACCCGGCGGATAGATACCTATCCTGTCCGTCGACCCGAAGCTCCCCAAGTAAAGGGTGTCGTTGGCATCCACTGCGACAACCCACGGAGCACCCACCTTTTTTGAGATCGTGCGCAGAAGCTTGCGTGTCTTCGGAGCATAGATCGTTGCAGTCCGGTTAGCGTTGTTCGCGACATACAGCAGTCCGGCAGAATCGATGGCCAACGATTGCGGACAATCGATGCCATCCGTGATCGTTTGAACTAATTTCGTCTTACCTGGTGCGTAGACCGCAACGGTTCGACCGGCGCCGTCTTCCGTGTTCGCGACGAAAAGATCGTCACGAGCATCGAGCGCGATTGATTGGGGATCCCGGACGCCATCGACGATGGTTCTTAGGAGAGCTCCACTCGGCGAGTATACCGTGACCCTGTCGGCATAAAGGCCGTTACCGACGTACAGGTTTCCAGAAGAGTCGAATGCGAGGCTTTCCGGGTCGTAGATTCCCTCAGTGATCGTGCGCGACGCCGTTCCGCTGCCCGGCGGGTAAACGGCGATATTGCCGTTATATCCGTTGTGTCCATTAGCAACGTACAGATTGTCGGAATGATCGACCGCGAGGGCCAGGGGTTCAAAAACTCCGTCCGTGATCGTGCGTACCAACTCCCTCGACGTCGGCGCGAAGACGGACACCTCGAAATAGCCGCTTACGGCGTAAAGGTCGCCCGATTTGTCGAACGCAAGAGCGCCCGCGGGTGGGTATTTCCCGAGAGGAATAGTGCGGACTAAGCGTCCTCGCCGCGTG
>Ga0070731_10002392_pt1 | contig 17982 bp, 15 predicted proteins | sample Coa_R1_2_FD_66448 | JGI IMG/M metagenome (GOLD analysis project Ga0070731, IMG submission 66448) | Surface soil microbial communities from Centralia Pennsylvania, which are recovering from an underground coalmine fire - Coalmine... | ecosystem: Environmental > Terrestrial > Soil > Unclassified ...
AAACGGCACGAGCACTCGGCATTGAGGTCCCGCCAGCTGTTCTCTCCATCGCCGACGAGGTGATCGAATAGTCCTTTCGCACTGCGTCATTTCACGGTGGCGGAATGACGCTAAGGGTCAACAACTGCCTCGCCTGTGAGTCGCTGTCGCGGCCGGTCTTCCCCTGATAGCTGCCGCGCCGGCTGCTCGTGAGGGCAGAGGTTGAAGATCAGACCTGCCTATTGTCGCGTGATACCGTCCCCACATTGCGGCGTGCATGACCCCGTTAGAGTTGGGGCAAATGGCATTCTCCATTGGAAGACGGCAATTCATTTCTGTGCTCGGCGGTGGAAACCTGCCGCAGGATTTCAACCTCGCGGCGGCGACTTTGGTCGGTCTCCTCGTTGAAGGGCGGACTGATTGATCGGGCAGCTCGCGTCCGATGCGGTAGGCTGCGAACGCGCCGCCGTGCATTCACGCGAGCATGTCACGTTGCGCGGGTTCAGTGTCGCCGACGCGCGCACCCGCGGTCTTGTGGTGTAGACGGCGTTGCCGCCTGATTAGCTGCCGGCACCCGAGATCAAGTCGCCGAACCGCCTCCAGGTGGTGCCGTCGAACTTCATCAATTGCATCTGCTTGACCGGATCGAAGTCGTCCGGGCTAGTATTGAGAGTGACGCCAGGCAAAAGCATTGGCAACTTCAGATCGTGAATGCTCGCAGCCTGCTTCATGATGTTTTCGCGGGTCAGGTTGTCGCCGCAGGCCTTGAGCACGGCGACCATGGTCTGCGCGTAGGAATAGCCGACCACCGACTGGGCATCGGCGATGCTGGCCGACAGATTGTGGTCATTCATGAACGCCAGCCATTCCTTATACTCTGGCGTGTCTTGCCATTGCGGATCGGTCGGATCCTTGAGATAGGTCGCCGAGATAACGCCGATGCCCTTCTCCATGCCAGCCGACTTCATCGTGGTGCCGACCCCATTTCCAACCGAACTGAGAAAGTGCGTCGGCTTCCAGCCGATATCGTAGACTTTGCGGATCGACTGGGCGGCGAATTTAGGAATCGCGACCGTTAACAGCACATCGGCGCCGCTGCCCTGCAGGGCAACGATTTGTGAATCGACGGTCGGATCGGTGGTCTCATAGGACTGGGTGGCAACGATCATTTTGGCCGCCATGTCGCCAAGCCCGTCGCGCAGACCGTTGAGATAGTCTTTGCCAAAATCGTCGTTCTGGTAGAGCACGGCGATCTTTGCGTTCGGCAGATTCTTTAGGATGTAGTGCGCATAGATGTGCGATTCGATGCTGTAGCTGGGCAACCACATCACCGTCCACGGAAAGCGCTTGGGATCGTTCCATTGGTCGGCGCCGGTGGCGAGAAACAGATGTGGAACCTTATTTTCGTTGACGTAAGCGTGGATCGCCATGTTGGGCGGTGTGCCGAGTGTGCTGAACAGCAACAGCACCTGGTCCTGCTCGACCAGCTGGCGCACCAGCTCGACGGTCTTCGGCGGGCTGTAACTGTCGTCACGGCTGATGAAGGTGATCTTGCGGCCGTTGATGCCGCCCTGTTTATTGATCATGTCGAAGTAGGCGGCCTCCGCCTTGCCGATGATGCCGTAGGACGAAGCCGGGCCGCTATAGGGCATCGTGTTACCGATCTTGATCTCGCTTTCGCTGGCGCCGGGTCCGTATTGGCCAGCAGCATAGGCCAGTCCAGCTACGAGCATGAGGCCGGCGGCGGACAGGCCGGTTACGATGGTCTGTTTCACTGTCATAACAACCTCCCTGTGCATTCTTCGTCACGTTATTCATCGTTACTTTTCAGCGCGGTGCGGCAGCATTTGCCGGACCAGTTGGGCTACCAAAGGCCCGAGCGAGCCGACGACGCCGCGCGGCATTGCGTACATCAATAGCAACATCGCCAGCCCATAAATCGCCCACGGGGCGGCGTCGGAGATGTCGCTGGCGAAGTTGGGCACGAATTCGATGAAGAATCCACCGACAATTGCGCCTCCGATCGTGGCGATGCCGCCGATTGCGGAGCCCACTAGGAAGGACAGCGATAGGAACAGGCCAAAGCTTTCGGGGGCGACAAAGCCAATCACAATCGCGGATAGCGCGCCGGCCACCCCGGTAAACAGCGTGCTGATGCCGAACGCCACCGTCTTGTAGCGCGCGGTGTGGATGCCCATCGCGGCCGCGGCAATCGGATGGTCGCGGATCGCGACGAAGGCCCGGCCGGTGCGCCCGTGCAGCAGGTTGGCGGCGACCCGCATGGCCAACAACAGCACGACAAGGACCACAAGATAGAGCCAACGGTCGCGGTCGATGCCGAGCTCCGGCGGCGGCAATGGCTTGATTAGGTTGATGCCCTGTTGACCGCCGGTCCAGGTGTCGAAGTATTTGAGCAATTGCGGCATCGCGAACGCCATGGCCAGCGTGACCAGCGCGAGATAAGGACCCTCGAAGCGCAATGCCGGCAGCCCGAACAGCACTCCAAGCCCGAAGCAGATCACAGCCGCGGGCGGTATCGTCGCCCAATAGGGCACGCCGTAGCGGTGCATCAGGATCGCAGCGGTATAGGCGCCCGCTGCGAAGAAGCCGCCATGGCCGAGCGAGATCTGACCGTTGTAGCCGGTCAGAATGTTCAGACCGAGGACGGCAATGGCGTAGATCATTACCAGGGTCAGTTCGAACACGTGATAATTGCTCAACGTGAAGGGCAGCGCCGCCGCCAGCGCGGTCACGGCGAGCGCACCGATCCAGCGCCAAGCGTCGATGTTGACACCGGCATAGCGGCCGGCGGCAAGCAAGTCGGTGGCAATGACGGAGTTTTTCGTCATCGTCACACCCGTCTCACGATCGCCGTGCCGAATAATCCGTTGGGACGCAACACCAGCACGAGGATGATCAGCGCGAGCGCCACCGTCAGCTTGAGTTGGCTGGCAATCAGATAGGTCCCGACCAGATTCTCGGTGACACCGACGATCAGTCCGCCGACGACGGCGCCTATCGGGCTGGTAATGCCGCCGAGCAGCGCTCCAGTGAACGCATAAAGCAGCACGCCCCCCATCATATTCGGATCGAGGAATAGCACCGGCGCCACCATGATGCCGGCGGTGGCGCCGATCGCCGCCGCCAAGCCCCAGCCGATCGCCAGCATCGATCCGACCCGGATGCCGCATAGGCGCGCCGATTCGGGATTCTGCGCGGCGGCGCGCATCGCCAATCCGGTCGTCGTGAAGCGGAAAAATGCGAACAGCAATAGCAGCATCAGAAGCGTCACGCCGATCACGCCAAGGTCGCGCGTTGTCATCAGCGCGCCGAATAGGAGCCGATCAGGGAAGGGACTCGGAAACTCCTGCAGCGTATAGCTAAAGATCCAGCCGGCCATCGAATTGAAGATCAGCAACAAGCCGATGGTCACGACGACCGTTGCCAGCACCGGGGCGTTCTCGACCGGCCGGATGACGATGCGCTCGATCGTCATGCCGCCCAGAAACGAAGCGATCAGCGTAAGCAGAAAGGCCGCCCAAAACGGCAGCCCGGCATTGACTAGCGTCCAGGCGATATAAGTCGAGAACATCGCCATCTCACCCTGCGCGAAATTGACCAGATCGGTCGCGCGATAGATCATCACCAGTGCCAAAGCGAGGCTCGCATAAATCGCACCGGCGGCCAGCCCCGAAAATGTCTGCTGCAAGAATTGGTGCATCGGACGCCCGTCAGTATCCAAGATAAGAACGACGCACCTGCGGATTGTCGGCCAAGGCTTTGGCACTTCCCGAGAAGATCACTGAGCCGGTTTCAATGAGATAGGCGTAATCCGCCAATTCCAGCGCCAAGCTAGCATTCTGCTCGACCAACAGCACGCTGACATGTTCGTCCCGTCTTATCCGTTCGACGATGACAAAAATCTCTTTGACGATCCGTGGCGCGAGACCGAACGAGGGTTCGTCGAGCAGCAAAAGTCGCGGCGCCATCATCAAGGCGCGCGCGATCGCGAGCATCTGCTGCTCGCCGCCGGACAGCGTGCCGGCTTGCTGCCGCCGGCGCGTGGCGAGCACCGGAAAATATTCGTACATGCGCGCCATGCCGTCGTGCGAACGGGCGCCGTTGGTGTAGCCGCCGAGGCGCAGGTTTTCTTCGACGGTCAGCCCGATGAAAGTTCCCCGGCCTTCTGGCACGTGAGCGATACGCAGCCGAGCGATGTCCTCGGTCGTGCGCCGTTCCAGCCGCTCGCCCGCGAACAGGATTTCGCCCTCGCGGCGGACCATGCCGCAAATCGCCCGCAGTGCCGTAGACTTGCCAGCGCCATTGGCCCCAAGCAGCACGGTCATGCCGGCTTCGGCGACCGCGATGTCGATACCGTGTAAAATCTCGGATTGGCCGTAATAGGCCTTGACACCGCGCAGCTCCAGGATCGGCGCCATCAGTGCCGTGTCCCCAGATATGCCGTTTCAACGGCCGGGTTGTCGCGAACCTGCTCCGGCGCTCCGTCGGCGATCACCCGGCCGAAGTTCAGCACCACGACCTGATCGGAAAATTTCATGACGAGGCCCATGTGGTGTTCAACCAAAAGGACCGTGATGCCAAGCTGGTCGCGGATGGTGCGAATAAGGCCGCCGAGCTCCTCCACCTCCTCGTGGTTAAGTCCGCCGGCCGGTTCGTCAAGTAGCAGCAGGAGAGGACGGGCGGCGAGCGCGCGCGCTAGTTCCACGCGTTTGCGCCGTCCTAAGGACAGACTGGCGGCCGGCCGTTCCGCCGCGTCCTCCAGTCCGACGAAGGCCAGCATCGCGCGGGCGGCACGATCGAGTTCGTGTTCCTCGTGCCGCGTGGACGGCAATGTCACAGCATCAGCGAGTACGCCATTGCGGCCGCGTGCATGCGCACCGACTCTGACGTTGTCGATGACCGACATAGAATCGAATAGGGCCGGGCTCTGGAAGGTACGGCCAACGCCAAGCGCGGCTATATCGGACGCCGCGCAGCGGCGCAGCGATTGTCCATTCAACCGGATATCGCCTCGATGCGGTCGGTAGATCCTGCTCAGGCAATTGAACAAGGTAGTCTTGCCGGCGCCGTTGGGTCCGATCAATCCGACGATGCGACCCTGCGCAATCGAGAACGTAACACCGTCAAGCGCAACGATGCCGCCGAACCGAAGCGTCACGTCGTCGATTTCCAACAATGGCGGTGTGGTGGCCGGCCGTGGTCCCACGGGCGCACTTGACTGGACTTCGGTCATCCGCAGCGAACCGCCGTTTGCACCCAGGATCAGGGAAAGCGTGACATGCCGCAGGTTGAGGCGTCAATCATCAGGGATCAGTAATAGGTCGTGAAGGTTCAACAATTCCGACGCCAGGTGCCCGATCACCTCGTTGTGGTTGCCGACGAGGTGATCGAATAGACCTTTCGCACTGCGGTAATTGGCGGTGACGAAGTAACGTCATGGGTCACAAGCAGCCGCGCTCCCTTTCCAGATGCGCGGCGGCTTTACCCCTAAAAGCGGTCGCGGGAGTCGTCTGCCGTCGAGGCAGTTGGGGGCCTTTTCTGCCGCACGCACCCGCAGCAAAAACAGCGAGGACCGCCCCGAAGGACGTCACAGACCAGCCGATTGAGGCGTGATATCCTGCCCCTCATTGCGACGGGCGTGATCCGAGTGGGGCGGGCAAATGGCAATCGGCATCGGCCGGCGGCAATTTATTTCCGCGCTCAGCGGCGCAGCCGGAAACCCGCCGTGGTTGCGACGTGGTCTTTCTTGAGCCCGTCGTCTGGCATCACCGCGAAAACGCCGGGCGCCAGTTCCTTCGATGTGAGATTTACCAGAGCGGCGTCCCAGGGCGGCGTTGCTTCTTGCTCACCTTCCTGCGTCATCGGACGGGTCTCCCCTTGGACTACACCAAACAACAGCGCTCAAGAGACCGCCGCTTACTCCGCAGCTGCGATTGCAAGGGCCGATGAAGTTATCTCTTGCAGAACTCAAGACCTTATTTCTTCCATGACTTAGACTTGATCAAAACCCAAAAGATCAGCAAATGAGAAACAATTACCAAGGGAGCGTAAAATGTATAGATATACCAAACGGTACTCAGGTTGAAGCTCGGCACGTTCAACTGCAAGACGCCGCGCACTCCGTTTAACAGGTCCACAAATCCCCACGTGTTGGTCACCCACACCAGGGGAACGGCGACACGCCAGTTGCTTCGCAGAGCAAAAATGGAAACGAGGGCCAGCGCCGCTTCTAGGAGATCACCGTAAGCAGCACCGGAAAGGAACTCTGTGGGCAGTTTCGGATCGACCATGCCCGTGACCAATAAGGTCATTCCCACATAGCGAGGCACATGCACAAAGAGCAGCGCAATTAGAGCGGAATTTCGAGAAAGTTTGGTTAGGTACGGTCAAACGTACCACGCCGTGACGAGGCTGAAGACGAATGCACTCGAAAGTAGCTGCAACCAGAATATCGTGACGCTGTTCATCGCTATCGTCGCTCCCATTAGTCTACTTGCCGCACATCCGCAGCGATCCTGAATCCAACGTGCATCACACCTAGACTTCCTTCGGTCGGCATCCGATCCGCTGTCTCACCCCGAATCGATCCAATCGACCGATTCCTGGTGTCCGCGCCATGTCCGCTTCCACCCGTTAACAACCGAATCGCTGCGCCACAAAAACTGGCGCGATGGGCCACTTCCAGACTCATGCACCGCAGAAAGCAGCGCCGTTATTCGATAACCTCGTCGGCGGCAGCTTGCAGCGGAAGAGGTACTTTAAGTCCCAGCGTCTTCGCGGTCTTCAAATTGATGACCATTTCGAATTTCGTCGGAAACTGAACGGGAAGTTCGCTCGGCTTTGCGCCTCGTAAGATCTTGTCGACGAATATTGCGGCCTGCCGGTAATTATCGCCGACGTCGTTGCCGTAGGACATCAAGCCGCCGGCATCGGCGAAAGAGCGCACGGGATAGATGGACGGGAGACGATATTGTGCGGCTACCGCTGCCATTTCAGGAGCATGTCCGCTCGAAAAGCCGCTCGGCATCGGAAGGAGCCCGGTATTCGGCTCGCGGGCCTGGGCTGCGGTGAAAGTTCTGAATTCGGTCATGTCTGCGACCGTGCCGGAAATTACCTCTACGCCTAGGGTCGACGCAGTTGATTTCAGGTATTTCAAATAAAAATCTGCGTAGGGCGCCGAAGTTGCGTTGGTCGGCACGGCGACACGCATCAGCTGCGGTGCAACCTGCTTAAGAAGCTCGATCCACTTACCCGCCATCGAAGGTTCGAGATTGACGAGACCGGTAGCGTTGCCGCCAGGCCGCGACAGGCTTTCGACAAAGCCTTGGCCGACGGGATCAACGATGTTCACGAATACGACCGGGATGGTTCGCGTGAGCTTGAGCAATGTCGCAGTTAACGGAGAGCCCGACGACAGGATTAAATCCGGCTGCGCCGCAACAAGCTCGGCGGCACCTTGCTGAATGAGGGTTGTATCGTCCCCGACCCAACGAAAATCGAACGTGACGTTTCGTCCATCGGTCCAGCCCAGGTGTCCCAGAGCGTCGTCGAACGAGCCCAGCCACCCCTTCACTTGTTGATTGTCGTTGCGGTACCCGATCAGCAGACCGACTCGCCGCAAGCGCACGGACTGCTGCGCTTGCGCCGCCAGTGGCCAAGCCGCAGCTGCGCCGCCGAGTAAGGTGATGAAATCTCGCCGTCGCATGGGCTGCCCCGATTAGGCCAACGACTGCACCCTATCACATCGCTTGCTTAAGGGCTGTGTTGCATCACAGCAAAAACAGGCTGCCCAGGTCCGCAATGGGTCATCTTCTGCCGCGCCGGTCGAAAGCTGGAGTGTCCGGACTTCCCCCGATGACTGCCACGCTCAGTGCATGCCTCGACCGGCGGGATTGGGCCAATACCCGTCATCGCAAAACGAAAAGCCTTGGCTGCAGCGTTTGTCGACTCGGAGCTGGCAAAGCTCGCGACCGGCAAGTCGGAAATCTCCAAGCCGTCGGCCGCCTTTCAGCGAGTTGTCCAACGGGCTGTGACCCATGTGCAGTCCACCACTGGGCGAGAGAAAGTCACTGCGGCGAATGTGCTCGTAGCCATTTTGACTGAGCGGGGAAGCCAGGCTTTTGCGGCGCTGGAACGACAGGCGTCATCTGTAAGTGCGAGCAACAAATGTTCAAGTGCCGCATGTTTGCTGCTCAGAAGTAGTGGATTTTTATGTAGTGTCTTCGGTCGAAGGCTGGGACAGCTTGCGGAATTGCTCCATACCGATTATTCGAACGTTTAATCACTCTGGAGCAGCATAAATCCGACCCCTAAACAACAGCAGGTGCCTTATCGGAGCGGAACAATAAGAAATAGCAGGCAGGAACAAAGAGCAACGTCAACAGCGAAGCCGCGGCTAGTCCTGACATCATAAGCACCGCCATCGGCTGCCACAGTGCGCCGCCCACGACCGCCATCGGCGCCAGGCCCAGAACAGTGGTTGCCGAGGTCAGCAGGATCGGACGCAGACGTTTCTGCGAAGCGGCGACTATCGCTTCGCGCAGCGCCAAGTGCGACCTTTCGATATCGATCTGGTCGATAAGCACGATAGCATTGTTGATGATGATACCCGCAAGACTGATGATGCCGAGCGTGCCGAAGAACGACAGCGGCTGGCCGGTTGCCAACAGGCCAAAGGGAATGCCGACCAGTATCAGAGGTATGGTCATGAAGGTCAGCAGCGTGCGACGGAACGAATTAAATTGCAGGATAATTGCAATCACCATCACAGCGAGTGCAGCTGGCATGCCCGCGGCAAGTTTGCCGTTGGTCTCCTCACTCTTTTGAATCTCGCCGCCAATGTCGATGCGATATCCTCCGGACAGGTCCAGTGCCCGCAGGCCGGGCTGAATGGAATTGAGCAAATCGGCTGCCGTCAAAGAGGCACTTCGGCCGCTGACGATAATCGTCCGCTCCTGGTTTTTTCGGCGTATACGCGCGAAGTCGAAACCCGTCCGCAACGTGGCGATCTGAGCGAGAGGGATCAGCGCGCCGTTTTTCGCGAACGTGGCACTCGTGAGGCCTTCGAGGCTGCGGTATGTCGTCTCGCTGGCCCGCAGCACAATCGGGATGGTAGTGTCGCCCTCGCGATAGATCGAGACTGCAGAACCGCCGAAATAGGTCTTCAGCATCTGGGTGATCTCTTCCGACGTTATTCCCAGCTGCCGCACCCGGTCTTGATTGATGTCGATGACGACCTTAAGGACTTTGTTGCCCCAGTCATCGTCATTGTCACGAATGCCCGGAGCGGCCTGAAACAACGATCGCACCTGTGCGCCAAGCGTCAGCAGCCGATCCGCATCGGGCCCCGAGATTTCGACATCGACGATACCGGACTCTACCGAACCCATTGCCAGGCGCTTGATCTTGAAGCGCGCTTCGGGACGCTTTTGGTAAAGATATTTCCAGGCGCGGTCGGCGGCACGAATTGCGCCCTTATAGTCCTTGGTATTGACCAGGAAAAACGCCGCCGCCGGGTCGGGCGGAACCGGAGTCAGCGTCAGATAAAACCGCGGGCCGCCATCGCCGATATAGAGAATGTGGCTTTCGACCTCCGGATTTTGTTTCGGATCAGCAAGCCACTTGGAAATCGCCAACGCGCTGGTCTCGGTTTGCGCGATATCGGTGCCATCCGGCATGTTCATGTAGATCAGGAACTGATTGCGTTCGCTGAGCGGAAACATCTGCTTGGGCAGCCATTTGAACTGAATAAAGGCGAGCGTCACAAGAACGAAACATGCGCATACAACGATGACGGGGAAACGGACCGCACTATGCAGGACGGCGGCATAGAGCGACTGCATGCGCCTGCTTGAGCCAGACTCGCTTTGCGGTCGGCGGTTTCGGCCAAGGAGCCAGACTGTCACGGCTGGAAGTATGTAAACGGCGGCGATCCAAGAGCCGGCGAGAGTGAGCGCCACCACCGCAGCAAGCGAAAACGCGTATTCACCGGATGCCCCCGACAGCAGGAATAGAGGAAGAAAAGCCGCGACTGTCGTGACCGAGGATACCAGCAGCGGAAGGGCATATTGTTGTCCGGCTGCGAGCGCGGCGTCTTTGGTCGGCGCGCCGAGGTCGATCCGGCTCATGATGTCCTCCACGATGACGACGCCGTTGTCGACCAGGAGGCCAAGCGCAATAATGATTGCGGCAATCGACACCTGCTCGATTGCGATGCCGAGCACGCGCATGCCGACGACGGAAAACATGACTGCAAATGGAACGATCATCGCCGCGACCAAGCCGGCGCGCAGCCCGAGGAACACAATGACCAGGCCGCCGACGACGGCGAAAGTCTGCGCGACGTTTGAAAGCGCGGAGTTGACGGAGCTGCGCACCTGTTCGGTCTGATACGTCGCGAAGTCGATCGCGTAGCCGATCGGCAGGCTTGCCTCATAACTAAGCGCCGCCGCGCGAAGCCGCCCGCCGAGCTGCGTGACATCCTGGTCTGGCTGCATGACGACGGTCAGCACGACAGCCGGCCGCCCATTGAAATAGATCGGCGTCACCTTGGGCGTGACATAACCGCGTTGCACGGTGACGAGGTCGGCAAGCCGAACCAAGCTGTCGGTCGTTCCGACCCGCGTCAGCATCGTCTCGATGGCGCGCACATCCGGGAAGTCGCCGGATGTTTCTAGAAGTACGCGTGTGCCATCGGCATCGATGCTGCCGGAAGGCAGAATAATGTTCTGGGCCCGAAGATCCTTGATCAGCGCGTCGAGCTGAACGCCAACCGAGGCAAGTTTCGCGGTATCGATTTCCAACCATACGCGCTCGTCCTGGATTCCAAGAAGGTCGATCTTGGCGACTCCCGGCAGTTGGTACAGCTTTTTGCGAAAGCTTTCCGCCACATCTTTCATTTCGCGATAGGAAAATCCCTCTCCTGTTATCGCGATGGTCGCAATGGCGACATCGCCAAAGTCGCTGTTGACAAGTGGGCCGATTGTACCTTCGGGCAAATCAGGCTTGACGTCGTCCATCTTGTCGCGCAGTCGCTGCCACGTCGCGTTGACATTGCCGACCTCATCCTTCAAGTCGACGTAGACAATGAGCGATCCTTCCGTGACCAACGTGCGAATGTCCTTGACTTCGGCAAGCTCTCGGATTTTGCGCTCGACCGGAACGGCAACGAGATTCTCCATTCGTTCGGGCGCCATTCCGGGAAACAGCGCGGACACGACTGCCGTCCGAATGACAACGACCGGATCTTCGCGTTTCGGGAAATTGGGATAAAGCGCGATGCCGAATACAATCAGGCCAGTCATGATCGCGATGGTGAATCGCGAGCGTTCGAGACCGAAGCGGGTCAGAAAATTCACGGCCGCTCACTCCCGCGTGGCAAGGAGCTTCACCTTCTCGTCATCCGCCAAGTAAGATACGCCAGCGGAAGCAACGAGATCGCCGGCTGTGACGCCGCCAGTGACGACCAGATCATTGCCGCGGATGCCGCCGACGGTGATCTGGCGTTTTTTGACCGTTGAGGTGGCATCGTCGTAAACGAAGACCGTGGCGACGCCCCGGACATCCTTCTCGCCTTCGGGGACAAGCACGGTGAGCGGCAGCAGAAGTCCGTTGCCGCCGCCGATCAACGGCTCCTCGATGATGACTTCGACGGACATGCCGGCGTTCAATCCTGGGACGCTGTTTTCCAACCTGACAACCACCGGGAAGGCCGATACCTGCTCGGCCCTCGATCCGAGTTCGGCGATTACGCCTTTGAGCGACAGATCGGGCAGGTCGGCAACCTTCACTTGAACGTCTTGGCCAAGCCGGAGGCTTTGGAAGGTTGGCGCCGGTACCAGGAACGTCGCTTCAAAACGGTCGTCGCTGTAGAGCGTCACGACAGGCTGTCCGGCCGTAAGCTGCACGAACGACTTCACTTCGACGCGGGCAATGGCGCCTCCGAATGGAGCGAGCAGCTTACTGCGGTCGAGGTTGTGATTAGCCAGTTCGAGCTGATGACGTGCCTGGTCGAGTTGCGCCCGCGCGGTGAGCAGATTGGCGTTCGATTGATCGAACGCGGCCTGGCTAGTAACACCCCTTTTCAGGAGTTCTTGTTTGCGTTGGAAGTCGGCGTCCGCGTTGTCAACCGTCGCTTGAGTTTGTTGCACTCCGGCGTTTGCCTGCTCGACTTGCGCCTGCAGCGATCGCGGATCTATTTCCGCCAGCATCTCGCCCAATTGTACCTTTTGACCGACTTGCAGATTAATCGCCTTGAGCTGTCCGGCAATTTCGAATGACAGCACGCTTAGGTCGGCCGGCTGCAGAATGCTGGGGAAACGGCGGATGCGGCTTTCGGCGCGCGCGGCTACCTTGTAAGTGCGCAGCCCTCGAACCAGATGTTCGTTCGCTGCTTCCTTTTTTTCGCTGCAGTCCTGCAAGCCGAACCCAGTCAGCAGACAGAACAGCAGCCTTGACACCAGTCGATGCGCATTCACGGTCTCGCTCCGCAGTGGCTTCGATCCGAGGGACAACCTCTAGGTCGCGACGGCCTCATTTTGTAACCCGAGACCTTGCTTCGTTGCTCCGATCTCGGCCAGCATTTTTGGCAGCGCCGCCTTGAGCTCGGCGAAATTTGCGAACAGATCCTTAGTGGAAACCAGGTCGGGGATAACATGGATCGCCTCGAGAATATCGCGCTGTGCAACCGGCAGCCCGACCAGGACAGTGCGCATCCCTGATGACTTGAGATCCACAAGCGCGTCCTGCAGCGCGTAGGCCCCGGACTGATCCATCAGAGACACGCGCTCCATCCGAAGGATGAGCAGTCGGCCGCCCGCCGCACGCGCGGCGATATTGAGAAAGCCACGCGCGAACCCGAAGAACAACGGCCCTTCGACATGTTTCACGAGTAGCCGATCGCGATACTCGGCGGGAATGTCAATCTCGTCGGCCCAGGGCTCGTCGGCCAGCAGCGAGATTGCGGTCTGATGCTCAGAAATGTCCGCCACCTTCTTCATGAAGATGAAGGAAGCGATGATGAGGCCTACGGCAACCGCGACGATTAATCCCGAGAACACGGTGAGCCCCAGCACGATAAGAAGCACGGCTGCGTCCGAACGCGGCACTTTGCCCAGGTGCGCAAGCCCTCGAAAGTCGATGCAGCCGAGGCCCGCACCGACAAGTATGCCCGCCAACACTGCGTTCGGAATGTACTGCACGAGCTTGGAGAGCCCGAGCAGCACGGCAAGCAAGAACAGTCCATGGACAACGCCGGACAGCCGAGTTTTCCCGCCGGCTTCGATGTTTACGATGGTTCGGATATTGGCGCCGGCGCCCGGGAGTCCACCGACCAACGCTGCCCCTATATTGCCAATCCCCTGACCGATCAGTTCTCGGTTGCTGTCGTGATGGGACTTGGTGAGGCTGTCCGCGAGCAGCGCGCTGAGCAGCGTATCGATTGCGCCAAGCACGGCGAGCTCAACTGCCGCTGTCACGATCATGGCGCCTTGATCGAACGTCAGCTTCGGGATGACCAATGCCGGCAAGCCTGCCGGAATTGCTTCGATCCGTGGTGCGTTTATGTCGAGTGCGACCGTGCAAGCGGTTACGACGATGAGCGCCACCAGCGAGGCTGGTATTTTCCGTGTCAATCGCGGCAGGATTTGAATAATCGCGAACGTGGCTACGCCTAGCAGCGCTACCGGCCACACGATGGCGCCCGGCAGCATCGGCAAGCTGCGTAGGATTTTGACAGCATCGGAGGAAGGTGCCGCGGCGCCGACAATGGGATAGAGCTGCTGGATGATGATGATAACACCGATTCCGCTCATGAAACCGGAGATCACCGGATAGGGCACATAGCGGATAAAGCCGCCGAGGCGTAGCACGCCCAACAACACTTGCAGGGCGCCGGCTAGGAGGAAAGCAGTCACAACGACTGAGATATTTGCCTCGCCAGTCGGCAGTATATTTGCCGCGACGACCGCGGCTGCGACGAGCGTCATTGGGTTGGTTGGCCCGGTAACCAATACGGAACTGCCGCCGAATATGGCGGCCAGGATTCCTGCCGCGATGGCGCCGTAAAGGCCCGCCTCCGGGCCGAGACCAGAGAGGGAGCCGAACGCGAGGCAGAGCGGCAGAGCCACGATGCCCGCCGAGATGCCTCCAAACACGTCACCGCGCGAGGGGATAAGAGAGCCAAGCATGAGAACGGCCCTGCGCCTTTATATCTGCCGCGTCAGCGATCCGGTGAGTAGGGTAGAGCCGACTTGTGCACGCAAAGACGCAGCTTGCCATCCCGACAGAGGTGGAACACAAACGTCTTGTCCACCATCACCTCGTCACCGGCCGCGTTCTGCAGATATACGTTGCCCATGGTAATCGCGATGTCGCCGTGAATTTGGATGCCGTTCTCGGCAGCATTGTTATCATACCAGACTTTGACCCAGCGCTTGAGCGCAAAGCCCGTGTCCTCCGGGAAATCCGGATCGCCGCCCACGAAGTAGGAAATCGCACCCCGCCTGGTACTGCGGAAGGTGTTCTTACCGAAAGCCAGTGTCGGTTTGAAGAAGACCGTGCCTTCCGCATAATCATAAAGCACGTCGACCAGATCGCCGGCAGCAGTACGGACGTCGCCACCCGCTGCTGCAATGGCGCCGATATGCACCAAGCCATCGCACCAGGCCTGCTGCGCGGCGTTCACCATTAGCTCGCTGATTGGGCTGGTGGTCATTTCCGATGAACTCACAGTAAGGCGTCGCCCGCAAAATGGAAAAAGCGCTTTCGAAGCCATTAGAGTACTTCAGAGAGATAGTACTCCGCATCCTAGGCGTTCACAGACTGCACCGCCAGATGTTGGGTTGACGTCGATTTGCGATCATAGGCGGCATCGCCACCTACCGCCGAAAACAGCCGCCGCAATCGCCCGCCGGCGCGTCTGTTTGGGTCACAATCTGCCGCGACGACTATAGAGGCGCGCGGCAGAAAGACCTCTAATATCGGACACGACAATGCGGGATAGTCCGCGGGGCGTGGCGGCAGGCAAAGTAAGTAAACCGCATGGAGCCGGGCTGGCGGGCAGAGCAGGCCCGCTCTACCCGATTAGCGTCATACGTCGGTTTGCTCGGCTATCGCAAGCGCATCATCGACCTCAATACCAAGGTAACGAACCGTGCTCTCGCTTCCTGTTTGCTAGCGCGCATCGTTCAGCGCCGACCCGCTGTCGGTGAGTTGCTGACCGGCGGCGAGCCTTCGCTCAATCATGCCCATCACAGAGCCAACGTCCTCAAACGCTCTCGAATGGGCCTCGCCTTGCAGGCTCGTCACATCGAACACCATGACGCCATCGCGCTCGAAGTCGCTGCGATAGGGTTCCTGATCGGGATCGATATTGCCGAGGCGCTGCTTGCCGCCCCAGATAGACCTGGACAGCCTGAGCGCGATGTCGTCCTTGGCGACGAATAACGCTACGCGCGGCTTGGGATTGCCAATCCGGCGGATGACCTCGCGAAATGTATCGGCGTCGACGTCGGGCGCGACCAGCAGCACGTTCCGTATCTTTTCATTCGATCGCAGCGCTTCAATCGCCGGCCAGCATCCCATGGAATGGCACAGGACCGTGATCTCCTTCACATTCCTGTTGAGCGCGATCGCGCTCAGGACCTGCGCAAGGGCTGCACGCGCGTCGTCTGCGCTCTGATAATCATCCTGATAGGCGGGCACGCCAAGCAGGCCCTTGGATGGCCATGAAAACAGAACAGGAATACTTGGCGCCTCCGAATCCTGCACAATTTGCGCCAGCCGGTAGACCGCCTCGTCGAAGCGATTGTTGTAACCATGGACAAAGACCAAAACTTTGCTTCGGTCGGTCGCCTTGGCGATGCTGGAAAGCTTGGCGTTGAATGACGCCTTGTCGAGATAATCAGCGGACACCGTGACGAAGTCGCGCATTGGGTCGCCGGGCAGCGATGCCGGCCACTGGATGCGGCCGATCTGGCGCGCGTCATCGGGCGGTATCGAAACGGTTATTGAGGCATACGACAGGACCGATGCCCGCTCGCCGCTGAACATGTCGCCGGAGTCCGCGGTCGAGCGCTGCCGCGTTGTGACAACAAGAATTGGTACCTGGGACGCGCCGTCGGTGGATTGCGTTGTCGCAACGAGGACGCCTTGCGCTGGCCGGCCAGCGCAGCCGACGCACGTAAGCGCCAACAAAAGCACGAGCGCGATTCGTACGCGACTCAAAACAAAACCCCACGGTCACCCTCAAGATCACTCACCCACCGACATTGTACCATTCCCGAAGCGAGTAGAAAATAGTAGTATCGACCCGTGCGAATGGTTTGGGAGGAACGGGATGCGTCAGTGCAATGTGCTGTCTTTGATTGTCGGCTTAGCGCTTGCGGGAGTTTGCGGAGCGGAAACTGCGAGGGCGCAGTCGTCGGTGGAGTGCCACTACTACGCTGTGGATTATTCTCAGTATCGCAGCGCCAACGGCCAAGTCTTTCGCGGCGCTGCGGGCGGGGCCCTGCTGGGTGCGGGCATAGGCTCGTTTTCAGGGCGCATGGGCAAGGGAGCCGCAATTGGAGCCGGAATCGGCGCGCTGGGGGGCGGCATTCGCCGCGGAATGAACCAACACCAGCTTTACGAGCATGCCTATCGCGACTGCATGGCTGGCCGAAGGCCCTGATGACAGCGTCGGCAATTGTACTGCTTGATGTCCGCTTACAGTCATTAACTGCCACGGCGCGGCCAAATCGGAATGTCCGCTTTGCCCCCAAAAGCTGCCGCGAGAACGCCAACTGATCAACGCGACTTGCTAAAGGCCAACATTGAATACGGTAGTTCGCGCGCCGGCTTCCACATAACTGCAGATTATTCGCACTCGCCCACCCTATCGCTGCAGCGCGGCATGCGGCCCGCCATTAAGCGGCCGCATGCCGACCAAATCCGGACAATTTCAACTCACAGCGAGTGTGCCCAAAACATTGGCGCGCTCGAGGGTCGTTCGCAATGCCTCGTCGGAAACGTGGGTGTATATTTCTGTAGTGGCAATGCTGGAATGTCCCAAGAGGCGTTGGACAAACCGAATATCGACGCCAGTTTCAAGCAAGAGAGTCGCAGCCGTATGGCGGAGCATATGTGGGGTGACGCGTCGCGGCAGCCCTACTGCCGAGGCGAAACGCCTCAGTCTCGATCTTACGGACTGAGGTCTCATTCGGACTCCTCGCCGGTTTGTAAACAAGGCACCGACGCTTTCGACTAGACGCCGACAGAGAGCAAGCTGACTCAGTTCGAGGCGTAGGTTTGGATCCGTTATGTACGCAATACGCTCCCGCGAACCCTTTCCATGGATTCGAAGCATCGAGCCATCCGGAGTGATATCCTCCAAATTGACCTTGCACACCTCACTAACTCGCATGCCAGTGCCGACCATCAATCGGAATATCGTTATAAACATGCGCTGACGTTGATCCGCGCGTGTGGGATCAGGTCCTGGTGCGATCAACGAAGAAGCTTCAATGCGCGACAAACTGCGCGGTAATCTCTTGCGACGAGGGAGAAGCGGGCGCCAACTAGTGAAAGGATCCACTACCGAGCGCTCCTTAGATTCGCGCCGAAAAAATGCGCGCAAACATGCAAATCGTCGCCGGACAGTAGAGATACTAAGTTTGCGCTTGCCCAACAGCTCTTGGAGGTATCCCTTCAACGTAGAGTCTGAGACCTCAGCAACAGTGACTGAACCACCAAGCCACCTGCCGAAATCGTTGAGGTCTTGTGTATATGCTTGAACGGTGTGGGTGGAGAGTTGACGCTCAATAGCACAGAACTCCAGAAACTCCCCAGCCGCTACGCGGAACTGCATTTCGCTCTCCCTTATATGGAATAACGAAATTGTGCCTCTGAGAGGCCATCAGCGCCACCGGACAATCCTCTACCTCTATTTTTAAAACTCGCCGGCCATCCAGCCTAACCCGAGCAACACATAACTCGGGATTATGA
>Ga0070731_10002393_pt1 | contig 17978 bp, 17 predicted proteins | sample Coa_R1_2_FD_66448 | JGI IMG/M metagenome (GOLD analysis project Ga0070731, IMG submission 66448) | Surface soil microbial communities from Centralia Pennsylvania, which are recovering from an underground coalmine fire - Coalmine... | ecosystem: Environmental > Terrestrial > Soil > Unclassified ...
CGTGAGGTTGCCGCCAAAATAATCGGCACACCAGATGTATCCCTGAGAGTCAATTTTCACGCGCCGGGGGGCGCCATTCAATTGGTCATCGGTATTCGGCGGGGTGTACTTGGTCACTTTATTTGTCTTCGAGTCCACTTTCACCAGTTTGCGGTAATCCCTGGCTGTAAACTCTCCCGCCCAAATGTTTCCTTGCTTGTCCACGGCAATTCCGTACGTGTCAGGGACATCCGGGAAATTGGTATATTTTTTCGTTTCAATATCGAATTTTTTGAGCGGCCGGCCGGAGGCCCAGATATTTCCGGCCGGATCGGCGACGGCTGTATGGGTTCTTGGCCCGCTGCCAATGGTCTCAACGTCGTTATTCCGAAACTGAGGCCAGGGAGCAATCGTGTTGGTTTGCCGGGGCCTTGGCCCGTCCCACTGATCCTTGTACACGGGGTCGAACTTTTCCGTGTGTGTGTCGAATCGCACGAGCGCGTTTTGATCTTGTATCGTCAGCCACACCGACGAGCCGTCCGCGGTGGGGAACACCTCATGAATGGCAGGCCGCGTCGGGTCGTCCAACCGGAATACTTTCACTTCGCCGGTTTCCGGATTCAACTTTGCTAATCCGCCGCCCATCTCCAGCCAGATGAATCCATTTTTATCCGGCCGGCCTGTTCCGGGGCGATCTTTGGGCTCTCCGGTCAGCTGATAGTCCACATACATGATGTTCAGAGCGTCGTCGGACCAACTCACATGATCCTGACGGACGGACTTATATTCAGGCATTTGCATGGGAGTGGGAGGAGTCCCGGAGTCTGGACCGAATACGCTGGACAGATAAGTCGCAGCCTGCTCCGCGATTTCAGGTTTAATGTCCGCGACTCCCACGACCCGCATCACATCAATCGCGCTGGCCCAGCCATCGTGGTCGGCGCGCATTCCCCACTTGCTCATCCCATGGCATCCAAAGCAATTTTGCAGGAGCACGTCTCGATCTTTTGCTTCCGGCTCGGATGTGGGTTTGGGGAGGAGAATCCCTGCCTGGTATCTGGTGAGTTGGCTCCATTGGACCGTCCCCTTTTGCAGGGTAAAATCCAGGCTTGCCATTTCCCCATCGCCCACCTTGATGCCGCTGCGCCGGGCCGGGTCGCTCTTGTACTCCACGGAAGTTGCCCAAACATCGTACGTCCCCGGCGCCAGATTATTTACGAGATACTTTCCCTGAGCATTCGACAAAACAATCGTCACTATTTTGGTTTGCATATTTTGCGCGCGTACAAATGCAGCTTTGAAAGGGGCGCCGTCCGGGCCCTTGACCGTCCCGGCGATATTTCCGCCCGGTGCCGCCTGCGCGACACACGCAAATAGCCACAGAATCGCAACGCCAGGAAATGTTCTCATTTCATCCTCCATCATTGGACGACGGGAGCGGTGTTAGTTTGTCAAATCGGACAGTTTGTTGGAGATTCGACCAGTCGTAAAAACGAACTCATGATCTTGTCCGAAACATTCGCGCCTCGCAGCCCCCGAATGATACTCGGCCGGCGTTCCAGGCGTCGGATCACTCGGCATGTTCTACAGTTCTGGGACCGCCAGGCCCACCTGGCTTCTCATATATATATTCGTCTGATCGCGCACTAGGAATTCTTGCCGATCAGCCGAAGTGCCCCTTCCTCGCGGGAAGATATTACTCCCAGATCAAACGAACTTGCCAATCCGTTCCGCAGGCGCACCGCGCTAGTCGATTTCGGTCAGTCAGGCCCGAAATTCATTTTCCGAATTGGGGTTTGGGTATCCCCTGCACACGTCAGAAAATATACGCACTGCACTATCACAACCAATAGTCGTCAAAGATCATGGAAGCATGTGTGCTACGCCGGGCGAGCCAAAGATTGTTTTGTGCGAGACAGGCCACTCGAAGTAGGCTGGTGATGACGGACAGGTTCGAATTTGCGCTGAGACCCCTCGGCAGGCCTGCCGATCCTGTGGCACGTGGGAAGAGGAGCGATGATCAAGAATTCAATTAGAGTGATGGCCTTGTTTCTTGCTGTCATTACGTTCTCTAGTTGGTCAGTGCTGTCAATAACTCCGGCCGCGCAACAACCGACCGTGACGCGCAAGATCCTGCTGAAACAAGATTCCCCAGCTCCCGGCTATGAGGAAGACTTAGTCATGGTCGGGATTCCCCCCGGCGGACGGGAAGGCAGACACACGCATCCTGGTTCAGTCATCATCTATGTCCAGGAGGGAACCCTGACTTTCGACTACGAAGGAAAGCCGACAGCCACCTACAACCCTGGAGACAGCCTTTACGTCGAACCCGACAAAATTCATGAGGGCATCAACAAGGGCAATACGCCCGTCAAAGTCATTGCGACTTTCCTTGTCAAGAAGGGTGCGCCCTTGACGACCCAGGCGCAGTAGGGGCGGCTCGCGGTAAGTTCCCGATTGAATTGAAACGGACCCTAGTCGAGCGGTTCGACCTTGACGATCGATGCGCCGTGGTTGCTGCCGATCCAGAGCGTGCCGGGCTTCTTCGAGTCGTCGACATAGACGCGGCGGACATTAGTCGGGCGCGGCAGCATGTATTCCGTGTACTGGCCGGTCTTGGTATCGAGGCGCGCCACGCGGTCGGTCAGCATGGACGCGGTCCACGCGTCGCCGTTGCGGTCGAGCACGGCGTCATAAGGCGCGCTCCATGGCGTCGGCACTTTCCACTCGGTGATGTGTTCAGTCTTGGGATCGAACATGCCGATCGCGTTGCCCTGATACTCCGCAAACCATAACCGGCCATCGCGATCGACGCGGCCGCGCCGCGGGCGCGAGTCCGGCGTCGGCGTCTGGTATACGGTCGAATTCTTCGTTTTGGCATCTATCTTGACGATATTGCCAGCCGCAAAATCGAGCAGGTAGACGTTATTTTGTGTGTCCGAGTGGATGCCGTAAGGCCCGATTCGCTTGCCGGTACGCGGATCCTTGAACTTGCCAAGGTTCTCCATCTTGTTGGAAATCAGATCGAGCCGGTAGATGTTGCTGCCATCCGAGTTCTTGATCCACACTTTATTATCGGTAGGAGTGCCTTCGATTGCGATATGCCCGAGCTGGCCGCCGTCCGTGTCCCATTCCTTGGGAGTGGACCACATCTGAAACTTTTCAGTTTTCCTGTCGAACTTCGCGATGGCGCTCTGGTACATCACGCCGATCCAAGGATTGTCGTCCGCATCGAACTCCAGGTCGAGCGTTCCTTCCGGCCATCCCGGCTTGACTACTGGGATTGGATATTGCGTCACCTTGCCGCTCCTTGGGTCCATCTTGCCGAGGAACATCTGGCCGAAGTCGGAGTACCAGACATTGCCCTCGCGATCGAGCACCACATCGTGCGGTTGGATCAAAGGATTTGGCAAATCGTATTCGGTGATGATCACGTGCGTGGATTTGCCCGTGAGCCGCGGCTGTGTCTTCAGGGGAAAAGTCCAGGTCGGCTCCTGGCTCAGGTTGACGCTGGCGAGCCATTCCGCGGTCTTCCTGCCATTGCCGCCTCGTTCCACGTCGCGGCTTGCGCTGCCCGTTAGCCGCTGCGGTTTCAGGGGAGTGCTGCCGGGATAATAGAGGCTCATCCGGTGGAATACTTCCAGGAACTCGTCAGCGTCATGGGTTGACTTCAAGATGCGTTCGAGCGTGTGGCAGCCCGTGCAATTGAGCAGGAAGCTTTTCTGTTCGTCCGTTCCCGGCATGCTCATCAACCATTCGGCATTGGTGAGATGGGCGGACAGGTTCTTCGCTTTTTTTAGTTTGAGTTCAACCTTGGCTTCCTGGTCTGAGGAGACATCCGCGGCCCTGGCTCCGTCCAACTCATAGCCGGCCGCGCGCGCGCTCAGCACGTAGTGTCCGGGTTCGAGTCTTGCGGCCGGAAAAGCAAAGCGGCCCTCTGCGCTTGTAACAACGCTGACACTGATCGTCGAGCCGTCCTTCTTCGCGCTGACGACCACGCCTTCCATCGGACCTTCCTCAGCGGAGGTGACCTGCCCGCTCAACGCCGATGCCGTCTGAGGCTTTGCATGAAGCCGAGCGGGCGCGATTTGAAGAAGGAGGGCAGCAAGACTGCCACCCGCGATAAGCAAAGCTCGCCTGATTTCCATCATCATGGCCTCGCCTCGGAACAGAGAATCCGGAATGATTATCCTCCCGTTGCTGATCCTAACGAAAGACAATCATTAAAATTGGCAGCACCGGTGGTGGCGAAAGAATACCATCCTCGGACGCGATGAAGCATCAGCGCATCCGATAGGCAGACATAGTCGCGCTACGTTTCAAGGAAGATAGAGTCGCCGGCCCGCACTTCGCCGGGCGTGAGGACCGTCGCATAGATTCCCGCGCACTTCCCATGCTTCTGAACGACGCACTTCAGAATTTCTGGACTCGATTCGCCGGTCGCCGGGTCAAGAGTGATCATCACGCAACGCTGATCGACTTCAGTGACGGCGATTCGCGCTACGCTCCCGATTCGAAGAATTTTACCGACCCACTTCAGCTCGTCGAAAGGCCCGGCGTCGTTCAGATCAACCAGCAGATTGGGACGGAAGCGCCGCGAATTTTCCTTCGTCTCGCTTTCTACCGCGATCCGAGCAACGGTTTGCCGGCTGATGAGCGAGACCGCCGCAACATCGTACAACCCGCGGTAATCGCGCAGCAAAAAGAGCGGCCTTCCCGATCTCGCCTCGAGCGCTTTGCGGAGGTCGTCGCTCTCAATGGGCCAATTCTCTCCCTGGGCTGTCGTCACCGTCACGGACACTTCTGGCGTGCCCGCATTTTCGACCGAGGTTCGGTAATAAAGCAGCTCCGCCAACTCGCGCGCGGTGAACCACGGAAACGAACTTCGAGAAGCCGTTTGAACGAACGCATAGCGCCGGTCCTCTGTGAATCCTTGAAGAGTCAGCGCGGCGGAAAGCAGAGCCTCCCCTTGCATCGACTTAACCGGATACCGAGTGAGCTCGTGAATAATGCCCACAGATTGCATGCGATTCCCCCTTGCGCGCGTGCAACGCGTTGGCTCATTCTCGCGCAGGCTGCCGGCGCCCGCAACGGTTCATAAGGCGATGGCAGAGCAGAGCGATGACCTTGACTCCTGATTACCGGCGTCGTGTTTTCCATGGATTTGGCAAACGCAGTCCCGCAAACCGGTGAGCATTGCCGGTTCCGAACACGTCTACTTCCATGAATGTTGGAGCTTGGGTCAAACGTGGAGGCTGCTTGCGTTGATCCAACGCAGGCCCTGAGCTTCTGAAGGCACTCTTAGGCGTGAGCCCGGCTCGCCTGGGTTTCAGTGGAGGGCGCGGGTTGCGAGCGCGAAATTTCGAGCTGGTCTCCCACCTTGGTCCCCGTGCGGTAGATCGTGTGCGGAGGAAGCTCCAGGACGCTGGCCGCCTTCAAGGACACTCGGGAAATGCGGAACGGGCGCACGTACTCTTCGACGTGAACCACTTCCTTATCTTTCCCCAGGAAGATCAGATCAATGGGGAATAACATTCCGACCGTGTGGACTCCCCGGGACGGCACTATCCAGAGGCCCGACCCGAAGCGGGCCCACTGCTTGGTTTTTCCAAGCAGACCGACCAGGCGGCGGATATAGCTGTCCGCCACCGTCGCCGCCGTGGCGACGAAGGTTTCCCTGGTCTTGTTGTAGACATACACTGTCCCGTTCGGGTGATTTTTGCTCATCCGTTTCCCGTCGCTCAGCGAATTTATCCCGCTGCTACCGAGAATTATTCAGCTGCCTTTCCACGTCGCCGAAACATGATAATCGCAACCACGACCACCGCCAGAACCGCCGCGGCAATTCGAATCATTGTTGTGTCCATTGCATTTCTCCCTATCGTTTTAGATTTGTACTGCAACTGCACTTACCCGAACCTTATATTCCTTCGCGGCGCTTACTTCAACGCGGGCAGTAACTGCCGCACGAGAGAGATCACCGCGGGGCCCAAAAGCACAACCATCAAAGCCGGGAAAATGAAAAACACCAGCGGCCCGACCATCTTTACCGTGGTCTTGGCGCTTAATTCCTCCGCGCGCTGCCGCCTCTTGGTGCGCAACTCGTCGGAATGGATCCGCAACGACTGGGCGATGCTCGTGCCGAAGCGCTCCGTCTGAATCAACATGGCCACCAGCGCCTTGAGGTCATCGAGGCCAGTGCGCCGCGCCAGTTCCCGCAGGGCGTCAATCCTGGTCTTGCCCACCCGCATTTCCAGGTTCACGATTTTCAATTCATCACTCAGTTCAGGATGGACAATCTGCAGTTCCTCGGCCACACGCAGAATGGCTTGATCCATTCCCAGCCCAACCTCCACGCAAATCACGAGCAAGTCCAACCCGTCCGGAAGAGCCAGGCGCAGGCGGTTCTGCCGCGCCTTGACCCGAAAGGAAAGCCACATTTCGGGAAGGATGAAGCCCGCAAACGCAGCGGCAAGAAAAATGAACAACGGGCTGTACTTATACACGCCCGTGAAAAAGACCATGGCCACAAACAAGAGGGGCAAAAGAATCTTTACGCCGCGAATCACAAGCATTGCGTCCGGCCCGCGAAATCCCGCTCGCGTCATTTGCAACTGCGCCCGGGATGCCTGCGCCCCCACAGCAGCCGGAAGAAGTTTTCCCAGCGAAGCCAGGGACTCGCGCACCCTCTCCTTCTGCTTGTCGGAGAATCCCCCCTCCTCCTCATCCTGGGCGCTTTCCGGCTCCATCAAACGGGAAAGGCGCCGCGTCACATCTTTTTCGCTGGGACTTAAGGCCAGGAACAAGCCCGCGGCGATCAGGATCGTGCAGAGAAACGTTATGATTGTGACTGCCCACAGCATGTCTACGTCTCCCTCACTCAGACCTTGATTTGGACGATTTTCCAGAGAATGAATGAGCCGATCACTTGCAAGACCGCGGTCACGCCCAGAACAGTCGGTCCCAACGGATCTGTAAAGATCACCTGCATGTATTTCGGATTAAGCAATTCCAACACGCCCATCATGACCATGGGCATGGCGATCATGATCATGGCCGTCAGCCGGCCCTGTGCGGTTTTGGTCTGCACTTCACGATAGATCCGGAAGCGATCGCGGATGACCCGGCTCAATTCGTCCAGAATTTCAGCGAGGTTGCCGCCCGTTTCCTTCTGGACCAGCAGCGCCGTAACGAAGAAACGAACGTCGACCAGGGGAACGCGGTCGGCCAGGTTGATCAGCGATTCGCGCAGCGGAAGGCCGAAATTCTGCTCTTCGAACGTTTTGCGGAATTCCCCCGCGATAGGCTCAGGAGATTCCTTCGAAATCATTTCCAAGCCCGTCGTGAACGGGTGGCCGGCCCGCACGGCCCGGCCAAGCAGGTCCAGCGACTCCGGAAAGTTCTCTTCAAATTTCTGAAGCCGCATTTTCCGCTTGAACGCGATGTAGTCGATCGGAAGTGTCGCGCAAAGCAGTCCTACGACGATTCCCACGAAGCCCAGGTGGAAATAAACGGCTATCAACACATACCCGCCGACCCCTGACACCGCGGTCAGGAGAAATATTTTGGCCGGCATGGTTTGCATTCCAGCTTGCGCAATGAAGGTCTGCAGGTGTCCGGCCCATGACAACTTGGCCAAAATGCGATGCAGCAACGGGACGGTGCTGAGCACTTCATCGCGCATCAGCTTGAAATCCAGCGAAGTTTCTCCGCCGCGCGCTTCCACTTTGCGAACCGCATCGAGGCGCTGGAGCATTACTTTCTGGCTGGTTTCGGTACCGGCAAAGAGCCACACGGCCATGAACATGATCGCGACAGCCATGAACGTTACAACGGCAACCATCAGTGCCATGTGGTCCTCCCTTTCTGCTTACGGCTCTCGCGATGGAGATAGTCCGTTTGCGATGATTTCTCGAATTTCAAAGTGGTTGCCATAGTTCCGTTCCTAGTGCATGGTCGGATGGTCAAACATCGACGCAGGCAGGTGAATTCCCGCGACGGTGAGTTTTTCCGCAAACTTCGGACGGACTCCGGTGGGCATGAAATCGCCCATGACTTCCCCGCTCTCGCGTATGCCTTTCTTCCGGTAGACGAAGATGTCCTGCATGGTGACGACTTCGCCTTCCATTCCGCTTACCTCGGCTACGTTAATTACTCTGCGTTTTCCGTCGCTGAGACGCGAGACTTGAATCACCACGTCGATAGCCGACGCGATCTGGCGGCGAATCGCATGATCAGGAATATTCAGGCTGGCCATGGCCACCATGGTCTCCAAGCGCGTCAGAGCATCCCTCGGAGAATTCGCGTGAATCGTGGTCAGCGAGCCGTCATGGCCCGTGTTCATCGCCTGCAACATGTCGAGCGCTTCCTCGCCGCGCACCTCGCCGACGATGATGCGGTCGGGACGCATACGCAGGGAGTTGATGAGCAGCTCGCGCATGTGGACGGCGCCTTTGCCTTCGATGTTGGGTGGGCGCGTCTCCAGGCGAACGACGTGTTCCTGGTGCAGCTGCAATTCGGCCGCGTCTTCAATCGAGACGATGCGCTCGCGATTAGAAATATACGAGGACAGAACGTTTAGAAACGTGGTCTTTCCGGCGCCGGTGCCGCCCGAAATCAGGACATTGAGCCGCGCTTTCACGCAGCCGGCCAGCAACTGCAGCATCTGCGGCGTCATCGTTTGATTCGCGACCAGATCGTCGGCCATCAATCGCTCGTGGGCAAATCGCCGGATTGACAGGCACGGCCCGTCCACAGCCAGCGGAGGAATAATGGCGTTGACGCGGGATCCATCCGCGAGACGCGCATCCACCATCGGGGAAGATTCATCCACCCGCCTGCCGATCGCGGACACGATCCGGTCGATTATGGCCATCAGGTGCACGTCATCGCGAAACTGGACGGAGGTGGCCTCGAGCATGCCGCGCCGCTCGACGAAGACCCGCTTGTACGTGTTAACCAGAATGTCGGAAACCGTCGGATCCTTCAGCAGTGGTTCAAGTGGACCCAGTCCGAAAACTTCATCCAGAACTTCTGCGGAAAGGCGCTCTCTCTCTTGAAGGTTCATCGGCGTGGATTCGCCGACGATCAGCGATTCCAGAATGGCCGTTACTTCGCGGCGAACATCTTCCCTCCGAACCTCGTTCAAACGGTCGAGATTCAACTTCTGGATGAGCTTGCGGTGAATCGCAGTCTTCACCATGTTGAAGTCGGTACGGCCTGACGGAACTGGAATTGTGGACATATTCGATTACCTCTTCCCGGGCGAGAATACAGAGCTCAAACCACTTCGCTTTCCAGGCGGCTGGGGCATGGCCTCGCCCCCGGCCAGTTGCGAAGCGAGCTGGCGGTAGCGAGCGCTTAGGACGTCGTTGTGATTCTTCATGATGGGCATCCCGAGGTTCTGGGCGGCGCTGGCTTGTTTGAAATCGTTTGGCAGGCTGGCAATGATCGGGTTCTTGATGTTCTTCTCGACGCTCTTCAAAACTTCGTCGTCCCCCTTGTGCCAGCGATTAACGATGAGGCGAAGCCGGTCCGGCTCCAGGCCCAATCCATTCAGCGCCAGCAATCGCCTTTCCAGCGACCAGAGCGAGGGCACATTGGCTTCCGTTACGAGGAGTACCATCCGGGCCATGAGAAGGACAGGCGCCAAATCCATGGAAAACTGGGAGCCAATGTCCATCAGAACCACATCGAAATTGGCCTGAGCGACGTTAACAACCCGCTCCAGCGGCGCCATGGAAATGCTCCGCCATTCCTCGGGTTGCTGCGCCCCGCCAAGCAGTTCCAGTTTCGACTTGTGCTGCGTCAGCAGCCCTCCGAAGAAGTGCGTATCGAGCCGGTCGAGGTTGTCCATCGCATCGCGGATGCCGAAACGTGGACGCACGTCCAGAAACAGATGCGCGTTGCCAAGCGGCCGGGCAAAATCGAGCAGCGCGGTGTGCTTATGCGCGTTCATGCTGAGATGAGCGCCCAGGTTCACGGCGACGGTGGTAGTCCCGACGCCTCCCTTGGCCCCCATCAGTACGATCAGCTTCCTGGAGGTAATCTGTTCCGGCGACGAGCCCTCTTGATCCAGACGCTCGAGGATCACCCGGATCGCGTCCGGCGTTGCGGGCTTGGAAATAAAGTCCTGCACGCCGCTGCGCATGGCATCCAGCATGAGTTGTTGGTTAGGCGGGTAGGTAGAAGAACATGCAATCAGGCAAACCCCCGGCCGAAGACGGCGAAGATGCGCCCCGAAGGTAAAGTAAGGCTGCGGGTCGCGTCCCAGGTCAAGCAGGACCACATCCGGGATGCCTTCGCTCCCGTCTGGAAGCTTGTCCGCCGGGATCTCCCACTGCTTCACCGAGCCCACGAGGCCGGTCTGCTGCAAGGTGGCAAGAAGCTGCCCGTAACTGCTTGCGTCACCACTGGCAATTCCTGTAGTTAGCATATGCCCAGGTGCCTTTTCTCCAGATTTGAGAGTCGATTCTTAGTAATCAATTTCAAACGCCTTCTCCCTACTTCGCAGACGTCCCGGTCTGGTTGGGCTTCTTGGAATCATCGGTATCAAGGAACGGATACTGAAAAACCGGCGCCGGCGTACGAATTCCCATCTCCGTGGGATGCACGATGCGCGGTGTGACCACGATCAGCAGCTCATCGTTGGTCTTGTTGATGGAACGGCTCTGGAAAAGCTTCCCAAGGATCGGAATGTCGCCGATTCCCGGCATCTTCGACAGTTGCGCCGTGACGCGGTTGTCCACCAGGCCCGCGATTGCGAAGGTCTGGCCGTCTCTCAAATCCATTTCCGAATCGACCTTCCGCGTCGAAATGGCCGGAATCACGAAGCCTTGCAGTGTGAGCGCGTCCGCGAAATCCAGCGTGCTGACTTCCGGGTGCACATGCAAATGGATCACACCGTCCGGCCCTAACGTGGGAGTGAAGTTCAGACGGACTCCAAATTCCCGGAACTGAATCGTGACGGTTGGAACGGCCGAGCCGCCCGCACTCTGCACGACCGGGTAGGGGAATTCCCCGCCCGCCAGGAAGCTGGCTTCCTTGCCGGATACGGTCATCAGGTTCGGCTCGGCCAGGATTTGCAGCACGTTGTTGCTCTGAAGCATCTGGATCGTCGCGGCCAGATTGAGGTCAGGGCGATACAGGAAAATGTTGAGCAAATTGCTCAACGCAAATTGTGATTGTGCCGACCCGGTCGACCCCGAAGTGGTGGACTGAAGAACCGGCGGAGAAAACTGCTGGGTCGAAATGGCCCCAATGGTTTTATTGCCGGGCAGGCTTAGCATGTTGATGCCGAGTTGTTGCAGCGCCGTACGGTCTATCTCCGCGAATTTGACCTCGAGGAGAATTTCACCCAATTCCGGCTTGGGTACTTCCATCATGCTGGTGACTTTCGGTGCCGCGCCCTTCACGACTTCCAGAATTTTGTCCGCCACGCCTTGCGATGTGACCTTCCCCGAAAGCACAACCATGTCTTTCGCCGTGTCGATCTGGACATGCTCGGCTGGAAATACTTCGTGAATCTTCTGCGTCAAGGTTAGAACGTCCACGTCCACGGAAATCTCAAACGCCTGGCTTTGGTCGGATTCGTCCCACAACAGCAGCGAAACTCCCCCGGGCGCCTTCCCATTGATCACGATCTGCGTCGGGGTAATGACGTCGACCTCCGCGATCGAAGGGTCCGCCAGCGATACGCGCTTGATCCGCGTGGGTGAGGTAATCACCAGGGAGCGGCCAACCATCAGGTGCAGCGACTGCGGCCCTTCCGCCGCCTGTGGGACTTCGGCCGGCGATTTCGGGGCCGGTCCGACTGGCGACGGCTGCGCCACCGCCTCAGCCGCGTCGACCCGTTCCGCCAGCAGGTCTTGGGACCGGGCATCCACTCTAACTGCGCCGAAGAACATCAGGCCAAGAGAAACTCCCAGCCACCAGCGGCTAACCGGACTCGATATCGTTCGTTGCATGGGCATCCGAATCTCCCTAAAAATCCTCATTGATTTGGGAAGCTCTTGGTTTCTCGCTTCCCTCCCGAAATGACTTCAACCGTAAAAGGCACTGCCGGCGGCGGCGCTATGATTACTTTGCGCGGCGCAACGGCGATATGTTCTGGTACAGGCGGTGCTCCCGAAGCGAACAGAACGCTCTCGAGTACCGGACCCGGGTTGGTTGACTTCACGTCAACCGTGTTTCTCAGAGCGAGCTGAATTTTTCCCTGCGTGCTGGCCATGGCCAGTTTCCCCGCATCGTCCGGAGCAACCAGAAGCGTAATCACAGGGACCGTCTGGGGTTTGCCTTCGCGATCCTGTTCGATTTTCTGGCCCGCAGCGAGCACGCGCACATTTTCCAATATGGTCCGGGTGACATTGGACGTGTTGCCGCTCTGCGTGCCACCTCCCACCACTCCCGTTACCAACACATCCACCATCGTTCCCGGTGTGACGAAACCCGCCACGCCAATCACGTCATTGACGGCTACCGAAATTGCCCGCATTCCCGCCGGGATCGTCGCCGGCAGTCCCGCGCCCGCTTCCCGCGACGCCAATTTTCCCTCGAGGATCGGCTCGTTTTCCGAAACCGAAGTGATCAAGGCTCGACCCGCGACATCTTCAATCTTGGTGAACATCCCCGCCATTGGCTCGCTGGCGTTCCAGCTTATGGTCTTCAATTTTGACGCGTCCAGAAGAGTCCCGAGCGGAAGCGCCCCGTCAGCCACAACGATCTTCTGCGTCACGACTGGTGCAGGCGCAGCGGACGCTTGTCGAAACGCGTGATATACGAAGGCGCTGGCGCCGAACGCGAGCACAATCGCGAATGCAAATCCGATTAACAGTCGATTCCTGTTCATGAATCCAGTCTCCTTTGCTTCCGCCTCACCGGCTCCACCAGGCAGCCGCAAAACACATAAATGTCCCGATGGCCGCGGCCACGCCAAACGGCAGTTTCAAGAGTCCCGGATTATCGAGTGATATCTGCGGATTCGTCCGCAGCCCGAAGGAAACAAAACCCCGCACCAGCACCACGAGATTGCGCAGAGTCGCCTTCACTCGTTTCGCCTGGACCATCATCAGGATCGCCATGAACCCGGATATGAAAATGCTCGCCAACAGTACAAAGAGCATCATCCATGGCCCCAGAAAGGATCCCAATGCACCCATGAGCTTCCAATCCCCCGCTCCCAAAGCTCGGATCAAAACCAAGGGAAGGAGTAGGGCCAGGGCCAGCCCAACTCCCTCGATTGAAATTTCCAAACCTTTCCAGCCCGATATCCTGGTATGCACAGCAAGTCCCAGGAGTATTCCTCCCCCCGTCAGCCAGTTGGGAATCCGGCGGGTCCGCCAGTCGGACCAGCCCGCGAGGATCGCAATGGCTAGCGTGAATGCCCAGATGGATTGCGTTGCAGTCATGTTCTTAGGTCGCCGAAGTCAAGTTCGTCGCCGCGTTGGAAAACGCGGTGCTAATGGTCGTTGCCAGATTGCCCATTGCGGCAACGCAAAAGAGTCCCAGCAAGACCACGAGCAAGCCGTACTCAACGAGGTCTTGGCCTTCCTCTTCCTTGCAAAGCCTCTCTAGGATCGTCACCATTTCATATCTCCCCGATATCTAAATTCTTCCGCGTCCATCTTCCGCTTGCAGGAAGATGGTAACTGGCCGCTGCATAGACCGTTGTTAGTCACAACGGCCAGCCCCTTCTGTGATCTTCCCAAACCCAAAGCAATTAGGTCGCGCTCGTCAGGTTTGCAGCTGCCGTAGAGAAGGCCTTGCTGATCCCGGTGGCCAGGCCGCTCATTGCCCCGATGGCCACAAGGCCAATCAAGACAACCAACAGACCATATTCCACCAAGTCCTGGCCTTCTTCTTCGTGCCAGAGCCGCTTTAAAAGGTTATTCATCTTTATTTCCCCTCGTTTTGATGTACGGCATCACACATACATTGCCGCCCGTACAGAGATAAGCATCTTTGGCACCATTGTGGCTGGCATCGCCCTGTTTGATAACTGCCTTGCTTGCTGCTAGTTGCACTGCCTTCGCGCATCCCAACTCTTGTCCGGGCTTTCGAGAAGTTACTTATTGTTGACATCTTCCTCTCGCTCCACACACGTAATGGGGACGCCCCAAAATGTCTCCAAATTTAAAGATCCAGGCAGAGGACTACCTTTCCAAATGAGCCTCCAGATGGACGCAGCACAGAGTTAGTAAGCCTATTCTAATCAGCTGGTTGTGGCGACATCAGCGTGCCCGGCAGTGCTGTTCGGACAAAAAGTGAACTGAGATCGTCCTGATACACGCGCTTCCATTTGGGCGACGCGGACAGAAGAGTTGTAAGCGCTTCATTGTGTTCCAGAAGGCAGGACTGGATCCCGTAACCATCCAACACGGCCAAGGCCCCCGGCTTGATGCTGGAAATGTATAGATAGTCGGAAAGCACGCCCCCGCGTTCGTAAACGTCGCCCCGGCCGTCGATAAAGACCTTGTGTTGCGGCCCCCGCGACCAGACCAAGTACCCGCCGAATCCATATGTGTTAAACATGGGGCCGGGCGCGGGATGTTGATCGAGGTATGCAACCGCTTTAGAAGGGTAAGTGTGCGCAATGCTCCGGTCCAACTCTCCGCGTGTCGGGAAATAGTAAATGATGCCGGCGGCGACGAGTGACATTATGGCGGCATTCAAATACCACTTGTCCTTTGCCCTGTCGTAAGGCGGCATCCACCGAGCGACGATAGTGGCGAACAACGGAGCGAAGAAAGGCACAAAAATCAGCAGGAAACGGAGGTGCAGGCAGGCCATCATCGTCCCAAAAAGATAAAGCCCGAATTCGGCGAACGACCAGGTGAAGCGAAAGGCGACTTGAACGAGTATGAAGGCGAGCAGCAAGGCCAGAAATACCTTTCCTCCCGGCAAATTGAAGGGCATGGACTCCCATTCTTGAATCCCGGCCACGTTCACCGGCAGGGAGAAGGCGAATTCGAATGGCGAAACGGCGGTTCGAACCCCGTAAGGCGTGATGGGCAAGACTGCCAGGCACAGCAAAAATGAGAATGAAATCCGGGTTCGGTCTTCCGCGCTCCAGGGGCGCGCCACCATGCCTCCCCAGTGGAAATCGAAGAGCCCGGCCATCCAGTAAACGAAAATGGACCCCAGCCCGATGATCCAGGATCCGTGCGTATTTACCCAGAGCAGCATGAGCGCAGGCAGGAACCAAAGCGCCGCGCGCTTGCCCTGGCGAAAGAGTTCAAGACACGTAAGCGCCAGGATCAGGAAGAGATAACCAAGCATCTGCGGGCGCAATGAAAAAGAGGGCGTGGCGAGTACGAGCAAAATCGTGGACGCGATAATTCCCGCTTTCGAGTTCCCGCACCGCAGGGTTGTGAAATAGCACAGGGCAAGCAAAACCGCGCAACTGAGGATAATCAGGAGAGCATCGAGCCCCTGCACGCCCCCGATGCGCGCAACCGCCGCAAAAAGCGTTTCGCCAAGCCACTCGTAGGCCAGAAACGGGTGGCCGCTTACCGTAAACGAATAAATGTCCGACGTCGGCCAGCGATGGCTGGCGAGAATGGATTCGCCCACCTTGACGTGCCACCACATGTCCGGATCCACTACAAAAAGTCTCGCGCCAACAAAGACTCCGCCAACCAGGACACTCATCAGCATTGCCTGAAAGGAGAAGATACTCTTCATGATACTTGAAGCGGAAGCGGCCGGAGCCGCGGCGGCATTCAGCTCGCCCGCAGCGGGACCGATCAGAATTGCCGGACAGTCCGCTTTGGCATTCATGTGCATCCCGGTGCTCAATTTACCCGCCTTTCCGCATTGATGAAATTTGTTGCAGATCGCTCGACACCGGAGCCTTGCATCCCATAGGCCTGTTGTCCGGCGAGGACCTATTTACCTTATTTATAATAAAATTCATCGGAATCGTCGGTGTCCTCAATCGCCCACATCCTTGAAACCGGCCATTCGCTTTCAGGTCCCTTGAAGCAATTCCGTTTCCAGGCGGTCTATTCAGACCCCTGCCTCAAATATTGGAACGCTTTGAGGACCGCGAACGGAGTCCTTACACTCTCGATAGTCTCCCCGAGTTGACTGATCTTCTCTGGCTGAATGTGCCCGAGAAGAGTGGACGCACGCTCGAGGTAATCAATCTTCTCGGGACGCAAACCCATGATGCGGGCGCAGCTGGAGTCCACCGCCACCGGGTCGTCACCCAGGACTAAGACGCCGCAGGACTTGGATGCGCCCTGGATCGGCCCGTTCCCTTCCATGCCGATGATGCCGTCCACGATCGCAAAGTCCGGCCGCACTGCCGCATTGATGTCCAGGATCGCCCGGTCAATCCCCGCCCAGTGCAGAATATTTTTTGGCCAGCCATAACAACTTCCCGGCACCACTCCAAACATGTTCTTAAGCGACAGCGTCACCCCCGCCCAATGGTGCGTCTTCATCTTTGGCATCGAGACAAGAAAGTCGGCCCCAAGAATGGTTTTTGGGAAATAGAGCTCCTTCAATCGCGACGCGCGCGTCCTCAGTCCTACGCGCTCCACGTCGTCCACATTCAAATCCACGAAGATTTTCGACAGTGGGCCCAGGTACTCACGCAATAAAATCGACTCGATTACCGCTTGCGTGTCCCGGTCCATCGCCGGCCCTTCTCCGATCAGAACCAGGGAAGCGCCCAGGCGCAAAAATGCTTCGCGCGCCGCGCCGACTACCACCGGGTGCGTATTCGTCATTCCCAGCGGGTCGGAGCCTACGAAATTCGGTTTGAGCAAGACCGTTTTCCCGCGCACCGGCGGGTCAAATTCACGAAGTGTTTCATACAGAACTGACGCGATATCGGACTGGTAGCTCAGAGAACTCCGAATGGCCACGCGCGAGTTCGGCCTGGAAAACGATGGAATCATTACTGGAGCGGGTCGCGGCATCAATCAACTCTTCCCGCCGGATTTCGGATTCAGCCAGTTCGGCGCGCCGCCCGTCGCCAGCGCGGCCCAAGCTACTTCGGGGACATTCCAAAAAATTTCTTTCGCCTCATACATGGCGCGCAAGGAATCGGTCAGGAGCGGATCGCGCCGTCCGTATGCATTCATGGCGATTGCCGCCAGCGACAAAGAGCCCGGGCTCTGAATGGATTTCGTATTTCCTTCAAGCCACGCAAGACTTTCCTGAATCTCCGGCCGCTCGGGATGTTCGATGAGCGCGAGAAGCGCCCACGCGGTTGAACTCATCTGCGGTTCTCCCGGAACTCCGTAAACCATGGGATTGCCGCAGTTCCAGCCGCCGCCCGGACACATCCGGTCATACAACATGGTCTCTCCAATTCCGAGCCGGCGCTTTGCGTCGCCGGACAACAGCTCCGGCGGCGCGTTGCGCAACAAGAGAATTGCGTAGGACGTTGGTTCGACCCAGCTGGCAGTTCCTCTTGTCCAGCTCCAGCCAAAATAAGAATCATTCTGAGTGGACTGGGTTCGCTTCGCCATAACGCTCCGCACGACGCGTCGAAACAATTTGGCTTCGCCCGGGAGCTCCATGCACAACCAGCCGATCCCGCGCGCTACGTTCTGCGAAAACTCTTTCCGGCCAAGCAACGCCAGGCACGCCAGCGAAGTGACCCAGGAGCCTTCGACCATTTGCGGCGTGGATGGCCAGGAACCATCCGACAACTGCGCGGCGCCCAGGAACTGAACCGCTCGAGAGGACGCTTCCTCATGCGCCGGCGTGGAGGCAAACTCGACGAGAGCGATTAGCGCCCACGCCGTCGGCTCCGCTCGGCTTGCGGACCCTTCATGAAAACCCCATCCACCATCTTCGTTCTGCGCGCCGAGCAAGTACGCAAGGCATATACTTTCCACAAACGCTGAGCGCATATGGTCTTGAAGATCCCTTGATTTACGCGGGGCCAGCCGTACGGGCCCGCTCGTCTGGAAAGCGCTGGATCAGGAAATTTGACCTGGTTCCAGAAATCTCTGTTCCAGATTCGCGATGAGATTCTCTTCTTC
>Ga0070731_10002394_pt1 | contig 17969 bp, 12 predicted proteins | sample Coa_R1_2_FD_66448 | JGI IMG/M metagenome (GOLD analysis project Ga0070731, IMG submission 66448) | Surface soil microbial communities from Centralia Pennsylvania, which are recovering from an underground coalmine fire - Coalmine... | ecosystem: Environmental > Terrestrial > Soil > Unclassified ...
CCGATGCGGACGCCTGGTCGATCCGGAGGGTTATTCGTGGTATGTGGCGACGCACATCGCCAACCCGACGCCGGCGGAGATGAAGAAGCAGATGATCGAGGACATGCGGAAGTGGCAGGCGCAAGCGACGCAGGGGCAGCCTGACGCTGCGGCCGGCCAATGACCGGGGCCTCACGGATTTAGGGGAAGTTTTCGACGAGCACCAGGTCGCTGCCGGATGGGCGGCCTGGTCCGTGCGGGTTTGCACATAGAGGGCGGTGTGCTCTATGGCGCCACAGTGGGTAGCGCCGCAGTTTCCCATGCCGGAACTCATTTTTGCGGTAGGTACACAGACCGCGCTATACACCTTCACCGGTGGAGCGGACGGCGCACAACCTGGGGGCGGAGTCATCGGCGACGGGCAAGGAAGTCTCTACTGCACGGCCTCAGGAGGCGCGAACGGCAAGTTTGGCAACGGCTGCGGCGTGATCTTCGAGTACAACATCGCCAGCGGCCACCTGACGGTTCTGCATACCTTCACGGGGCCGGATGGCGCCGTTCCGATGGCAGGGCTGGTCCGAGACGCGCAGGCAACCTTTACGGCACCACGTTGCTCGAGGCTCGGGTTGGCGCTGAACGTAAGCTGTGGCGTTTGGTCCACCACCGCGGAAGGTGCCATGCATACAGGAATCGCCAAGAATCCGCACCTTGGAGTTCACCAGAGATTGGAAGGTGGGCATTGGCAAGATTATGTGCCAAGCAGTCAGGACAAGCGTGGGCGAGGAGCGGGCCGCGAACGCAAGTATCCGCATTAAGCGCAGGCTCACGAACGTCAATGCTCCTAATTTCGGCGCTATTACGGCTACTCGCGGAATCCCGCGCCAGCCGCAAATAGCCTTGAGGGTTCGATTCTAAGCCTGTATTTAACGGACGTCGGCACAGTTTGACTAACGCAGACCCTGGCCTTCGGCAGAGTGGCAATGATTACGAGCCTTTTAGAGCTGCGACCGAGTGACTACACCGGTTTTTGGATATCTCAAAGCACCGGCACCCCGCGCTGATTGTCCCGAAGGGCCCCATTTGTGGCTTGGAGTGAATGCAGTAGCAGGATCAGAAGAGTTTCAAGGATTCCTCGGTCGCCCATCTGTCACCGAACTTGACACGGCCTGGACGGATCGTCCATACTCTTGTGATAAGTCTGAAACAGTTTGCCTTCTAGTCCGACGTTCTCCGCGTGCGAGCGATAGGCCAACTTGAAAAACTGTTGTTCTCACTCCTAGCCGAGTTCGGCCGCACCGCCCAGCGGCACTGACAGCGTCGTCGGTTTTTCACATCCCCCAATTTAACCGCAGCTAAGGAGCCATAAAACGTTTCAACCCACACACGCGTGGCACCGGAAGCGTAGTTCACGACATCATCGCCTGATGTGGGCGGGCCATTGGCCTGCCGCGGCCTTGCCGGCCGACTGAAACGCTCCTCGCCGAGCAAACCTTAGCAACTCCTGAAAGGATTACTATGCGTTCCAACGCTATTCGCCGAAGTGTATTTACCGGCGTCGCGCTGCTCGGTGCGACCCTGACTTTCTACGGACAGTCCACCAGTTCGCTGCGCGGAACCGTCGTCGACCAGCAAGGCGCGGCGATTCCCGAAGCGCTGATCACCCTTACGAACGATGGCACCGGTTCCACCCGCGAGACGCTGGCGGATTCCACCGGCGTATACGGCTTCGTGCAGATGCCTCCCGGCGACTATACCCTGACGGCGGTCAAGGTTGGCTTCGCTACCGTCACGCAGAAGGGCGTGAAGCTGCTGGTGAACACCCCGGCTTCCGTGGACCTGGCCATGGAAGTAGGCAAGACCACCGAGACCGTCAACGTGAGCGCCGAGGCCCAGACGCTGAACACGGTGGACGCCACTGTCGGCAATACCTTCAACCAGACGCAGATCCGGCAACTGCCGCTCGATACGCGGAATATCGTGCAACTCCTGAGCCTGCAGCCCGGCGTCACCACCACCGGCGAAGTGATGGGGTCGCGGCGCGATCAGAATAACGTCACGCTCGACGGCGTGGACGTGAACGACAACGAGAATTCCGGCATCGGCGGCGTGGCGGATATCGGCAGCACCCAGGGGTCCAACGCCAATGGCGTCGCCAACGTGGCTGGCTTTAATTCCGTGCTGCCAATCCCACTCGATTCGGTGCAGGAATTTCGCGTCACGGTCGCCGGCCAGGGCGCCGACGAAGGGAGATCGTCCGGCGGCCAAGTGGTCCTGATCACCAAGAGCGGCACCAATAACCTGCACGGCTCCGCATACGAGTACAACCGCAATACGCTGTTCGCCGCCAACTCCTGGTTCAACAATCGCAGCGGCGTCGATCGCCAGGTTCTCAACCGCAACCAGTTCGGCGCATCGCTGGGCGGGCCGGTAAAGAAGGACCGGTTCTTTTATTTCTTCAATTACGAGCGCCGCATCGACGCCAGCCAGTTGGCCGTGGAACGCGCGGTGCCCTCTGAATCGCTGAAGGCCGGCAATCTGACGCTGCAGGATGCCAACGGCAATAACTACACGCTGACACCCGCTCAGATCCAACAGATCGATCCGCTGCACATCGGCGTAAACCAGGCCTATTTGAACATCCTGAAGCAGTATCCTATTGGTAACGACCCGGCTTACGGGGCCGACGGCGGGCTGGCCTTTACGGGTTTTCGCTTCAACGCTCCCGACAAACTGGATAATCGTGCTTATGTCGGCAAGCTCGACTTTCTTATCTCCGCCCGCCAGACGCTTTCCGTCCGCGGAACACTTTCCAACGCCGACCAGAACAATCCCAGCTATCTGGCTCAGTTCCCCGGCCAGGCGCCTGCCAGCGTACTTCTGAACAATAGCAAGGGGATGGCCGCCAACTACACGTTCATCCTGCGTTCCAACCTGATCAATTCGCTGGTTTATGGCTATACCCGCCAGGGCGCGGCCCAATCCGGCGTGTCTGGCGCGTCGTTCTCGCTGCTGGACATCGATCCGCTACAGAATTACAACGCCCGTGCCGCATCCCGAATCCTACCAGTCCATAACATTGCCGATAATCTGACCTGGACCAAGAGCAAGCATTCCATCACCACGGGCATCAACTTCCGCCTGATGACCAATAACCGCAGTTCGTACGCCAACTCTTATCCGAGTTACGGCTTTGCCACTACGGTGGCGGTCGGCCTGGGCGAAGACATCCAGAACGATGTGACCAACTTCCTGGTTACCCAAACCGGCAACCCCAACCTTCAACTCGCCAACCCGGATGCGGTGGCGACGGCCATGGGCGCGCTGCTGGGCCTGGTGAATAACACCCAAATCACGTACCAGTTCGACCGCAACGGAAATCCGCTGGCCATCGGCGCGCCGTCCGTCCGCGCGTTCAACATGAAGGAGTACGAGGGCTTTGTCAACGATAGCTGGCGGGTCACGCCGGAGCTGACTCTCACCTTGGGTCTGCGGTATAGCAATGACCGTCCGCCGTTCGAAGCTAACGGGCTGCAGGTGGCGCCCAACATCGGACTCGATCAGTACTTTGCGCAGCGCGCCGGGCTGGGAGCGCAGGGTGTGCCGTCGAATGCCATGCCTAATGCCTTCCTGAGCTATAGCCTGGGTGGTCCCGTGAACGGCAAGCCAAGCTGGTACGAACCCGACAACAACAATTTCGGTCCGCGCTTTGCTCTGGCATACAGTCCCCGCGGACGTGATGGTTGGCTCAAGCGCATTTTCGGCAGCAACGGCGCGTTTCGCATGGGCGGCGCCATGCTCTACGACCGCTATGGCAGCGAGTTGGTGACCCAGTACAATCAGTTCGGATCGTTCGGCCTCTCCACGACCCTGAACAATCCTGTCTCCTACAACTTCACAACCTCGCCGCGGTACGACGGGACGCTGCCCGCATTCCCCGCATCGCCCGCCGGAGGCTTCCCCTACACACCGCCGGACGTCAACGCCATCTCCGGTGAGTTTCAGGGCATCTACCCGAACCTGCGCTCGCCTTACTCCATGCTGCTGAATGCATCTTTCGCCCGCGAAATACCCGGGAAACTGACTCTCGAGGTTTCCTACAACGGCCGCCTTTCCCGCAAGCTGCTGCTGCAAGGCGACGTGTACACGCCGCTGGAAAACTTCAAGGATCCGGGCTCCGGTGAAACCTGGCTGCAAGCCATGACCGCTTTCCGCAATCTGAACGATGCAGGAGTGACGCCCAACGCCGTGATGTCCAATCCGTCGCTGGTGCCAAACAGCCCATTCGTGCAGGACCTTTTCCCGGCGCTCACCAATTACTACTTTCCCGGTAGTGCTTCGGCCAACTACTTCTATGGGATATACGGAATCTACGGCGGCAGTTACCTCGACATTCTGCACGCGCTCGACCGCATACCCGGCGCGTTCGGCACGCCCAATGGAACTTGCGCCTCGCTGTATGGCTGCTTCACCTTCTTCGCGCCTCAAGGCAGTTCCATGCCCACCTGGATGAACGCCGGCAACGCCAATTTCCACGCCATGACCGTCACGGTGCGGCGCGCCTTCACCAGCGGCTGGTCGTTCGATATGAATTACACGTGGTCGCATTCCATCGACAACGCATCCGCCGCGGAAGGCTCGGCCGGCCAGGATGGCGCGGTCGTCCAGAATATTTTCGCGCAGGGTCAGTTCCGCGGGTCGTCGGATTTCGATATTAGCCAGCAGGTGAACGCCAACATAGTTTACGAGCTGCCGTTCGGCAAAGGGAAGCGGTTTGCGCGTCGCGCGCCCGGCTGGGCGAATCAGATCATCGGCGGCTGGCAGGCGTCCAGCATTATGCGCTTCTCCACCGGCCTGCCTACCGTGATTCAGGGAAACTACACCTGGAATACGAACTACTGGCAGAACTCGCTGGCCATCCCCACGGGTCCCTTCACTCGCCAGATCGGCTACGACCAACTCGGCAACCCTAGCCTGCTCTCGAACACCAGCGTGGTGAACTCGTTTGCGGACCAGTTCCCCGGCCAGACCGGCATGCGCGCGATCCTGAGACTCGCGCCGATGACGAACGTCGATTTCGCCATCGCCAAGTCCTTCGCCCTCCCCTGGGAGGGCCACCGCATCCAGTTCCGCGCCGAGGCGTACAATGCATTTAACGCGGTGAACTTTACGAATCCAAGTCTGGCACTCTCGAATCCGTCGACGTTCGGCGAGTTCCAAAGCACCATGCCGCCCCGGGAGATGCAGTTTGCCTTGCGCTACGAATTTTAGTGGATCGTGGCCCAAGCGCGTGTGCCTGCTGTCGACCTGTGCCCTGGCGCTGGCGCTGGGCGCGGAACCATCGGTCTGCGACTTTTCCCTGGTCTCGCTCGACGGGAAAGAAATCCCGCTCAAGACTTACCAGGGGAAAGTCCTCCTGATCGTTAACATGGCCAGCCAGACTGTCTACAGCGACCAGATCGCGAAGCTGGACGCCCTTTATAAAGCCTATTTATCGCAGGGTCTGGTGGTCCTCGGAATTCCCAGCGACGACTTCGGCCACGGTGAGCCCGGCAAGCCGGAAGAGATCAAAGCCTACTACCAGGACAAGCTGCGCGTGACCTTTCCGGTCTGGGCCAAGTCCACCCTTAGCGGAAAACACCAGATCCCGCTGTATGAGTATCTGACGGATGCCAAACTCAACGCCAAGACCGGCGGCGAGCTGCCCTGGAATTTCACCAAGTATCTGATTGGCCGCGACGCCAAGCCGGTTCTGCGCTTCGACGCCGGCACCCCTCCGGACTCGCCGGAGTTGATGGCCGCCGTCGAGAGCGAGTTGCAGAAAAAGCCGGGCGACAAGAAGCCCGCCGAGAAGGAGTCCTCCTGGTGAGCCGGATATTCGCCAGCTTTACAGCCTCTTGGGTGCGCGTTTTGGAAATCTCAAGGCCTGCCGCCGAGGGCCCGAACATCAATGATTACACGGCTTCCGCGGGTGTCGAAGGCGATTTTTGCATAATGCCGGCCGCTGGCCAAAGGCTAGCGCCGTCGGCTGTGCGAAAATCGGACCCTTGCCGCACACTAAGGGACCTTCGCTGCACACCAGACTGGAGCGGCGACAGCCAGCGACCTCGCCCTATTGTCCACCACGGTTAACCGGTCATTTAGTGCCTCATAGTGGTCAATATCGGACATGAAGAACCTACCTCGGGACGGCACGGACATCAAGCGAACAGCGCAGAATCGGTGAAGAATTCTGAGAGGAATCCGCGCCAAAACGAACCCATTGGCCATGGAATGGAACCACATCGCCGAGCATGACGTTGAGCGGTAAGATCTGGGCTCTAGACAGATCACGCAGTTCGGCGTACTCTAGGCAGAAGCCGAATTGCACAGTGGCGAAGCGGCAACTATTCGCGTTGCATCATGATGACAAGAATCTCAATGACGGTGCTATTCGCAGATGCGGCGCAGGCGCAAACCTTTCGAGTCGATCCGATCGCCACCTGTGTTTTGGGGGTACAAATCCGGACTCGCAAGTCCTGTTCAAACCAGACCAGCGCTTGGGGGATCAGAATCAGAAGAATCGAAAAGGGACACTATGCAGGTTCAAAGGTTTACAGTAGTAATCACCATTGCAACAGTTATAATCTTTTTGGGCATTTCTGCCTGGGGAGCGGCGTCATTACCAGTCGTGAAAAACACGTTCATCAACTATGGCGTAAACCCCAGCCAGATCACTATTAACGGATCGGCCTTCAGCACAACAGGAATTGCGCCAACGATCCTCTTCAACAATGTCGGCCTTGCTCAGTTTGGGCCTGTATCCTTTAGTAACACGCAGACCGTTGCCAGCTCGCCTCCATCGACTCAACCAGGAAGCTACAGGCTGAGAATCACCAACAGCCAGGGAAACGTTTACGAGTTTGATGTAACTTACGGCGCGGTCGGGCCACAAGGGCCTACCGGCACGCAAGGGCCGATCGGCCCGGCAGGGGCTACTGGCGCGGCAGGAGCGGCCGGGCTCAACTGGCGCGGTACGTGGAACATGACCACAGCCTACAACGTCCGTGGCGCAGTATCGTACCTTGGATCGTCCTACGTTGCCACAGCTGCTAGCACGGGCTTTAATCCTAACCAATTCTCCACCACAACCTGGAATCCGCTGGCGACGGGCTATTACTGGCGCGGTCCCTGGTCAAGCACTACCGCCTACTACCTTAACGACACGGTGTCATTTAACGGCTCATCCTATGTCTCCCTTGTGGGTGTCTAGTACACAAACCCCAACACGGTCGCAAAGTCCATGAACGTCGTAAAACAGGCGACGTTCTTCAACCAAATCAGCCCAGGCTGCTCTTCCGCAAATGGAGACTGCATCCTCGTGATTCGGCCCAGTCGCACAATCAGCCAGCTCAGCGAATAGGCTCTGTTGCGGTGCGCCGCATCGTACGCCATCCAGTCCACAAGTTCTGGCTTGCGCCATTGCGTCATGCCGGCGGCCATTAGGTAAGTGCCCAGCAGTGCTCCCGCGAAGCTTCCCACACTCTGCGGCGCAGTAAACCGCGGGGCCGCGTTATCTGTCAGTTGCAGAACGGGGAATGTTTCTGCCGAATCCGAGAGCATCCGGGCAACTGGCATCAAGAGCTTCGGGTCTTCCTTGTCGTAGAGCAGGCCCATGGCGAGGGTGCGGACCCTTGGCCTCGCATCGCGCAGAACGTCCGCCAGCAGATCCGAACTGTAATTTGCGATTATCAGCCGGGACCAAACATCTCGGGAAAACCGGGGTGTCGCCCGATTGTAAATGGCGCAGGCGGGATCGGTTTGCGCTGCGAGCGCGCGTGGGCGCGCTGGGCCAATTGCTAATTGCCGCTCTCTAACGAATACCCCCACGTGGTTGGACAGTCTTCCCCTATTTTTTTGCGGGGCCACAACTCTGCACCGAACCCCGAACCTGATAAAGTAGGGGACGGATGCCCCGTCACCCAGGCGCAACTCGCTTCCTGATCGAGTAAACTGAGCTAAATCACGCCTATGCCGCTTTTCTGTGGGCGCCAAATTTCCAAAAGACGAGAAGAACATGAAATACATAATCAGCTGGTTCGAACGCCCGCAAGGTTCGCCTATAGAGTATGAGAACGCGCAGAAGCGAATTCTCGAGGTGTTTGGCCAGTGGAAGGCGCCAGCCAATTTCAAGATCGAGTTTTTCGTAATCCGCGTGGGCGAGTGGGGTGGGCATATGTTGATGGAGTGCGACGACCCAGTAACCATTCACAAGTTTTGCTCGATGCTGCCTGCATTCGTATTCCAGGTGCACCCCGTAATCCCAGTCGAGGACGCCGTTCGTGGCGAACTCGAAGTAATCGCCTGGCGCGATGGCCTGAACAGCAAGTGACATCCGATTGGGTCCTTCAAGTGGTTTGAACGAGGCGGCCGGCCTGGTCGGGCGGCGAGCGTCTCGCCCTGCGAGCTCGCGAGGCCGGCGCGTCACGAATCCGCATGCGCGCCGCCTCAAATCCGAACCCGCGCTACCACGGCGGCGCACGCCGCCCTGCTGGCCGATCACCACAAGGGACTACGCCGTGCCCACCGGCGGGGTGTGGCGGCCGGCCCGGTCCGGCGGCGAACGGAGCCCAACGGGAGGCTCGGGGGATCTCAGATAGAAGAAGGAGCGCTGCCTGAAATCAGTAACCCGCGCCACGGCGACGCACGGTCGACGCAATCTCTAGTTAACATTCGTCTGGCCATGATTGAAACGTCGATTAATCGGCTCAGCGCTGCTTGGACACGGTGACCGCACCCGCCTGCGGAGTAAGTACAAATGTCCTTTCCGCCACCGACTCAATTTTTGAACGCGAGTAGAAAATTGGAAAATATTTTCCACGCGCCCACAACTCGTAGAGGTCGCGATAATGAGGATCGTTGACATCACCGGACTGACCCGGGCTATTCATGCCGACCGAGTTATCCCAATTCTCGGTGTCGACGACTATCTTGAAGGATCCACCTGCAATCTGGTTGTCGCCGGCCAAGCTGTAGGTCGCCGAAACGGTAAAGGCGTCGCCACCACGCGGGAAATTTCCGACATCGAACTTCTCTTGAAGATCGGGTCTGACCGCGTTCGTCATCGGACTCAGGATGCGCGCGTAATGATATGCGCCGAGCTTCCATTTCTCCGCGTCCGGACCGAAGCGCTGCGAAAGTCGCACGACCGCCTCCTCCAGGCTCTTGATGAGAAGCGCATTCCGGCCGGCAATGGGGTCCGCGCCGAAGCGTCCGTCGGGAGCGTGCATCCAGCTCACGATCCTTGATATCGACGGCCTGAGAATTGCTTGGGCGGCCTTCGGCACCAACACTTCATGGGCATTGGCCTCCAGCCGATACTGCCACATTTCGTAGATTCCGGCCTCGACCGAGTCCTTGTCGAGCACGTCGTTCCAGTGGAGCAACCGCGACGCGGCCTGTTGGACATGCGGATTGGAGATCTCGACATCCCGCAATAAAGGAACAAGGCTCCGCGCGGGTATCGACAGGTCGTTATTCTGGAGCTCGACCATGTCGGCAACGGTAAACCTCCGGCCCGAACTCAGGCACTCAGCCACGCTCTGCGCACGGTACGGATCGGCCCACGAGTAATGCAGAGCATCTTTATAAGGCCAGCCGCGCGGGATCTGGTATTCGTTGGACGTGTTGTAGAAACCTTTTTCGGGATTAAGCACGTGCGGCAGGGCCTTGATCGGCAGGAAGCCGTCCCATTCGTAGCGGCCGTCGCCCGGTACGGGGACCAGGCCACTCCAGTTCGGCCGCTGCGGCGCGATTCCGACCGCCTGATATCCGATGTTGCCGTCACGATCCGCCCAGACCATGTTTTCGGCCGGAATGCGGCTGTAGCTGCATGCATCCAAGAATTCTTGCCAGCTACGCGATTGATCCATGCGCAGGCTCGCCAGATAGGGTGTGCCGCCGATCTCGCGCCAGGCCGCGCGTATGGCATACGCTTTGTGATGGATTTTGTCCTCGAAAATGACGGGCCCGTGCCGGGTGTATTTCAGGTCCACCAATACCGGCGCATGGCCCTTTACCGGAATCGGTTCCCGGATTACGCTCATCGATTCCCACGCGCCTGAGTATCTGTACTGCAATGGGTTCGCCGGGTTCGTATCGTATACATAGAGATCTTCGCTGTCGGTGCCGAAAATCGTGAGTCCCCACGCCCCGAAATCGTTGTGGCCAATCGAAACCCCGGGCAGTGCCGGTTCGCCGCCGCCGATCACATCCCAACCGGGCGCCACCAGATGGACCCAGTAGCGTAGTGATGGCGCTCCAAGACTGCGGTGCGGGTCGTTCATCATCAGCGGATATCCGCTGGCGGTGAGCTTTCCCCCGACCACCCAGTTATTGCTACCGATGGCTAAGCTGAGATCGAGTGCCGACTGAGCTTCCATCCTGACATCCATTTGGGCGGCGGCTTTCGGGTTGCGGTATTCCGGCAGAAGTTCATCGGGCGTGAATCTAAGCGGGGTGCGGAAAGCGTCATAGATTTCAAGAATCTGGCTCGATAGCAGCGCAGTGTCGATGGCCGGGTCAATCTCGAGGCTCGGATCGGCAGGCTGAAAGTACTCAATGTCCTTGACCTTGTCGATGCCAATTGCCTTTATCTCCAACGCCATGTTCAATTCCTGGTGGATGTTTCCGAGCAGGCCGTTGAAGCGCGATATAACTACGGCGGGCGTCCACTTGCCGGGTTTGATGCCGAGCATCTTGAATTCCGGCGTGAGCAACACCGGGTTCCGCTCGGTCTCCGCGATATATGCGTTGATACCATCGACAAAAGCCTGGATAATGGCCGCGCCACGTGGGTGGTACCAGCTGAGTTCCTGGCCCATGTCGCCGCGGAATATGAACAGGCGATTGCCAACATCGCGCTTCACTTCCTTTTCGCCGAGGATCTCGGCAACAGTGCCGGTCGCCTGCCGTCTCCAAATCTCTAGCTGGAACAATCGATCCCGAGCGACGTTGTAGCCCTGAGCGAGAAAGAGGTCAGCCTCGCTCTTGGCGTAGATGTGTGCAATACCCCAATGGTCCTTCACGACCTTAACGGACTCGCCGAGACCCGGGACGAGCAGCGTCTCAGACGTGGGGATGGCTGCGCGCATGGCGGCCGCGAGCCCTACAAGCAGTACGCGGAGCGCGACGAAACCGAGTGTTCCGTGGCTGATGTTCATTAATCCTCGCTTTCCGGCGAAGCTTTCTGCTCCTAACCCGATCAGCGGAGAAGCGCTGCATATCTCTCACAACAAGACGACAAGTGCCGTCTGATCGGGCACTGGGGTCGGCTCCATGATCATGAGCACGACGCTGGTCAATGTCACCCGGTCAGCACTCTGAACGGACCAAAGCGGTGTATAAGCGCAGGCGATAAGCCCTCCGGGACTGGCCAATTATATCGGAACTCGTCGTCTGCGTGGCTGAGCCGAACTCGGGCGGCGCAAATCGTATCGCCGGCTGCTGCAACGGATCGACGGCACTCCGGTCTAAGATCCGCGTAGAACATGGCGCCCTCGCGCGAATCACAACCCGCGCCGCCACGGCGACGCACGAGCCCTGCCGGTGAGTTCGATACTCCGGCTGGCCGATCACCGCAGGACTTCGCGGTGCCCAACGGCCGGCTATGCGCCCGGCCTGGTCCGGCGCCGAGGCTGCTCGCCACAGCCGGGATGCAGGCGGTACCCCAATCTTAGCCGTCATTTCCTGAAAGAGAGTATTGAATCCACGACCAAACCAAACGATGCTCGGGGTGATTCCTCCATTCTGAAGACGCGATGGCGTGTCAGCTTTCAAGTAGCTTTCGCAGCCTTCTACTTCCACCCGCCACGGCTCCGCGCCTGCCGCGGCGGGCCTTTTGCTTGCGGGCACTATCCATTTGCGGCATGATTGTTCGAACGAGTTCGCGGCATCGGACCTGCCTGGCAACTCTAGCGGAGGAAGAGCTCAATGCAGCTTTTGTGGTTTCTTATGATCGGCCTGGTGGCCGGCGGGCTCACCGGAAAATTGATCAAAGCCGGTGGCTACGGCTTGATTGGAGATCTGGTCCTCGGCGTCGTCGGCGCCTTCGTGGGAGGCCGGATCTTTGACGCCCTTGGCATCGCTGCCGGTGGATTGATCCAGAGCCTGATCACTGCGACAATCGGAGCCGTCGTGTTCGTGTTCCTGATCCGTTTGATCAAAAGAGCGTAGGTGAGCTCGTCAATCGGCTCGCTCGCCGTCTCAAATCCGAACCCGCGCTGCCACGGCGACACACGCCGCCCTGCTGGCCGATCACCCACAAGGGGCTACGCCGTGCCCCCGCTTTAAACTCTCCCCCTGAGGAAGGCCGCCTGTTCCTCCGGCGTGGGCATAGTCTCGGAACTGAACGGTATATCAACGCGCCCTCCGCCGTCGGGCACCGCCTAATTCCACTCGGCGCCCATGTTGTCGTCGGTAAAGAGGCGCCGGTCGAGCGTGCGCTGCCGGATCGAATCGCCGTACTCCATGGCGTCGTTGGGGCCGGCCCCCGGCTTACCGAGGCCATCGGCCATGGCCAGGATTTCCGACAGCCGCTGGAGGTCGCGCGGCAGGTCCAGGTTCAGGACGGGCCGGCCCTCGATGCGATAGGAGACCAGCGAGTTTCGCCAGGCAGCCTTGTCCACTACCAGCGGGCTGTCACTCACCGCCAGGAAATTTAAGACACGCAGCGGCAATTGGCGCAACAGGTGCGACCGGAGCGCAGGGTCCTATCGGCCTGACGGGTCCGGCGGGCCAGAACGGCGCGGACGGCGCAACGGGACCGCAGGGACCGGCGGGCCCACAAGGTCCAGCGGGATCCGGCGGCCCGGGATTGGCCGAGATTCGGGCCTCGCTGTTGCAGTGGTATCCCAGCACGTATGCGGTTGGATCTGGCGCCTTTGGAGTAGCCTTCGACGGAACCAACATCTGGGTCACGAATGACGGCAACGGCACCGTGACCAAGTTGCTGGCCAGCAGCGGCGCCGTGGTCGGCACGTACGCGGCTGGACCCGGCCCCTCTGGAATAGCCTTCGACGGAACTAACATGTGGATCGCGAATTTTACAGCAGCAAACACAGTGACCAAGTTGCTGGCCTGCAGCGGCGCCGTGGTCGGCACCTATGCGGTTGGATCTATGCCCTACGGATTAGCCTTCGACGGAACCAACATCTGGGTCGCGAATTACGGCACCGACACCGTGACCGAGCTGCAGGCTAGTAGCGGTGCGGTGGTCGGCACCTATACGGTTGGGAATGGCCCCGCTTGGGTAGCCTTCGACGGAACCTACATTTGGGTCGCGAATTCAGGCGACGGCACCGTGACCAAGTTGCAGGCCTTCTCCCAGATGGGCCCCGGAGGGGGAGGGCCCGGAGGGGGAGGGCCCGGCGGGGGGACGCCGGCGGGCACCGTGGTCGGCACGTATGCGGTTGGAAATTATCCCCAAGGCATAGCCTTTGACGGAACCAACATCTGGGTGGCGAATCAACGCGACAACACCGTAACGGAGTTGCTGGCCAGTAACGGCTCATTGGTCAACACGTATGCGGTCGGAAGTTTCCCGGCTGGAGTAGCCTTCGACGGAACCAACATCTGGGTCGCAAATAATACCGGCAGCAGCGTGAGCAAGTTGCTGGCTAGTAACGGCTCACTGGTCGGCACATATAACAATGTTTGCGGGCCCGCTGGAGTAGCCTCCGACGGAACCAACATCTGGGTCGCAAACAATTACTGCGGCAGCGTGACTAAGATAGGCGCAACCAAATAGTAGATAGTGCAAGCCCACTCAGGCCGCACCGCCCGCGCCGAGATCAGAAGTTCTCGATCAACCACGCACTTACGCTGCCCTGGGAACTGGCGAATGCCAGATGCCGGCCGTCCGGAGAGGGTACGCCCCAGCTCGGAACCAAGGATTCCGGTGCGTTCAAAATCGTCGCCTTACCCGCCAGATCGACATAAAGGAACGACCCAGCGCCGCGGATCGGTCTGTTGGATACATACCATCCCTTGCCGTCGGCGGCCCAATTCAGTGTGAAGAGGCCGGTCCAGCCTTTCACGATCACGTCGGATGGTGATGCGCCGCCGGTCAAGGGCACGAGATGGATCCGGCCCTCGTGCGCATCCGGCTTGAGCATGGCGACTCTCGATCCGTCGGGCGAGATGCCCCAATCGCTGGGATCATAGTCCGTCCGGCCGAGTTCGAGAAGTTGGGCTTGTTGAAATCCGGCCGGCGGCGGATCCTTGGTGGGATCCAACCGATAGAATATCAACTCGTTTTGCGCGCGGATCGCCACCACGCAAAAATTCGCCGGCAAGGTCGTGCAGTAATAGTTCACCAGCTGCGGAATGTTTAACACTACTCGGGAGATCCCCCCGGAAGCGGGCATCCGCATCAGCTCCGTCCCGGTCTCGCGGCGGCGCTCATAAAACAACCAACCCCAATCCGGACTGAAGCGGCCGGCGAGCGCGTTTTCCCGGCCCGTAACCAGAGCCGCCGGGAGCTGCCGGTCAAGGCTCTGCTCGAAGATGTTGAAGGGACCGTTCCGAGTCGATTCAAATACCACCGCACGGCTATCGGGGGTCCACGCGTGCGGAGAGCTGTCACGCCCGCTGAGCACCAGCTTGCGCACATCTTGGAGCCGTTTGCCACCGTCCTTCAGTTCGGCCACAAAAACTCCCATTTCCGTGATTCTCTTCAGCACCACCACGCGCTTCCCGTTCTCCGAAACGCTCAAACGATGGACATCGATGCCGGACCACTGCTGGATGAGCCGGCCTTTGCTTTCCCGCTGCCAACTTCTCAGATCCCCGGCTTCAAAGAGGACGTGCGGGTAGCCGTAGTAGCGTTCGCCCAGAAACAGCACTTTCCCGTTGCGCAGGAGCTGGAAGTCGTCCCCTTTTGTAAAATCAGAACTGAATAGGCCCGGCCGGCCAGTCGCGAGGTCAAATGATTTCAGGCTGGCCTTTTCGGAATCACGGGGTATCGAGACATACAGAATCGTCCGAGTGTCCGGGTACCATTTGAGGCTCGTGAGCAAATTCCCCTCGCCGGCCGAGATTAACTTCCTGGCCTGTTCGCCGGCGGTGTTCATCACCCAGAGTGAGTCGGAGGAGTTCGGCGTAAATACGATCTGAGATCCATCCGGCGAAACGGACACATAGCGCACGTCGTCGCGAAGCAATCGTGGCGCGCCGCCAAAAACCGACACAGCCCACAATTTGGTTTGCAGGCCCGATTCCGGCACCGCCACGATCAGCAGGTCGTGGCTGCTCGGGAACCATGCGACTTGGTAGATCCGGGCGCCCGCCGGCCACGAGAGTGCATGGACTTCGCCGGTTTCAATTAACTTATCGCCGCTATCGATTATCTTCAGATAAAGACCGGTCTCGTCCGCATACGCCAGTGACTTGCCATCCGGAGAAATGTCTGCATCCAATGTCACTGGGCCAAAACTGGCAGTCAGTTGGCGTTCAAAAATCGGCGCCGTTCGAGTCCTCTGTGTCCAGGCAGACCACGCCGCCGCCAATACAACCAGAATTACGGCACCCGCCGCAGAGGCTCGCCACCAATGTTTCGGAATCCGTTCGGAACGCGCCGGGGCACGGGTTCCAGTGAAGACCGGCCGTGACTCCGAATCCCGCTTCAGTCTTTTGAGGTCGGCCCGCAATTCCGCGGCACTCTGGCACCGCAACTCACGATCCTTCTCCAGCGCTTTCCAGACGATCTCATCGATCTTCGGCGGCAGTGCCGGATTCAATTGGGAAGTCGGCGTTGGGTTGCGATTCAGAATGGCTTCATGGATGATGGGGGCGGTCGCGCCGGAGAAGGCCTGTTGTCCGGTGGCCATCTCGTAGAGTACCGCCCCGAAGCTAAACAGGTCGGTGCGAAAGTCCGGTTCTTCACCGCGCGCCTGCTCCGGGCTCATATAAGAGACGGTACCCACTGCCATACCTGGGCTGGTAAGCTGGCGGCGCACGTCCTCCTCAGCGATGTTGGCGCTCGACGCCAGCTTTGCCAGGCCGAAATCCAGAACCTTCACCTGGCCGCGGCTGCTGACGAATATGTTGGCGGGTTTGATGTCGCGGTGAATAATACCCTTGCCGTGGGCCGCATCCAGCGCATCCGCGATCTGGACGGCGAGATCCAGCAGCTCGTCGAGCGGCAGCGGCTTATTGCCGATGTGCCGCTTGAGCGTCTGCCCTTCCAGATATGGCATGGCAATGAAGGGCCGCCCTCGATCTTCGCTGATCTCGTAAACCGTGCAGATGTGAGGATGGTCGAGAGCCGAGGCCACCCGCGCCTCGCGCTGGAAGCGTTCGAGTGTCAGCCGGTCGTGGGCCGCGCCCTCCGGAAGAAACTTGAGCGCCACTAGGCGGCCCAGCGTGATGTCTTCGGCCTTGTAGACCACGCCCATCCCACCGTCGCCCAGCTTGTCCAGGATGCGGTAATGGGAAACTCGATCCGGGGGCGCGCCGGCCGCGTCCACCGCCATGATGCGCGCGGCCGCCTTCAAAGCCGGCGATTCCATGAAACTGCCCGCCTTGGCGTCGCTCGCCAGCATGGCTTCCACCTCATGGCGCAGCTCCAGGTCCGTGCCGCAGGTTTCATCCAGAAATGCGGCGCGCTTCATGGGCTCCAGCTCCAGGGCGGCCAGGTACAGCCGCTCTATCTGCCGCCACCGCTCAGGCGCCAATCTGCGTTCCCCCGCTTAACTGCAAATACAGCCAGGCCTTGGCGGAACGCCAGTCGCGCATCACGGTTTGCGGCGAGATATTCAAAGCCTCGGCCGTTTCCTCTACCTCGAGGCCGCCGAAGTAGCGAAGCTCCACGATCTGGCTCTTGCGGTCGTCGATGGCCGCCAGCCGGTTCAGGGCATCGTCGAGCGCGATCAGTTCGGCGCCGGGCTGCTCTGCCAGCGTCAGGGCGTCCTCGAGCGAAACCCGCTCCCCTCCGCTGCGTTTTTTATATGTGCGTGCCCGGGCGAAGTCCACCAGAATCCGGCGCATCAGGCGGGCTGCCACGGCAAAGAAATGAGAACGGTCGTGCCAGCCCACTCCCTGCAGATCCACCAGGCGTAAATAGGCTTCATGCACCAGCGCGGTGGCTTGCAGGGTGTGGTCCGCGCGCTCGTGAGCCATGTATACGGATGCCAGCCGGTGCAGCTCCTGATAGACCACCGGTGTCAGGCGCTCCAGAGCCTCCTGGTCGCCGGCGCCCCAAGCCAGCAGCAAGCGCGTGACCTCGCCCCGGTCTGCCCCCGTCCCCATCAGGGCACCAGGATAGCACCCGTAAGAAAGTAATTTCAATCACACACTCCATTCGTGGTAGTTCTTCACGCCAGTTCTCGCTTACTAAGTAGCGGTCCTGATTTCAACGTCGAGGCCGGCCACTTCGACTCGAGGCGGGAGGGAAATACGAGAGCTCACGAAGTGAGCCGCAGGTGCGCCGTGAGGAATAGGAGAACCAAAATGAGAGCATATAGGAGCAAAAACGCAACTTCAGTTTCAACCCGCCTGGCGGCACGGATCGTCCGGCGGGGCCTCGGCCGGCGAGCCTGGATGGCGGCGCTATTCAGTCTCTGCGTGTTGCCTGGTTTGCCGGCGCAGACGTCCCCACCCGTCATCTATGGCGCATGGGTGACGCTGAACGGATTACCGGTAGAGCAAGTGCTTCTAATCGTCGGAGCAGGCTTTGGATCCGGGCCCCAGGTCAACCTGTGCGGTTTGCCTCTGTCGGAGGCGCCGGGGACATTATCGGGGGACAGCTACTTCTATGCTGGAATCGGGGGAGTTTCGATTCCTGCGGGCACGTGCATACTCTCCCTGACCAATACCTCCACAGCTTTGACTGCAAAGTTTGATATTGCCGTCGGAGCGGACGGCCCAACCGGCCCAGAGGGGCCGCAGGGGCCGCCAGGTCCGGCGGGACCGGCGGGACCGGCGGGTCCACAGGGGCAGCAGGGACCTCAAGGGCC
>Ga0070731_10002395_pt1 | contig 17967 bp, 17 predicted proteins | sample Coa_R1_2_FD_66448 | JGI IMG/M metagenome (GOLD analysis project Ga0070731, IMG submission 66448) | Surface soil microbial communities from Centralia Pennsylvania, which are recovering from an underground coalmine fire - Coalmine... | ecosystem: Environmental > Terrestrial > Soil > Unclassified ...
TCGAAGTGCATGGGCGCGGGACCGTTCGAGGAGATCCCACTCTCCCGCCGGGGGACAGTGTGGGTGTGGTCGATCGTGCACCAGTCGATGCCCGGCGTGCCTGTGCCGTACGTCGTGGCGGTTGTCGATCTGCCCGAAGGTGTGTCGGTGCGCTGCAACCTGATCGACGTGGATCCCGACCCGGCGAAGCTGCGGTTCGGGATGCCGGTCGAGATGACGACCGGTGTGAGCCAGAAGGACCGCGACGGCAACGACGTCGTGGCCTTCTACTTCCGCCCGGAGAAATCCCGATGAGAGACGTTTACGTCGCCGGTGTCGCGATGATCCGCTTCGGCCGCTACCCCGAGCGCGACGTGCCCGACCTCGGCGCGGAAGCCGTGCTCCTGGCGCTCCAGGACGCCGGCCTCACGATGCGCGACGTCGAGCTGATGGCGGCGGGCTGCCTCTTCCAGGCAAACGCCATGGTCGGCCAGCGCATCTTACAGGAGGTCGGCCAGACCGGCATCCCGGTCGTGAACGTCGCGAACGCGTGCGCCACCGGCTCGACGGCGTTCCGCGAGGCGTGGATGGCGGTCGCGTCCGGCGAGCACGACGTCGCGCTCGCCGTCGGCGTCGAGCAGATGGGGAAGATGGGACTCCTCGGCGGCGGAGGCGGCTCCGGCATCCGCACGGAGGGCGTCGTCGGCAGCGGCCTCATGCCCGCGGTCTTCGGTCAGGCCGGCATGGAGCACATGCGGAAGTACGGCACGACGCGCGAGCAGTTCGCGAAGGTCGCAGTCAAGAACCACAAGCACTCGACGAGGAACCCGCTCTCACAGTACCGGAACGAGGTGGGGCTGGACGACGTCCTCAACGCGCGCATGGTCGCCTATCCGAACACGCTCTACATGTGCTGCCCGACCGGCGATGGCGCCGCGGCCGCGGTCGTCGTGTCGCCGGAGAAGGCGCGCCAGCTCGGCGCGAAGGTGAAAGTGCTCGCGTCGATCCTGACGTCGGACCCGTGGACCGACCGCGACCTGACACTCCCCGACGTGAACACGCTGACGCGCAACGCTGCGAAGCAGGCATGGGATCGGGCGGGCGTCGGCCCCGACGATCTCGATCTCGTCGAACTGCACGACTGCTTCGCGACGGCCGAGATCCTGCACTACGAGAACCTCGGCCTGTGCGGGGAGGGCGAGGCCGGACGGATGATCGACGAGGGCGAGACGGCGCACGGCGGGCGGATCCCGGTGAACGTGTCCGGCGGGCTACTGTCGAAGGGCCATCCGCTCGGTGCAACCGGTGTCGCGGGGATCTTCGAGGTGACGTCGCACCTCCGCGGCTCGGCGGGGGAGCGGCAGGTGGAGGGGGCGAAGGTAGGGCTGTCGCACGTGATCGGGCTGGGATCGGCGTGCACGATCAACGTGCTCGGGGTGTAGTAGGCAGTCGGTTTCGTCCAGCGACTTCGCGATACGCACAACCGGCGCGGATGGCTGCGAAGCGCGCGGCACGGTACATGGCGACGAATTTCGGTGTTCCGGTTGGAGTCCCTGCAACACCGCCTTAGCGAGACCGTCGAATGGTGCTCGGCCCATCTCTCGGGTGCCGATCCGAAGGGCAGCCTACGAACGGACGCCCTCCGTCCGGCGGATGACCTCGTAGAAACGCCATCGCTCCGGACCACCATTGCGCTCCACGGTGCCTCTCTTCCCGGTGAGCAACGCAAGGCTGCGCGGGAAGCACTGTGGGTGCAGGTCCGACTCGAACGCCATGCCATCGTGGAGGCGTTGTGCGAGACCCGCGCACGGCTACTCAAGGACGCGGAAAGGACTAGTGCCGACATCGGCGTTGCCGGCGGCCGACTGCTGTTCATTGAGGAGGGAGTCGATGACGGAGCGTCCGAGGACGCGTCCAATGGTTTCTTCGACGTGCACGATCTACCGCCGTGGGACACGTGGGTCGTGTACGACCGCGAACGGACGCGACTCGTGAGTTGGGTTCCGCCCGCGTTCGTCGAAATGGCGGAGGCGGGGATCAACGCCAATCCCGTTGACTGCTTACAGTGGGCGAGTTCGGTAGACGATGAGTTCACACGCGAGCTACGCGCGCTAGGGCTGATAGTCTGAAAGCAGTCCAGGGCCTGAGGCGTTTCCGACCGCCTCCCGGCGACTCGCCGAGGCAGATCAACCCGTGTCGTCTCCATCCCAGCCGAAGCAACCAGCTCTCTGCCCGCGCGACCGGGCGTCGCTCGGATGAAAGTGCTACGCGGCCTCCCCATCCGTCGAACCATCTTCCGGAGCTGCACGGATCGATGCCGACTCCGCACACCTGGTGCTTCCGGCCATTCAACAACACATACGCCAGCGCGTGGCGTACCTCCTTAGGAGTCCGGAGTGCTCGCGAATGATACCTCTCTGCCCACACGCGGCCGCGACGTCGGGACAGCCGATTGACTGCCTTTGCCAGTCGAATCGCGAGTCCCTGCATGCCGCGCCCGAGAGTGCCCTCGTCTGCCGTTTCGATGATGAGGTGTACGTGGTTCGTCTGCACGGAGAACTGTGCGACGCGGAAGACGTCCGTCGAGGCCTTCGCAATGGCAGAGCGAAGAGTCGGAAAGAGGTGGCTGCTGCGAAGTGACTGGCAGCCGCGCGTCGCTCTCAGCGTTACGTGTAACGGATGAGGGGCCTGATGCTTGCGCCGGCAGCAGTGCGGCACGCCGGTCTTGGGGCCGACTGGCTTCCGCCCGGCGCCGTCGCGTCGCCCACCCCACGTGCGAAACACCAGCGCGGACTGTGCCGGCATCTAGATTCGGCATACATTATAACATGCAAGCAATCATGTCAAGAGGCACGTTGTCGTGTCCGGTGCGGACGAAAAACATGCGCGGGAGCGCATGGCAACGGCCCGCTGGTCGGATATCGGGTGCCGGCGGAACACAGTCGCCCCGACAGACAGCGATGTTGCGACGTCCGCTGAGGCGCGGAGAACTTCGATTGCGATCGGCGAAGGCTCGAAGCGGACCGAACCGTCGTGCTCGATCCGCGTCGTCTCAATGCAGCCGGAGCACGCGCTTCTTCGGGTCGATCGAGTACTGGAAGTTGTCGAGGTAGCTGAGGCCCAGGATCCCCGCCAGCGGAGCCTCCACCGCGTTGTGCACCACCGCCGTCACGTCGCGCGCGCGGTTGCCGCCGACATCGATCGTCGGGACTTGCACGACTGGGACGTGGACGGGGCCGTTCGCGGTGTGCATCTCGGCCTGCATCGGGCCGGGCGGGAGGTTGAGACGGCGCGCCGTCGACGGCGTCAGGATGCAGTACGTCGCGCCGGTGTCGATGAGGAAGACGCCGGAAACCTTGCCGTCGAGGGTCGCGTGGACGAGCCAGGCCTTGCCGTCGCCGTCGAGCTTGACCTCGCTCGTGCCGCCGCCGGTCCACCCGGAGCGCGCGGGGGTTGCCGCGAGGAGGGCGAGCAGAACCCCGAGCGCAAGCGCTCGGGTCATCGCGCCTCGGAAGCGTGGACTCCGGCGGCCTTCCGCTCCTCGAGGCAGATCCGGACCTTGCGCACGAGGTCGAGGCCGCTGAAGGGCTTGGTGATGTAGTAGTTGGCGCCCAGCGCGAGGCCCTTCTCGATGTCCGCCGGCGTCGCCTTCGCGGTGAGGAAGATCACGGGCAGCGTGCGCGTCGCCGGATGGGAACGGATGTGGCGCAGCACCTCGTAGCCGTCGACGTCGGGCATCATGATGTCGAGGATGACGGCGTCGAGTTGCTCCACACCGATCACCTGCAGCGCCTCGCGTCCGCCGGGGGCCTTGAGCGGTTCCATCCCCTCGATCCGAAGCCGCGTCTCGACCAGCTCGGCGATGATCGGATGGTCTTCGACGATCAGGATACGAGGCTTCCGTTCCGAATCGGGCATCATGGCTTCGGTCTCCTTCCTCAACACGTCCGTCAGAGCATACCGGGGCGGCAGACGAGGTCGGTCCCATTCGCCCCCGACGCCACCAAGCGCTCGAAGTATCGCGTCCGCAGGCCGCTCGAGCGGAACCCGCCCTGCACCCGGCCTTCGGCACCGACCCCCGTCTGCGCGTAGTCGAACACGTCCTGCAGCTGGAGCTGATCGCCTTCCATGCCGACGATCTCGGACACCTTGACGACCTTGCGCGAGCCGTCGGTGAGGCGCGCGACCTGCACCAGTACGTTGATTGCCGATCCGACCTGCTGCCGGATCGCCTTCACGGGCAGGTCGTAACCCGCCATCATGACCATGACCTCGATGCGCTGCAGACACTCGCGCGGGGAGTTCGCATGCACCGTCGTGATCGAGCCGTCGTGGCCCGTGTTCATCGCCTGCAGCATGTCGAGCGCCTCGGCGCCGCGACACTCGCCGACGATGATGCGGTCGGGCCGCATGCGCAGCGTGTTCCGAACGAGGTCCCGCGGCGTCACCTGGCCGCGACCGTCGAGGTCGGCGGGACGCGTTTCGAGCGGTACGACGTGCGGCTGCTGGAGCTGAAGCTCGGCGGAGTCCTCGATCGTGACGACGCGCTCGTGGTGCGGGATGAAGCCCGCGAGGCAGTTGAGCAGCGTCGTCTTGCCGGCGCCGGTGCCGCCGGAGATCACGATGTTCAGCCGGCCCTGCACGACGGCCGCCAGGTAACGGACGATCTCCGGCGTCAGCGTCCCGAGCTCGACCAGGTTCTCGATCTGGAGCGGAGCGTGGCCGAAGCGCCGGATCGATAGACACGGGCCGCGCAACGCGAGCGGCGCGATGATCGCGTTCACGCGCGAGCCGTCGGGCAGCCGCGCATCGACCATCGGCGAGTCGCGGTCCACGCGGCGGCCGATCGTCGACACGATTCGGTCAATCACGTTCAGCAGATGCTCCGTGTCGCGGAACTTCACGTCCGTCGGGCTGAGGCGGCCGTGGCGCTCGACGTAGACGGCGTCCGGGCCGTTCACGAGGATGTCCGTGACCTCGGGATCGCGGAGGAGCGGATCGAGCGGGCCGAGGCCGAGCAGCTCGAAGCCGACCTCCTCGATGAGACGCTGGCGCTCGGCGCCAGAGAGATCGCCAACGGCGTCCGGGAGCACGCGCTGCAGAGCGCTGCGAACATGGGTCTCCGCCTGTGCGCTGTCGAGCGACGACAGCGCCAGCAGGTCGACGCTCTCGAGGAGCTTGCGATGCACGCGCAGCTTCAGCTCCTGAAACGGCAGCTCGCTCATCGCACCCCCTCTGCACCGCTGCCGCCGAACAGCCGACGAAAGCCCTTCAACACGGGCCGGCCCTGCTCGGCGTTCGCTGCCTCGGGCAGGAGGCTCGCGATCGCGCGCTGCACCGTCGTGCCGCCGCGCACCTCCTCGAGCGGAAGGCCGCTGTTGACGGCGGTGTAGACCGAGGCGTCCTCGCGCGGGATCATGACGCGTATCGGAAGGCCGAGCGTCTTCGCGGCCTCCGCCGGCGCCACCTCCCACGAACGGTTGGCGTACTTGTTCACGACCAGCTCGACCGTCCGATCGAGCTCGATGCCGGCATGTCGCAACCCGTCGAGCGCGCGTACGCACGCGCGCAACGCCGGCAGCGTGAGCTCGGTCACCAGGAAGATGCGGTCGGCGCACGACAACGCCGCCTGCGTCGATTCGAGCGGCACGGCGCTCGTGTCGACGAGGGTCACCTGATGGGTCGCGTCGAGCAGCTCGAGGACGGCGAGCGTCTGCTCGCTCGTCAGCTCGAGGACGGGCTCACCCGGCGTCGGTGGCGGCGCGGCGAGCACGGACAGGCCGGACCGGTGCCGCACCATGGTGCCCTGCAGGAAGACCGGATCGAGGCGCTTGTAGTTGGTCGCGATGTCGCGCAGCGAGTACGTCGAGGCGAGGTTCAGGAAGAGCGCGAGGTCGCCGCTGTGCACGTCGAGGTCAACCAGCGCGGTCTCGCGCTGCGCCGCGCGCAGCGCGAAGCCGAGGTTCGCGACCAGCGTTGTCACGCCGACGCCGCCCTTGGGGCCGTGTGCGACCCACACCTCGCCGCGCGGGCCGGTGCTCGCGCCGCGGAGCGCCGACAGCTTGACGCACACCTTGAGGAGCGCGGTCGCGTCGAGCGGCAGCGTGAGGAACTCGTCCGCCCCCGCGCGCATCGCCTTGACGATCGTCTCGGCGCGCTCCTCGGGCGCGACCGCGACTACCTGGGTCGCGGGCAGGGCCCGGTGCACTTCCTCGATGACCGTCAGCCCCGGCAGCGGTTCGGGGCCGAGGATCACGATCGCGAGCTGTGCCTCGCCGACGCGGTGGAGATCGACGACGCCCGCCTGGTAGTCGATCGCCGTCGTCGTGATCGCGAAACCCGGCAGCTTGCCGAGGAGCGCCACGACCGAGCGGTTGACCGCCGGATCGCCGCCGAGACAGATAACGTTCAGCGCCTCGTCCATCATTCCCCCGCCCGTCACGAAATCCCGTAGCGACTGAGCTTGCGGTAGAGCGTCCGGCGCGAGAGCCCGAGCCGGCGCGCGGCCTCGACGCGCTTGCCGCCCGACGCCTGCAGCGCGCGCAGGATCTGCTCGCGCTCCGCTGCCTGGAGCGTCAGGTCGGGCATCTCCGGCAGGTCGGGCATGACCGCCGGACGCACCTCGAAAAGGTGCGGCGGCAGGTTCTCCGGCAGGATGAGCGTGCCCTTGCAGACGACCATCGCCCGCTCGATCACATTCGCCAGCTCGCGCACGTTCCCCGGCCACGGGTAGCGCGCGAAGATGTCGATCACCTGCGGGGTCGCGCCGCCGACGTTGCGCCCGAGGCGCTCGTTGAAGATCTCGATGAAGTGGTGCACGAGCGGCTCGATGTCGTCGGTGCGGCTGCGCAGCGGCGGCAGATGGATGGCGCCGACGTTCAGCCGGTAGAAGAGGTCGTCACGGAACGTCACCTGCCGCACCATCTCCGCCAGGTCGCGGTTGGTCGCGGCGATCACCCGGATGTTGATGTGGAGCGCGTCGGGCGATCCGATGCGCTTGATCTCGCGGTTCTCGAGCACGCGCAGGAGCTTCACCTGCACGCCGATCGGCAGCTCGCCGATCTCGTCGAGGAAGATCGTGCCGCCGTGCGCCGCTTCGAAGAGCCCCTTGCGGTCGCGGTCGGCGCCGGTGAACGCGCCGCGGACGTGGCCGAACAGCTCGCTCTCGAGGAGTGTGGGCGCGAGCGTCGTGCAGTTGCAGACGACGAACGGCCGATCGCGGAGCGGCGACAGATTGTGGAGCGCGCGCGCGACGAGCTCCTTCCCCGTGCCGCTCTCGCCCGTGATGAGTGCGGTGGTCGGGTAGCGTGCGAGGCGCTCGATGAACGCGAATGTGGAGAGCATCTGCTGCGAGCGCGCGACCATGCCCTCGAACGTGACGCAGCCCTGCAGCCGCTGCTCGAGGATGCGCGTGCGGTGCTGGAGGTGGCACTTCTCGAGCACCGCATGCAGGACGCGGTCGAGCCGACGGAAGTCGATCGGCTTCTCGACGTAGTCCGCGGCGCCGAGCTGGATCGCCTCGACGGCGTCCTTCACCGACGAGTAGGCGCTCATGAGGACGAGCTGGATCTCGGGATCGTGCTCTTTCACGTGGCGGAGCAGGTCGAGGCCGCTCATGCCCGGCATGCGGACGTCGGACAGGATCAGATCGATCGGCTCCTCGGCGAGCATCTCGAGCGCGCGTGAAGCGTCCGCGGCGATCTTCACGCGGAAGCCCTTCTCGGTGAGGAACATCTCGAGGATGCGCCGGATGTCCGGGTCGTCCTCGACGACGAGGATCTTCGCGTGTTCGGGCTGCTCGTCGGGCGTGGACTGTCGGGGTTCGCTCATCGTTATGGTCGTTCTCGTCTCGCCTGTGCCGGCGCCGCATGCGCCGGACGTGTGTCAGCCCTGACGCAAGGGACGTGCCGTGCTCTCCGTCCTTCCTCCCCTGCTGTGCCGTTTCGGCACGGGAGAAGAAAAAGTTGAGGCGGGGTGCGTTGCCCGCTCGGCCGGGTCCGCCCGCGCGCGCCGCGGGCGAGGCGGCGTGGCCGCCCGATGCCGTCATCGGGATGCCGGGGCGACGGATTCTCGCCTCGTTGGGGTCGGTGGAGAGGGGGAAGAGGGGGGCGAGCGGTGAAGAGTTCAGCCTTCGGCGAGGGCGCTCGAGCGGCCGATGATGTCCTCGGCCATGCCGCGCTTGCGCGCGAGGTCGTTGATCGCCTTCCACGCGAGCTTGCTCGGTTCGGCGTGCGCGTTCTCCCAGCGGTTCACGGTCGAGACCGTCACCGCGATCTCGTGCGCGAACTCCTCCTGGGTCATCCCGAGCTTCTGTCGAAGCGTGCGAATGAGGCTGCCGGCGTTATCGTCCATAGCGGGGGCGGGGAAGCACGTGACGTGCCAGGAGCGTGCGCAGGGAACGCGGGCAATTCCCCGCGTTCAGCTATGCGGCTGCGACGAAAATCGGTGGCTGCGGTGGAAGTGTGACGCCGGGGTTCCCCGCCCCGGCGTCACACTTGCAACCATAGATATGGTACGGACCCGAACAGATGAGGGCATCGATCGCAGTTGTTTCGCTCGCGCTCGCTTTGGCTGCGACGGCTCCCGTGCCCGCTGCCGAGACGCTGTCGCCGGAGGAAACGGTGAAGCAGTACCTCGCGGCGCTCAAGGCCGGGAACTTCGATCGGGCGTACGAGCTGATTTCGAAGGCGATGAAGCAGGGGAAGGACAAGGAAGTCTGGGTGAAGGAGCAGAAGACCGGGATGGCGTTCGCCGACGTCAAGATCTTCGACTTCACCGTGTACCCGGGGAAGGTCGAGGGGGACGTGGCGCACGTTCCGAACGTCCTGTCGTCGCAGGATCGCTTCGTGAACCAGCTCGGGCTGACCGAGTACGAGCTCTATACGTTGGTCAAGGAAAACGGCGTGTGGAAGGTGGACCAGCAGATCATCGTCGAGCCGGGAGAGGTCCCGAAGTGGTTCCCGGAGAAGGGCGGTGGAACCGCCCCATCCCATTGACATCGAAAGAGATGGTCTGTTACGCCGCGCGGCGGGACATCGTTTCAGTCCCGAGGAGGGGGCTCATGCGTCGCTGGTCCATCCCGGGGGGGGGGCTCGTCCTCCTCGCGGTGCTCTCGCTCGGCTGCCATCACGAGGTGGAGATGATTCCGCTCGCGGAGCGGACCATCTACACGACCGACCGCTTCTACGACGTGCAGGCGCTGAGCAAGGATCACGCCTTCGTCGTCGGGTACGGCGGCAAGATCCTCGAGACGAAGGATGGCGGCTTCAGCTGGAACATCCTCGAGAGTGGCACCGATCTCGCGCTGTACGCGGTGCACTTCACCGACGAGCAGCACGGCTTCATTTCGGGCCAGGACGGCCTGATGCTCCACACCGCGGACGGCGGGAAGACCTGGCAGAAGCAGGAGTCGAACGCGATCTTCCAGGACAAGGACGGCTCGAAGCAGCCACTGAACCTCTTCGGCTTGTGGGCGTGGGACGCCGATCACGCCTTGGCGGTGGGCGACCGCTCCATCCTCACGTCCACCACCGACGGCGGGAAGACCTGGAAATCTCGGAAAATCCAGATGGAGGCCGACCTGTCGGGCGGCGAGAGCATGGCGGCGGCCGATCCCGTCCTCTACGACATCCGCTTCCTCGACCCGCAGAATGGCTGGATCGTCGGCGAGTTCGGCAAGATCATGCACACGGCCGACGGCGGCGAGACGTGGCGCGAGCAGGAGAAGAGCCTGATGGAAGGTACGGGGATCATCGACGTGCTCGACCTCCCTACGCTCTACGGCGTCTACATTACCGACGCGCAGAAAGGCGTCGCGGCCGGCATCGAGGGCCACGTGGCGCGAACCACGGACGGCGGCCAGCGCTGGGCCTTCGATGAGCTCGACGTCGAGTATCCACTGATCGATCCGCTCTTCCGGATCGTGGAGCTTCCGAACGGCGACGGGTGGGCAGTCGGTGCCGCGGGCGAGGTCGTCCGTCGCGCGCCGGGGGACACGGCGTGGAAGCGCGCCAAGCTCGGACAGGACGTGCTCACGTGGCTGCGCGGGCTCAGCTTCTCCGACGCGCAGAACGGCTGGTTGGTCGGCGGCTTCGGGCTCATCTACCGCACCACGGACGGCGGCAAGAGCTGGCTGCCGTCGCAGGGCTGATACGGGAGAACCACCATGAGCAGCGGTACAGCGAGCGAGCAGGACAAGCGAGCGCTCTACTGGCTCGGGGAGCGGCTGATCGACTACCGCCACCCGGTGATGATCGTCGTAGTCATCATCACGGCGTGGTTCGCGTACCTGAGCTTCCAGTTGAAGCTCGAGACGAGCTTCGGCGACCTGCTCCCGCAGAGCCATCCCTTCGTCCAGATCCACAACAAGTACGCCGGCACGTTCGGCGGCGCGAACAACATCCAGCTGATGGTGGAGGTGCGTGACGGTGACATCTTCACCGTCCAGACCCTCGACCGGATCTTCAAGATCACGGACGAGATGGATCGCGTCTACGGCGTGAACCACAACCAGATCGACTCGATCGGGCACCGCACGACGCGCTACCTGAAGGCCCAGTCGGGCGGATTCCTCAAGGCCGAGCCGGTGATGAGTCAGATGCCGAAGACGGCCGACGACGCGAACAACATCAAGCGCATCGTCCACAACACCGAGAGCATCTACGGTCTGCTCGTCTCGCTCGACGATCGCGCCGCGCTCGTGCGTGCGAACTTCATCGAGACCCGGCTCGATCATCGGCGCACCTTCACGGAGATCAACGAACGCGTCATTGCGCCCTTCGAGAAGGGCTGGATCGGCGCGCTCATCAAGGGGAAGGACGCGCTCAGGGGCGAGCAGACCGCCCCCGCGACGGTCGAGGTCGTCTATCGCGACACCGCGGCGGCGAAGGCGGGGCTCAAGGTCGGCGACACGATCGTCTCGGTCAACGGCCGGCCGACCGCGGATCGCATCGAGCTCGCGCGCGAGATCGAAAAGTACAAGCCGGGCACGACCGTCACGCTCGGCGTGAAGCGCGGCGAGGGAGTCGAGAACGCCCAGCTCACGATCGCCGACCCCGACGTCGACGTCTACGTTGCCGGCGAGCCGCGGCTCTACGGCTGGGTCTACAACTACGCGGGCGACGTCATCTGGATCTTCACCGTCACCTGGTGCTTCGAGTGGATCCTCCGCTGGATGTACTTCCACGACTGGCGCGGTGCGCTGCGGCCGTCCCTCACGGGCGTCATCGCCGCCTTCTGGGGTCTCGCGTTCGTGCACCTGATCGGCTTCACGCTCGATCCGCTCATCCTCGTCATGCCATTCCTCATCACGGCGCGCGCGGTGAGCCACGCCATCCAGATGCACGACCGCTACTACGAGGAGTTCGAGCGCCACGACTGGAACCAGCGGAAGGCCATCGTGGCGGCGTTCGCCGAGCTGTTCGTCCCGACCTTCTCCGGGATCGCGACCGATGCGCTCGGCGTGCTCGTGATCATCCTCGTACCGATCACGATGCTCCGGAACCTCGCGATCGTGGCCTCGTGGTGGATCCTCGCGATCACGGTCGCGGAGCTCCTGCTGAATCCGGTCGTCTACTACTATCTCCGCGCGCCCGACCCCGAGGTCGTCATGACGCGCGACAAGGGCTGGTACCGGGGCCTGATCAACCGCATCACCGACTGGAACCTCTCGTCGGCGGGCAAGGCTACGGTCATGGTGTTCTGGCTGGTGCTCGCGGTGATCGGCGCCTACCTGATGCGCGGCCTCATCGTCGGCGACCCCACGTCCGCATCGCCGCTCGTCTGGGAGGACTCACCCTACAACGTCTCGCACACCCACATCCAGGACAAGTTCGGTGGCGTGGAGCCGCTCATCGTCGTCGCGGAAGGGAAGGACCGCGACGCGATGAAGGAACCGAAGGTCCTCCGCACCATGGAGAAGTTCCAGCGCTACCTCGAGCGCGACCGCGACATCGGCTACAGCGTGTCGCTCACCGACATCCTGCGCGCGGTCAACATGGTGTTCCACGAGCTCGAGCCGAAGTGGGGCGTGATCCCGAGCACATCTCGGGACGTGGCCCAAACGTTCTTCATCTTCTTCTCGGGCTCGCCGCCGACCGAGACCGCGAAGTGGGTCGACCCGAGCTACACGACCGCGCACGTCACGTTCTTCGCCCGCAACCACAAGGGCGACAACATCGCGCGCATCATCGAGTACTGTAAGCGGTTCATCGCCGAGAACCCGATGACGAACGACAAGGGCGATGTGCTCGCGGAGTTCAAGCTCGCCGGCGGTCTCATCGGCGTGCTCGCGGCGGCCAACGAGGAGCTGGTTCGCAACGACCTGCTGATGAACTTCCTCGGCTTCTTCACGATCTACGTCATCGTGCTGTTCACGTACCGGTCGTGGGCCGCCGGCATCTACCTGCTGCTGCCGCTCTTCATCTCGAACATCATCATCAACGCGGCGATGGCGGTGTGGGGAATCGGCATCAACGTCAACACGCTGCCGCTCGTGACCGTCGGCGTCGGGTTTGGAATCGACTACGGCCTGTACATCATGAGCCGCATCATCGAAGAGATCCGGGTCAACGGCGACCTCGAACTGTCGATCCGCGAGGCGCTGGTCACGTCGGGGAAGGCCGTGAGCTTCACGGCCGTCTGCATGGTCGCGAGCACCGCGCTCTGGATGTACTCCAACATCCGGTTCAACGCGGTGATGGGCGGCCTCCTTGCGATCTGGATGTTCGTCAGCTTCGCGGCATCGGAGACGCTTCTGCCGGTGATGATCTCGTACTTCCGCCCGGGCTTCATCCTGAAGGAGGCGAACCGCGCGTCGCGACGGACGCTCGTGCAGAAGCCGCAAGCGGTCGCGGTGAGCTAGGGGGGGCCGATGACGATCTGGGAATCCATCATCATCGTGACGCTGTTCAGCGTCGCCGTCATCGTGATCGACGAGATCATCCACGCTCGGCGCCGGAAGAAGCGCGAGCGTGAAGGGGGCGTGCGCGTCGGAGGCCACTGAGCGTCGGCGGTCCGTCGCAGCGCCGCGCGGGGCCGGGCAGCGTCCGACGCGCGGCACCCAGCCTATGATTAGCGTCGAGCACCTCACGAAGTTCTATGGGGCGACGTGTGCCGTTGACGACGTGTCTTTTGGTGTGAAGCGTGGGGAGGTGGCGGCGTTGCTCGGGCCAAACGGGTCGGGGAAGAGCACGTTGATGCGGATGCTGACGGGGTACTTCGCGCCCACCAGCGGGCGCGTGCTCGTCGACGGGGTCGACGTGACGGAGCGGCCGGCCGTCGCGCGGGGACGGATCGGGTACCTGCCGGAGCAGGTGGCGCTCTATCCCGAGCTGACGGTGACCCGCTACCTCGCGTTCGTGGCGGAGGTGAAGGGGCTCGTCGGGCGCAGGCGGCGGGACGCGGTCGCCGGAGTCATCGAGCGCTGCGGGCTCGGCGACGTCGCGGGACGGCTCACGGGCAAGCTCTCGAAGGGCTACCGCCAGCGCGTGGGGCTCGCACAGGCGCTCGTCGGCGATCCCGAGGTCCTCGTGCTGGACGAGCCGACGGTCGGCCTCGATCCGGTGCAGACGGTCGAAATGCGCGCCCTGCTTCGCACCCTCGCAGGCCGCACCGTGCTGCTCTCGACCCACATCCTCTCCGAAGCCAGCGCTCTCTGCTCGCGCATCGTGATCATGTCCCGCGGCCACCTGCTCGCCGAAGACACACCTGATGCGTTGGCGAAGCGTCTCGGCGGCGTTGCCCGCATCACCGTCCGCATCGACGGCCCGACAGCCGAGGTCAGCGCCATGCTCGAAACACTACCCGGCGTGTTGCGCGTAGAGCGCGCCGCCGGGGACGAGCAGCCGGGCGAGCGATTCGCGATCTTCGCCCACGAACCCGCGCCCGTGCAGCGCGCCCTCGCGGGAAAGGTAGTGGAACGCGGCTGGACGCTGCTCGAGGTACGCACCGAGACGCCAAGCCTGGAAGACCTCTTCGTCCAGCTCCTTGCCCAGAACGCCACGCCCAAAGCCGCGCATGTCGGTTAGAGCGTGCGCGCCTTCGTAGCCCTCTTCCGCAAGGAGCTGCGGAGCTACTTCGGCTCCCCGCTCGTCTACCTCGTCGCCGCGGCGTTCCTCGCGTACACCGGCTACTACTTCCACACCGACCTCGTCTACTTCATCACCTTCGGCTTCGGCCTGAACATCATGGAGAACTTCTGGTCGATTCTCCTGATCGACGTCCGGCTCGTCCTGATCTTCGCGATTCCGCTGCTCACGATGCGGCTCCTCGCCGAGGAGCGGCGGCTCGGCACGCTCGAGCTGCTCCTCACGTACCCGCTCGGCGACCGCGCCGTCGTCGCCGCGAAGCTCGGCGCGTGCCTGGTCGTCGTCGGCGCGCTGCTCGCCGCGACGCTCGTCTACCCGGCGGTCGTCTTCCACGTGCAGCCGTTTCCGCTCCAGCCGCTCGTCGCCGGCTACGTGGGCCTGATCCTCTTCTCGGTGGTGTGCGCGTCCTACGGCCTCTTCATCTCCTCGCTCACCGACAGCCAGGTGCTCGCCGGCTTTCTGACGGCGCTCCCACTCCTCCTGCTCTGGCTCCTCTCCTGGAACGAGGCGGCCGCGTCGCCCGACGCGCTGCCGTTCGTGCGCGCGGTCTCGCTCTTCAACCACTTCCAGCCGTTCTCGATCGGTGTCATCGAGGCGCGCGACGTCTTCTACTTCCTCTACCTGACCGCTGTCTTCGTGTGGGCGACGCTCCGCGTGCTCGAGTCGCGCCACTGGCGAGGCCGTCGATGAGCGCGACGACCATGCCAGTGGCGGCCGACGCGCGCATGCAGCGGCTCCGGATCGCGCTCGTGGTCCCGCCGCTCGTCGCGATCTTCTTCCTCGGCCAGGCCATCCTCGATCGACGCGCCGTCCGCATCGACCTGACCCCCGAGAGCCGCTACACGCTCTCCGACCACGCGCGGAAGATCCTCGACGACCTGCCCGCCGACGTGAAGGTCATCGCGTTCCTGCGCTCGCAGGACCCGCGCAACTTCCTGATCCAGGAGCTGCTGCGCCAGGTGACCGCGACCAGCCCGCGGGTGCGCGTCGAGATGCTCGACGTGAACCGGAGCCCCGCGCTCGCGCGCCAGTACGGGGTCGACTCGTACGGCGCGCTCGTGGTCGAGAGCGACGGCCGTCGCCGGGTGTTCTCCAACCCGCGCGAAGAGGTGCTGATGGCGGCGCTGCTCCAGGTGACGCGCCAGCAGCGGAAGACCGTCGGCTGGGTGATGGGGCACGGGGAGGGTGACATCAACAGCACGGACCGGCGCGACGGCTTCTCCACCGCGCGCGCCGTCCTGGAGCAGGAGTACTACGAGGTCCGCCCCGTCTCGCTGATCGGCGACGAGGTGCCGGTCGGCATCGACGTGCTCGTCGTCGCCGGTCCGCAGAAGAGCTTCCTCCCCGACGAGCTGGCCGCCCTGGATCGCTACCTGCAACGCCCGGCGCAGGCGTTCGTCATGCTCGATCCGCTGCGCGCGCCGGAGCTGGCGGCGTTCCTCCGCCGGTACTCGCTCGATCTCCCGCCCGACGTCGTCATCGATCCCGAGGCCCGGCTGTACGGCGGCGAGCTCCTGACGATGCAGATCCAGGCGGATCGGGGCGATCATCCGATCGTGGCGCCGCTCGATGCGCCGCCGCTCTTCTCGCTCACGCGCTCCGTCGGCGTCGTCCCCGACGAGACGGGCGGCTCCATGGCGGTCCGCTTCCTGCGCACGAGCGCGACCAGCTGGGCGACGACCGACACGGAGGTGCTGCGGACCGGCTCGCCCGCGTTCGTCCCCAGCCGCGATCGAGCGGGTCCGATCACCGTCGGGCTCGAGCTCGCGTTCCGGACACTCACGCCGCCCGGGGCGGAACCCCAGCAGGGGCGGATGGTCGTCTACGGGAACTCCCGCTTCGCGGGCAACTTCTTCATCGAGTACCTCGGCAACAAGGACCTGTTCGTCAACACCGTCGACTGGCTCGCGCGCGAGCCGGAATCGATCTCGCACCGGCCGCGCCAGCAGGAGCTCGGCCTGCAGCAGTTCTACGTCTCGGCGGAGCAGGGGCGCGCCATCTTCTGGGGAACCGCGGTCCTCGAGCCGGTGCTCTTCCTCGTCGTCGGCCTCGCGCTGGTCTTCCAGCGCCGACGGAGCTGACGGTGCGCTGGCGCGGCGTGGTGATCGTCTGGGTGGTCTGCCTCGCGCTCGCGGCCGAGTACGCGGCGTTCGAGCGCGGGCCGCGGCCGGAGAAGGTCCCTGCCGAAGCCGTCCGGCCGCGCTTTCTGCCGATCGGTGCGGCCGACGTTCGCGAGCTCCGCCTCTCGCGCGACGGGCGGACGATCGTCTCGCGCCGGCAGGGGACCGGACCCTGGGCGGTCGTCGAGCCGCCCGCGGTATCGATTCCGTCCGACCTGATCGGGGCGTTCGCGACCGCGCTCGCCGAGAGCGAGGAGATCGCGCGACTCGATAACACGGGCGCCGACCGGAAGGCGTTCGGGCTGGACGCCGGTGCCACCCGGGTGGAGGTGCGCTCCGAGACGGGGGAGCCCGTCGTGGTCACGATCGGCGACGCGAATCCGACCGGGACGGCGATCTACGCGCAGCGTCAGGGCGCGCCCGACGTCGTCCTGATCGGTCGCAACATCCGCTACTACGAGGACCTCATCTTCCAGGCGCTTCCCGCCGCGCGGGTCCCCGCCCCCGAGGGGGGCGCCCCGGTCGGGGGCTAGGAGGGTAACCCAAGATGGTCGTCGGCTGCGGCGCTTCGACGTCCGTCTTGGGTCACCCTCCTAGCTTGACGCCGTTCGATAAGCCGTTGTATCGGCAGCCACCTTTGCTTCCTCCCCAACCGCTCGGCACCGGGCAGAGGAGACCGACGATGGACAGGCTCGGCTGGTGGCGGACGCTCGCGGGCGTCGGCGCGTTCGCGCTCGCTTCCACCCTGGTCGGTCCCGTGCACGCCGACGTGAGCCCGGGCGACAAGATCACCGACCAGAACATCGACAAGGTGAAGGATCTCGTCTCGCCGGGGATGGAATGGGTGCTGAAACACGGCTGGCCCATGACCATCGTCGAGACGAAGCGCATCGAGTGGCCGAAGGCTTACCGGGAGGCCACGGAGAAATACTCCGGGCAGGTGAAGCTCACGCCCGACGGCCTCAACGTCCTCAACTACGTTGCCGGCCTCCCGTTCCCGAACGTCGACCCGAAGGATCCCCAGATCGCGCTGAAGATCATGTGGAACTGGGGGTATACCTATCTAACGACCGACGACGTCGATCTCCGGAACTTCGACGCCGACACCGGTTCCATCGCCGACCACGGCCCGATGACCGTCGAGCGCCACTTCCTTCTCGATCACTTCCGGCGCCTCTTCTGGACGGGCCGCCTCTACGTCGACCCGAAGCCCGAGAAGCCGAATCCCAACGGCTACCGCGCCCAGCAGGGGCTCTATCCGATCCTCGAGCCGTTCGACCTGAAGGGCGTCGGCGCACTCGGCAACCGCTACATCTCCTCGGACAAGCAGGACGACTCGTGGCTCTACCTCCCGTCATTACGGCGGGTACGTCGCCTGTCGACCGCGCAGCGCTCGGACGCGCTCTTCGGCCAGGACACCGACGTCGACAGCTACTACGGCTACAGCGGCCACGTCGCCTGGATGGACTTCAAGTTCCTCGGCGAGCGCGATCTCCTGAGCTGCTACCACGCGAGCCACTACCCGGTGAAATGGGCCGACAAGGTCGACTGGGCCTTCGACGAGGGCTGGGAGAAGCGGCGCGTCTACGTCATCGAGGGGATTTCCAAGCTCCCGCAGTACGCGTACGGGAAGCGTGTCCTCTACGTCGATAAGGAGGCGTGGGTCATCCCGTACTCCGACATCTACGATCGCTCCGGCGAGCTCTGGAAGCTCTGGATCAACGACATGAGCTACCGGAAGAAGGCGTTGGACGGCGCCAACTCCATCGAGTACCCGGACG
>Ga0070731_10002396_pt1 | contig 17964 bp, 13 predicted proteins | sample Coa_R1_2_FD_66448 | JGI IMG/M metagenome (GOLD analysis project Ga0070731, IMG submission 66448) | Surface soil microbial communities from Centralia Pennsylvania, which are recovering from an underground coalmine fire - Coalmine... | ecosystem: Environmental > Terrestrial > Soil > Unclassified ...
GACGTCGACGACTTCAGCCGGCTCGACCTCGACGACGTCGGCCGGGAGCACGTCGACGACGAGCGCGGGCTCCACGTCGACGACGAACGTCGGGTCGACCTCCACGACCTCCGCCGGCTCGACCTCGACCACGTCGGCGGGCAGCACGTCGACGACCAGCGCGGGGTCGACGTCCACGACCTCGGCCGGTTCGACGTCGACCACGTCTGCCGGGGGCACCTCGACCACGAGCGCGGGATCCACGTCGACCACGGCCGGCGGCTCGACCAGTACGACCGCGACTGCATCGAGCAGCACGACGACCACGACGCGTCCGTCGGGTGGCCTCCCGGGCGAGCCGTGCAACGACTGCATCGACAACGACGGCAATGGTCGCACCGACTTCGAGGACGCGACCTGCTGCCCGCATCCGTTCGCGATGACGGTGCAGAAGCTCCACATCCGGCCGCGGAGCGGCGCGAGTCGCCTGAAGCTGCGCGCGATCCTCGCGCAGAGCGGCCTCGCCGACATCAACCCGCTGAAGGAGGACGTGTTCGTCCAGATCCGTGCCGCGGGCGGCGCGGTGGATCTCCTCTGCGCGATGATACCCGCGAGCCACTTCATGCGGATGCACGGCAAGTTCCTGTTCTGGGACCATCAGCACACGGTCACGAGCGCGAAGGGCATCGACGATCTCAGCATCAAAGTGCGTCACGACGGCAGCGTGCGCCTGAAGACGCACGGTCGGCGCGTCCGGATGACGGCTCCGAAATCCGGAGTGCTCCAGATCACGGTCGGCGTCCGGAATGCGGCGATCGGCGACGCGAGCGATCGCTGCTCGCAGGGGATGCGGACGTTCCCCTGAGCGCCGTCGCCGGCGTCAGGACGTCGAGTCGCCGTCTCCCGTCGGCTCGCCGGGCGGCCCGCTGCTGTCGTCAGCCAGCGCGGTGAGGTCGCCCGCGCCGGTGACGCGCAGCTCGTAGCGCGCGACCCGGCGGTCGGTGCAGCCTGCGGAGCAGACCGTGACTGCGACCGTGCACGTCGTGTCGGCGGACGCAACGAACGTCGCCCGCGGGCAGGCGAAGCCGGGCGCGGCGGAGCACGGAATCTCGTCGTCCCCTTGGAACGTGCCGGCACCGTTGCACGTACCCGCCAGGCATAGGTCGGCCGCGCTGGCGGCGTCGACGGTATCGGCCGTCACGATGTACGACTGACCCGCGTGCGCGGCGAAGGTCCACCAGTCGACGTGGGTCTGGTCGCACGGGCGCAGCGCGTCGGCCACGGTCGCGACCGCGCACGGCGGCTTCGCCGAGCCGGTGAGCGTCTCGAAGCGGGCGCGCAGCGTCTCGCAATCGGCGCCGGCGCGGCGATCGCACTGCTGCACCTGGCAGTACGTGAGGCAGACGTCGCGCGCCGACGCGGGGACGGCGTCGCAGCTCGCGTGCTCGGGCCGGGCGCCTTGGTCGGGGTGCGCCGTCGCCGATAGGCGCGTGATGATGGCCTCCATGCTCTCCTGCTTCTGCCGGGAGTCGACGTCCTGCCGGCGGAGCGCGCGCTTGAGGGCGCTGATGCGGTCGCGTGCCGCGTCGAGCTCGCGCTCGACGTCGAGTGCCGCCGCGCGCGTCGCGTCGAGGTCGCGCGTCTCGCTGCCGGACGCCGCGCGGTCGAGTGCGCCGAGCTTCTCCTGGAGCCGCCCGCGGGCCGCGATGAGCTCGTCGATCCCGACGGGCGCCGGCTCGTGGCGACGGGTACTGCCGGCGACGACGGCCGCCACGGCGGCGCCGACGACGACCCCGACCGCGATCGTGGCCCACGGCCGCCGCACGCGGGGCGGCAGGGGCATCGGTGTTGGAGCGACGGGCGGCGCGGCGGCGACCGGCGGAGACGGGGTCCCGATCGGGCGCGCGAACACCTCGTGCAGGCACTCGAGGCATCCCTCCGCGATGTGACGCCTCACGGCGTCCGCGGCGGCGTCGTCGATCGTGCCGGCGGCGTAGCCGGGCAAGAATCGCCGAACCTCGTCGTGGGTCACGTGTCTCGCCCGTATAGCGCCGATCGGCGCGGAAACCTAATTCATCCGGGGTCCGTCGGGTGCGTCAGCCGACACGCGCTCTCGCGCGTGGCCTCCTCAAATTACGTCACGGTGGCGTGGGGGTGCTCGCGCGCGCCGTCGCTATATCATGCCGCGGCGGGTGCGGACGCGTTCCGCGGCGTCGCCCACGTAGAGGCGGAAGCTGCCGGGCGGGCCCTCGACGAGATAGGGCTGCGCGTACGACGGGCCGTTCACGCGCCGCTGCCAGCTGCGGAGCAGGTCGATCTCGCGCGGAGCGGCGACCTCCAGACGGAGGCATTCCTCCTCGATGCGGATCGTCCCACGCTTCGCCGGCGTTCGCAGGTCGCGCGCCCGTGCCATGCCGTGTGGCATAGCAGGGACCGTGCCGCGCAAAAGTTCACGGCGGACCGAGAGCCGGCCGTTTGCAGGAGTGCGAGATTGGGCGCGGCGGCACGGATGCGTTGACGCCCCGCCGTCACGGGTGCAACAAGGGCCCTTCCCCAACGGCGGAGCGGAATGCGGAGGAGCGGGACTGCGGACTCACCTGTACGCGTGACGTCCCGCTGCTGACCACGGCCGTCCTCTCCGTCTACCCGACCGCCCTGAAGGCCGATAGCGTCCTGCACGAAGAGGCGCGTCGACGCGGGCCGCTGGTCGGAGCGCGGATCACCACCTTTCCCGAGCTCACCGACGCGCTCGCGCGCGATCTCGGCGTGTCGGCGTGCGTCGTCGCTCCAGAGACCGCCGCGGTCGTGCTCGCGCATGCACTCGAGACATCGACAGCACCGCCCGCACTGCGGACGCCGCGCCGCGGGCTCCTCCGCGAGCTGCTGCGCGTGATCGAGGAGCTGCAGGCGGCGTACCTCGAGCCGGGCGACGTCGAGGCGCTCGCGGCCGCGCTCCCGTCTGGGCCGGCGCGCGCGCGCTTCGCCGAGATCGGTCGCGTGTACGCCGCCTACGAGGGCGCGCTCGCGCGCCTCGGCGCCGTCGATCGGCACGGCCGCGAGCGGCGCGTGTGCGAGGGGCTCGCGACCGCCGCCGCGGCGGGAACACGGCTCCCGTGCCTCGCGGGCACCGAGCGGATCGTCTTCGCCGAGATCTACGACTTCTCCGTCCTCCAGTTTTTGATCGCGACGAGCCTGATCCGGATGATCGGCGACGCGGAGCTCGTGGCGTTCGCCCATCCCGAGAACGTCGACGCCACCCGCTTCGTCGACCGGACGTGGAACCGCTTCGTCGGCGACCCCTCGATCGCGGACGAAGTCCTGCCCTCGTTCGTCGTGCGCGGCGGCCGGACGGGGAGCCTGTCCGCCGTTCTGCGCGGCGTGTTTGCGACGACCCGCGAGGCGCCGGCCGCGGCCGACGGGTCGGTACGCCTCGTCGTCGCGCCCAGCCGCTACGGCGAGGTCGAGGCCGCGGTGCGCGATGTGCGCCGGCGTCTCGAGCGCGGCGAGCCGGCGGAACGGATCGCGCTCCTCGCGCGCGACCTCGCGCTCTACGGCGACCTCGTCGAGGACGTCTGCCGCCGCTACCGCGTCCCGGTCTACTTCCGGAAGGGCAAGCCGCTGCTCGCGAACGGCCTCGTGAAGGCGTGCCTCAACGTCCTCCGCTGCGTCGTCGAGGGGTTCCCGCGCGCGCGGCTCGAGGCGATCCTCGACGCCGACCATTTCGCCGCGGTGCCGCACCGGCTCGGGCGCGTGCTGCGTCGCGCGGGCTTCGTCGCCGAGACGGCGCGGCCGCTCGCCGAATGCATCGCGCACCGGGCGGAGACGCTGCCGCCGGAGCGGCGGGCCCGGTTCCTGGCGGATGGTGCCGCGGTCGGTGCGGTCGTGGGGACGCTCCGCGCGCTCGATCGCCCGCGCACGATCGGCGGCCACGCCGCCGCGCTCGCGCGCGCGCTCCGGCGGCTCGGGCTCCGACCCGTGCCCGGTGGTGCGGTCGTGCCGGCGAGCGCGGCGCGCGACGCGCGCGCCTGGGAGCGGCTCGACGAGACGCTGCGCGTGCTCGGCGGCGTCACCCGCCGGCTCGGCGGCGGCACCGTGCCGCTCGCGCGGTTCGTCGCCCTCCTGGTGGGCGCGCTCGAGCCGCTCGAGGTGGAGGACCCGGCGGAGCGCAGCGGCAGCGTGCGCGCACTCGCCATCCGCGACGCGCGCGGCCTCGACTTCGATACGGTGCATCTCCTCGGGCTCGACGACGGCACGTTCCCGGCGCCGCATGCCGAGAACCCGCTCTGGCCGGACGCGATGAAGCGCGACCTGAACCCGGTCGCGGCCGCGCTCCTGCGCCGGAAGCTCGGCGCGCGCGGCGAGGGCCTTCCGCTCGCCGGCGTGCTGCGTACGGCGCGCGAGGCGAGCCTCGAGGATCCCTTCCTCTTCTTCCTCGCCCTGTCGATGGCCGAGCGCGAGGTCGTGCTCTCGCGTCCAACAGTCAACGAGGACGGCAACCCGGCCGTGCCGTCGCCGTTCCTCGACGAGGTCCGCCGCTGCACGGCGCTCGTCGAGACGACGCTCGACCCGACTGCCGTCGTGCCGGCGGCCGAGGAATGCTGCGAGCTCTCCGAGCTCGTCGGCCGCGCCGCGCTCGCCCGCTGGACCCGGCGGCCGGACGCACCGCCCGATCGGCTGACCGACGCGCTCGTCGTCGCCGATGGCGAGCTCGCCCGCCGGGTGAACGCGATCGACGCTCGGGCGCGCATCGAGGAGCGCCGCGCGCGCTACTTTCTCTCCGGCGCATCGGCGAAGGAGCGGTTCGCGGACGCGTACGTCGGACGCCTCGGCGCGGACCCCACGCCCATTGCCACTCGGCTCGCGGGGATGTCCTGGAGCCCGTCGCGGCTCGAGGCGCTCGGTGCCTGTGCTTTTCGCTTCTTTGCCGGGACGGTGCTCGGCCTCGAGCGGGATGACGATCCCGAGGCCGCGGTCGGGAACGCCGAGCGGGGGACGCTCGTCCACCGGGTGCTGGAGCAGCTCTTGCGGGCGCACCCACGGCTCCCGGCGGATATCGAGGCGGCGCGTGCGCTCGGCCGTGACGTCGTCCACCGGCTGCGCGACGAGGCATCGCGCGCGATCCGCGCGAAAGACCCCGCGCTCTTCGACGTCGCGTGGCGGCAGGTCGGCGCATCCGTGGACGCGCTGGTCGTCCTCGAGCACCGCGAGCAGCGCGCGCTCGCCGTGGACGGCGTCGACGTCGAGTACCGCCTCGAGACGCCCGTCGAGCACGTCCTCGCCGGCGCGCCGCCGCTGCGGATCGGCGGACGCCCGGACCGGGTCGAGCTTCGCCGACGCGCCGGCCGGCTCGTCGGGCTTCGCGTCCTCGACTACAAGACGAGCCGGCGCCACGAGAAGTTCCGTCCGCTCATCGACCCGGAGCGCGCGATGGGAACGACCGGCTTCCAGATCCCCGTCTACCTCCTCGCCGCTGCGGGCGAGACGCCGGAGCTGCCGGCCGATGCGGAGCTCGAGGGTGGCTACCTCGTGCTGCTCGCCGCCGACAAGGAGATCGTCCGGAAGTTCAGCCGCACGGAGCTGGACTCCGTCGCGGGCAACATCCGCGCGCTCGTCGGCAGGACGACCGCGGGGCACTTCGACGTCGATCCGGATCCGTGTGATCCGTACTGCGCGTACCGCGCCGTCTGCCGCTATCAGCGGCCGCCGCTCGAAGAGGACGCAGCGAGTGACTGAGCTCCGGACGCCGACACCCGAGCAGGCGGCCGCGATCGGCGTCGACGGGCCAGCCGCCATCCGCGCCGGCGCCGGATGCGGCAAGACCGCCGTCCTCGCCGAGCGCTTCGTTCACCTCCTCGGCGCGGGCGCCGAGGTGAGCGACGTCCTCGCGATCACCTTCACGGAGAAGGCGGCGGCGGAGATGAAGGAGCGCATCCGCGAGGTCGTGGCGAATGAGCTGGCGCACGCGCCGGAGGCGGACGGCGCGCGCTGGCAGCGGATTCGCCGCGAGCTCCTCGGCGCGCAGATATCCACCATCCACGCGTTCTGCGCGCGCGTCCTGCGCGAGAATCCGCTCGAGGCCGACGTCGACCCGCGCGCCGCCGTCCTCGACGAGCACGAGAGCCGTGCGTACATCGAGGCGGCCGTCGAGACCGCACTGCTGGCGCGGCTCCGCGCGGGCGATCCGGCGGCGCGCGAGGTCGTTCTTCGCTGGGGGCTGGCGGGCGGACGCACGGGCGGCGCGGTCGGGCGGCTCGCCGACTTCCTCGCCTGGCTCGCGCGCGCGGGGCTCGACGGGCGCTGGCTCGTCGACGCGACGGCCGCGCAGGCCGCGCGCGCCCCCCAGGTCGCGACGGGACTCGCGCACGCCGCCGGACGGATCGTCGCGGCGGTGGATGCGCGGGTCGCGCGCGCCGGTCGCGGCGCCGGCATCCGCGCTCTCGCCGCGGAGTGGCCGGTATGGCGCGGGCGCCTGTGTCGCATCGACGCGGAGACGCCGCTCGAAGACTTCGTCGCCCTCGTCGAGCTGCGCGATCTCCTCGCCGATGCTCGGCTCGCGAAGGACCTCGCGAAGGATCTCGCCGTGCAGGACGGTCGGTTGCGGGGTGCGTTCCCGGACGCGTACGGCTTCCTGCGGGCGCTGCCCGAGAACGTGCGCCTCGCCCAGCTGATCGCGGACCTGCGGGAGACGGTCCGCGCCCGCAAGCGAGACGACTCGGTCCTCACCTTCGACGACCTGATCGCCGAGACGCGCGCCGTGCTCGCTGGACATCCCGCCGTGCGTGCGCGCTACGCGCGTCGCTTCCGCGCCGTCCTGGTCGACGAGTTCCAGGACACCGACCGCGTACAGGCGGACGTGATCCGCCTCCTCGTCGAGGGGACGCCGGCGCCCGAGCTCTTCGTCGTCGGCGACGAGAAGCAGTCGATCTACCGCTTCCGCGGCGCCGACGTGTCCGTCTTCCAGGCCGCGTGCCGCGAGGCAGGCCGCGAGCTCACGCTGGGCACGAACTTCCGCTCCCTGCCGCCGCTCCTCGACTTCGTGAACGCGCTCGCGGCGCGGCTGTTCGACCCGCCGGCCGGCGGCGACGCCGCGCACTGGACGCGCTTCGACGCCCGCCATCGCCTCGTCCCGCACCGCGCCCCCGTGGCCGGGCCGCCCGCCGTACGGCTGGTGAGCTTCGTCGAGGAGCACCGCGTCCGCACGCTCGACGTCGCCCAGGCGCGCGAGCTCGAGGCGCGCGTGCTGGCCGGCGTCGTCGCGCGCCTGCACGAGCAGGAAGGGATCGCGTACCAGGATGTCGCGGTCCTGTTCCGCGCCTTCACCGAGGTGAAGACGTACGAGAACGCGCTCCGCCGGCGCGAGATCCCGTATTACGTCGTGAAGGGTCGCGGCTTCTTCCAGTGCCAGGAGGTGACCGACGTCGTGAGCCTCCTCGCGACGGTGCTCGACCCGGACGACGAGATCGCGCTCGCGGCGGCGCTCCGCTCGCCGCTCTTCGCGGTCGACGACGATCTCCTCTGGCGGCTCGCGTCGCCGCCAGATGCGGCGCGACCCGCGCTCGCGCGTCGCTTCCGGGCGCGCGAGACGTTCGCGGATCTCGATGCCGAGGCCGCCGCGCGCATGAGCACCGTCCGCGACCTCCTCATCCGACTGCGCGCCGCCGCGCGGCGCGGCACCATCGCCGAGATCATCGAGCTCGCGGCCACCGCGACGGACTTCGAGGCGGTCTGCCTGACGCAGTTCCAGGGAGCGCAGAAGGTCGCGAACGTCCGCAAGCTGATCGAGCTCGCGCGCGCGTGGGAGCGGAAGCGGCTCTTCTCGCTGCGCGATTTCGTGCGCGCCGTGCGCCGCCTGGCCGAGACCGAGCCGCGCGAGCCGGAGGCCCCGCTCGTGAGCGAGCGCGACGACGTCGTGCGTCTCATGACCATCCACCAGGCGAAGGGGCTCGAGTTTCCCGTCGTCCTCGTCCCTGACCTCGGTCGCGCGCTCAAGCCCGACTACACGATCCCGGCGCTCGACGAGCAGCTCGGCGTGGTCGGCGGTCCGCTCGACGCGACCGGATGGGTCGCCGTCGGGCACGCCGGGCTCGAGGAGCACCGCGCGCGTGAGCGCGATCGCGAGCGCGCGGAGCAGGCGCGGCTCCTCTACGTCGCGTGCACACGCGCGCGCGACGTCCTCGTGCTGCTGGAAGGGAAGGGCGATGCGCGCTGGCTCCGGGATGCCGGCGGCGACGCGTTCGTCTGGTGCCATCAGGTCTGGGACGTCGTCGGGCACGAGAACGTGGCCACGTTCGCCGGCGCCGCGGAGCCGGAGCGGACGGCTACGCTCGCGAGCGGCGCGATCGTCCGTCTCGAGCGCGCGAGCCGGTACGCCGGTGCCGGTGTCGAGCCGAGCATGCCGGCGGCGCGCGTCGCGCCGGCGGGCGACGCCGAGCGTGCCCACGTCCGGCGCGTCCTCGGCTTCGCGCCGCCGCGACCGGCCGAGATGACGACGTCGCCGACGGCGCTCGCCGACTTCCGCCGCTGCCCGCGCCAGTACTGGTACCGCCAGGTTGCGCGCGTTCCCGAGCGCGGGACGGGCGGCGTGCGCGCCGCGTGGCTCGGCACGGCCGCGCACGCGGTGCTCGAGAGCCAGGCCGCGGAGGCCGACGTCGAGACGGTGCTGGCGCAGCGACCGGAGGCGATCTTCCTCCGGCCGCGCGAGCTGCGCGCGCTCGCCGAGGATCTCCGCGTCGCGACCCGCACGCTCGCCGGCGAGCACGGGTTCGAGGTGATCGGCCGCGAGGTGCCGTTCGTGCTTGGGCTCCCGCGCGCGGCGCCGCGCGTCTTCCTTCACGGCCGGATGGACGTCATCGGCCGGCGCGGTGCCGTCCCGGTCGTGCGCGACTTCAAGTACGCCGCGGCGAGCGCGGCGGAGGTCGCGAGCTACGTCTCGCAGCTCGCCGCGTACCGGCTCGCGGCAGCGCCCGCGCCGGGTACGCCGGCCGACGCGGAGCTCGTCTTCCTGCGCGGCGGGACGACGATCCGCGCGCTGCCGCCGATCGATGCGGCCGCCGAGGAGGCGGCGTTCGTCGCGGCCGCCGACGGTCTCGCCGCGGCGCTCGCGGATGGCACGATGGCGGCCTTCGCGCGCACGCCGCCCGATCCGTCCGCGTGCGAGGCGCTCGGCTGCGGTTACGTTCGGCGCTGCTGGGCGCCGACGCTCACTGGTACAGCTGCTCGTCGTCCGGCTGGTAGCGCCGCATCTTGACGCCCGGATACACGGCGACGCCGCTGTCATCGACTTCGCCCTGGAGGTAGAAGGGGATGTATTTCTCGAAGCGACCGGTCTCGGGATCGCGGCGCTCGGCGGTGACGGCGCGGACGTAGAGCGCTTCCTCGGCCGCCGCGTGCGCGCGCGCGTACTCTTCCGGCGCGAGGCTGCGCGTCTCGATGTGCTGCCCGGGCCCGCCGACGTTGTACGCCGTGAGCTGTAGCTGCCCCGGTGAGAGCGTGACGCCTGCATCCGCGATCTCGCCGTTGTCACGGTCGCCGTCGAGGAGCTTCGGGTCGAGTTCGAGCGCCGAGGCGAGCGAGGGATACGCGAGCAGCACGTCGCGGCTGAGCACCGTCTCGCCGTTCGCGGGACGGTCCTTCAAACGCTTGCGCGCCTTCGCGCCGGCGCCCGTGTCGGCGAAGTGGCGCGCGATGCCGGCGAGGAGGGCCGGGTTCCCGCCGTTGCGGTCGGCGTCCTCGAAGAGCTTGTCCGCGAGCTTGCCCTCGACCTTCGCGATCCGCTTCTCGTCCGGCTCCGGCATCGCCCGCAGGTGGAGGAGGGCGCGGTCGTAGAGCCCGGCGCGCTCGTAGGCGTCGGCGAGCCGACGGTGGACGTCCGGCACCTCGGGCGCGTGCGGCTCGCGCGCGAGGAACTCCTCGCCGTGGTCGATGATCGCCTGGTTCGAGACCGGATCGTGCCGCCACGCCTGCCAGGCGCGCGTCGCGACGCCGATCAGGTTCAAGATGCCGAACGACTGCGCTGCGCTGATCCCCTGGGCGCCGAACGTCGCCGCGGTGTGCAGCGCCGTCCGCCCGTCCATCCGGCCGCCGAGAAGAACCCAGCGCGCCGTGTCGCGTGCGTGGTGGCGCTCGGCATCAAGGATCGCGTCGAGACGGCTGTAGTCGGCGCTCGCGAGCACCGCGGCGGCGTGCCGGCCAGCGCCCGTGCCTTTCTCGCGCGCGACCTCGGTCAGCGCCTCCCGTCCTGCGTCGCGGTGCCCGGCGAGGTCGCGTGCGACGGCCACGGCATAGAGCGCCGCCGGCGCGAACGCGCTGTCGTCGTGACGCTCGCGGAAGCGGCTACCCGCCTCGATGATGCCGCCCGGCTCGCCGAGCGCGGTCGCGACGACGAGGGTCTCGTAGTCGCGTGCCTCCTCGGCGCTCGCCGGCTCGGGGGCGTCGTCGACGGGCCAGCGACCGGCGTCCTCGCGCGCAGCGTGCTCGGCGCGTGCGTGCGTCACCTTCTCCAGCGGACGCGCCGCCCGATCCTCGCACCCTTCGATGCGATCCGCCGCGCGTGCATAGAAGACGGCGTGGTCCAGGTCGTGATGGTCGATGGCCTGGTCAGCGAGCTCGATGGTCGCGTCGCACAGCGCCCCGGCCCGCTTCGTCCCGAGGCGGCGGATCGCGCGCGCGATCTCGGGCGCGTCGCGCGTCCGGGGCTCGCGCTCGAGGGTCGTCTCGTAGCGCGCGAGCGCCTCGCGCTCGGGCGTCGAGAGGCGATCGTAGTGCCAGAGGTTGACCGCGGTGGTGATGACGCTGTCGGCGGCGCTGCCGGCGATGAGGAAGGGGTTCAGCGCGGCCAGGAGGAAGCCGCCCGAGAACACGCCGAGCGGGCGCACGGCGTCGTTCAGGACGGCGGCGCGGCGGTTGTGGCGGTCGTCGGAGAGCAGCTGATCGGCGTGCGCGGCGTCGTCCGCGTCGAGCCGGTGCTGCGCGAGCTTGCGCACGACCGGGTCCGGCCGGGTGCGGAGCACGTCGTGCAGGGCGTCCCGCTGCTCGTCCCGCGAGGCGACCACGCCCGCCGCGATGTAGCGGACGTCGTCCGTGAGGCCGGTCGGCGGGAGCCCGTCGTCGCGCCGCGCCTGGTCGCGCGCCTCGAGGTCAGCAACGTCGCCGGCGAGCGCGGCGGCGTCCCCGGCGACGCGATGGGCGACCACCAGCCGGATGCGATCCTCGATGCCCGGGTCGATCTCCGACGCGGCCGAGAGGATGTCGTCGGCACGCGCGGGCAGGGTGAGCGCGAGGAGCGCGAGGAGCGCGACCCGTCTCACCGATAGCGTCCCAGCACGGCGGTCTTGTAGGCGTCGAACGCGGCGAAGCGCGCCTGCGCCTCCGGCTTCTCGGGCGCGCCGTCCCACGCCGCGACCTTGCGGTACGCGTCGAGCGCCCGGTCGGCGCGCTCGACGAACGCGCTCTCCTCGAAGGCGAGCGGCCGGTCGTGCTCGGCGACGTAGTCGCGCGCGACATCGGCGTAGAAGTCGGCGAGGCCGAGGATATGCGCGGGGAGCTCCTTCGAGTCGGCGTGCTTCTGGACGAGGAAGCGAAGCGCCTGCTCGGCAGCGACGTTGCCTTCCTGGAGCGCGTTCCGGTGCGCGACGACGAGGCGTGCTGCGGTCTGCTCCAGGCGCTCCTCCTCGACGAGCGCGGCGGGCTCGTACGGGGTGCCTCCGTAGCGCGCGACGAGCTTCGCCCACGCGTCGAGCTTCGTCTTGAGGGCGGCGAGCGAGTCGTCGAGCTCCGTGCCGGTCTCCGGCAGCGCAGCGGCGTCCGCGAACGCCCCGGCGCGCTCGGAGCCCTCGCGGGCGCGCTCGGCGAGCGGCGACGCCAACTTCGCGACGGTACCGTAGAGGTCGGCCGCCTTCGCGTATTCGCCGAGATGCTCGAGTGCCTCGGCGCGCCCGTAGGCGGTCACGTCGTGGAGGCGTCCGGGATAGCGCTGCTCCCAGTTCTGCAGGCGCTCGAGCGAGAGCCGGTAGAGGTCGTGCCCGGTCGGGTCCTTCGGCGGCGGGAAGCGGTACGGGTCGTCGCGGAGATGCCAGGTGAGGTCCGCGACGACCTCGAGGAGGTCCTCGTACGGCGCGAAGGCGCCGGTCGCGTCCCCCGCGCGAACGGGCGCGGCGAACATGGAGAGAACCATCAGCGCGGCGGCAAGGGTGCGCATGGGCGCCTCCTTAGCAGAATCGCCCTCAGAGGTCAGAGAGCGGGCAAATTGTTGCCCCTTGGGCGGCCGTTCGCTAAGCAGCGCCGTGGTCTGCCGGGCGCTGGCGCTCGTCGCGCTGCTTGCTGCCTGCGCGCGCGTGCCCCAGGACGACGCGCTCGCCCGCCTGCGCGCCCGCGGCACCCTGCGCTGGGGCGGCGACGTCCAGGGCGGGGAGCCGTACGTGTTCCAGGATCCGCGCGGCGGCGGCCTCATCGGCTTCGAGGTCGAGCTCGCGGATGCGCTCGCGCGCCGGCTCGGCGTGCGCGCCGACTTCGTGCAGAACGACTGGCAGACGCTGCTCCCGTCGCTCGAGCGCGGTGACTTCGACGTCGCGATGAACGGCCTCGAGGTGACGCCCGCGCGCCGCGCGCGCGTGGCGTTCACGCGGCCGTACTACGCGTTCGCCGAGACCCTCGTCACGCGGCGCGACGACGGCCGCGTGGCCGGGCTCGCGGATCTCCGCGGCCGGAAGGTCGGGACGCTCGACGGATGCCTCGCGGTCGACCTGCTGCGCGCCGCGCCCGGCGTCGAGATGGTCCTCTACGAGGGGGTCGAGGAGCCGTACATGGATCTGGAGCGCAACCGGATCGACGGCGTGCTCCTCGACAACATCATCGCCGCGCGCTACGGCCTCCCGCGCCCGACGCTGCGCGAGGCGGCGACGATCGGAACGGGCGTGTACGCGATCGCCGTCCGGCCCGACCAGCCCGCGGTGCTGACCGCCGTCGACGGCGCGCTCGCGGCGGTCGCGGCCGACGGCGAGCTGCGCGCGATCCTCGCGCGCTGGAACCTGTGGGACGACCGGCAAGTGGCGCTCGCGGCGACGGCGCCGCTCGATCGGGACGACGACGCGCGCGACGGGCTCACGCTCGCGTACCTGCCGCTCTTCCTCCGCGGCGCCGCGTTCACGGTCGTGATCTCCGTCCTCGCGATGGCTCTCGCAATCGCGGGCGGGCTCGTGCTGAGCGTCGCGCGGCGCTACGGCGGGCGCGTCGTGCAGGCCGCGGCCGGCACGTACGTCGAGGTGTTCCGCGGCACGCCGGTCCTTCTCCAGCTCTACGTCCTCTACTACGGGCTCGCGCCGGTGCTCACGCTCGACGCGTTCACTGCGGCGGTCGTCGGGCTCGGGCTCAACTACGCCGCCTACGAGTCCGAGCTCTACCGGGCCGGGCTCGAGGCGGTGCCCGCCGGGCAGAGCGAAGCGGCGCTGGCGCTCGGCATGTCGCGCTGGACGACGCTTCGCCGGATCGTCCTGCCGCAGGCGATGCGAGTCGCGCTGCCCGGCATCGCGAACGACTTCATCGCGCTGCTGAAGGACTCCTCCCTCGTGTCGGTGATCACGGTCGTCGAGCTGACGAAGCAGATGACGATCACGGCGGTCGACGTGCGGGGCTGGCTCGGGCCGGGGCTCGTCTGCGCCGCGCTCTACCTGGCACTGAGCTTCCCGCTCTCGCGCCTCGCGCGCCGGCTCGAGCGCCGGCTCGTGCCCGCGCCGGCATGACGGTCGTCGCCGTACGTGCGCTCGCGACCCGACGCGGGGAGCGCGAGGTCCTCTGCGGCGTCGACCTCGAGGTCGCGCGCGGGGAGGTGATCGCGATCGTCGGGCCGTCGGGCAGCGGCAAGACGACGCTCCTCCGCGCGCTCAACTACCTCACGCCGTTCACCAACGGAGTCGTCGAGGTCGCCGGGCGGACGCTCCGGCCCGGCATGAACGAGAAGCGCGACGCGGCCATCCTGCGCGCGGTCCGGACGCAGGTCGGGATGGTGTTCCAGTCCTTCAACCTCTTCCCGCATCTCACGGCGCTAGAGAACGTCATGGAGGCGCCGCGCCGGGTCCTCCGGCTCCCGCCGACGGAAGCGGGGGAGCGCGCGCGACGGCTGCTCGGCCGCGTGGGCCTCGGCGAGCTCGCGGGCGCGTACCCGGAGCGGCTGTCGGGCGGACAGCAGCAGCGGGTCGCGATCGCGCGCGCGCTCGCGATGGAGCCGGTCGTGATGCTCCTCGACGAGCCGACGTCGGCACTCGATCCGCGCCTCAAGGGCGAGGTGCTCGCCGTCGTCGGCGACCTCGCCGCCGCGGGGCAGACGATGATCGTCGTCACGCACGAGATCGCGTTCGCCCGCCGCGTGGCGCACCGGGTGGTCGTCCTCGTCGACGGCCGGGTGGTCGAGACAGGCACTGCGGCGGACGTGCTCGAGCAGCCGCGCGTCGCGGCGACGCGCGCGTTCCTGGCGCTCGAGGGCGCCTGAGCTAGGAGCGCGCCGGCCCCGGTGCGACGGCCCGGCGGGCGAGCCACGTGGCGGTCGCGAGCACGGAGATCCCGGTCCAGGCGACGACCGGAAGCACGTGCCAGACGAGCAGGTGGTGGCCGTCGTCGACCGGGCAGGCGAGGCGCACCGCCGCCGCGCCGATCAGGAACGCGGCCGCGCCGACGTACGCGCCCGCGCCGCGAGCGTCGAGCGGCGCGCCGCGCGCAACCGCGGCGATGAGGGCCAGCCACGGGACGAGCCCGAACATCGGGATGCACGCCGCACAGCGGAAACCCGCGAACCACGTCGCGCCCGGGGCCGCCGGCTCCACCAGGAACGTCGTCGCGCTGAGGGCGGCGAGCAGCGCGGCCGCCGCGGCCACCGGGCGCGGATCGCGGCCGGGGATCGCCGCGAGGAGCGCGGCCGCGGCCGCCGCCGCCGCGGCGCCCGCGAGGAGCCCCAGCTCGAGAACGTAGCGGGGGCTACCGAGCGCGCCCGCGACGTCGCCGCGCAAGCTCACGCGCGCCGCGAGCACGAGCACCGTCGCCGCGATCACCACCCAGACCGCGAGGCGGACCACGGGCGGCCACAGCCGACGAACGGGTCGGACGTCGGCGACGAGCCGGGCGACGATCGAGTCGTGGGCGGAGGGGAGCCTCATACCGTCAGGAGACGCCGGAGCGCCCGGTAAGCGCGGTGGGCGCGGACCTTGAGCGCGCCGGTGGTCGTACCCGCGCGCTCGGCCGCCGCCTCGAGCGGGAGGCCGTCGACGTAGAGGAGGACCATCGCCTCGCGCTGCGCGCGCGGCAGGTCGCGCACCGCCTGCTCGAGCCGCACGCGCGTATCGCCGTCCGCGGCGACGGCCGGTTCGGGTGGCTCGGCGAGGGCCACGTCGAACGCGCGCCGCGCGCTCCGCTCGCGCGCGCTCAAGACGTAGCGGGCGATCGCGAACAACCACGGCTCGAGCGGACGGTGGGGATCGTACGTGTGGCGGGCGCGGTGGAGCGCGAGGAGGACGTCCTGGTAGGCGTCCTGGCAGTCGTCGGCGTCGCGGACGCGGCGGCGCAGGAAGGCGAACACCATCGGGCCGACGTCGTTCAGCAGGTCGCCGTAGCTCTGCGCGTCGCCCAGCTGGGCGGCGGCCATCAGCGCGGCACGCCGCCGGCTCGCTTCCGGCGCTCCATCCATGTCCCCTTTGCCGCGCGAGGCGGTGAAAGTTACAGGAGGCCGACCGGGGCGCGATCCGGACATGATGGGTCGCTCGCGACGGTCCGCATCTCGCGCGCAAAGGAACGCCGAGTCAAGTCCATTTTGCGTGGCTGTCCACCCGGCTGGACGCCCGCGGCAGCGACCGTCCGGTGGGCGGGGCACCCCGGTGGTCCCGGCCGTGTGGAGCCTGCACCAGCGGCTGGCGCGACACTTGCTCAGCACGTGTTCAGAAGAAATGAACACGAACGGCGACACACGGCCCACGCGCTTCGCCGCGACCGTCCTCTTCGTCGACATGGTCGACTCCACGCGGCGCGCGGTCGAGCTCGGCGACAGCGAGTGGGTCGATCTGCAGGCCGAGCACGACGCGATGCTGCGCCGGACCGTGCGCCGGTTCGGGGGACGGCGGCTGCAGACGCTCGGCGACGGTCTCGTCGCGGTCTTCGCCGCGGCGAGCCCCTGCGTGCGCTGCGGGACCGCGATCGCCGTGGGAAGCCGTCTCCTCGGGGTCGAGATCCGTGCGGGAATCCACGCCGGCGACTGCGAGCAGCGCGGTATTCACCTCGGCGGGATCGTCTTCCACATCGCGGCGCGCATTCTGGGTCGCGCCGGTGCGAGCGAGGTGCTCGTCTCGCGCGCGGTGAAGGAGCTCGTGAGCGAAGAGGGCTTCGTCTTCCGCCGGCGCGGACGCCACCGACTCAAGGGACTCCCGGGCGAGTGGCCGCTATACGCGGTCGACATGGTGTCGACGCGCGAGCTCCGCGTGGGCGCCCCCGAGCCCCCGCTGGCACCCGTCGCGGTCGCGGCTGCGCCCGCGGCGGCGCAGTGTGACTCAGCGTGAGCGACGCGGCGAACGGCTCGACGCGGCGAGCGACGCGTTCAGCGCCACCGCAAGCGCGGCCTCGCCGCTCACGAGATCGCGCCACGCGAGCTGGCGACCCTTCCGCTTGCCCTTCGGCACGATCGTCAGGCCCTCGGGGTCGAGGCGGAGGACGTACGGCCTCCCGTCGATGCTGAGCTCGCGCTTGAGCGTGCCGTCGAGCTTCGTCACGCGGGGCGGCTACGAGCGCTTCCGCGGCGCGCGGTCGCCCCTGTCGCCCTGACCCGGCTTCGCCCGGTGCTTCGCGCGTCGTCGACGATCCTGCGTGAGCGAGCGGCCGAGGTCCTCTTACTCGCTTGTGAACCGCCCCTGTGACCGGCGGACGTACCGCTTGCGACCTCGCGGTGCGATGAGCTCCCGTTTCGGGCGGATTTCCTTGCCATGCGACGAGTCGACGGCGAAGGCGCGGCGGCGTCAATCCCCGCGTCGCGGAGCGGGCCGTCAGCGGACGGCTTCGGCCTTGATCCGCCGGATGACGTCGAGCGCGTCGCCGTCGGGCAGGGCGAGATCCATGACGACGATGTCCGCATGTCGGGTAACGGTGCGGCGTACGGACCCGGGCACCCGGTCCCCGTCGCCAGCTGCCTTTTTTCGTTTACAGCTCCGTGACCTTACGGTACCTCTCGCCAGGCTCCGGAAGGAGGATCGCCGTGACGAGACGCCCGCCCGCCTGCATGCTCGCCGTCGTCGTAACCGCGCTCATGGCCCCAGCGAGCCATGCCGCGACGACGCTCGCGCCCGAGGCGCTCGCCTGCCAGCGCACGATCGGCAAGGGCGGCCAGAAATACAAGAAGGCCTATCTGAACGCGTGGCAGAAGTGCCTCGACGACGACCTCAGCGGTAAGGGCTGCGACAGCGCCGCGCGAGACGCCAGCATCGTCGCCGCGCAAACGAGCTTCGGCGTCGCCGTCGCGAAGAAGTGCAGCGCGCTGCTTCTCTTTGGCGCGCCGCGGTATGGGGTGGGGTTCCAGCAGACCTGCGACTTGGCCGCGAGCTCGATCGATGCCGACGAGGCGCAGTGCCAGGGGATGTCGGTCACGAACGAGGACTCCCTCGTGACGTGCCTCATCTGCTGGAAGACGGCGGCACTGAACGAATTCCTCGAGACCGTGAACGCCTGCCACGCCGGGTCGTTTCCGCCCGGCACCGGTCTCGCCTGCGGCACGCCGCCGCCGTCCTGTCCCGCCGACGCTGCGGGCAAGAGTTGCGAGCGGACGATCGCCAAGGCCGGCACCGGCCTGTTCCTCGCGCGCGAGAAGGCGATCGAGAGCTGCGTCGCCGCCGTGCGCGCAGGGAAGATCCCGGGTCCTTGCCCGGACGCGGCCGCGCAGAAGAAGATCGACGCGGCGGAGGCGAAGAAGACGGCGCGGGTCCAGAATTGCACCGCGCTGCCGCCATGGTGGGACGTCTGCCC
>Ga0070731_10002397_pt1 | contig 17960 bp, 17 predicted proteins | sample Coa_R1_2_FD_66448 | JGI IMG/M metagenome (GOLD analysis project Ga0070731, IMG submission 66448) | Surface soil microbial communities from Centralia Pennsylvania, which are recovering from an underground coalmine fire - Coalmine... | ecosystem: Environmental > Terrestrial > Soil > Unclassified ...
TGGTCGAACTTGTACGACTGCGAGATATGCCGATGCAGCGAGGCGGAATTGAACTGCGTCAGCAGATAAATCCGGCGCAGGCCGGAGTTGATGCAGTTGGAGATGGGAATATCGACGATGCGGTACTTTCCGGCGAGCGGCACGGCGGGCTTGGCCCGCTCCTGCGTGAGCGGGAACAACCGGGTGCCCTGGCCACCGCCCATAATGACGGAAAGCACGTTGCTCGTATTAATCGACTGCCGGCCAGTCTGAGACATATCAAAAATCCTTTCGCGTGAAATTCCACGGCAAGTTATACGCCGCCCGCGCAACCGGCAAGGCGCAGTTTTTCCCTATCCGGCTCCTGCCAATGCCCCAGCCATCCAATGCCACGGATAACCCTGAAACTACCCACGTTGTCGTCGCCGGCCTCCACCCAATTTGCGCCCTCCAAATTTTTGTTGCGGCCGCGATTCGCCATTCCCGCGTCGCATTGGACCCCGCTCACGCTGCACGGGCTGTCGTTTGGCCTGCGCGACAGGTTCCTTTGCCAGCCGAAAATCCACCTGCTTCTTGAAACTGTCCACCTTCGCGACCTGCACCTGGACTTTATCGCCGAGGCGAATGATCCGGCGATTACGGCGTCCAACCAACTGGCTCCGCTCCGTATCGAAGATATAGAAGTCATCCTCCAAACTCGAAAGATGCACCAACCCGCTCATCGCCAGGCCCGGCACATCCACGAAAAAGCCGAAGTTGCGCACATCAATGACCAATGCCGGATAACGCGGCGGGTTCGGCAATTTCAACTGCGCTTTCAAAAACGCGTAGAGCTTGACGTCCTTGCTGTCGCGCTCGGCATCGGCGGAATTGCGTTCAGTGTCGGAGATGTGATCGGCGGTTTCCTTGAGCGAATGCGTCGAACCGTGGCTGTTTTGAAAGAGAGCCCGGTGCACAACGAGGTCAGCATAGCGTCGAATTGGCGAAGTGAAATGCGCGTATTTGGTTTTGGCCAGGCCGTAATGGCCGAGCGGCTCGACCGCATAACGCGCGCGCATGAGCGACCGCAGAAAACCGATTTTCAGCGCCGCGCCGATCGCAATCGTACCGAGCTTTTCCAACAGCTTTTGCACTTCGGTTCGTTTGGCCAGGTTGCCGGCGGGAATATGGTGGCTGAGCACTTCTTCGCGGTATTCCCGGAGCCGCCGCTCATCCGGAGGCTCGTGTACGCGATAAATCGCGGGCACGTTTCGACTCATGAGTTGGGCCGCCACGGCTTCGTTGGCCAGCAGCATGTATTCCTCAATCAACTGGTGTGAGATGTCGTTCTCGACACGTTCGATGGATGAAATGCGTCCGCGTTCGTCGAGCCGGATTTTCATTTCCGGGAAATCGAGATCCAATGAGCCGGCTTTGAATCGCAGACGGCGGATCTTCTGCGCCAGCGCATTCGCATCGTGCAACATGCGCTCAATCGCGCCGGAAGGCTGTCGTTGCAGGGCCGCGAAGACTTCTTTGTAAGTGAACCGGCGCTTGGAATGAATCACGGCCGGATAGAATTTCGTCTTCAACACGCGGCCTTCGCTGGAAATGAGGAACTCCACACATTTGGTCAGGCGGTCCACATTGGGTTTGAGCGAGCACAGCTCGTTGCTCAATGCCTCGGGCAGCATCGGGATGACGCGATCCACAAGGTAAGTCGAGTTGCCGCGCGCGCGCGCTTCATCGTCCAGCGCAGTTCCGGGCTTCACGTAGTTCGAGACATCGGCGATGTGCACCCAGAGCTTCCATTCGTCGCGCCCCAGCCGTTGCAAACAAATCGCGTCATCAAAATCCTTGGCGTCGTCCGGGTCGATGGTGATGACGGCGTGCGACCGGCAATCTTCGCGCCCGGCCAATTCGTGCGGTTGGACGGTCGTGCCAATGGCGCGCGCTTCCTGCAAAACGTTTTTTGGAAAATGCAGCGGCAACGCGTATTGGCGCAATACCGACAACATGTCCACGCCCTCTTCATCCGGCGAGCCGAGCACTTCGATAATTTCCCCTTCAGGATTCGTGTGACGCGTTTCCCATTCGTGTAATTCCACCACCACTTTATCACCGACGTTCGCGGGCCGGCCCACATCGCGCGGCGGCGGGACATAAATGTCGTGCGGCATCCGCGGGTCATCCGGAATGACGTAAAGAAACCGCTGGCTCCGCTGCAGCGTGCCGACGATTTGCGTCCGCTTGCGTTCCAGAATGCGAATGACCGCGCCGGTTTCCTGTTCGAGGCCATCGGCGCGAAAGCCTTTCGGTTTGACGTCGCGCCGCACCAGCACACGGTCTTCGTGCAACGCGGTGCCGGTAGCGCTTTCCGGAATCATGATTTCCTTCAGGTGCGAATCCTCGGGAATCAGAAAGCCTTTCCCCTGGCGATTGATACGAATACGGCCCGGCACAAGATCGGCCTCGCGAGATTGGATGTAGCGATTGCCTTTGGTCCGCGCGATGCGGCCCGATTGTTCGAGCCGTTGCAAGGCCTGCTGTAACTGCTGCTGTCGATTCGGCTGCCAGCGCAGCAGCCGCAATAATTCCGGCACGTTAGCCGGCACATAATCGGCGCGCCCTAATAATTTCAGGATCTCCTCGTCCATAAATCTGTGTAAACCCTTTACTTCAAATCCGATTTGCGATTGCGCAGGCGAGACAAAGTCGAACGGGTAGCGAAATCGCGGCGGCGTTGATCCAGAAACTGATAGTCGCGAGACTGGCTGTTATCCGATTCCCCAGGTTTGGTTTGGGACTTTTTAGATTTCCTCGGTCGATAAGGCATCGCCACACTATGCACCGTTAAAGTGAGGATAGCCACTGAAACAGTTTCCCGATATTCTGCCCTGACGCCTCAGTACAGAACTTTATCCGCCTTCTTTTCCCATTCCTTGAACGCCACCAGAGCTTCGTCGCGCAGGAGTTGTTTCATCACCAGTTCACGTTTGCGGATTGGCAGTGCGACTTCGTGATAAATTTTCGCATCGTCGAAGGCAATCTTCGCGGCGTCCTTGCGCGTGTTGCCGTAAAAAACGCTGCGGATGCGTGCCCAGTACATCGCGGAGAGGCACATCGGGCAGGGCTCGCAACTCGTATATAAATCGCAATCGTGCAGAGAGAAAGTTTTGAGACGGCGGCAGGCATCACGGATGGCCACGATCTCGGCGTGAGCGGTGGGATCATTGGAGGAGGTGACCTGATTGCAACCGCGCCCGACGATTTTGTTTCCCTTTACGACAATTGCACCAAACGGGCCGCCTTTTCCCCGGCGCATCATTTGGATCGAGAGACGAATCGCCTCGCGCATGAATTTTTGTTTCATCGAATATATTGACCGCAGATGAATGCAGATGGGCGCAGACAAGACAAATGAAATTCGGTGCAGGTTATTAACACCCGGCTTTGTCAGCACCGGAAACTGACAAAGCGAGTGAATGCTCGGCGATGGGCGTGCACCCAACTGGAGTTGGGTATCAATCAGATGAACCGGAAGTTCCCGTCTTGCCAAACAACAGGCGCAGGCTGTTCATGACAACCACCACGGTGCTGCCTTCGTGGCCGACGACACCAACAGGCAGCGGAATCCTGCCGAGCATGGCAAAGGTAACGAGCACGACGACGGTCCCGAGCGAGATGACGAGATTCTGGCGAATGATCGCACGAGCTCGCTGGCTCAGACGAAAGGCGGCGAGAAAATTTTCGAGACGATCGTGCATCAACACAACATCAGCCTGTTCGAGCGCGGCATCGGAACCGCGGGCGCCCATGGCCACACCAATATGCGCGGCGGCAAGGCTTGGCGCGTCATTCACACCATCGCCGACCATCGCGACTTTTCTGCCTTGTTTGGTAAGCGTCTGAATTTCAGCGACCTTATTCTCCGGCTTGAGTTCGGCGCGGGCGTCATCCAATTGCAATTCGGTTCGCAGGTGGGCGGCAGTAGCGGCGCGATCACCGGTAAGAACGAGCGTCTTGAGACCTTCGTCGCGTAATTCCTTTACGACCTGCCGTGCCTGCGGGCGGATGTCGTCGCGCAAGAGAATTCTTCCCAGAAGGTCGGCTTCGGCCACCCAGATTTCCGAGATGCCGTGCTCGGATTGCGCGCCAAGCTCGGTGATAGATTGCAGTTTGCCGGAGCCCGGAGTCCAAATAGCGGCGCCAGTTTCTGCAGCCACCCACTCGCGGCGGCCCAGCAGGCAATTGTCTCGATCGCGGCGGGCGCGCAAACCCTGCCCCGTAACGGATTCGAAATGCTCAAAGTGAATTGGCTCAAGGCCCTGCTGTTTTCCGTAGCGCGTGATGGCGCGCGCCAGCGGATGCGTGGAAAGTTTTTCCAGCGAGTAAGCCAGTCGGGCAACCTCATCTTCACGGCCGGGCGGAAAACTCTCGACTTTTTCCACCTTCAATTCACCCGTGGTGAGCGTGCCCGTTTTGTCGAGGGCGACTGTATCCACCGCCGCGAGTTTTTCCACCGCCGCGCCGCCGCGGAAGAGAATTCCATGCCGCGCACTCCAGGCGATGGCGGCGAGCACAGCTGAAGGAATCGAAAGCACCAGCGCGCACGGCGAAGCAACCACGAGCAAGGTCATCGTGCGATAGAAAGCGCTCTGCGATTCGTGTTGACGGCTGGCAACCGCAAAGGGCGCAAGACGAAAGCCGAGCCACCAGACGAAGAACATGATCAACGACATGCCGAGGACGAAATAGGTGTAAATGCTGCCGAACTTGTCCGTGAACTGTTGCGCCGGCGCTTTCTGGTGCTGAGCTTCGCGAATGAGGCGAATGATTTTTTGCAACGAACTTTCGGACGCGCGTCGCAACACGAGCGCCTCGACCGCGCCCCACAAGTTGATCGTGCCCGCCAGCACCGTGTCGCCCACGGCTTTATCCACGGGCACGGCTTCGCCGGTGAGATTTGACTCATCAGCTGCGGTGTTGCCTTTGGCGATCTCGGCATCGACGGGAAATTGCGCGCCGGGTTTGACGAGCAATCGCATGCCGGGTCGCAACTGCTCGACGTTCACTTCACTCTCGTGCCCGCGTTCATCCAGCACGGTGGCAACTTTGGGAGCTTCGCGAAAGAGCGAGCGGATTTCCCGCTGCGTGCGTCCGAGTGCAAAATGTTCGAGCGCGCCGGAAAATGAGAAGAGGAACAGCAATGTCGCACCCTCGGCCCAGGCGCCAATACTTGCGGCGCCGACCGCCACAGCGAGCATCAGGAAATGCACGTCGATTGCCCGCTCCTGTAGTCGTTCCCAGACTTCCTGGAACGTGTACCAGCCGCCCGTAAGATACGCGGCGACAAAAGCAATCTGCGAATACAAGACCAGATGAGCGTGGCCCAGGAAATAACCGGCGAGGCCGAAGATGCCGCAAAGGATCGCGGCGGCGAGTTGCGGCTTCCATTCATTAATGTGCTCATCGATGTGCTCGGGTTCCTCGAGGAACTCGACATCGCGCTGCACGACTTTGGGCCAGGGCAAATCGCGCCAGCGCCAGAATTTCGGAGCCGTTGGGCAAGTTACGCGCGCGATGGTCGTGGTGTCGCCTTGATGCTGGATGGTAATCTTCCTGAGCTCGTTTTCTGAAAGTGGTGCGTCGCAACAACGGCAATCACTCTTGCCCTCCAAAAGAAGGCAGCGCGCGCTCGATTCCTGTTCGTAGCTGCCGCGAATTTGCCTGGTGACGCTCTCCGCCAGGCGCGGCTCATCGGTTTTGCCGAGGGTGGCGACGAAAATTTTCTGTTCAGCGCGATTGACGGTGACGGCTTCGAGCGAAGGTTCCTTGGTCATGACGTCCATGACCGAACGGGCCAGACAATGGGAAGTGTCGGGTTTGGATTCAGATGACTCGCCGGTGCGGCTCATAAAGTCGTCATAGTACGTTTAACACAGGAATTCGCGGCGAGCGACGATAAATTGGGCGAAGAATCGTTGAAGAGTTGAATGGTTGAAGCGTGAACGCCAGGCTTTCTTCATTGGTTTACGCCCAAACCACTCCATGAAGTCCGGTGAATGAGACAGTTTAAATTCGTGGAGCCGGCACGCTGAATGAGGAGGCCCACACTGATGCTGGCAATTCCACGAATGTGGTCGACGTCCTGTGCGAGCGTCCGCCCGCGGGTTGTCACACCATCTACTTCGAGAATCACGTCGCCGGGGCGTAAACCCGCCCTTGCGGCTGGTGAGCCGGCCAGAACAATTTGAATCCGGGGAAGGCCCGTGGCCGGATCGACCAGCAAAACTGCGCCAATGCCGCCGGTCACGTGTGACTTCGCAAATCCCACCGGGTTGGTCATCGCCGCCTGCACCTCAGGCACAAAGCTTCCGCGCCGGGCAAACGTCGCAGAGTGCGCAAGCCATGCCCGGATTCCATAGGCCGCCGTTATCAGAAGCAGGAGAGCGCAAGCAATTCGACGCGCGCTGAAGGGTGACTTGCCCGTGTGCGGCGCGTCGGGGCGTCGCAAGGACAGCAGAGCAGCGCTCAACTGTTTTGAATCTCTCATGCGAATGCCTTCACTTTAATCCAATATTAACAATGGCAAAAGGGGTAAAAACGGAAATCAGAAACCGGAGGCCGGAGCAAAGTGTCACACCATCGACCCGCGGCTGTATCTGGCCAGATTTACGTTTTGCTTCGCCGGCTTACCGGTTAATTTGGCCGCGCAATGCCAAGCACGCATCTCACTGAACTGATTCCTGAATTACAGACCGCGATCGGCCCGGTAATTCTTATCTCCGGCGTCGGCCTGCTGTTGCTTTCATTGACGAACCGTTTCGGACGGGCCGCGGATCGTGCGCGCCAGCTTCTGCGGGAGATGCACACGGCGGAAGAAGCAGATCGCCGCCGGCTGGCTGGCCAGGTGGAAAACCTTTATCAACGGGCGCGATTGATTCAGCAGGCCATCATTTGCGGCGTGATCAGTGTGTTCTTCGCAGCCATCCTCATCATTGCCCTGTTCGTCGCCGCGTTTCTGAAAGTGGATCTCGTCCTGACAATCATCCTGCTGTTCATCTGCTGCCTGGCATCGTTGATTATTTCCCTGGTTGCTTTCATCATAGAAATTCGGCTCTCGCTCAGGGCGTTGAGGTTGGAATTGGGGCGCGAAATCCCGGGCACAAGATGAGTGTCCGCAGGATAACTCGCACGCAAAAAGCCAGGCAGCGCTGGATGACTGCAAACGAAGCGTTGAGCCCGCTGCGCAGCGGCATGCGAGTATTCATCGGTTCCGGTTGTGCCGCCCCTCAAACACTGGTGGAAGCATTGGTTGCACGGGCGCCGGAAGTATATGATGTCGAGATCATCCACATTCTGACTCATGGTCCGGCTCCCTACGCGCGGCCCGAACTGGCCGAACATTTTCGACAGAACTCCATGTTCATCGGTGGGAATGTTCGCGCGTCCGTTCATCAAGGCCGGGCGGATTATACCCCGATCTTTTTGTCCGAAATTCCGCGATTATTTCGCGAGCGGCGGATGCATTTGCATGTCGCTTTGGTCCAGGTGAGTCCGCCTGATAACCGCGGGTTTTGCAGTTTTGGCGTCTCGGTGGATGTGGTGAAAGCGGCGGTGGAATCCGCGGATTATGTCGTTGCCGAGGTAAACCCGGCAATGCCACGGACATTGGGGGACAGTTTTGTGCATGTCAGTTCGTTGGACGCGCTGGTGGAAAGCGACCGGCCGGTGTTGGAATTTCCCATGGAGCCGATAACGCCGGAGGCGCGGAAAATCGCGGAGTTCATTGCTGCGTTGGTTCCCGATGGCGCGACGCTCCAAACGGGAATCGGCTCGATACCGAGCGCGGTTTTAAGCGCGCTGGCGGACAAGAAGAACCTGGGGGTGCATACCGAAATGATAACGGAAGCTGTGATGCCGCTGGTTGAAGCGGGGGTCATTAACGGCCGGCGCAAGACGCTTCGACCGCGAAAAATTGTCACCAGTTTCTGTTTCGGGACGAAGGATTTTTACAAATACATTCACAAAAATCGGGACTTCGAATTTCATCCGACGGAATTTACAAACGATCCGTTTCAAATCGCCAGCAATCGGAATATGGTCGCCATCAGTTCAGCCATCGAAGTGGACCTGACCGGGCAGGTGTGCGCGGATTCGATCGGAGGCAAGTTTTACAGCGGGTTTGGGGGACAGGTGGATTTCATTCGCGGGGCGGCCAAGGCTGAAAATGGAAAGCCGATCATTGCGCTTCCATCCACGACGAAAGACGGGGCGGTTTCGCGCATTGTCCCATGGCTGAAGACCGGCGCGGGCGTGGTCACTTCGCGGGCGGACGTCCATTACGTGGTGACGGAATACGGCGTCGCCGACCTTTTCGGGAAAACTGTGCGCGAGCGGGCCATTGCGTTGATCCATATTGCGCATCCGAAGTTTCGGGATGAATTGCTCGAGCAAGCCCGTGAAGCACAGCTGGTCGATCCATCGCAGATTGCATTGCCCGAAGGCTTGCAGCCGTATCCAAAGGAATTTGAGACCGATCATGAATTCGCCGGCAAGTTGAAGGTTCATTTCCGGCCGATTCAACCGACCGATGAACGCAGGCTCCAGGAACTTTTCCACTCGCACTCGCCATCCACGATTTACCAGCGCTATTTCGCGCAACTGAAGCATCTGCCGCGCGAAACTGTCCAGCGCATGGTCACTATCGATTATCGCAACGCCATGGCAATTGTGGGTGAAATACCCTGGGAAGGCGCCACGCGGCTCATCGCGGTTGGCAGATATTATCGTGATGAATCGAGCAAGTGGGCTGAAGTGGCCGTGACGGTTCAGGAGGATTTTCAACGGCGCGGGATCGCAACTTTTCTTCTCGGGCAACTGGCGAAGGCGGCATCGGCACAGGGCATTGTCGGATTCAAAGCGGAAGTGCTTTCGCAAAACGCGGGAATGCTGAAAACATTTTTCAAAGCGGCAAAGCCGGTTCAGACGAGCACAGAAGCCGGAGTGGTGACGGTGAGGTTTGAATTAAAGGATATGGCGAAGCCGGGCTGAATCAGACGGAATGCGTTTTGCGAAATGAAGTTGGGGACAGCCCGGTGACTTTTTTAAACACCCGGTTGAAGTGAGGGAGGGATTGAAACCCGACGCCATAAGCGACCTCGGTCACGCGCAGGTTTGGATTCTGCAAAAGATTTTTCGCCTTTCCGATTCGAACGCGTGAGAGATAGTCGGTAAAATTGAGCCCGGTGACCTTCTTGAAGGTGCGGCAAAAATGATAACTGCTGGTGTTCACCGCCCGCGCCACCTGGCCCAGGGACATTTTTTCTCCGTGATGCTCCTCAACGTATCGGCGGGCGCTGCTGATGGCGTGTGGTTCTCCGGCGTGTTCCTTCAAAATAAGTTCGTTTGCCGCGACGGCCAGATGTTTCGCAAAAATCTCCAACAGGCGGATGACTGCCCGGTATTGCTTTGCTGGAAGCACGCGGCCATGAAAATATGCCTCCTCCAGTTGTTTCAGGTCGATATGCGAACCCCAGTCGATCAACTGGCGCGCGGTGCGTTGAAATTTCCGCCGCGTTGGAGCCTTCAAAAAGACCTGGCCGGTTTGAAGCAGGCCGATCTTTGAATCGCCCGCCTGGATCGGGACCGCGGTGTCACAAAGGCCGGCGAAACACGACATTGTGACGGGCCGGTTGCCGGACCGCCGGGCGATCAAATCCTGCATTTTCAAGCATTGGGCGCAGGAATGATTTTCTTTCGCCATCAGGGCACAAAAGGGATTTTCGTATTTCTTTCCATGCTGGACCAGTTTCAGAACCTCTTCGCTCCGCAGGCTTAACGGCAGGCCGGTCAATTCTCCGAACGCACGTTCATAATCCTTGAAGATTTGAGACTGCGAGAGCTTTTCAGCAATGGATGCCGGTTTGAGAGGCATATCCAAACTAAACGTGATTTGTGCAACTCCGCAAGCCGCAAGAAAAACAGTGTGTTGAGCAAAACAAGCGAAGTCGCCTGGATGCCACGGGGCTAACGTGCGTATGATGAATGCTACAGCAACAACCCGAAAATGCGCGAGGAAGCTACTGCTTTGCGCCCCCTCGACGAGATTGCTTCGAGAAAAATGTGAACCAAAGCCCTGGATCGATCCGGGCGCTTTATTTGCGAAAGACCTGAGCGACCGCGCAAATACACCGTTCAAATTCAAACCGCTTGGGTTTCGCCGACACTTTGGAATCAATGAATAAACAACCTGGAAGGAGTCCTGTTATGAAATATCAAACGAACAGCAAACCGAGCGTCCGCCGTCACGAGCATGAATCCATGCGCGATATGGCGGCGGCCGCAAATCAAATGAACACCATCCTTATGGCCAAGGCTCGCGTCTATGTGGCCTCTCATTTGGATGCTCCGCGAACCGCATCGAGCCAATGCCTTTTGGATGACGGAGATATTGCCGCGACGGTGACGGACGCCATCGAATGCATCACCACAGTGCCAGATGGAGCGCTGAAGGTCGGCGTCAATAACGGCTGGGTGACGTTACGTGGAAAGCTGGACAGTTGGGCTGCACGCGAAACGGTCGAGCACGTCGCTCTGCATTCGGTTGGCGTTCGCGGGATCGTCAATTCAATCACGGTGGAAGAAAAACCGCTTTGTGTCTTATGAAAGCCAATAACCGACATCATTTGAGCGTAGAAGAGATAACCGTATGGATTATGGTGGCAATTCTGTTCGCGATCACTGTGGCTGCGGGATATTTGTTCTGGTTGAAAGTCGGACTGTGAGACTCAAGGGCAAAGTTTGGGGTCGACACGAATTTCACGAATTAACACGAATTTCAACGCAGAGGCGCAAAGTAGGCATTTCAAAACCGCAGATAGGCGCAGATGAACGCAGATTCTGAATTAGCCACAGAGGCACAGAGCACACTGAGAGACGTATAAATGGGGAATGACTCGCTGCCACCACATGGATGGGCGGTCAGGAGCCGTGACTGCCGCGAAGCACAGCATCGATGAATGACTGCGGCGGACGATAGCCATGGACTTTGACGTAATGAAGTATGAGCACTGGGGCCGCATAGAAGACACCTTCTGAACTCCACACTCTGATCTCACCGTTTCCGGTAGTGCCCGGAGATGGATTGAGCATTGGGATACCGCCCTTGCTCAGAATTGTGGGCGGAGGAGGACAGAACTCGCACACATGAAAACCCCGACTGAGATTCACGGGCTGGGCTATCAACCGAGCCAGTTCGTTCACAAAGCGCTCGTCGCACTGACCGCGGTCGAATGAGTGATCGCGTGAGAGCCACCCAACATTCACGACGCTCGGATTGGGCAGGTCGAGTCCATATCGGTAGGGAGTGAGGTCAGCGAAGTACATGTTGCATGCAATTCAGGCAGCGTGACTGCGGAACCATTGCTTGCATTGTTCGCGTGCCCAGGTGTGGTGCGCGCTCCAGGTGTCCCAAACACACTGTCCCCATGCACGGGCGCGCTGAGAGTGCTCCTCTGGCGTCTGCGCCAGGAGAACTGAAAGAACTGTCAAGGCACCGCGCGATGCCGGCGGCGCCAGAAATGGAAAGTGGCGATAGGTCTCCTCGCGAACGTCATAGAATGCGCGACCACCTTTCCGCACCTGGCGAATGCTCGGGTTGCCGCCATGCTCCAACAGCCAGCACAAGCGCATCAGATGAAATGCGTTCGAGCGCGGTCCGTGTTCCTCCGAGTGCTGGAGAGCGTGGGCGTCCACCGTGAACAGGTGCGCCTCGCCGTAGGCGGGGTCGCTGTATTCGCGCGCAAGCACAGCCTGGAACATGGCGGCGCAGCTCTCGTAGTCGTCGGGCACAACCGCGCCACAACAACTGCACTTTGTTACGTTTTTAGTTGGAGCTTGCATGGACGCGGAGTACGGGTACTGCAACATAAAACCGCCGGTGGCGCAATCCGAAGTTGTTCAGGCGTTGCGGCCTTGCGGAGAAACGAGGCAGAATAGATTTCACCAAGGATCAGGCACGGTTGTCAGGTGAGAGGAGAGACATCATAGATGACGACGCGCTCCCAGAAGGTCTTGCAGGCGGCAACAAATCTCGCGTGATCCTGGCATTTGGTCTGGTAATACTCGTGGTCCTCCAGCGACTTGAAGTGGAGGGAGGTCGCAAAGTCGAATGAGTGATCGGTAACAGAGCGGTGTTCTGTCGCGGCAGGGGTTCCGACATAGCCGCGCTCAAGGTAAGGAATCTGAGCAAGGCGACGAACCTCGGTGTCGAAGGTGGCGCGTTCCGCCGGGGTAAGGTCTTTGCGGAGCCAGAAGATGGCGCTGTGGATGAACATAGGTTTTTATTTGGGTTCAGGAGGTGAGTGCCAGACCACGCTAGCGACCCGGCCCAGGAGATGCTTCGATTGCAATTGGAGCGCGATGGCGGGTTCGGCGGAGCGCATGATGGTTAGGTCTCGTCAACGACATCTTTGGTAAGCGAATCAATGTCTGCCAGTCTAGTGCGAATGTGCTCGTCCCAATCAGGACGGCCAACTGAAATTGCCAACCCGCTCCGAGTGGTGTCCCGGTATCCGTCGTCCGGAAAAGCAGAGCGCACGAAAAACCAAAGCGCTTGATCCAGTGAATCCTCGGAATGCCACGTCGTCATAATGACGGGATCTATATCGAGGCACTCACCATCGAACACATCATGGACACGCTCGCAGTCTGCTCCCCAAGTGCAAAAGTAAACGCAACCAGCGCCAATCAAACGCCGGGAAAACCCGGCCAAGACTCTCGTGTCGATATCTGACGCATCTGCTGCTAAAAAGGCAATGAAATGGCGTGACGGTAACGAAAGAGAATCCGGCATCGAAGGAAAATCAGGCAACACCAACGAGAAAAGCTCTCGCTCGGCGACCTCACAGCGCCCGATGTGATGAATGTGTGACATGAGGCAAGAGACCTAGACCCTATGGCTTAACAAGGAAGTTAAGCGGGTGTTTGATTCCGGTGTAGTAACGCGGGTTATGTCCGTGCGGCGACCGCCATTCCATGAAAAAATCATCTGCTATATCGGTCTGGACGTCGATAAAGAAACGATCGTCGTTGAGCTCGGGAACGGTCCTGAAGGAAACCGATATACTCGCTGCGCTCGCCCGGCGGAGCCGGAAAGTGTGGGATGTTTTATTTGTCGGAACCCAGGGTAGCTCGTTCCTCGCAACCCTGGGCTAAGGGATGAAACCCCGTTGGGGTTTTGAAATGGCCTGCGGCTCGTTTTCGATCCAGCGAGGAGAATTTAAGGCGGAGTTCGCGTGCTGAAGAAGAGAAGGAAAAGAATTTCTCCAGCCTAGAGCTTTTGTCTCTTGGCCACACGGCTTAATGGGTGTCAGGCAATCCTCTAAATCTCAGCCATCGCCACGCGACGCGGTGAGGATTTGGCGGCCTTCAGCACGGCAGTAATACCAAACAGAAGGGCAAAAAGCACAGGCATGCCAGGTTCTGGAACAGCTTCGCCGTAAACTACAAAGCGCGTATCCGATATAACGCCATTACGCCACGCGTCCTGGACCCCGATCCACACGAAGTAGGATGCCTGTCCGGGAATTTCAACATTGTCATAAGGCATTGTGGCATACGACGTATTCACATCCTGAGCGCCGAAAATGAGTCCATAGGTTCCTGGTTGCAATTGTACCGATAATGGAATGCTGTAATCTGCCTCCTGATTCAAGGGGAGCGTGAATGTAACCGACGCCAAAGCGCTGTTTAAAGGATTTCCGGATGGCAACGCAGTCGGGCCACTCAGCGGAACGATGGCGCCCCACAGCGGACCCGTCAGGGATGCGTACATATCACCTCCGATCGCGTCAACCTGAGTCGTCTGGGTCAAGGTAAAACGTGTACCCAGGTACTGACTGGCATCCACAATCCACCCCTGGTCGTCAGGAGGGCCCAATGTGGCTGATTGGTAAATCACGGCACCTTGCATTGGTAATGAGAAGGCAAGCAGTCCGATTATGATAGGTACGCACCAGTGGGAATAGTGAGTGGATTTCATAGTGGTTTTCAGGTTCGCGATAGGAATCGTGGATAAGAAAAAGCGGGCGGAAGTCCAGTTCTCCCTATTTCCGACTCCTTTCACGGAGCAATCGTAGTGTTTTGAGTGGCGCTGTCAAACGGTTTCCGGGGAATCGGCCGAGGTTGCAAGTTCGGATTTCATCCGTTCGAAAATTTGGAGTGGCCAGCCTTGTAAACATCGAAACGGCGCGCACGGAGTGCGACGCCCTACCACAGCGGGTTGTTCACGTGATTGAAATATTCGGAGTGGCTTGCATTGCGAACGTTGAAGCGACGTGAACATCGCGCTCCTGGAATCGTCGGGGCACTTAATGCGTGGGAAACATCGAACATCGAACGCTGAACAGCGCGAACGCACACAAAGATGGAGACAGGCTGGAAGCCTGTCCTACGGCGGAACGCACTCAACGCCATCAACGCCATCAACGCACACAACGCCAACAACGCATTACTTTTTCGGAGAGGGGTGGTAGATATCGCGTCATGAACGTTAAGTTCGTGAAGGGCGATTGGGGTAGAGTGCGGGAGCATGGCTTCCGTCTTGTCCTGGCGTGGCCGGATGTGGCGACCCGCCTCCGTCGACGCTACGGCGTGGCAAGCGAGGCGGTGCGACAAAAATGGCCAATGGCAGATGGCAAATCGCCAACTACCGAAGGGAGTGTACGAAAGTTACGATAATTCCACTAATATCACTTCGATTTTTTCCGGATCGGGGGTATGGCACGAACCAAGCACGTATTTTACATGAACCGAAAGCCGTGCGAGGCGTTTTTGTTTTGAGGGCCCACGAAATGCCAGCAAAAACCGGCAAGCCATCGGCAATATACGGTTAGCGGAAAATTCATTGCGGGCTTATGGTTTTTCATATGAAATACGAGATGCAAGACTCAACCTTGACTCTCCCCGATCCACCCGGCGCCCCGACCACGAACGCGAAGCTTCTGGCGTGGGTGGATGAAATGGTTGAGTTGTGCCGGCCCGAAGGCGTTCACTGGTGTGACGGTTCGGCGGAAGAAAACCAGATGCTTTGCGACCTGATGGTCAAGACCGGCACGCTCACGAAGCTAAAGAAGCGGCCCGGTTCCTACCTCGCCCGCTCGCATCCGAGTGATGTCGCTCGCGTGGAAGATCGCACATTTATCTGCGCCAAAACCAGGGACGAAGCTGGTCCTACAAATAACTGGGCCGATCCCGCTGAGATGAAGCAAAAAATGCTCGGCCTGTTCAAAGGCTGCATGAAAGGCCGCACGATGTACGTGATTCCTTTCGCGATGGGCCCGTTGGATTCGCCGATTTGCAAGGTGGGCGTTCAGATTTCCGATTCGCCGTACGTGGTGGCGAACATGCGCATTATGACGCGCATGGGCAAAACGGTTTTGGACAAGCTCGGCACGGACGGAGCGTTCATTCCGTGCGTGCATTCCGTCGGCGCGCCGTTGCAACCGGGGCAGAAAGATGTCCCGTGGCCGTGCGTGCCGGATCCGAAGAACAAATACATTGTGCACTTTCCGGATGAGCCTTCGATCTGGTCCTACGGCTCCGGTTACGGCGGCAATGCGTTGCTCGGCAAAAAATGTCTGGCATTGCGCATCGCTTCTGTGGTCGCGAAGCACGAAGGCTGGATGGCGGAACACATGCTCATCCTTTGCCTCACGTCGCCACAGGGCAGGAAACACTACATCGCGGGGGCATTCCCGAGCGCGTGTGGCAAGACCAATCTCGCGATGATGCGGCCGACGATCCCGGGCTGGAAAGTCACCACGCTCGGCGACGATATCGCGTGGATTCGCATCGGCAAAGATGGCCGATTGTATGCGATGAATCCAGAAACCGGTTTCTTCGGCGTCGCACCGGGCACTTCCTTCAAGTCGAATCCCAACGCTTTGATGGCTTGCGAAAGGAATACCATCTTTACCAATGTGGTCCTGACTCCGGACGGCGACGTGTGGTGGGAAGACATGGGCGTGCCTGCACCGGAAAAGGGCATCGACTGGGAAGGCAACGAATGGACACCGGCCAGCGGCAGGAAAGGCGCGCATCCGAATTCGCGTTTCACCGCTCCGGCATCGCAATGCCCGGTGATCGATCCCGACTGGCAGAATCCAGCGGGCGTACCGCTTTCGGCAATTCTGTTCGGTGGGCGGCGCCCGAGCACCATTCCGCTGGTGAACGAGGCGTTTGATTGGGAGCACGGCGTATTCATGGGTTCGGCTTGCGGCTCGGAAACGACCGCGGCGGCGTTAGGCCAGACAGGCGTGTTGCGCCGCGATCCATTCGCGATGCTGCCGTTCTGCGGCTACAACATGGGCGATTACTTCGCGCACTGGCTGTCCTTCGCGCAACGCACGGACCGCAGCAAGTTGCCGAAGGTTTATTTCGTGAACTGGTTCCGTCGCGGCGCGGATGGCAAATACCTTTGGCCGGGCTACGGCGAAAACAGCCGCGTGCTCAAGTGGATTGCCGAGCGCGTCGAAGGCTCGGGCAAGGCGCAGGAAACATCGATAGGCAAGCTGCCCACTGCGGACGCGCTGGATTTGTCCGGCTTGAACCTGCCGGCAGAGAATGTTCAGGCGCTGACGTCAGTGGACACGGTCGGATGGAGAAAAGAAATCGATGACGTGGCGGCCAACTACGAAAAATTCGGCAGCCGCCTCCCGGCAGCGTTAAAAAGACAACTCGACGGATTGCGACAACGACTGGGTTAAAACCCACCTATAAAAAGCCTGTAAATATTCCCCGGACGGAAATTCGTCCGGGGATTTTTCATTTTGTCCCTTGCGCGATTTCCGGCACCGCACGAGGTTTTCGATAATCCAGGGTTCTAAATCTCAACGTACAGAATAATTAAAATTATGAGCGATCTTAAATTTAATTGTCCGTCTTGTGGCCAGCATGTCCAATGTGACATCGACCATGCCGGAGAAAACATCCCCTGCCCGTCCTGCGCGCATTTGATTCGCGTTCCCACCAGCGGAAGCGCGGTGGCGGCGAAGCCACCCGCAACGGAAAACCCCTTTGCCACGGACGAATCGAAAGTATCCTACTCACAAGCCAAAGAGGCAAAGAAACCGGATTCAGACATGACACCCACACTCGAGGAGAATATCGCTGGAAAAACGCAAGCTGGCCCGCCGGTCACTCATCGTGAAGAGGAACTTGCGGCGGCTCGTGCAGTTCATAAGGCCCAGCCCACATCCCAGGTCAAACCGCGTTTGTCATTCATTCTTTCGGGCGGGCAAGCTCCGCCAACTGAAGAAAACGATGCTGCGTTAACTCCAGAACAAAAAAAACTGATGACACCAAAAAAGCCGGACTCGAATATCAAAGCGTTTAACGAATAGTTCTGTTTCAAACCATTTCGCCTTTGATAAGAAGTTGAACGCCAACCTGAGGCGAGTCGTTGTGAGTGTTTCCCTGACACACACAGCAAACTGTATTGAAATGTGTTCGGCGTCAGTTTCACCCCGGGAAAACAAATAGTAGTTTCCCCTATTTGACTAATTACTGAATTTGATTACATTCTCTTGTAAGTAATAGGCGAGACAATGAAGTTGGAATCAAGAAACAAACTCGGTGACGTAAAGATGCCCGTAGAGGGTGTTCTCGCCTGATTTGGGGCCCTGTGGCCGGGGTCGTGCGTCGCTGAGTGCGATGCAACGATTTGTGAGTAAAGACGTATTAAAAGCTCTCCCGCTGCTCGCTCTGCTTCCGCAAACGGCGCTCGCTCAACTGCTCACTCAGTCCTCCGTCGTCGCGCTCCGCAAAGGCGCAACTCTCTTTCACGAAGGCGAACCGTGCGGCAACCTTTATCGGATTATCAGCGGCCGTTGTGAATCGTATGAAATGGCCGCCGATGGAAGCGCCAAACACCTGGCTATTCTCGGCCCGGGAGACTATGCGGGTGAACCGGATTTCTCGGGCCATGCACGTCATCG
>Ga0070731_10002398_pt1 | contig 17959 bp, 15 predicted proteins | sample Coa_R1_2_FD_66448 | JGI IMG/M metagenome (GOLD analysis project Ga0070731, IMG submission 66448) | Surface soil microbial communities from Centralia Pennsylvania, which are recovering from an underground coalmine fire - Coalmine... | ecosystem: Environmental > Terrestrial > Soil > Unclassified ...
CGATCGGATACCGCGGCTATATGGAGGAGCCGCATTACCTCTGCGGCATTGCGGCGGGACGGATGACGAAGACCGGCAAGCTGGGCTTCATCGGCTCGAAGCCGCTTTACTTCATTTTCAACAATTGCAACGGTTTCGTGCTCGGCGCGCGCTCGGTGCGTCCTGACGCAACGTGCCGCGTCGTGATCACCGGCGATTGGGACAATCCGGTCAAGGAAGCGCAAGCCGTCAACGCGCTGGCCGATCAGGGTATCGACGTCATCATCGCCGACGTCGACGGGCCGAAGGTGTCGATGGAAACCGCCGAGCGCCGCGGCATCTACAGTTGTGGCTATCACACCGATCTTTCCGCGCTCGCGCCCAAAGGCTTCCTCACCGGCGCCGAATGGGATTGGAGCAAGGCGGACGATTTCATCCATGCGTGGCAGACCGGTGGCACCTATCCGAATCTGCTGCGCGGCGGCTTCAAGCAGGGCATGGTCGCGATCAGCCCGTTCGGCAAATCGGTGCCCGACAACGTGCGCCAGGAAGTGCTGAAGGCGAAGCAAGGCTTCATCGACGACACGCTGAAGCTCTACAAGGGTCCGCTCGAGAACAACGAAGGCAAGCAGGTGCTCGCGGCCGGCCAGGAGATCTCGAACACCGACAACGACTTCAAGGTCAACGTCAAGTGGCTGGTGGAAGGCGCAATCGGGGAGACGGGATTGAAGTAAAAGCGGGCGGGATCAGGAATCAGGGACAGAGGGACGGCCCGCTTGCAAGCAAATCGCGGCGCGTACCGCGGCGCGCGCCGCGCCGCCGAAAACTCCGCGGCGTCTGTCAACTGGCAACTGACTACTGATTTCTGGTCGGGCATTGCCGGCGCGCGCGATGCGCTCGAGGCGATCTGCCTTTCGCTCGGCGCGATCGTGGTTGCGCTGCTGTTGTTCGGTGGCTTCGTCGCGCTCGATGGCAAGAATCCGCTCGCCGTCTATTCGGTCCTCTACCTCGGCGCGTTCGGCACGCGCTTCTCGATCGAAGGCACGCTGACGCAAGCCTCGCCGATCATCCTGACGGCGCTTTGCACCGCGCTTCCCGCGCGTGTCGGCCTTCTCGTCATCGGCGGTGAAGGTGCGCTCGTGCTCGGCGGCCTTTGCGCGGTGCTCACCGGTGTCGCGGTCGCAAAGGCCCCGGCGTTCATCGGCACGCTCGTCGCGTTGCTCGGCGGAACGTGCGCCGGTGCGCTATGGATTGCGTCGGTCGGCGCATTGAAGCGTCTTCGCGGCGTCAACGAGACGATCACGAGCCTCCTGCTCAACTACATCGCGATCGCGCTTTTCAATCACCTGATCAGCGGGCCAATCCGCGATTTCTCGATCACGCTCAAGGCGCAGAGCTGGTCGGTGCCGCAGGCATTCGGCATTGGCGCGATTCCCGGCTGGTCCGTGCATTGGGGGCTCGTGATCGGCGTTTGCGCGTGCATCGCATTGTTCGTCGTCATTCGCCACACCACGCTCGGATTCTCGATGGACGTGCTCGGCGGCAATCGACGCGCGGCGCAGGTGGCCGGCCTGCCGATCGGGCGCCTCGTGATCCTCGCATGCGCGATCGGCGGTGGCGCGGCCGGTCTCGCCGGCGCGATCGAGGTGCTTGCCGTGCACGGCGCCGCGAGCGAATCGCTGATCGTCGGCTTCGGTTACACGGGAATCCTCGTCGCGTTTCTCGCGCGCCAGAATCCGCTTGCGATCGTTCCGGTTGCGCTGCTCGTCGGCGGCATCTCCGCGAGCGGGGGCTTGTTGCAGCGGCGCTTCGACATGCCCGACGCGACGACGCAGGTGCTGCAGGGGCTGATTTTCCTCTGCGTGCTGGCGAGCAACGCGCTCGCCGGCCGATTCCGTTGGTTCGCGCGATGATCCCGGCAAGCGGCATAGGCTGGTACGGCGTCGCGCTCGCGATCGTCGGCGGCGCGCTTCGTGTATCGACGCCTTACCTGTTCGTGAGCCTCGGCGAAGTGCTTACCGAGCGCAGCGGCCGGGTGAATCTCGGCCTCGAAGGCACGCTTCTGATGGGCGCAATGAGCGGATTTGCGATCGGCAGCATGAGCGGCTCGCCGTGGCTCGGCGTGCTCGGCGCGGCGGCGACTGGCGCCTTGATGGGTCTGCTGCACGCCGGCATCTGCAATCTGCCGCGCGTCAATGACATCGCCGTCGGCATCGCGCTCTTCATCTTCGGCATCGGCCTCGCGTTCTATCTCGGCAAGCCGTTCATCGCGCCGCGCGCCGCGATGCTTCCAGCGCTGTCGCTCGCCGCATGGAGCAGCGAGCCCGCCGTGCGCGCGGCGTTCGAGATCAGCCCCCTGCTCCTGATCGGCATCGTGCTCGCGATCGTGCTGCAATGGGCGATCTTCAACACGCGCTTCGGACTGTTCCTGCGCATGGCAGGCGAAAGCGCCGACGCCGCGCGCGCGCTCGGTCGCTCGGTGAATGCGATCCGCACGATCGCGACGACGGTCGGCGGCGCATTTGCCGGTGTCGGTGGCGCCTTCCTGTCGCTCTACTATCCCGGCAACTGGAACGAAGGCCTGTCGAGCGGCCAGGGATTGATGGCGATCGCACTCGTCATCTTCGCGCGCTGGAGCCCGCTGCGATGCCTGTGGGCATCGCTCCTGTTCGGCGGCGCGTCGGCGCTCGGACCCGCGTTGCAAACGGTGGGCGTCACGAGCGGCTATTATCTTTACAGCGCCGCGCCGTATGTGCTGACGCTCGCGCTGCTGATCTACAGCTCGTCGACACGCCACACGCTCGCAGGCGCGCCGAGCGAGCTTTCGATTTCGCGATGAGCGTCGACATGCAGAACATGCCACCGCCTTGCGTAGAAGCGCGCGAGCTATGCAAGCGCTTCGGCGCGGTGCAGGCGCTTGCCGACGCATCGCTTGCCTTCACCTCCGGGCGCATGCACGCGCTTCTCGGCGAGAACGGCGCTGGAAAAAGCACGCTCGTCAAATGCGTGATGGGTTACTACCGCGCCGATTCGGGAACGATTCTCGTCGACGGCGCGACGCACGCGATGCGCTCGCCGCTCGCATCGCGAAGGCTCGGCCTCGGAATGGTGTATCAGCATTTCACGCTCGTGTCGCAGATGACCGTTGCCGAGAACCTCGTCCTCGGCCGCACGCAAGTTCCCCTCGCGATCGACTGGAAGGCCGAGCATCATGCGCTCGATGAGCTCATGCGCAGGATGCCATTCCGGCTCGACCCTGCGCGGCGCGTTTCGTCGCTTTCAGCGGGTGAAAAGCAGAAGCTCGAAATCCTGAAGCAGCTCCACCTTGGTCGTCGCTTTCTCGTGCTCGACGAGCCGACGTCGGTGCTGACCCCCGACGAGGCCGACCAGGTGCTCGGCGAGATGCGCAAGCTCGCCGATGCAAGTGTGCTGACGGTCGTACTGATCACGCACAAGTTCCGCGAAGTGATGCGTTTCGCCCAGGACGTGTCCGTCATGCGGGCCGGTCGCGTTGTCGCGACAATGGACGTCGCCACGACGAGCGTCGACGCGCTCGCGCGGCTGATGTTCGGCTCGAACACGACGATTGCGATGGCGCAACCTTCGTCGCCCGCAACGACAGCCGGAGACGGCTATTGCGAACTCCGCGATTTGCGCGCGCTCGGCGATCGTGGAACGCTCGCGGTGACGGATGCGTCGCTTCGCGTGCGAAAAGGCGAGATCCTCGCCATTGCCGGTGTTTCGGGCAACGGCCAGAAGGAGCTCGTCGAGGTGCTCGCCGGCCAGCGCGAGGCGGAATCCGGGTCGATTCTCGTCGGCGGTCGTCCGTATCGGCGAACGCGTTCCGAGATGCAGCGACTGGGCGTATACGTGCTGACCGAGGAGCCGCTTGCCAACGATTGCGTTCGATCGCTCTCGGTCGCGGCGAATCTCGCCTTGCGCCGCTATGACCGGCCGCCGATTGCATGGCACGGCCTGCTGCGCCGGCGCGTGCTGCGGCAATGGGCCGAACGCCTGATCGATCGTTACCGGATCAAGACGTCCTCGCCGTTGGCGCGCATCGACAGCCTGTCGGGCGGCAACGTTCAGCGCACCGTGCTCGCGCGCGAGCTGTCCGAAGACGTGCGGCTGCTGATCCTGCAGAACCCGTGCTTCGGGCTCGACGCGGTCGCGGCGGCCGAAATCCGCGGCCAGATCGCGCAAGCGCGCGATCGCGGCGCGGCGGTACTGCTCGTCAGCGAAGATTTGGACGAAGTGCTCGAATTGGCCGATCGGATCGCGGTGATGTCCGGCGGTCGCATCGTGTACGAAGTGGATCGCGCGAACGCCGATCGATACGCGATCGGGCGGCACATGACGCGCAGCATGGAGGCGGCATGAACGAATCCATGCTGATCCGCGGCGGGCGTGTCGTGCGCCGCGATCTTCGCACTTGCGACATCGCCGACGTCCTGATCCGCAACGGTCGCATCACTGCGATCGAGCGTCCGGGCGTGATCGACGCCTCGAATCACCGCATCCTCGACGCTTCCGACCGTCTGCTGATTCCCGGCCTCGTCGACGGCCATACGCATGGGCATGGCGCGCTTGCCAAGGGGCAGGTCGAGGATCGCAGCCCGCTCGAAGTGTTCCTCTGCGCAAGCGGCGCGATGTCTTCGAACCGCACGGTCGCCGACAAACGACTGGCCGCGACGCTGTCCGCCGTCGAGTTGATCCGCAAGGGCTGTACGGCGTGCTACGACCTGTTCGTCGAAGTGCCCACGCCGTCGCGCGAAGGCCTCGAAGCCGTCGCTGGCGCGTACGCTGATGTTGGCATGCGCGCGGTCGTCGCACCGATGCTCGCCGATCGCTCGCTCTATCAGGCGCTGCCGGGATTGCTCGAATCGCTTCCCGAACCTGCACGGGAGGAGGGTGCCGGGATCATCATGGCGAAATCCGATGTATCGCTTGCCGCCGCGCGCGATGCGATCACGCACTGGCCGTTCGACCGCGATGTCGTGCGTCCCGCGATCGCGCCCACGATTCCGCTTCATTGCAGCGACCCATTCATGGTCGGCTGCGCAACGCTCGCCAAAGAGCTCGACGTGGGCGTGCAGACGCATCTCGCCGAAAGCAAGACGCAGGCGGTGCTCGCGCATCGGCGCTATGGACAAAGCCTCGTCTCGCATCTCGCGAAACTCGGCTTGCTCTCGCCGCGCTTTTCCGCCGCGCACGGCATCTGGATCGACGACGACGACATCGCGCAGCTCGCGGATGCGGACGCGACGCTCGTTCACAATCCGATGAGCAATCTGCGGCTCGGCTCGGGCGTCGCGCCGGCGCGCACGGTGCTGGACGCCGGATTGACGCTCGGCATCGGCACCGACGCGAGCAACACGTCCGACGGGCAAAACATGTTCGAGGCGATGCGACTCGCCGCGTATCTGTCGCGCATCGCCGATCCCGATCCTGCACGCTGGCTTTCGGTCGAGGAAGCGTTCCACGCAGCAACGCTCGGCAGCGCGACGGCGCTCGGCTTCCGCGACATCGGCCGCCTGGAGACAGGTTACGCAGCCGACATCGTCTTTCTCGATACTTCGCACATCAACTACGTGCCGCTGCGAGCGCCGCTTCTACAAGTAGTCTTCGCCGAAAACGGGGCCGCCGTCGACAGCGTGATGATTGACGGACGCATGGTGCTCGAGCACGGTCGCATGCTCACGATCGACGAGCGAAAGCTGCGCGCCGAAGCGGAAGAAGCGGCCGCACGGCTCGATGCGATGAACGCGGACGCGATCGCACGATCGCGAAAGCTCGGCGAGGTCGTCGGCCATTTCTGCCTCGCGCAGGCGCGCGCACCGTTCCTGCTGCATCGGCGGCTGCCCGATCGGTAGAGTCAGAGACGAAACTCACCGACGTAGCTCCGGACGAATCGCGACATCTCGCGCGCGAGTTTCGTCTCTGGCCCTGCTTATGGTGTTGGCTGTTGGTCGATCTCCGCGAACACCTCCTCGGCCCAGTGAAACGCCGAGTTAGCCGCCGGGACGCCGGCGTAGATCGCGCTGTGCAACAGCACCTCGCGAATCTCGTCGCGCGTGACGCCATTGTTGAAGGCCGCGCGAACGTGCAGGCGGAATTCGTCGGGACGATTGAGCGCGACCATCATCCCGATCGTCAACAGGCTTCGCGTGTGCCGGGAAAGGCCGGGACGCGTCCAGATTTCGCCCCATGCATAGCGCGTGATGAGCGCCTGGAACTCCTCGTTGAATGCATTGCGCTTCGCGAGCGCGCGATCGATGTGTGCGTCGCCGAGCACGGCGCGGCGCACGGAAAGACCGTCGTCGTAACGCTTTTGTTCGTCCATGGGTTCAGTGACGTCCTGACAGGAACTGCACCACCGCCTGCGTGAACGCCGGCGCGGACAGGATGTTCGAGAAGTGCGACGACGGCAACTCGACGTAGCGCGCGTTCTCCACGTGATCGGCGGTGTAGCGCGTCTCCTCGGGCGGCGTCGAAACGTCGTCGCTGCCAGCGATGACGAGCGTCGGCGTATGAATGCGCCTCAGCGCGTGGCGCAGATCCATGTCTCGCACGGCCGCGCACGCCGATGCATACGCCTCGGCGGGCATCGCCTCGAACGTCGCGCGCATCCTCGCGACAATAGGCGTCGACTGCTCCATCAGCGGCTGCGAGAACCAGCGGGTAAGCACCGCCGGTGCGATCGACGCGGTGCCACCGCTGCGAACCGCGTCGATCCGTGCGTTCCAGAACTCGGCGGTGCCGATCCTCGCGGCCGTATTCGCGAGGACGAGGCGATCGAGGCGATCGGGCGCGTTGATGCCGAGCCAGATGCCGACCTGGCCGCCCATCGACAATCCGCAAAAATGCGCGGTTGGAACCGACAGGCTGTCGAGAAGGTCGAGCGCGTCCTGCGCGAGCATCTCGATCGACCAAGGGCCACGCGGCGCTTCGGATCGGCCGTGACCGCGGTGATCGTAGCGGATGACGTGAAAACGCGCCGCGAACGACGGGATTTGCGGCTCCCACATGTCGAGCGATGCGCCGAGCGCATGCGAAAGCAAAAGCGGCGGTGTCCCCGACTCGCCGTCGACGCGATAGTGCAGGCGCACGCCGGGAAGGTCGGCGATTGGCATGACGCTTTGACGCTCTTGTATCGTCAGCGATGGTGAGCGAGTGCGCGCTCGATGAACGCTCGACTCTCCCCGATGTAGTTCGCGGGATCGAAAAGCCGATCGAGCGCTTTGCGATCGAGCACGCGGCCGATCGTCGCCTCGCGTTCCAGAATGTCGCGCAAGTGAACGCGTTTTTCGACGGCGCGCCGACAGGCGCTCGCGACCAGGGTATGTGCGGCGTCTCGCCCAAGTGTGGGCGCCAACGCCATCTGCACCGCCTCGGCGAAAATCAGTCCGTGCGTGATGTCGAGGTTCGCCGCCATCCGCGCCTTGTCGACGTCGAGGCCTTCGGCAACAGCGGCCATCGCGCGAAGGGCGCCGCCGGCCAGCATCGCGATCTGCGGCATCGTTTCCCATTCGGCAGGCCAGTTGCCGAGGCCGCGCTCGTGCTCCTGCACCGCGGCGTGCAGCATCGTCGCGACGAGCCCGGGCACACGAATCGAAGCAGCGAGCGCGATCGATGCGCCGACCGGATTGCGCTTCTGCGGCATTGTCGACGAGCCGCCCCGCCCCGGCGCGCTCGGCTCGGCCGCTTCCCCTACCTCGCTTTGCGCCAGCAGTGCGAGGTCACGCGCGAGCTTACCGAGCGTTGCCGTCATCACCCCGAGCGCCGCGGCGATCTCGCAAATGCGATCGCGCTCGGTGTGCCACGGCATGTCGGGAACGCGAAGACCAAGACGCGCGCCCAACGCTTCCGCAACCGCGATCCCCTTGTCGCCGAGCGAGGCGAGCGTGCCGACTGCGCCGCCGAATTGCAACACGAGCGCGTGCTCGGCTGCAGAAGCGATTCGATCGCGATCACGGTCGAGCGCGCTCACGATCGCCGCGAGCTTGACGCCGAGCGTCGTCGGCGCCGCGTGCATCAGCCACGTGCGACCCGCGATCGACGTTGTCGCATGCTTTCGCGCCAGTCCGGCGAGCGCCGTCGAAAGTCGCGCCAGATCGGCTTCGATGACGACGAGCGCATCGCGAAGCTGCAGCATAAGTCCCGTGTCGATCGCATCCTGGCTCGTTGCACCGTAGTGGACGAAGCCCCCCGCCTCGGCGTCCTCCTGCGCGACGTCGCGCGTGAGCGCGGCGACCAGCGGAATGGCGAGGTTGCCGGCGTCCTGCGCAGCCTTTTCGATCGCATCGACCTCGAATCGACTGACGTCGCAATGACGTTCGATCACATCGCCGGCATGCTTCGGGATGACACCGACGTTCGCCTCGACCTGCGCGAGCGCCGCCTCGAATTCGAGCATCCGCGAAAGACGCGCGCTCGGCGAAAAGATCGCCCGCAACGCGTCGGTCGTGAACAAGGGTTCGTTCATGCCGTAGGTGATCGCGTCAGACCCGCTCGACGACGAGCGCGATTCCCTGTCCCACGCCGATGCACATCGTGCAAAGCGCGTAGCGGCCGCGCGTTCTGTGCAATTGATAAACCGCCGTCGTGACAAGCCGACCGCCGCTCGCGCCGAGCGGATGTCCCAGCGCGATCGCGCCACCGTTCGGATTGACGCGCGGATCGTCATCGCTTAAACCAAGCTCGCGGATCACCGCGAGCGCCTGCGCGGAAAACGCTTCGTTGAGCTCGATGACATCCATCGCGCGAAGATCGAGGCGCGCAAGCCCGAGCGCCTTGCGCGTCGCCGGTACGGGGCCCATGCCCATGATCCGCGGCGCAATGCCGGCAACAGCGCCCGTGATGACGCGCGCGCGGGGCGTCAAGCCGAAGCGGTCCAATGCCTCTTCGGAAGCGAGCATGAGCGCGCACGCGCCGTCGTTGACGCCGGATGCATTGCCCGCCGTCACCGTGCCGTTCGGGTGCACGATCGGGGAAAGCTTCGCAAGTGCTTCGAGCGACGTCGCGCGTGGATGCTCGTCCTTGGCGACGAGAAGCGGCTCAACCTTTTTCCGCTCGACTGCGACCGGCACGATCTCCTCGGCCATGCGGCCTTCGGCGATTGCAGCGGCCGCGCGCTGCTGGCTCCGCAACGCGAACGCGTCCTGATCCGCCCGGCTCACGTTGAATTGCTCGGCGACGTTTTCGGCAGTCTCGGGCATCGAGTCGATGCCGTAGCGCGCCTTCATCGACGGGTTGACGAATCGCCAGCCGATCGTCGTGTCCTCGATCTTCGCGCTGCGCGAGAACGGCTCGGTCGTCTTGCCGAGCACGAAAGGCGCGCGCGACATGCTCTCGACGCCACCGGCGACTACGAGCGACGCTTCGCCGCACTTGATCGCTCGCGCGGCGTTCATGACGGCGTCGAGGCTCGAACCGCAAAGCCGATTCACGGTGGCGCCCGGCACCTGCTCGGGGAGTCCGGCGAGCAGCAATGCCATTCGCGCCACGTTGCGATTGTCTTCGCCCGCCTGGTTCGCGCAGCCGTAGATCACATCGTCGACGCGCGTCCAGTCGACGCCGGAATTGCGATCAATGAGCGCGCGAAGCGGTACCGCCGCGAGATCGTCGGTCCGCACGCTCGAAAGCGCGCCACCGTAGCGCCCGAACGGCGTGCGAACTGCGTCGCAGATGAACACGTCGCTCATGTAGATCCGCTCGCTTCCATTGCAATGGTCGATCGTTCATGGCGCGCTTTCTGTCCTCTGTCCTCCGACCTCTGACGCCTGAGCCCGACACCGGTCAGCCGCTCCAGCTCGTCGAACGACAACCCGTCGACGATATCGACGACGACGAGACCCGCTTTCGTCACGTCGAGCACGGCGAGATCGGTGTAGATCCGATCGACGCACCGTACGCCTGTCAGCGGGTACGTGCAGGCGCGAACGATCTTGCTTTCGCCCTTCTTCGTCTGGTGCTCCATCATCACGTAGACCTTTTTCGCGCCGATCGCGAGATCCATCGCGCCGCCGACGGCGGGAATCGCGTCGGGCTCGCCGGTGTGCCAGTTCGCGAGATCACCATCGACGGAGACCTGAAAGGCGCCGAGCACGCATATGTCGAGATGGCCGCCGCGCATCATCGCGAACGAGTCGGCCTGATGGAAGAACGCGCCGCCCGGCAGCAGCGTCACCGGCTGCTTGCCTGCGTTGATGAGATCAGGATCCTCCATGCCGCCCGCGGGCGCGGGTCCCATCGCAAGCACGCCGTTCTCGCTTTGCAGAATGATCTCGCGATCCTTCGGCAAATGATTCGCGACGAGCGTCGGCAAGCCAATGCCCAGGTTGACGTAGGCGCCATCGGGAATGTCCTGCGCAATGCGCGCTGCCATTCGATCGCGGGTTCGACGTTGCATGCTGCGCTCCTTCGCGATATCAGGATGATGCCTGTTGACGCGCGCCGACGATAGTCGGCACCTGCACGATGCGCTGCACGAAGATGCCTGGCGTGACAATGACCTCGGGATCGAGCACGCCCAAGTCGACGGTTTCGCGCACCTGCGCGATCGTGCATTTCGCGGCCGTCGCCATGATCGGCCCGAAGTTGCGAGCGGTCTTGCGGTAGACGAGATTGCCGTGACGATCGCCGCGATCGGCCTTGATCAGCGCGTAGTCCGCGTGAATCGGATATTCGAGCACGTACCGGCGGCCGTCGATCTCGCGCGTCTCCTTGCCTCGCGCGAGCTCGGTACCGTAACCGGTCGGCGTGTAGAACGCTCCTATGCCGGCGCCGGCCGCGCGAATGCGCTCGGCGAGATTCCCCTGTGGCACGAGCTCGAGCTCGATTTTCCTCGAGCGATAGAGCGCGTCGAACACCCATGAATCGATCTGGCGCGGAAACGAACAAATGATCTTGCGTACCATGCCGGTGGCAAGCAGCGCGGCAAGGCCTGCATCGGCATTGCCCGCATTGTTGCTGACAATCGCCAAGCCGCGCGCACCCTGCGCGATCAGCGCGTCGATCAGCTCGAGCGGAAGGCCGGCGGTGCCAAAGCCGCCGATCATCACCGTCGAACCGTCTTCGATGCCGGCGACGGCAGCGCCGATCGACGCGACGCGTTTGTCGATCATCGCGTATTGGCTCCCTGCGAATCGGCTCGGATCGTCACGGCCGCATTATCGCGCGCGATGCAGGTCATGCAACGCGTGCTTCGACGTGACCGCCGAGGAAGAGGCGGTTGAGGTTCGGATCGCCGAGAAGCTGCGATGCGGGACGGTCGAGCGCGATCCGTCCCATTTCGAGCACCAGCGCGCGATCCGCGTACTCGAGCGCCGTGCGGACGTTCTGCTCGACGATGAGTACCGTCGTGCCGGCGTCCGCGAGTGCGCGAAGCCGCGTCATCACGTCGGAAACGAGCTTCGGCGATAGCCCGATCGACGGCTCGTCGATCAGAAGCACGCGCGGGCGAAGCAGCAGCGCGCGGCCGATCTCGAGCTGCTTCTGCTCGCCGCCGGACAGCGTCGACGCCTGGTTGTCGATGCGCTCGCGAATCCTGGGGAAGCGCTCGAGCACCTCGTCGACGCGCTCCGAGAGTTCGTGTCGGCGCAATGTCACCCCGCCGAGCTCGAGGTTGTGGCGAACCGTCAGCGAGCCGAAGAGATTGCGTCCCTGCGGCACCAACGCGATGCCTTCGGCGAGAAGCTCGCGCGGTGCCCGACCATCGATGCGCCTGCCCTCGAAGCGGATCTCTCCGCCACGCGGGACGAGCAGGCCGAAGAGCGTTTTCAGTACCGTCGACTTGCCGGCGCCGTTTGGCCCGATCAGGAGCGTGATCTCGGCCCTGCGAACATCGAACGTCGTCTCGTTCAGGATCGTGAGGCTTGGCGAATAGCCGGCGACAACGCGATCGAATTCGACGATCGGCGCCGATGCGGCGGACAGCGCACCGCTCGTTTCAATTGCCAAGGTATGCCTCCAGCACGCGCGGATCGGACTGCACGATGCGCGGCGCACCCTCGGCGAGCACCCGTCCCTCGACGAGGCAGATCACGTGAGGACAGAGCCTCATGATGAAATCCATGTTGTGCTCGATGACGACGAAGCTGCCGCCCTGCGAACGATTGAGCGTCGCGAGCAGCTCGCGCAGCTCGTCGACGAGACCGGGATTGACGCCCGCGCACGGCTCGTCCAGCAGCACGAGCCGGGGCTTCGGCATGAAGGCCATCGCAATATCGATCAGCTTCTGTTGACCGTACGAGAGCTTTCCCGCTGGCAGGTGCGCGATGTGGGTGAGGCGAAACAGATCGATCATCGCATCGGCGCGCGCGCGAAGTCCCGCATCGGGCGGCGCGAACAGGCGCTCGCGCATCGTGCCCTGAAACTCCTGCGCGGCCGCGATCAGGTTGTCGCGCACCGACAACGTCACGAACACCTGCAGCGACTGGAACGTGCGGCCGATGCCCCGGCGCGCGAGCGCGAGCGGCGACATTCCGGTGATGTCCTCGCCCTCGAAGCGCACGCAGCCGGTCGACGGCTTGATCTGGCCGAGGATGCTGTTGAAGAGCGTCGTCTTGCCCGAGCCGTTCGGTCCGATGACGCCGACGATTTCGCCTTGCCCAACCGCGAACGACACGCCGTCGACGGCCCTGATCGCGCCGTAAGTCTTGCGAACATCGGCAACTTCGAGAAGCGGTTGCGTCACGTTAGCCGCTTTCGCCATCCAACGCGCTCGGGAAGCGACAGGATGCCCCCGGGCAGCCAGATCATCAGGGCGACGATCGCGAAGCCGAAGATCGCCAGGTACCAGTTCTGCATGAAGCGCAGCCATTCGGGCAAGAGCACGATGATCACGGTGCCGATCACGGGACCGAAGAAGCGTCCGGTGCCGCCGACGATGATCGCGAGCAGCATCATGAACGACACCGAAAAGTGGAACGGCGCCGGCTCGACGTACTGCACGAGCGCAGCGAAGAACACGCCGGCAATGCCCGCGCACGCCGCGCCGATCGCGAACGCGAGAAGCGTGTATGCGGTGATGTTGATGCCGAGGCTCTCGGCGCGGATCGGATTGTCGCGAAGCGCCGCGAAGGCCCGGCCCCACGGCGAGCGGAGCAGCCAGCCGAGGAGCGCGATCAGGATCAGCGTCGCCGCGAGCGTGAACCAGAAGAACGGAAGCACGCCGTCGAGCGAGAAGCCGAAGAGCGAGGGCCTCGGAATGCCCGATATTCCATACGTGCCGCCCGTGAGCTTCTCCTCGTTGCGCATGACGAGGAAGACGAGGATGTTGAAGCCGAGCGTCGCGAATGCGAGATAGTGGTGCTGCACGCGAAGGGCGGGAAAGCCGAGCGCAAGCCCGACAGCGAAGCACGCGAGCGCTGCGATCGGCAGCACGGCGAAAAAGGGAACGCCGGCCTCGAGTGCGACCGCTGCGATGTACGCACCGATGCCGTAGAACGCGGCGTGACCGAGCGACATCTGCCCTGCGTAACCGACGGTGAGATTGAGGCCGAACGTCGCCATCAGCGTCACGCAGAACAGCGTGCACAGATACGTTCCATAGCTCTTGAGGAAGAGCGGAAGGAGCGCGAACGCGATGACGACGAGCGCGACGGCGATGGCGCGGACGCGCGACACGACATGCACGCGAGAGGCGCTCCTCACATCAACGACGTCGCCATGCGCTTCGCCGGCAATCAACCTCATACCTTGCGCTCCTGCGGCCTGCCAAGCAGGCCCTCGGGACGAACGAGGATCACGACCAGGAACAGCACGAGCGCCACGCCTTCCTTGTACGCCGGCGAGACGTAGAAGCCGACGACGTTCTCCAGCACGCCGATCAGTACACCTCCAAGCAGCGCGCCGCGCGTTTCGTTGAAACCGCCGATGATCGCGGCGAAAAACGCCTTCTGGCCGAGCGAGTCGCCCATGTCGAACTTCGCGAGGTACGCCGGCGTGACGAGAAGCGCCGCGACGACGGCGAGCAGGGCGTTGATGAGAAACGTATAGAGCACCATTCGCGAGACATCGATGCCGAGCACGCGCGCGGCTTCGCGGTTCTGCGCGACCGCCTGCATCGACCTTCCGGTGACGGTGCGATCGAGGAACGCCTGCAACGCGAGGACGATCGTCGCCGCGATCGCGAGCGTGCCGACGTCGGCGTACGACAACGCAGTTCCGGCGATCGAGAATTGACCCGCGGGAAAGAGGCTCGGGAACGGGAACGCCTGTGCGCTGTAGCCGGATTTCATCAATTGCTTGAGCCCGATCGAAAGGCCGAGCGATGCAATCACGAGTGGGATGACGCCGTGTCGAATCAGCGGATCGACGATCGCGCGCTTGAATCCGGCGCCGAGCAGCAGCATCGCGACGACGCACGTGAGCACGAACGCAAGCCAAAGCGGCGTGCCGGCATTGACGAAGAACAGCATCACGAACGCCGGGATCATGACGAACTCGCCCTGCGCGAAATTGATCGTTCCCGAGGCTTGCCACAGCAGCGTGAATCCCAGCGCGGCAAGCGCATAGATCGAACCGGCCGCGATGCCGGAAACGATGAGCTGAGACAGTGCGCCCATGAACGCGTTGTGCGCTACGTTTGTTGCGTCCGGCGATTCTACTGTGCGGAAACCGACGCATGGTGCCGATGAAGGGCATCTCGAAAACCGCTCCACCGAGCCCCTCTGGTGGAGGGATGCGTTGACCCCAAACGCCTTGTTGCACCAGGACCTTGTCATTGAAAGCGATATAACGGACGCTGACACGGCCGTCGGGCGGGTTTGGACGCTCTATGCAAATGGCATAGACTTCGCTCGCAATTGCACCGCTGGCGAATCCCCGCTCGCATCGAGCATTGTTTGTTCACCACAACCAACGCCGAGCTCCCAGGACAGGTTCTCTCGATGACGCTTCCCCGATTGACGACCGCGCTGCTGCTTGCAGCCTTCGCGGCGCTGTCCCATTCGCCCGACGTGCGCGCGCACGCCGACGCGCTTCTCGCGCAGACCGATCACGTAGCCGACGATTTGTCGCCGACCCTGCTTGGTACCGTGCACGCGCTCGTCATCGACGACGCGACGCGCGGGACGTCGAACCGGCACGTCGAGCTCGCGCTCGACGACGGAACGCTCGTGCCGCTACGCGGTGACGATGCCGACGCCCTTCCATCCGGCGCACGCGTGAAGGTCGCCGGACACGCCAACGGCAAGTGGCTCGAAGTCGAATCGGTGGAACGGGTCGCGGGCGCACCGAATGTTTTGCCAAAGGCCAATGCGGAGATCGAGGGCACGCTTGGCGTCCTCCATGCCGACGATTTCGCGCATGGGAAGAGCTTGTTCATCTATGAGTTGCGATCGGCGTCGGGCAAGTCGAACCGGCTGCGGCTCGGGCTGTTGCCATCAGCGCTCGCGCCAGGCATGCGCTTACGCGTGGCCGGCGTGGTCGAAGCCGACGGCGAGTCCATCACCCCGCTTCGCATCACGATCCTCGCGCAACCGTCGAGCGCAATCGAGCGCAACGGCGGATTGGCGAAGGCCGCAACCGCCAACAGCGTGCTCGTCATCATGGCGAACTTCAACAACACCGCCACACCGGGGTTCAGCCAGTCGCAGGTGACGCAAGTGATGACGACCAATGCGGACAGCGTCGCGAACTTCTTCAACGAGGCGTCGTACGGCTCCCAGATCATGAACGTGACCGCGACGCCGGGCTGGGTCAATATCGGCATGCCCCAGCCGGCGACCTGCAACGATAACGACTGGGAGTCGATCGGATCGTCGGCCGAGACGGCGTCGAAGGCGCTCGGCGGCACGTACGATCCGGCCGCCTACAACTTCGTCGTCTATGTGTTCCCGACAGTGCCCTCCTGCGGATGGTTGGGCCTCGCGTATATCGGTTATCCGCACAAATCGTGGATCAACGGCACCGGATCGTTCGCAACCTCGGTGGTCGCGCACGAGATAGGGCACAACTTCGGTCTGCTGCATGCGGGGAGCCTGCGCTGCGGGAGCGGCATCATCGGCGGAAGCTGCAGCGTCGCCGAATACGGCGATCCATTCGACACCATGGGCAACCAGCGCGCGATGCATTACAACGCGATGCAGAAGTCGAAGCTTGCGTGGATCGCGTCGTCGACGGTCAAGACGTACACCGGCGGAAGCGCGACGTACACGCTGACGCCGATCGAAGTGGCGGGCGGCTCGACCTACGCGGTGAAGGTGCCAACGAGTTCGGCAAACCGGACGTACTGGATCGAATTCCGGCAGCCGATCGGATTCGACAGCCCGCTCTCGGCGTTTCCCAGCAATGGCGCGCAGATCCGCGTGTCGACGCCATTCGAGACTTATTGTCCGGGATGCGACGCGTGGAACGACGATACCGAACTGCTCGACATGACGCCCGGGACTTCCGCGTTCACCGATGCTGCCCTCGTGGCAGGACAAACGTTCACCGACTCGACGTATGGCATCAACATCACCGTGCTCTCGGCGAGCGCAAGCGCGATGACCGTGCAGGTCGCGTCGGGCAGCACGGTAGCGACGCCCGCTTCCACGACCACAACCCTGGTCGGCACGCCGAATCCTTCACTCACCGGAGCCATGACAACGTTCACCGCGACCGTCAGCGGCGCGAGCCCAACGGGAACCGTGAGCTTCACCGACAACGGCGCGTCGATCTTCGGCTGCACCGCGGTCGCATTGAGCGGTGGCGGCAGCGCCGCTTCCGCCGCCTGCGCGACGAATGCGCTTGTCACTGGATCGCACGCGATCATCGCGACATATTCGGGCGATGCGGCGAACGCGGGATCGACGAGCGCGTCGTTCATGCAAACGGTCAATGCACCGACCAACGGAACGAACGTCGCGCTCGCTTCGAATGGTGCCATAGCCTCCGCGTCGTCCACATGGGGTCCGAGCTTCCCCGCATGGACGGTGATCGACGACAAGCGATCGGGTGCCAACTGGGGCAGCTACGCCGGCTGGTCGGACGGAACGCCATCCGCGTTCCCCGATTGGGTGCAGATCAATTTCAACGGCACGAAGACGATCGATCACGTCGTCGTCTACTCCGTGCAGGACAACTACCTGAGTCCAGTCGAGCCGACCGATTCGATGACCGGGACGAAGTACGTCATTTCGTCGTTCGACGTGCAGGGATGGAACGGCTCGGCGTGGGTGACGCTCGGAAGCGTCACGGGCAACAACCGGATCAAGCGCATCGTCTCGTTCAGTGCCTATTCGAGCGACCGCATTCGCGTGGTGGTGAACGGCTCGCAGGACGGCGTATGGTCGCGGATCACGGAGATCGAGGCATGGAGCTCGACGACGACATCGTCGACGAATTTCGCACTCGCCTCGAACGGCGGCAGCGCGTCGGCATCGTCGATCTGGGGACCGAGCTTTCCTGCCTGGACGGTGATCGACAACAAGCGATCGGGTGCCAATTGGGGCAACTTCGCCGGCTGGTCGGACGGCACGCCCTCGGCATTCCCCGATTGGGTGCAGATCAATTTCAGCGCGACGAGGACCTTCGACCACGTCGTCGTCTACTCGGTGCAGGACAATTATCTGAGTCCGGTCGAGCCGACCGATGCAATGACCGGCACCAAGTACGTTCTCACGTCATTCGACGTGCAAGGATGGAACGGCTCGGCATGGGTGACGCTTGCAAGCGTCAGCGGAAACAATCTCATCAAGCGAACGGTCTGGTTCACGCCCTATGTGACCTCGAAGATACGAATCAGCGTGACGGGGACGCAGGACGGCGTGTGGTCGCGCATCACCGAGATCGAGGCGTGGGGACAGTAGTGGCGTAACGTCGCAGCAGGACGCAACATGCAAAACGCCCCGGGGATGCCGGGGCGTTTGCGTTGAGGGTGCCTGACAATGACCTACTTTCGCACGGGAGGTCCGTACTATCATCGGCGCGCCGCCGTTTCACGGTCCTGTTCGGGATGGGAAGGGGTGGGACCGGCGGGCTGTGGTCGTCA
>Ga0070731_10002399_pt1 | contig 17937 bp, 14 predicted proteins | sample Coa_R1_2_FD_66448 | JGI IMG/M metagenome (GOLD analysis project Ga0070731, IMG submission 66448) | Surface soil microbial communities from Centralia Pennsylvania, which are recovering from an underground coalmine fire - Coalmine... | ecosystem: Environmental > Terrestrial > Soil > Unclassified ...
CTGCATGCCGCCAGCCCGGCGCTGCTGATCGAGCGCGGGCGGCGGCCCGTCGTACGCACCGAGCATGGTCAGGTCGCCTGCAATTTCGTGCTCGCCGCCGCGAACTCCTATCTCGACAACCTGCTGCCCGCCGTCAGCGCCCGCATCATGCCGGTGCGCTCGTTCATCATTGCGGCCGAGCCTTTGCCCGCCGAGACGGCGACGGCGCTGATCCGCGACCGCGCCGCGGTCAGCGACAACAATTTCGTGCTCGATTACTTCCGCCTGACCGCCGACCACCGGCTGCTCTTCGGCGGCCGCGTCGCCGACCGCGGGGCCAGCCCGCGCGACCTGGCGCCCGTCCTGGCCGAGCGGATGGGGCGGGTCTTCCCGCAGCTCGCCCATCTTCGCGTCGAGCACGCCTGGGGCGGGCTGGTGGATCTCACCATCAACCGCGCCCCTGATTTCGGCCGCATCGACGACAATCTCTTCTATCTCCAGGGGTTCTCCGGGCACGGGCTGGCCTTGGCCGGCATGGCGGGCCAGCTGGTCGCCGAGGCGATCGGCGGCCAGGCCGAGCGGTTCGACCTGTTCAGCGGCCTGCACCACCATGCTTTTCCCGGCGGACCGGCGCTGCACGGCACCTTGCTGCGGCTCGGGATCCTGTACTACCGCTTGCGCGAACTCTTCTGACCGGCGGAACACCTCGATGACCGATATTCCGGCGCGGCTCGGCGCGCTCAGCGCCTGCCACTATCTCGACGGCGACTGGCGCAAGGGTACGGGACCCGAGACGCCGGTGATCGATCCCGCGACCGAGGACGCAATCGGCGCCTTCGCGCATGGCACCGCCGACGAGGTCGACCGCGCCGTGGCCGCCGCCCGTGCCGCGCAAGGCGGCTGGTGGCGGCTGAGCGCGCTCGACCGGGCGGACGCGCTCCACGAGGTCTCGCGCCGGCTCCGCGAGATCCGGGCGCGCATCGGCGAGGCGATGACCCGTGAGATGGGCAAGCCCTACCGAGAATCCCATTGGGAAGGCGGCGCCGCCGCATCGGCCTTCGACTACTACGCCGAGATCGCGCGGCACGAGGCCGGGCGGGTCGCCGGACCGGCCATTGCCGGACAGCTCCAGATGGTGCTGAAGGAGCCGCTGGGGGTCGTCGTCTCGATCGTACCCTTCAACTATCCCGTGCTGCTCTTCGGCTGGCAGGCCGCAGCCGCCCTGGCCGCGGGCAACGCCGTCATCGTCAAGCCGTCGGAGCTCACGACGCTGACGCTGCTGGTGGCGATGGAGGCCTTCGCGAATCTGCCGCCTGGCTTGGTCCAGGTGCTCGGCGGTAGCGCCGCGACGGGTCGGCTGCTGGTCGAGCATGACGGCACCGACGGCATCGCCTTCACCGGCAGCGTGCCGGCCGCGCAGGCGGTTGCCGAAGCCGCCGCCCGCCGCTTCAAGCCGGCGCTGATCGAGGCTTCCGGGAACGACCCGTTCATCGTGATGCCTTCGGCGCCGGTCGACGTGGTGGCGCGGGGAGCCGCGTTCGCCGCCTTCCTCAATTGCGGCCAGGTCTGCACCTCCGCCGAACGCTTCTACGTGCACGACGACGTCCATGACGAATTCGTAGCGAGGCTGGCGCACCAGGCACGGGCGCTGCGAATCGGCAACGGGCTGGGCCGCGTCGATCTCGGGCCGATGGCCGCGTCTCGCGAGCGCGACCGGTTCGAGGCGGCCATCGCCCGCGCGGTCGATCAGGGCGCCCGCATCGTCGCCGGCGGCAGGCGGCCGGCCCATCTCAACAAGGGCTGGTTTCACGAGCCGACCGTGCTCGAGGTGAGCGCCGACATGGACATCCTGAAATCGGAGCTGTTCGGCCCCGCCGCGCCGGTCTGCCGCATCGGCAGCCTCGACGAGGCGATCGAGCAGGCCAACCGATCGCCCTACGGCCTCGGCGCCAATATCTACACCGAACGGCTCGACGAGGCCTTCCGTGCCGTCGACGAGATCGAGTCCGGCATCGTCTGGGTGAACACGCCGCTGAACGACAACGACGCGATCCCCTTCGGCGGCCGCAAGCTGACCGGCATGGGACGGGAGCTCGGCAGCGAAGGGCTGGAACAGTTCCGCCGGTCCAAGATGGTGATGATTGCGCCCAAGGCCGAAGCCGATCCGGAATGGTTCCCCTATCCGGACGGGGACGCGTTCGGCGGAGCGTAGTACCGGCGCGCAATCGCGCTAATTCGAGACCTCAGTTTGGATGGCATACAGTGCGAGTTCGCTACCGCCGACATCAAACGAAGTGCGCCATACCCCGCCCCGGTTCGGAATGGCCAACCATTCCGCCCGATACGTCTTCTCTATCATTTCGGTTCTTAGCTGCTTGGTCAGCCCGGGCAGCGCGTTATCGGAAATCTCACCAATGACGAGGGCGGCTGAACCCTTGTAGTTGCCAGCACGCGCACGTCCCTGCACGGCCTCGGTAGCGCCTCTATAAGAGACAATATACGTATAAAGTGGCATCCTTCAGGCGCTCGTCTTTTCTACCGGTTCCTCGAACGACGATAGCCGATCGCTTACCGTCGCCGCCATCGCTGGCGCAACGCGAAACGTTTTGTGAAGCCTCACGGCGCACCGCCTTGAGCCCCCTCGCCGCTGCGTCGTATCATGGCCCGGTGGTTGCACCTGCAGAGGCAGACCCAGTATCCGGCCAATGCCGGGGGAGTGAAGCCATGCCTGTGGAAAACAACACAATTCGGACGATGCTCGGGATCGCCGTTCTGGCCGCCGGCGCCGGATGGATCGCGCATTCCGCCATCAGCGATGGCGGTTCCCACCACGGTTTGGCGGATGACGCCACCGGCAAGGAGATCGTCGGCTCCGGCAATGTGATCGATGTCGATCGGCCCTTGGACGATGTTCATGCCATTCGGCTCGACGGCGCCTACAAGGCCAAGATCACGATCGGCGGGAAGCCCTCGCTGCGGATCACCGCCGACGACAATGTCGTAAAGCTGATCGAGACCGAGACCGATGACGGCACGCTCACCGTCAAGACCAGGGAGGACTACTCGCTGAAATCGGCGCCGCGCCTCACGATCACCGTGCCGCAGCTCGATTCGCTCCATCTCGAGACGAGCACGGTGACGGTGACCGGCCTCGCCGGCGACGCGTTCAAGCTCGATATCGACGGCGCCAGCGACGTGACCGCCTCGGGAGCGGTCCAGCACGCCAGCATCGAGATCGACGGCGCGGGCAAGCTGCGGCTCAAGGATCTCGCCACGGCCGACATGACGCTGCGCATGGATGGTGCGGGCGATGCCGAGGTGACGGCGACGCGAGCGCTCGACGTCAAGATCGACGGTGCCGGCCACGTCCGCTATTTCGGCTCGCCGAAGGATGTGAAGAAGGACGTCGAAGGGTTCGGCTTGGTGGAGTCCGACACCTGACCCTGCGCTTGTGAAGCGCGGGGCAGTTCCCTATACCCGAGGCTCATGGATCTGCCCGCGCGTTCCTTCCCTCACCGCCATCTCCTCGGCATCGACGGGCTGGCGCGGGAAGATATCGAGGCGCTGCTCGATCTTGCCGAGGGCTATGTCGAGCAGAACCGGCAGGACGACAAGAAGCGTTCCGTCCTGCGCGGGCGCACGCTGGTCAATCTGTTCTTCGAGAACTCGACGCGCACGCGGACCAGCTTCGAGCTGGCCGGCAAGCGGCTCGGCGCCGACGTCATCAACATGTCGGTCGACGGCACCTCGGTGAAGAAGGGCGAATCGCTGCTCGATACGGCGATGACCCTGAACGCCATGCATCTCGACGCGCTGGTCGTCCGCCACGGCGAAAGCGGCGCCGTCCATCTCCTCGCCGAGAAGGTCAATTGCGCCGTCATCAACGGCGGCGACGGCACGCACGAGCACCCGACCCAGGCGCTGCTCGACGCGCTGACGATCCGGCGGCGCAAGGGGCGGTTGCAGGGCCTGACGGTGGCGATCTGCGGCGACATCGCCCACAGCCGGGTGGCGCGCTCGAACATTGCGCTGCTGACCGTGATGGGCGCCAGGGTGCGGGTGGTGGCGCCGCGCACGCTCCTGCCGGCGGAGATCGGCCGGCTCGGCGTCGAGGTCTTCCACGACATGGCGCGCGGCATCGCCGACGCCGACATCGTGATGATGCTGCGGCTCCAGACCGAGCGGATGCAGGGGAATTTCCTGCCCTCGGTGCGCGAGTACTTCCACTTCTATGGCCTCGACCAGGAGAAGCTGGCGCGCGCCCGGCCGGACGCGCTGATCATGCATCCCGGCCCGATCAACCGCGGCGTCGAGATCGACAGCGCGGTCGCCGACGACATCCATCGCAGCGTCATCCACGAGCAGGTCGAGATGGGCGTCGCCGTCCGCATGGCCTGCCTCGACCTGCTGCTCCGCCCCGCCGAAGGGAGGAACGAGGCGTGAGCCTAGAACGCCCCCTCCCCCTGACCCCCTCCCGCAAGGGGAGGGGGAACACTGCGGCACGCTTCCCCCTCCCCTTGCGGGAGGGGGTCAGGGGGAGGGGTAGCGACGGCACGTCGGCCCGCCCTCTCCGCCTCCGAGGGCGGAGAGGGGACGAATGGAGCGGGCGGGACTGATGCCCTCCACCCTGCTCAAGAACGCTCGTCTCCTCGATCCCTGGACCAACCTGGACCGCAAGGGGGATCTGCTGGCGATCGACGGCAAGATCGCCGCGGTGGGCGACAGCGCAACGGCGCCGGACGACGCGGTGATCGTCGATTGCGGCGGGCATTGCCTCGCGCCGGGCCTCATCGACATGCGCGTCCACCTCTCCGAGCCCGGCCGCGCGCATGCCGAGCCGCTGGCCGCCGCCAGCCGCGCCGCGGCGGCGGGCGGCGTCACCTCGCTGGTGGCGCTGCCCGACACCGATCCGGTGCTGGACGACGTGGCGCTGGTCGAGTTCGTCACCCGCCAGGCGCGGAAAGTCGGCCTGGTCAACACCTACGCCTATGCCGCCGCGACGCGCGGGCTGGCCGGCCGCGAGCTCGCCGAGATGGGGCTGATGGCAGCCGCCGGCGCGCTCGGCTTCACCGATGGCACCCGCGCCATCGCCGATGCCATGACCATGCGCCGTGCCTTGAGCTACGCGCGGACCTTCGACTTGCTGATCGTGCAGCATCCCGAGGAGCCGTCGCTCGCCGCCGGCGGCTGCGCCACCGAAGGGGAGCTTGCGACGCGGCTGGGCCTGCCCGGCATCACGCCGCTGGCCGAGCTGATCATGATCGAGCGCGATCTCCGTCTCGTCGAGCTGACCGGCGCCCGCTACCACGTGGCGCACGTGTCGACGGGGGCCGCGGTGGAGGCGATCCATCGCGCCAAGTCGCGCGGCCTGCCGGTAACCTGCGACACGGCCCCGGCCTATTTCACCCTCAACGAGACGGCGATCGGCGAGTACCGCACCTTCGCCAAGCTGTCGCCGCCCCTGCGCAGCGAGGAGGACCGCCGCGCCATCGTCGAGGGCCTGCGCAACGGCACGATCGACGCGATCGCCTCGGACCATCGCGCCGAGGATCAGGACGCGAAGCGCCTGCCTTATGCCGCCGCCAAGCCCGGCATCATCGGGCTCGAGACGCTGCTGCCGCTGGCGCTGGCGCTGCATCACGGCCAGGGCATGAAGCTGCTCGACGTGCTGCGGAAGCTCACGCAGGCGCCGGCGGACATTCTGCATCTGCCGGTGGGGCGGCTCGCGGTCGGCGCCGCCGCCGACCTCGTCCTCTTCGACCTCGACGCGCCCTATCGGATCAAGGCGGCGCAATTCCGCTCGCCGACGCGCAACACGCCCTTCGACGGCCATCCTGTCCAGGGCCGGGTGCTGCGAAGCTTCGTCGCCGGGCGGATGGCGTATGTCGCGCCAGGGGCCGGCGGGTCTGCGCCGTGACCGATCTCGGCCCGGTGATCCTCTGGGTCGCCGCCGGCTTCGCGTATCTTCTCGGCTCGATCCCGTTCGGCCTGCTGCTGACCCACGCGGCCGGGCTCGGCGACATCCGCAAGGTCGGATCGGGCAATATCGGCGCCACCAACGTGCTGCGCACGGGCAAGCGCGGCCTCGCGCTGGCGACGCTTCTCCTCGATGGCGGCAAAGGCGCGGTCGCAGTGCTGGTGGCAGGGCAGTTCGGTCGCGAGCCGGCGCTTGTCGCAGCCGCAGCCTCCGTGCTGGGCCATCTCTTCCCGGTCTGGCTGCGGTTCAAGGGCGGCAAGGGCGTCGCCACCACGCTGGGCGTGCTGCTGGCCGTCTCGTGGCCGGTGGGAGTCATCGCCTGCCTTGTCTGGCTCGCGACCGCCTACGTCTTCCGTTACTCGTCGCTCGCCGCCCTGGCCGCGATCGGCAGCAGCCCGGCGGTCTCATACCTGCTCGCCGGGCAGCACGAGGCCATCCTGGCGGCCTTCCTGGCCCTTCTCGTCTTCGTCCGCCATCGCGAGAACATCGCCCGGCTGGCGCGGGGCCAGGAGGGCAAGATCAAGCTGAGCCGGAGATAGGTTCAGATCGATTCTGTTCTTGTAATGTTCGCGAGAGGCCGTATGCTCGGCCATCACCGCGATCCGCCGGCGAAACTCTCCGCCATGACCACGCTCAATCCGCAGGAACGGCTCGACTGGCTGAGGCTTATCCGATCCGATCATGTCGGGCCGGTCACGTTTTATCATATGGTTCGGCATTTCGGCTCGGCCGCGGCGGCGCTGGAGGCGCTGCCTAGCTTGGCGAGGCGTGGCGGCCGGCCGGATGCGCGGATCTGCAGCCGCGCCGAGGCGGAGCGCGAGCTGGCCGAGATCGCCCGCGCGGGCGCCGCGCTCGTCGCGTGGGGCGAGCCGGACTATCCGCCGCTCCTCGCCGAGACCGAGGATGCGCCGCCGCTCCTGACCGTGCTCGGCAAGTCCGAGCTGCTGCAGCGCCGTGCCGTCGCCGTGGTGGGCGCGCGCAATGCCTCTGCCGCCGGGATGCGGTTCGCCCGCGAGATCGCCTGGGATCTGGGCCGGCACGGGCTGCTCGTCGTCTCGGGCCTCGCCCGCGGGATCGACGGGGCGGCGCATGGCGGCGCGCTCGACAGCGGCACGGCGGCGGTCGTCGCCGGCGGCGCCGATGTGGTCTATCCCGAAGAAAACCGCGAGTTGCAGCAGGAGATCGCGGAGCACGGCGTCATCATCGCCGAGCCGCGCTTCGGCACGGTGCCGCAGGCCCGCCACTTCCCGCGCCGCAACCGCCTGATCTCCGGCCTGTCGCTGGGCGTGCTGGTCGTCGAGGCGGCGCTCAAATCGGGCTCGCTGATCACGGCGCGGCTCGCCGCCGATCAGGGGCGCGAGGTCTTCGCGGTACCCGGCTTCCCGCTGGACCCCCGCCATCGCGGCACCAACGACCTGATCCGCAACGGCGCCACGCTGGTCGAGACGATAGAGGACGTGCTGGGCGTGATCGGCGAGACGGCGCCACGTCCCGGCCTTGCCGAGGATCGCCGCCGCCGCTTCGCGCCCGTCTCCGACAGTCCCGACGAGAGCGAGGTGGGCGCCGCGCATACGCGCATCGTCGAGCTGCTCGGACCGACCGCGGTGCCGCTCGACGATCTCGCTCGCAGCGCCGGCCTGCCGCTGCCGCTGATCAACATGGTGCTGGTCGAGCTGGAGCTGGCCGGAAGGCTCGAACGTCATGCCGGCAACCGCGTGGCGCTGCGCTGAGGAGGTATCGTTGGCCCCGACCCTGACCACCCTGCCGCGCGCGGACGGGTTCACCTGCCCCGGCGAATTCGAGGCGAAGGCCGGATGCTGGCTCGGCTGGCCGGAACGGCCGGATGTCTGGCGCAACGGCGGCAAGCCCGCGCAGGCCGTCTGGACCGCGATCGTAGCGGCGATCGCCGCGAGCGACTCCGTGACGGTCTGCGCCTCGGCCGGGCAGTTCGCCAATGCGCGGCGGCGCCTGCCGCCGCATGTGCGCGTGGTCGAGATGACGACCAACGATTCCTGGTTCCGCGATACCGGCCCGGCCTGGGTCGTCGACGGCGGCGGCGAGGTGCGCGGCGTCGATTTCCATTTCAACGCCTATGGCGGGCTCGACGGCGGGATCTATTTTCCGTGGGACCGCGACGACCAGATCGCCCGGAAGATCCTGGAGATCGAGCGCACGGCGCGCTACCGCTGCCCGCTGATCGCCGAGATGGGCGGAATCCAGTTGGACGGCCAGGGCACGATCCTTACCACCGAGCAATGCCTGCTCAACCGCAACCGCAACGCCCATCTCGGCAAGGAGGAGGTCACCCGCCTCCTGTGCGACTATCTCGGCGCGGAGACGGTGATCTGGCTGCCGCGCGGCTGCAAGTTCGACGAGACGGACGGGCATATCGACGACCTCGCGTGCTTCGTCGCACCCGGCGAGGTCGTCATGCAATGGACCGACGACCGCGCCGACCCGCAATGGGAGATCTACCAGGAGGCCTTCGGGATTCTGTCGGAAGCGGTCGACGCGCGCGGCCGGCGGCTGCGTATCTACAAGCTCCAGGCTCCGGCACCGCTGGTCTGGACCGCGGAGGAGGCCGCCGGGCTCGACCAGGGTGAGAGGGCGCTCGCCCGCGCGGCCGGCACGATGATCTGCGCCTCCTATATCAACTACTATGTCGGCAATTCGGTGGTGGTCGTGCCGGAATTCGGTGATCGGAACGACCGCGCGGCGCAGGCGAAGCTCGCCGAGCTCTTCCCGCGCCACCGCATCGTCGGCATCCCGAACACGCGGGAAATCCTGCTCGGCGGCGGCAACATCGCCTGCATCACCTCGCCGCAATATGCGCCGCGACGGTGACGCCCACAGGGCCAGGACGGGGTGTAGGCGATATGTCTGGCTGTGCGACCCGGTTGACGCGGCGGCTTCGCGATGCCACTTGTCCCGTCCCTTGCGGCGCTGGGCGGGACGGCGCTCGTGCCTGTTGTCGTCTCCGTGAAGGGTGGCCGGCCGTTTCATGAACGTCGTCGTCGTCGAATCGCCGGCCAAGGCGAAGACCATCAACAAATATCTCGGCAGCGACTATACGGTGCTGGCGAGCTATGGCCATGTCCGCGACCTGCCGGCCAAGGACGGGTCGGTGCGGCCGGACGAAGACTTCGCCATGGACTGGGAGGTCGACGGCCGCGCCGAGAAGCGGATGAAGGAAATCGCCCAGGCGCTCAAAGGCGCCTCCGCGCTCTATCTAGCGACGGACCCCGACCGCGAGGGCGAGGCGATCTCCTGGCATGTCCGCGAGGTGCTGCAGGCGCGCCGCGCACTGAAAGGCATCCCGGTCAAGCGGGTAGTGTTCAACGAGATCACCAAATCCGCCGTCCTCGACGCCTTCAAGCACTCGCGCGAGCTCAACGGCGAGTTGGTCGACGCCTATCTGGCGCGCCGGGCGCTCGATTACCTCGTGGGCTTCACGCTCTCGCCGGTGCTGTGGCGCAAGCTGCCGGGATCGCGCTCAGCGGGCCGCGTGCAGTCGGTGGCGCTGCGCCTCGTTTGCGATCGAGAAGGCGAGATCGAGGCGTTCCGTGCCCGGGAATACTGGACCGTTGACGCAACTTTCCGCACGGCGGCCAAGGCGACTTTCTCGGCGCGCCTCACCCATCTCGACGGCGCCAAGCTCGACCGCTTCGACCTGGCCGACGAGGCGGCGGCGAAGCGCGCCGTCGCGGCGGTCGAGGCCGATCGCGGCTGGTTCGTCTACAGGGTCGAGCGCAAGCAGGTCCGCCGCAATCCACCGCCGCCCTTCACCACCTCGACCCTGCAGCAGGAGGCTTCCCGCAAGCTGGGCTTCGGCGCCACGCGGACCATGCAGCTCGCCCAGCGTCTTTACGAAGGCGTGGCGCTCGGCGGCGAGACCGTGGGTCTCATCACCTACATGCGGACCGACGGCGTCCAGATCTCGGGCGAGGCGATCGGGGCGGCCCGCCGCCTGATCGAGCGGGATTTCGGACCGAACTACGTCCCGAAGAGCCCGCGCCAATACAAGACAACCGCCAAGAACGCGCAGGAGGCGCACGAGGCGATCCGGCCGACCGACCTCTTCCGGCGCCCGCAGGACGTGGCCAAGGTGCTCGATCCCGACCAGTTCCGGCTCTACGAGCTGATCTGGAAGCGCACGGTCGCCGCGCAAATGGAATCGGCGGTGCTGGACCAAGTGTCGGTCGACGTCCACGGCGCGGCCGGCCGCGCCGCCTTCCGCGCCACCGGCTCGGTCGTGCAGTTCGACGGGTTTCTCAAGCTTTATCAGGAGGGCCGCGACGACGCCGAGGACGAGGACGGCAAGCGCCTGCCCGCACTCGCCGACCGCGATGCGCTCGACCGGCTCGACGTCAGGCCGGAGCAGCATTTCACCGAGCCGCCGCCGCGCTACAGCGAGGCGAGCCTGGTCAAGCGGCTGGAGGAGCTGGGCATCGGCCGGCCCTCGACCTATGCCTCGATCATCCAGGTCCTGCTCGACCGCGAGTACGTGCGGCTGGAGAAGAAGCGGTTCGTGCCGGAGGACCGGGGGCGCCTCGTCACCGCCTTCCTGCAGCGCTTCTTCGAGCGTTATGTCGAGTACGGCTTCACCGCCGATCTCGAGAACCTGCTCGACGAGGTCTCGGGCGGGCGGGCCGACTGGAAGCAGGTGCTGCGCGATTTCTGGCGCGACTTCATGCCGGCCGTCACCGACACCAAGGACCTGAAGTTCGGCCAGGTGCTGGAAGCGCTCGATCAGGCGCTCGGCCCGCATTTCTTCCCCGACGATGCCTCGGGCAAGGACCCGCGGCTCTGCCCCGCCTGCGGCAAGGGCAGGCTCAGCCTGAAACTCGGCAAGTTCGGCGCCTTCATCGGCTGTTCGAACTACCCGGAATGCCGGATGACCCGCCCGCTCGGTGTCGAGCCCGGCAAGAACGGCGAGGCGACCGCCGAGCCGGAGAATGGGCCGCGCCCGCTCGGCGACGATCCGACCACCGACCTGCCGATCACCGTCCGCGTCGGCCCCTACGGCCCGTATGTCCAGCTCGGCGCCGGCGAGAACGGCGACCGGCCAAAGCGCGTGTCCCTGCCGAAATCGACGACCGCTTCCGAGCTCACGCGCGAACAGGCGTTGGCCCTGCTCGCCCTACCGCGCGAGATCGGCAAGCATCCTGAATCGGGCGAGCCGATCAGCGCCGGAATCGGCCGCTTCGGCCCCTATCTCAAGCATGGCAAGACCTTCAAGTCGCTGACAGCTCAGGACGACGTGCTGACCGTGGGCATCAACCGCGCAGTCAGCCTCCTGGCCGACGACCCGAAGCCTGGACGGGCATCGCGCGAGCCGTTGCGGACGCTCGGCGCTCATCCAGAGGACGGCGCGCCGATCGCGCTCTTCAAGGGCCGCTACGGTCCTTATGTCAGTCATGGCGGGATCAACGCGACGCTACGCGCCGGCAGCAATCCCGACACGCTGGATCTGGTGGCTGCGGTCGAGCTTCTGGCGGCCAAGCGCGGGAAGGCCAGGCCCTCACGCGCGGCCAAGCCGCCGGCAGGTGCCAAGACGGCGAAGAAGAAGCCGGCGCGCCGCAAGGCTCCGGCCAAGAAGGCCGCCACGGCCGGCAAGACGTGAGCCGCCGGGTTGGGCGGACGGCCGGCCCGATTGCGTAGACCCTCCAGGCCCCATCGCGCTCAACCGCGGCGGCCGGAGCCGACGCGCGAACGGGAGCGCGTGGTCGGCGTCTTCGAGCGGGAGCGCGACGGCGGCGGCATCCTGACGCCGACCGATCGCCGCGATCGGCGCGCCTACCGGATCGACCGTCGTGACGTCGCCGGCGCCGATGATGGCGAGCTGGTCGTAGCCGAGCCCCTCGCACAGCATCCGCACGGCCCGCCGCGCGCCCGCATTCTCGAACGGCTCGGGCGGCTCGACGACCCGCTGGCGCCGAGCCTGATCGCGATTCGCGAGCACGGGATTCCGATCGCCTTTTCCGGCGAGGCGGTCGCCGAAGCCGCCGCCGCACGACCGGTCACACTCGCGAACCGGACGGATCTTCGTAACCTGCCGCTGGTGACGATCGACGGCGAGGACGCGCGGGATTTCGACGATGCGGTCTGGGCCGAGCCGGACCCGGAAGGCGGCTGGCACGCAATCGTCGCCATTGCCGATGTCGCCTGGTACGTGCGGCCCGGCAGTGCGCTCGACCAGGCGGCGGCCGAGCGCGGCAACTCGGTCTATTTCCCCGACCGCGTGGTGCCGATGCTGCCGGAGGCGCTGTCGAACGGGCTGTGCTCGCTGATGCCCAGCACCGACCGCGCCTGCCTCGCGATCGATCTGCGGCTCGACGCGGAGGGGCGCATCCGCCGTCACACGGTATTGCGCGGCCTGATGCGTTCGGCGGCGCGCCTGACCTACGACGAGGTGCAAGCGCGCATCGATACCGGCGGCGATCCGATCGTGCAGCCGCTCTGGGGTGTCTATCGGGCGCTCGAGCATCAGCGCCGGGCGCGCGGCGCGCTCGACCTTGACCTGCCGGAGTTCCGCGTCACGCTCGCCGCCGATGGCACGCCCGTCGAAGTCGCTCGCCGCCGCCGGCTCGACAGCCACCGCCTGATCGAGGAGCTGATGATCGCGGCCAACGTCGCCGCCGCCGAGACCCTGGGCGGTCGTCGCGTACCCTGCCTCTACCGCGTGCATGACCGTCCCGATCCCGAGCGTCTCGACGTGCTGTCGCGCGTGCTCGACGAGATCGGCGCCCCCGGACTGCGTCTCGCCCGCGGACAGGCCCCGAGGCCCGCCCAGTTCGCCCGCGTCCTGGACGCGGCGGCGGGAAGGGACGAGGCCGGGCTGATCCACGAGCTGGTGCTGCGCGCCCAGGCTCAGGCGGCCTATGCGCCCGAAAACATCGGCCATTTCGGGCTGGGCCTGCGGGACTACGCGCATTTCACCTCGCCGATCCGGCGCTATGCGGACCTCGCCGTGCACCGCGCGCTGATCGCGGCGCTGGGGCTGGGCGAGGGCGGCGACCCAGGCGCCGATGATCTCGCGGCGCTCGGCCTCCACCTCTCGATGACCGAGCGGCGTGCCGCGCGCGCCGAGCGCGACACGGTCGACCGCTACGTTGCGCGCTTCATGAGCGCCCATATCGGCGCGACCTTCACCGGCCGGATCACCGGCCTCGCCCGGTTCGGACTGTTCGTGACGCTGGACGATTCGGGCGCCGACGGGCTGGTGCCGATGCATGTGCTGCCGCGTGGCGATTACCGTCTCGACCGCCAGCGCCATGCGCTGGTCGGCAAGCGTACACGGACCCGCTTCTCGCTGGGTCAGCGCTTGTCGCTCGTTCTTACGGACAGCGACCCGATCGGGGCCGGTCTGGTCTTCACGCCCGTGGCCGTCCCGCCACATGCGCCGCGGGGAAATCCCCGGCACGGTCGGCGGCCTTGAAAATGCCGCAGGCGCGTCGCACCTTTCGTTATATGAATGCGCGGCCGGGAGGCCCTGCGAGGCTTCTTTGATCCGGATATGATCAAGCGCGCTGCTCCGCCTTCGAAGACTCACCGTCCAGCCGCCTGGATGCTGGCGGCGTTGCTTGCCCTTTCCGGCAGTCCCGCCTTCGCGACGCCCTCCGACCACGCGCTGCACCAGGCGACGACTTCCCTCTTCTCCTCCGCCTTTCGCCAGATCCAGCAATTCTACCTCGATCCCGTCTCGCTGGAGACGCTCGCCGTCGCCGGCATCGCCGGCCTCGACGCGGCCGATCACAGCTTCATGGCCGGCGAGTCCGATCACGCCGTGACGATCCTCGAGAACGATCGCGAGACGAGCCGGATCGCCGCGCCGTCTCCGGACGACGCCCAGGGTTGGGCGGAGGTCACCGCCACCGCCATCGTGGCCGCCCGGAACCATTCGCACGAGCTGGCGCACGCCTCGGACGAGGAGCTGTTCCAACGCGTGTTCGACGGGATCACCGCCAAGCTCGACCGGTTCACGCGCTATGCCGGGCGGGATCAGGCGCGCGACCAGCGGGCGCAGCGCGACGGGTTCGGCGGCATCGGCGTATCGCTCGACTATTCCGAGCCGACGCCGCGGATCAGCTCCGTCGTGCCCGACGGGCCGTCGGCACGGGCCGGGATTAGGGTCGACGACCGGCTTGCGGCGATCGACGACATCGCCATCACGCGGCTCAACCAGGAAGACGTGGTCGCGCGGCTGCGCGGTCCCCTCAACACGCGGTTGACCATCACCGTGAACCGACCCCAGGTCGAGAGGCCGCTGACCTTCGCCCTGGTCCGCAGCCTGATCGTTCAACCGACCGTGACGTCGGACCGCCAGGATGGCATCGCCGTCTTCCACGTCCAGGGCTTCAACGTCGCCACGGCCGAGGATCTGGGCCAGGAAATCCGTAAGGCGAGGACCGAGATGGGCTCGGGGCTCAAGGGCGCGGTGCTGGACCTCCGCGACAATCCCGGCGGCCTGCTGGACCAGGCGGCAGCCGTGTCGAGTCTGTTCCTCGACCACGGCGACGTCGTCTCGACCCGTGGACGCCATCCGACCGCGACCCAGTACTTCGCGGCGACCGGCGAGGATCGGTTGCGCGGCCTCCCGCTGGTCGTGCTCGTGAACGGCGGCACCGCGTCGTCGGCGGAGATCGTCGCGGCGGCCTTGCAGGACGACGGGCGGGCGGTCGTCGCGGGCTCCTCGACCTATGGCAAGGGCACGGTCCAGATGGTCGTGCAGCTCGAGAACGGCGGTGAGCTGACGCTCACCTGGGCGCGGCTGATCGCGCCGGCCGGATATCTGCTGCACGGGCACGGCGTGATCCCGACCTTCTGCACCGCCAAGCCGGTCGATCCGACAGCGCCACCGGAAGATGCCACGGCGCAGCTCAGGCGCATCCTAGAGGGTGGCCTGCATCCGCCGGCCGGCGCCGATACCGGGCCGCCTGCGACACTGAGCGAAGCGGCCTGGACGCATCTTCGCGCCGCCTGCCCCGCGGACACACGCGAGCCGACCATCGACCTCAAGGTCGCCGAGGCGGTGCTGGACGATCCCTCCACCTACGGGCGCGCGCTGTCGCTGGCACCCGATTCAGTGGCCCATGTCGGCCATGCGTCGCCGTCTTCCCTCCATTGAGCGTGCTTGACATGGCCGGCGGGAAGGATAGGTTCGCGCGCTTCCTCGCTCCCGTACCCGGAACCCGGTCATGGCCAAGTCCGCCACCGTCCAGATCAAGCTCGTGAGTTCGGCCGATACCGGCTACTTCTATGTCACGAAGAAGAACCCGCGTCCCAAGCAGACGGGGAAGTCCGAGAAGAAGTCGGAAAAGCTCGAGCTCAAGAAGTACGACCCGGTCGTCCGGAAGCACGTCGTCTTCAAAGAGGCGAAGATCAAGTAGGTCGGCAGCGCCTAGTCGGGGCCCTTCAGGGAATCCCGTAACGGGTTGTCGTTCAGCGGCTGCGGACCGTCGTCCCGCCAGATCATCGAGCGGTTGCGGCCGGTTCGCTTGGCCTCGAGCAGCGCGTCGTCGACCGCCTTGAGCAGCGCCGCCGGCGAACGCAGTGCGGGACAGGTCGTCGCGATCCCGATTGACACGGTCAGCGGAACCTCGCCCGGCGGTGCCGATATCTTGAAATTGAGGTCGCTGATCGCGTGCCGCACGCGTTCGGCAATGACTTGAGCCGCCGCCTCGCCCGTCTCGGGCAGGACGATCACGAACTCCTCGCCGCCGTAGCGCGCGACCAGATCGAAGCCGCGGACCCCGCCGAGCGCCCGCTTGGCGACCTCGACCAGCACCTCGTCACCCACCGGATGGCCCCAGGTGTCGTTCACCAGCTTGAACCGGTCGACATCGAACATCAGCACCGACAGGTCCTTGGCCGGACCGCCCGGGCGCCCGAGCAGCATGTCGAGATGCGTCGTGAGGTAGCGGCGGTTGTGGAGCCCGGTAAGCTCGTCCGTCAGCGCCAGGCTGACCCCGCGGCGGTAATTGTCGAACAGCCGCTCCTGCAGATGCTTGCGCCGGGCCTGGATGCGATAGCGCGCGACCAGCTCGTTCCGGTCGACCGGACGGAAGATGTAATCGTTGGCGCCGAGATCGAGGCCTTTGGCCAGCCGTCCGTAGTCGCCCTCGTCGATGACCAGCAGCACCGGCAGCTGACGCGTCGACTCGGTGGCGCGCAGCTGCGAGAGAAGGCGAAGCGGATCCTCGTGCTCGAGCGCCATGCTGATCACGACCGTGTCGCATCCGTCCTGCACGATCGTCTCGAGCGCCTCGCCGCGGGTCTTCACCACCGTCATGCGCGAGGCGAAGGGGGCCAGAATTTGTGCCAGCTTGTTGCCGGCCAGAGTATTGTCCTCGAGGATCAGGATCCGGGCTGGCGCCACCTGATCGGGTTGATAGTCGGGCGACTCCGAGGCGAACGAGGTGAGCTGGCCGTTCACCTCCTCCCGCAGGAGCCATTCGTCGAGCGTCCGCTTCAGCCGGATCAGCGACCGCACCCGCGCAAAGAGCGCGATGTCGTTGACCGGCTTGGTGAGAAAGTCGTCCGCCCCGACGTCCAGCCCGCGCAGCCGGTCGGCGACATCGCTGAGCGCCGTGACCATCACGACCGGAATGTACCGCGTCGCCGGATCGGCCTTGAGACGGCGGCAGACCTCCAGCCCGTCCATGCCCGGCATCATGACATCGAGCAGGATGATGTCCGGCAACTGCGCGCGGGCGATGTCGATCGCCTTCGGCCCGTCCGACGCCGAGACAACGTCGTAGTACTCGCTCAGCAGCTTGGCTTCGAGCAGCCGGACATTGACCTCGATATCATCGACGACGAGGACCTTGGCGGACATCGAGCGCCCGTCAGTTGAGGAACGTCTGCAGCGTCTTGATGAAGTGCGCCACCGAGATCGGCTTGGCGAGATAGGCCTCGCAGCCGCCTTCGCGCATTTTCTCCTCGTCGCCCTTCATGGCAAAGGCCGTCACCGCGATCACCGGGATCGCCTTCAGCTCGTCGTCTTCCTTGATCCACTTGGTGACTTCGAGACCGGAGATCTCGGGAAGCTGGATATCCATCAGGATGAGGTCGGGGCGGTATTGCTGCGCCAGCCGCAGGGCCTCGATGCCGTCCTTGGTCTGAATCGTCCCGTAGCCGTGCGCTTCCAACAGATCGTGGAACAACTTCATGTTCAGATCGTTGTCTTCGACGATCAGGATAGTCTTGTTCATAAGAAATTCCTTGCAGGCATCTGCACGTAACAGTTGCGGCATCCGCCTCCCCCGCTAAATATGCATATGCACGACATCAGATTTCCCCATTATCCTGCCCGGCTTAAAATTTCGTAAGGTCATCCTCGACCGAACGATCTCCCGAGTCGTTGCTTGACCAATAGCACTGTTTTGCCTCGTCTGCGTATCGGAGTCGACCTCGGCGGCACGAAAATCGAGGCGATCGCCCTGGACCCTGCCGGCGGCGTGCTGGTGCGGCCGCGCATGCCAACCCCCGCCGGCGACGCCGCGGCGACAGTCGATGCAATCGTCGCCCTCGTCAAGCGGATCGAAGCGCAGCTTGGCGAGACCGGCACGGTGGGCGTCGCCACGCCGGGCGCCGTTTCCCCGGCGACCGGCAAGCTGCGCAACTCGAATTCGACCTGCCTCAACGGGCTGCCGCTCCAAGGCTTGCTCGAAGACCGGCTGGAACGTCCCGTGCGCCTCGCCAACGACGCCAACTGCTTCGCCTTGAGCGAAGCGACCGATGGGGCCGGCGCGGGCGCGCGCGTCGTGTTCGGCGTGATCCTCGGGACCGGCGTGGGCGGCGGTATCGTGGTGGACGGACGCCCCGTCGTCGGGCCGCACGGCATCGCCGGCGAATGGGGACACAACCCCTTGCCGTGGCCCGAGGATTCGGAACGGCCGGGACCCGCGTGCTATTGCGGGCGGCGAGGCTGCATCGAGACGTTCCTGTCCGGTCCCGGCCTCGCCGCCGACTACGCGCAG
>Ga0070731_10002400_pt1 | contig 17924 bp, 23 predicted proteins | sample Coa_R1_2_FD_66448 | JGI IMG/M metagenome (GOLD analysis project Ga0070731, IMG submission 66448) | Surface soil microbial communities from Centralia Pennsylvania, which are recovering from an underground coalmine fire - Coalmine... | ecosystem: Environmental > Terrestrial > Soil > Unclassified ...
GGAGGGTGATCACCAGGCTCGAGCCGCCGTACGACACGAACGGCAGGGGGATCCCCGTGAGCGGTGCGAGCCCGAGGACCGCCGCGAGGTTGATCGCCGCCTGTCCGCATACGAGCGCCGTGATCCCGGCGGCGAGCCGCTTCCCGAACGGGTCCTTGCAACCGATCGCGAGGCGCAGCCCAGCGTAGGCGAATGCGCTATAGCCGGCGACGAGCACCGCCGCGCCCACAAGGCCGAGCTCCTCGCCGATGACGGCGAAGATCATGTCCGTGTGCGCCTCGGGCAGATAGTGGATCTTCTCGATCCCCTGCCCGAGCCCGCGCCCGAAGATCCCGCCCGAGCCGAGGCTGATCTGCGCCTGCACGTTCTGCAGGCCCGCGCCGAGCGGATCCTTCCACGGGTCGAGGAACGTGAACAGACGAGCTCGTCGGTACGGCGACGCCCATGCAGCGACCGCACCGACACCGAAGACGAGGGTGTACGCCGCGGTGAGCGTCGGCAGCGGCGTTCCCGACACGAGCAGGATCGCGCCGACCATGACGACGATCGTGATCGCGGTCCCGAGGTCGGGCTCGGCGAGAACGAGGAGGCAGAAGAGCCCGACGAGGAGTCCGATCGGCCGGCCGAGCTCCTTCAACGTCCGCGGCGCGGGCCGGCGCGCGAGGTACGCCGCCGCCCACACGACGAGCGCGAGCTTCGCGAGCTCCGACGGCTGGAAGGTGATCGCCCCGAAGCCGATCCAGCGGCGTGCGCCGTTCACGCGCGTGCCGACGGCGAGCACTGCGAGGCAGAGGAAGAGTGCACAGCCGACGAGCATCGGCGCGAGGAGCCTCAGCCTCCGGAAGTCGGTGCGCGCAGCGACGACGAGCAGGATGAACCCGAAGACGGCGTACGTTCCCTGCCGCTCGAGGTAGCCGGTCGGGTTGCCGTTCCCGAGCGCCGCCGATGCCGACGTCGCGCTGTACACCATGATCAGCCCGAAAGCAGTCAGCGCGAGACTGACGAGCACCAGCATCTGCCACTCGAGGCTCCGGTGCTTCATTGCAGCTCCTCGACGATGCGGCGGAACGCGTCGCCGCGGTCCTCGAAGTTCCGGAACTGGTCGAAGCTCGCCGTCGCCGGCGAGAGCAGGACGACGTCACCCGGCTCCGCGATCTCCGTCGCATGCGCGATCGCGGTAGCCAAGTCTCCGTCGCGGGCGTACCCGCGACCGGCTGCATCGAGCGCGGCGGCGAGCTCTTCGCTTGCGGCGCCGATGAGGTGGATCGAGCGGACGTTCTCGGGGAGGTCGGCCGCGAACGGGGCGAAGTCCTCGCCCTTGAGCGAGCCGCCGAGGATGAGGTGCAGTGGCGCGTCGTACGCGGCGACGCCGCGACGAGCGGCGGCGGTGTTCGTCGCCTTCGAATCGTTGACATAGCGGATGCCGCGCAGCTCGCGCACGAGCTCGAGCCGGTGCGGGACGCCGGCGAACGTGCGCAGCGCGTCCGCGATCGCGTCGTCGGGGAGGCCCGCGGCGTGCGCGGCGGCTGTGGCGGCGACGGCGTTCGCACGGTTGTGAGTCCCCGGCATGCGCGGCTCGGCCGGAAGCGGATCGTCGCCGCCGAACTCCTCGCCGTCGAGGCCGATCCCGCGCGGCACGATCTTCACACGCGCGCGCTCGAAGATGCGAAGCTTCGCGGCGCGGTAGTCCTCGAACGTCCCGTGCCGGTCGAGATGGTCCGGCTCGAGGTTGAGGAGGACGGCGACGTCGCACGCAAGCGTCTCGACGTCCTCGAGCTGGAAGCTCGAGAGCTCGCACACGATCCACGTCCCCTCGCCGACGGTGAGCGCGACCTCGCTCAAGGGCACGTGCTCGTTGCCGGCGAGCACCGCGTCGACGCCGGCGGCCGCGAACATCGCCCCGAGCAGCCGCACGGTCGTCGTCTTGCCCTTCGTGCCGGTGACGCCGATGACGGGGTTGCCGCGCAGGAGCCGCCAGCCGAGCTCGATCTCGCTCCAGACCGGAATGCCGCGCTCGCGCGCGGCAGCGGCCACCGGCGAACCCGCCGGCACGCCGGGGCTCTTCACGACCACGTCCACTCCCTCCAGTACCGAGGCGTCCTCCGTCCCGAGACGGAGTTCGACGCCGGTGCCCGCGAGCCTGCCGCGGTCGGCGTCGGGGGAGCGGTCGGTCGCGACCACCTCGACGCCGCTCGCCGCCAACGCGAGCGCGGCCGCCTCGCCGGTCACGCCGAGCCCGAGCACGACCGCGCGGCGCGGAAGGTCGCTCATCCGCGCGTACTTCGCCCCCGATCGGCCTGGTCCTCGGCAGCCGCCTGTCACGACCTCGTGCCGCCCCTGTGACGACCACGTGACGGGGACACTCCCCGTCACGAGACCTCCGGGATGGCGCCACGCCCCCGTGACCGTCCCGCTGCTAGTCGACCGAGCCGAGCCAGTGATCGATCTCGCGTTGCGAGCGCAGCCTGACGACCCGAAGCCGACCGTGCCTCCGCAGCCGCGCCGGCATAGTCAGCCTTCGGCGGAGATGCGACTTGACCTCGTGGCCCACCCAGACGAGCAGACGCGGCTCCCGCAGCAGCCGCTTCCGCAGCGTGCGCCGCCACATCCGGAGCAGGCTGACGCGCAGCGGAAGGTCCAGCCACACCGCCGTGTCGGCAGCCGACAAGACGGAGTCGCCGACGAGGCGCTGGTAGTCCCCGTCGATGACCCACGCCGGCGTGGTGGCAAGCACGTGCTCGACCCGAGCCCGAAGCTCGTCGTTCGGCAGCTCGTCGAGATCGATGTGCGGGATGACGTAGAACCTCGCGAGTGCGGTCGCGAGCGTGCTCTTCCCCGCGCCGCTCGTCCCGAGGACGACGATCCTAGGCACGTAGGACGCGCGCTACCTCTGGGTCGCCCTCGTCGCCGCCGACGACGCGGTCGACCGACCGGTCCGGCAGCGGCAACACCGGCAGCTCGCCCAGGAGATAGTCGAGCCGCGGGTCGGCGAGCTCCGCCACCAGCCGCTCGAGCTCGTCCACCGACGGTTCGAGGATGACGATCTCGTCGTACCCGTCGAACGACGCGAGCGACTCACGTGCGGCGCCGCCGCCGAGCACGCAGAGGACGCCGTTCACGCTTGATTGAAGTAGTAGCGGTAGAACAGCGCGAAGCCGGCGGAGCAGAGGATCCCGGCGACGATCCAGAAGCGGACCATGATCTTCGTCTCCGACCACGCCTTCATCTCGAAGTGGTGATGGATCGGCGCCATGAGGAAGACGCGCCGCCCGAGGTACTTGAACGATGCCACCTGGATGATCACCGACAGCGCCTCGATGACGAAGATGCCGCCGATCAGCAGCAGCAGCACCTCGGTCTTCGTCATGATCGCGAACGTCGCGAGTGCGCCGCCGAGCGCCATCGAACCGGTGTCGCCCATGATCACCTCGGCCGGAAAGGCGTTGTACCAGAGGAATCCGACCATGCCGCCGATCAGCGCCGCGCCGATGATGGCGAGGTCGAGCTTCGTGAGGTTGCGATGCGCCGGATTCGGGCTCGAGCGGACGTACGAGACGACCATCATCGCCATGAACGTGAACAGCGCGATGATCCCCGTGCCGGCGGCGAGGCCGTCGAGCCCGTCGGCGAGGTTCGTCCCGTTCGACGCGCCCCCGATGACGAGGAAGAGGAACGGGTACCAACCCCACGACAGCGGCACCGAGACGTTCGCGATCGGAATGTAGACGTCGGTGCTCAGGTCGAGATGGCGGGCGACGATCGCGACGACGACAGTGACCGCCGCGAGGAGCAACAGCTTCCAGCGGCCGCGCAGCCCAAGCGAGCGCCGGTGGGTGAGCTTGATGAAGTCGTCGAGGAAGCCGATGGCGCCGCAGCCGAGCGTCGCGAAGAGCACGGTGAGCGCCTGAAGCCGGAAGTGCGTCACCGGCAGAAAACCCAGGGTTGCGGCGAAGAGGATGAGCAGCCCGCCCATCGTCGGCACGCCCTGCTTGGCGGAATGGTGCGCGAGGTCGTCCTCACGGATGTGCTGGCCGAACTCGTTGCGGCGCAAGAACTCGATGAACCGCGGGCCTGCGACGATCGAGACGATCAGCGCGATGAGCGCGGCGACGAGGACGCGACTCATTCCGTCAGCGCCTCGGCCACGACCTCGAGGCCCACCGACCTGGAGCCCTTCACGAGCACGGCGTCGCCCGGCCTGACGAGCTCGCGCGCGATCGCGACCGCCTCGGCGGCCGTCGCCGCCCACGCGTCCGGTTCGTATCCCCGAGCCAGCTCGCCGACGCCGATCACGAAGCCAACGGTTCCTGCTGCACGCCCGATCTCCTCGTGATACCTCGGCGCATCCGGGCCGAGCTCGGCCATGTCGCCGAGGATCGCGACGGTCCGCCGGCCTGCGGCGCGCTCGTGCAGGTACGCGAGCGCGGCCTCCATCGCCACCGGGTTGGCGTTCCACGCGTCGTTGATGAGCACGCCGCCGCCCGGCAGCTCCGTCTCCTGGGAGCGCCAGCGCGAGAACGCGACCTCCACCGGCCCGGAGGGCGGTGGATACCCGAGCGCCGACAGCACGGCCAATGCAGCGGCTGCGTTCGCCGCCTGGTGGCGGGCGGTGAACGAGAACTCGACGCCGTTCACGACCGCACGACCGTCGCGCACCTCGACCTGCGGCGGCCCGAAACGGCGGACGGCGAGCCCGGCCGGGATGAACGGCTCCAGCTCGGGCGAGGCCTCGGGGACGATGCCGATCTCGACGTGCTCGAGCAGCTCGGCCTTCGCCCGCGCGATGTTCTCGATGCTGCCGAGCAGCTCCAGGTGGACCGGAGCGATGGCGGTGATGACTCCCACGTGCGGGCGGGCAACCTCAGCGAGTGCGCGGATCTGGCCGGGACCCCGCATGCCCATCTCCGTGACGACGACGTCGGTGTCCGCCTCGACGCGGCACAGCGTCAGCGGCAGGCCGAGCTCGTTGTTGTAACCGTCCTCGGCGGCGACGACGTTCGCGTTCGGCTGCAGCAGGGCGGTGAGGATGTCCTTCGTCGACGTCTTCCCGACCGAACCGGTGATCGCGACGACGCAGGCGCGGATGCGTTCGCGCGCCGCGCGGCCGATGGCCGCCATCGCGGCGAAGTCGTCGTCCGGGACGAGCGTCGCGGCGGCGCCGTTCGCGCGGGCGTCGTCGAGGTGCGCGACACCGCCGCGGACTGCGACGAACAGGTCGCCCGGATGCACGCGGCGGGAGTCGATGACGACGCCGGTGACTTCGTCGGCGTCCGTCTCGAGCCTGCCGAGGCCGCGAAGCGCGGCAGTCGGGATCGGGATCAGGTACGCGCTCCCAGAGCTCTCAGGGCATCGCGCGCGGCGTCGCGATCGTCGAAGGGGATCGTGCGGTCGGCGAACTGCTGGCCCTGCTCGGCGCCTTTGCCGGCGATGACGACGACGTCGCCCTCGCGCGCGAGCTCGACGGCCCGCGCGATCGCGGTGGCTCGATCGGGCTCGACCTCGACGTCGGCGACGACGCCTCCGAGGATCTCGTCGATGATCGCCTGCGGGTCCTCGCTGCGCGGATTGTCGGAGGTGACGACGGCGACGTCGGCGAGCTCGGACGCGATGCGGCCCATGAGCGGACGCTTCCCGCGGTCCCGGTCGCCGCCGGCGCCGACGACCACCACCAGCCTGCCGCGCGCCATCTCCCGGGCGGCTCGCAGCACCTTCTCGAGGGCGTCTGGCTTGTGCGCGTAATCGACGATGACCTCGAAGGGCTGCCCTTCGTCCACCGACTCGAAGCGGCCGGGGACGCTGCGCACGGACTCCACCCCACGCTTGATCGCGGCGTCGTCGATGCCGAGCGCACGCGCGGCGAGCACTGCGCCGAGCGCGTTCTCCGCGTTGAACGCGCCTCGAAGCCTCAGGTCGATGCCGGCGAGCGCCGTTGCGTCGTCGGCGCTGAAGGTGAACGCCTCGGGGAGCTCCGCCGCGAGGCGCTTGCCGTACGCGTCTCCGACGTTGATCACCGCGCGCGGCCGCGGCTCGCCGAGGAACAGCCGCCGCTTCGCCTGGAAGTACGACTCCATGTCCCCGTGGAAGTCGAGGTGGTCCTGGCTCAGGTTGGTGAAGACGAGCACGGCGAAGCGGACGCAGTCGAGCCGGTGCAGCTCGGACGCGTGCGACGAGGCCTCCATCGCACACGAACGATCGCCGGCGTCGAGCATCTCGCGAAATGTGCGCTGCAGGTCGATCGCCTCCGGCGTCGTGCGCTCGACGCCGCGCCGCTCGCCGCCGACGCGTGCCTCGACCGTGCCGAGCAGGCCTGGGCGCCGGCCTGCGGCGGCGAGGATGGCGAAGAGGAGGAACGACGTCGTCGTCTTGCCGCTCGTCCCGGTCACGCCGGCGACCTGGAGCTCCACGGTCGGCCGGCCGAAGAAGACGTCGGCGGCCGGCGCCATCGCCGCGCGCGAGTCCGGGACGATCACCTGCGGGACGTCCACGGCCAGCGGCCGCTCGACGACGAGCGCGACCGCTCCCGCCGCCACCGCCTGCGGCGCGAAGTCGTGGCCGTCCGCCCGTGCGCCTCGAACGCAGAAGAAGAGCGACCCCGGCGCCGCGAGCCGGGCGTCGTACACGAGGTCGAGCACCTCGACCGGCGCGTGTCCGACGACCTCGGCCGCCCCCAGCGCCGCGACGAGGCGCTCCAACTCCATCATCTTGCGCCGAGGTTACTTGACGGGCTGGTCGGGAGGGACCTCGAGGTACTGGAGGTCGAACGTGGCGATCTGGGCAAACGCCGGAGCGGCGACGACCCCGCCGTAGTACGCGCCGCGCGGCTCGTCGACGGTGACGAGGACGACGACGCGCGGGCTCTTCGCCGGCACCATTCCGATGAAGGTCGCGACGTACTGGCCCGGCATGTAGCCGTGCACCCCCGGCTTCTGCGCGGTTCCGGTCTTGCCGGCGACCGAGTAGCCGGGAATCTCGGCGGCGGCGCCCGTCCCCGCATCGGAGACGACGCCCTTGAGCATGGACAGAAGCTCACGGTCGATCGCGCGCGGGAGGATCCGCCGCGCCTTCGGAGCCGGCGTCCGCACGCCCTGGATGTGGTCGACGAGGTGCGGCTGGATCCACAGCCCCTTGTTCGCGATCGCGCCGTACACGGACGCGAGCTGGATGGCGGTGACCGAGATGCCCTGCCCGATCGGCACGTTCCCGATCGTCGAGCCCGACCAGTACGACGGCAGCAGCCCTGCGCTCTCGCCCGGGAAGTCGATGCCCGTCTGCCGACCGAAGCCGAACCTGCGGATCCATTCCTTCAACCCCGACTCGCCGAGCTTCGTGCGCGCGATCGTCACCGCGCCGACGTTCGACGAGCGCTGGAGGATCTGTGCCACCGTCATGCGCTCGGTCGGCCGGATCTCGGCGTCGTGCACCACACGGTCGGCGACATGGATCGAGTACGGAAGCAGGAAGGAGGTCTGAGGCGTGACGAGGTGCTCGGCGAGCGCGCCGCCGATGGTGACGACCTTGAACACCGACCCCGGCTCGTATACGTCGGAGACGGCCCGGTTGCCGGTGAGCCCTTTCGCGAACGCCTGCGGGTAGGCGTTCGCGTCGTAGTCCGGCGCGGTCGCCATCGCGAGCACGCCGCCCGTCCGCGGATCGAGGACGATCGCCGTCGCGTCTTTGGCGTGCCACTTGGAGACCGTGGCGCGCAGCACCTGCTCGGCGTTCGCCTGGATGCGATGGTCGATGGTGAGGAAGACGTCCTTGCCCGGCTTCGCAGGCTGCACGCTCTGGACGTCGATCGCGTTGCCGAAGGGGTCGCGGAGGATCGTCTCCTTGCCGGGCGTGCCGGTGAGCTGCGAGTTGAGCTCGAGCTCGAGCCCGGCGAGGCCGTTGTTGTCGACGCCCGCGTACCCGAGCACCTGCGCGGCGACGGATGCCTGCGGATACGTGCGGCGCTCCTCGCCGTAGAAGTGGAAGCCCGGCAGATTTCGCTTCGCGAGCAGGCTCGCCTTGTCGGGCGGCGCCTTCCGTTCGACGTACGCGAAGTGCGTCCCCTGCGTCGTCAGCGCTTTGAGGACCGGCTTGCGCTTGATGCCGAGGATGCGTGCCGCCGTCATGGCTTCCTTCTTGGGCGAGGTGACGGCACTCGGGTCGACGTAGACGGTCGTCGCCTGCTCGCCGAGGGCGAGCGGTGTACCGACTGCGTCGAAGATCGTCCCGCGTCCGGCGGGCAGGGCAACCGTCGCCTTCGTCTGGGCGGTCGCCATCGCCGCGAGCGGAGCGGCGCGTACGGTCGCTATCCAGGCTTCACGGGCGAGCAGGCCCCCGAAGACGACGAGCGTCATGAGCAGGAGCAGCCGGATGCGCGAGTTGACGACCCGCTTCACGCGCTACTTCCGGTTCAGGTCGATGTACCTCGTGTCGGACGCCGCGGCGGGAACGAGCCCGAAGCGGCGCGCGGCCTGCTCGATGCGGATGGACGCGATCGAGCTCGAGACCTGCGAGGCGAGTGCCTGGTTCTGCGCCTGCAGCTCAACCTGCTGCTGGTCGAGCTTGTTCACGGCGACGTTCGCGCGCAGGACGGCGACGTTGACCGCGACGACGCCCGCCAGCAGGAGCGTGAACGACGCGATCCACACGATCCCGGCGGTGATGCGACGCGGCCGCCGTCGCGTGCGCGTCTTCGGTCGTGCCGCCGCCGGCCGCCGACGGACCGGATTGGGAGCGGGAGCGGGAGCGGCGACGGCCTCGGCCGCGAACCAATCGACCGTCGCCAAGCCTACGACCCCTCTTCCGTGGCCTTCAGCGCCGCTCGCAGCCGGGCCGACGCCGCGCGCGGATTGGCGGCCACCTCGGCCTCGCTCGGCCGAACCGGCCGCCGCTGGATCGCGCGCAGCTCCGGCTTGTGCCCGCAGACGCAGACGGGAAAGTCGGGCGGACACGTGCAGCCGCGCTCACGCTCGCGAAGGAACTGCTTGACGATTCGGTCCTCGAGCGAGTGGAACGAGATGACTGCGAGGCGGCCGCCCGGCCGCAGCATCGCGAGAGCGGCCGGCAGCGCGGCCTCGAGCGACGTGAGCTCGTCGTTGACGGCGATGCGGATCGCCTGGAAGACGCGCTTTGCCGGGTGGCCGTCGCCGAACCGGGCCGGCGCGGGGATCGAGGCCTTGATCGTGTCCACGAGCTCGCCGGTGCGATCGAACGGCTGCTGCCTGCGCCGGCGCACGATCGCTTTCGCGATCTGCCGCGCGTAGCGCTCCTCGCCGTAGCGGCGGAAGATGGTGACGAGCTCCTTCTCCGGCCAGGTGTTGACGAGCGTCCTCGCGTCGAGGTCCTGCGAGGAATCCATGCGCATGTCGAGCGGCGCGTCGGCCGCGTACGAGAAGCCCCGTTCCGGCCGGTCGAGCTGCATCGACGAGACCCCGAGGTCGAGCAGGACCTCGTCCGCGCGTACGCCGTTCTCCGCCAGCTGCGGAAGGACGACGCCGAAGTCGCCGCGTAGCAGCCGCGCCTGAATGCCGCTCGACCGCTCGAGGCGCTCGAAGTACGTCCGCACCGTCGGGTCTCGGTCGATCGCGATGAGCTTTCCGCGCCCCCGGAGATCGGCGGCGAGGAGGGCCGCGTGGCCGCCGGCGCCGAACGTGGCGTCGACGACCGTGTCGCCCGGGTGCACGTCGAGGCTGGAGCGAACCTCCTCGGCGAGGACGGGGACGTGATCAGTCGCGCTTGGCTGCAAGACGTTCGGCAACATCGCGCGTCCTCCCTTCGGTCTCGGCGAGCTCGCGCTCCCAGGCGGCGCGATCCCAGATCTCGAGGTGATCGTTGACGCCGGCGACGACGACGTCGCGCTCGAGGCCGGCGAAGTCCTTCAACCGGGCGGAGATGACGATCCGCCCCTGCTTGTCGAGCTCGCCCTCGACGGCGTTCGCGTAGACGACGCGTTGCAGGCTGCGCGCTTCCCCGCTGAGGGAGTCGAGCTCGGCGATGCGGCTCTGACTCCGCGCCCATTCCTCCCGCGGATACGCGACGAGGCATGGGTCCAGGCCGCGGGTCACGACGACGCCGCCCTCGAACGCAGTCCGGAACTTCGCCGGAAGCGTGAGCCGATTCTTGTCGTCGATTGTGTGGTCGTGGGTGCCGAGGAGCATGCCGGGGCCGGATCCTTCTCTTCCACTTTGCCCCACTCTAAACCACTCAACCCCACTTGTCCACCCTCCGCCCCACTTGCCTTCGGATCTCCCGCCCGAGTACGCTCGGCCTCTGCGGCGCCCGGTCTGCGGCTCGAGAAGAGAGGAGCCGCACATGTCCACCCGCACCCCGAACCGCGTCGTCGAGGGGCCGCTGAGCGTCGTCGTCGCCCCCGGGTCGGAGGCCGCCGCCGCGTACCGGAGCGCAGTCCGCGCGCCCGGCTTCGGCCCCGAGCCGAGCCTCGACCTCCGCTACCTCGGCGGCCGGACCCTGCCCGACCTCACCTACACGCTCGTCTACCTCGAAGGATGGCCGGCGGACGGGCGGACGGAGCTCGACCGCGCGCTCGCCGCCGCGATGACCGACCCGGACCTGAACAACGTGCTTGCCCAGTATTTCCCCTCGGCAGTGACCGCGACCTTCGAAGGCTCGCTCGTGCACCCCGGCCCCGTCCCCGATCGTGTCGACCGCACCTGGGTCGAGACCCTCGCCGGACAGCTCGCCGAGGGGCGAGCCGTCACGTGCATCGTGCTGCCGCCGGGAGCAGTCCTCGCGGACGGCGACGTCGACTCGCAGCACGGGCTCGGCGGCTACCACGGGTCGGTCGACGCCGGCAGCTCGGAGCGCTACTACTCCGTCGCCGTATATTCGGACGGCGACAACGGCATCGTCGCGTTCGACGAGCCGTGGAAGAACGTCTGCGCGACGCTCTACCACGAGCTCCAGGAGACGCGTACCGATCCCGACGTCGAGGACGCGATCCGGCAGGGATCGGCGCCGGGCGCCGACAAGCTGCTCGGCTGGTACTCGCCGCGCGGAGGTGAGATCGGCGACATCCCGATGGCGGAGGCGAACGGCGACATCGGCCTCGTGATGAAGGAGGTCCCGCTCGCCGACGGGAGCGGGACCGTCCCGATCCAGCTCATGTGGTCGAATGCCGTCGACGGCCCGGAGGGGCCTATCCCGCAACCGCATCCGACGAAGTGAGCTGACGCTCGTACGGTCCGCGGCCGGTGAGCACCATCGCGCCGCAGCGGGCGGCGAGGGAGGCGGCGGCGTCGGGCGTCCATCCCGCGCCGAGCCCGAAGGTGAATCCGGCGGCGAAGCAGTCGCCACATCCGTATGCGTCCTCGACCGGACCGGGCAGCGGCGCGGCGCGGAACGGGCCGCCGGGGCGGATCCAGCCTCCGAGCGCTCCCGCCGTGCTGACGACGAGGCGCGGCACCGGATCGAGCTCGAGCGCGTCGAATCGCTCGCCCACGTCCTCGCCGCTGCCGACGAGCGCGTCGAGCTCCTCGCGCGCCCGGTGGAGCGTGTCGAGCTCGCGGGAGGTCGCGACGAGCACCTTCGCGCGGCGCGCGGCGCGCACCGCGGCGACGTCGCCGCCGGTGAAGTAGACCGCGTCGCAGCGCGCGAGCTGCTCCCACGGCAGCGAGCCGTCCTCGCCGGAGGGGCGGAGCTTCGGGCCGAGCACCGTGATCGTCCGCTCGCCGTTCGCGTCGACGAACGTGAATGCACGCCGCTGCGGCTGCCCGGCCTCGCCGGCGTGGACCGTCACGCCCAGATCGGTGAGACGGGCCAGTGATCGCTGCGCGATCTCGTCGTCTCCGAGCGAGGTGAAGAAATCGACGGAGCCGTTGAGGTTCGCAAGCTGAACCGCGGCGACCGCGCCGCCGCCTGCGGGCTCCTCCCAGACCTCGGTGGCGGAGACGATCTCACCCGGCGCCGGCACCCGCTCGACCCGGGCGAACTGAACCCACTCGATGTGACCGACGACCGCGAGTCGCATGACCACCTCACATCTTCGCGTCCGAGTACGTTTCAGGTACAGATGGTCGCCTCCGTCCCGCCGTTCGAGGCGTTCTACGAGCGTCACAAGACCGAGGTCTTCCGTTTCCTCGCCGGCAAGCTCGGCCGCGAGCGGGCGGAGGACGCATTCCAGGAGACGTTCCTCCGCGCGCTGCGCGCGTACCCGAGGCTCGAGCACGGCGAGCACCTGCGCGCGTGGGTGCTGACGATCGCGAGCCGGATCGTCATCGACGGCGCGCGCCGGCAGCGGCCGCAGGGCGAGCTCCCCGAGCTCGCGATCGAGGACGTGCGGCCCGCGTTCGAAGAGCTGGCTGCGCTGACGGACGAGTTGCCGCCGAAGGAGCGGGCGGCGGTGGTGCTTCGGTACGGCTACGACCTCGACTACGAAGAGATCGGCGCGGCGCTCGGCTCGACCAGTTCGGCGGCGCGCCAGGCGGCGTCGGCCGGCGTGCGGCGTTTGCGAGCAGACAACAAGAAGGAGACGCAGCAGTGACCGAGATGCTCACCTCCGACCTCGACGAGCGCTTTCGCGCGGCCGCCGCCGCTGCCGGGCTGCTCGACGTCGCCTACGACGTCTTCGACGACACGGCGATGGGCCCGCTTCTCGTGGGTGTCACCGACCGCGGGCTCTGCCGCATTTCGTACGACCCGGAGCCCGAGCAGGAGCTCGACCGGCTCGCGCGCGTCTACGGCCCTCGCGTCCTCCGGTCGGCGGGGCCGGTCGACCGTGTTCATCGCGAGCTCGACCAATATCTCGACGGGAAGCGGCGCGCGTTCGACGTCGACGTCGACCTGCGCGGCCAGCCGGCGTTTTATCTCCGGGTTCTCGGCGAGCTCGCGCGGGTCGGCTACGGCGAGACGACGACGTACGGGGAGCTGGCGGCGCGGGCCGGCAACCCGAAGGCGGCGCGCGCGGTCGGGACGGTCATGAACCGGAACCCGGTGCCGATCGTGCTGCCGTGCCACCGTGTCGTCGGCGCGAACGGCAGCCTGACGGGTTACGGCGGAGGGCTCCACCGCAAGGAGCTGCTTCTGCGCCTTGAGGGCGCCATTTAATTGTTCTGACAGATCCCGGTTATCTGCCGCCCCAGTGAAGGGCGACGACGGCGAGCACGCCCGCGACGGCGAGGGCGAGCCCGGCCAGCCACTGGCTGCCGCGCCGTCCCATCGGCGCCATCGCGCCGAGCAGCATGACCACGCCCGCGACCGCGATGAGGGCCGCCGCCAACTCCTTCAGCCGGTTCGCGTCGTGCACGGTCAAAAACAGAAGTGGATGCATGGCTGTATGGTCTCCCCGCCGTCGGACGGATACGGGGGATCCCGGATGCAGCCTCCACCGCCGTCCGCGATACCCATGACATGTGGTTCGTCGTCCTCATCGTCTTCGTCACGATGTTCCTCGTCCAGGCGGCGCAATTCGCCTGGATCGAGTACCTGCTACATCGGATCGACGTGCTAGAGCAGGGCGGGCCGGAGGCGGTAGCCGACTCCCCACTCGTTCACGACCCAGCCCGGGAGGCCCGCCGCGGCCAGCTTGCAGCGCACGCGTGACGCGTGCGACTCGACGGTGCGGGTCGGCACGAAGGTTCGGTAGCCCCAGACGTCGCGAAGCAGCTGCTCGCGCGTGAACACGCGGTCCGGGTCCTGGGCCATGCGGACGACGAGCGCATACTCCTTCGAAGGGAGCCGCAGCTCGCGCCCCCGCACGAGAACACGCCGCGCCGCACGGTCGACGGCGAGCTCGCCCAGGTCGATCAGCTCCGAACGCGGTGACCGCCGGCGGAGCACGGCGTGAATACGCGCCACGAGCTCTTCGTAGACGAACGGCCTCGTGACGTAGTCGTCACAGTGCGCGAGCGCACGGACGCGCTCGTTCGTGTCCGCCCGTCCGAGGACGATGACGGCGCAGTCGCCGATGTGGCACCGGCCGAGCGCATCGGGATCGCCGAGCAGCAGCACGTCCGGATCCGCCCACCGCGGCAGGTCGTCGGTGCTCTCGAACGCGAGCACGTCGAACCCGTCACTTGCAAGCTGTTGCGCGAGAAAGCCGCGAACGGCCGCTTCGGGCTCCGCGAGCATCAGCGCGGTCATGGCGCGACCGTAGCCGTGCGCCGGCATGCACGCCAGATGTCCTTTCGCGCGTGAATGCAACGTCTTGCCCGTACGGGCGTCAACCATGCGGCGTGCGGGGTTAGAGCGAGGCCGTGGGTAACACGGTGGGTAACAGACGGTGTAGAACCGTCGTGTGCTGAGCACCGGATGGGAAGAGGCGACAGCGATCGGCACGATCGCGGCCGCAGTGATGACGGCGTGGCTCGCCTGGTCGACTCGCAAACTCGCCCGCGAGACAAGCGCACAGATGCAAGCCGAGTGGCAACCAATCCTGATGCCCGACGTGGAGCAGGCGACGGACGGGGCAATCCGCGGGACCAGGCTAGAGAACCGACTCTTCTGGATGGACGTGCGAAACGTCGGCCGTGGGCCGGCACTGACCGTGACCGCCACCCTCGAAGACGACGATGGGAAGGTTCTTCGAGGTCGCGCGCGATCGAACGTCGTGGCTCCCAACGTCTCCACCACTCTGGAGTGGAAAGACTTCGACCCACCAAAGCCGCCACAGACCTCGAGCCTCAACACTTGGGCACGGCTCAACGGTGTTATCACCTATGGCGACGTTGGCAGCGTCCCCCACGGGACGGAGATCACAGTCGACTTTCGCACGGACGGCGCCGTGTACGTTCGTGCCCAGTACCTCGGCTCAGGTCGCGACATACTGACGCGAGGTGACCTTGCCCGCGGGCGTGCCCTGAGCTGGATGCTGTCGCTAGCGGCGCATCTACCGCCTCGGCTCCAAGGGTGGGCACGCAGGTTGGCACTCAAGCGCTTCTACCCGTCCGACTAGCGCAAGATGGGCCACTCGGCCCATTGCTCTTGCGTGACGGCCGACGGATGATGTCGTCGTGGATGCGCCTCCTCCGAGTGCCGAGCTTGTGGCCGAAGAGGCCGCACGTGAGGTTCTGGCCGAGGCCCTCGCGATGGCCGAGCTGATCCGCGCGCACGCCGACGAGTACGCCGCGCTGCTCGACGCTCCTGAGGACTGATGGCGCTCGAGCTTCCGGGTGAGCATTCGTTCCCGCTCGGAGACGGTGAGGTGATCATCAGCCAGAACGAGCTGGGTGAGTGGCTCGTAACGCGCCTCCGAGCTGACGGCAGCGGCAAGACCTACTCGTCGCGTGACATCCGCTCGATGCCGGCAGACCGCGGCGTCGATGGTGTGCTCGAGTGGGCGCGTCAGCAGCTCTCGGACTAACCGCCCAGCACGCGCGCGATCCACTGGCGCGACATCCCGGCCGCTCTGGCGATGGCCGACATCGACTCGCCGGCCCGGTAGGCGGCCCAGATCGCCTGGTGTAGCGCTTCCCGTGCCTCGTCAGTGGCTCTCTGACGCGCTGTAAGCCGTTCTGACGCCTTCCGAACCTCGGTCAGGGGATCTGCCATGGTCAGGCGTTCGCCACTGCCACGGCGCTTCCCGCGTAACCGCCACTGCGGGTGCGGTGCTGACGCTCGGCGCCGGGATCGCCTCGGCCTGGTACTTCGCCGCCGACGAGCCGTCATGCGCGTGCGTGTGCGGCGTCCGCGTGTTCGCTGGCCGTCCGAGAGGTACTTCCCGTACCTCGAGCGGGAGAGCTACCGGATGCACTGACACGGACAGGCCCCACGAGAAAGGCCCCGGCGCAAACCGGGGCCTTTCGTTGCCGCGGGAAAGGAGACCGCGGCGGCATCACCCCTCTGAGGGATGGGTTCGGACTCCGCTGTAACCGACGACAAATGACATAGGGAGACAGGTCACGGGGTGTCGCAGCCCGGTAGGCCGGCGGCGTAGCTCCTTCGCCACGAGCTGCAAGCCGAATCCCATTTGAAACGGCCCGGTCTGGACATCCGGGCCGTTTCCTTTTCCTTGGCAAAGGCGCCACGACAGCGACATCAGGTCATCCGTTGAGACGTAGACCCGTGTTCGGTACTTCCGCGGTACGAGAGCGATCAGGCGAAGCCGCGGTGCTGGCGACAGAACTGTGACCCATGCTCCGGAGGTCGTTCACAGTCTTCGAAGCGGCACAAGGTTTGGCGGATGCGCGTGAATGAAGGCTGGCGCTTCGACATCTCCGTCACCCTGATCTTGCCGAGGTCGATGAGGCGCTTGTGCTTCCAGCAGTACTCGGAGGCGGCTGTTCGCGCCGCCTTACAGTCGAAGATCACACAGCGCTCGTCGTCCTCTATGCCCTAAATCGTACGTGCGCCTCCAAACAAGCCCCACTCGGACTACGTCGCCTCCACCCTGAGCAGCCCGTCATACGGCGACTCGTCCTCGGGCTCAGTCTCGATGAGGTCGAGGACGCGCACCTGCCGGTACGGGTCACGGATCCAGACAAGCTCCCCAGGGTGGATGTTGACGGCGTACTCAGCCTCGCCGGCCTCGGTGCCGTCGGCCCAGTGGATGCGGTACTTGAACATGCTCCTCCTTCGTCCAGGGCCGGACGGCGCGAGGAGAGCCTAACCGCGTAGGCCGGGGGCCAAGGCAGAAAGCCCTGACCGTTCGCATGCGGCTAGCGAAGAAGGACAAGGCCGATGCCGACCCCCGGCCTCGTACGGCTTCGCCAGCGTTCAGGTCGATCCTGCGCGATCTGCATCGGGGGAGACGCCTGAGTTGCCGCCTCCCCCGCACGGCACCTGCGCTACGCAGGTGCTACCGAAGGCATCGCCACTGCGCGGTATCTGGCGAGACTCGTCGCGATCGTCCAGACGACGAGGGAGGCGAGCGCCGGGAAGAAGGCGTAGCCGAATGCGCTTCCGTTCCCTGAGTTGTTGAGGATCGTCAGTAGCGTGATCGCGAAGCAGCCCGCTCCGATCAACGCGACGAACCCTGTCCAGCGTGAAAGCACTCCAGTTCGGAGCGTCAAGACTCCGGTGGCCAACAGGAACGCGGAGAAGCCCGCAGCACCTACGAGGAATGGCCCTGCCGAACCCGTTGTCACCGCTTTACTCACGACAGGATCTGCGTTAGCCCCCGGAGCGGCGGCATTCGAAATCGTGACGAACGCCATTGTCATGCCGACGATGCCGGTCAGTGCACCGGCAAACGCAATCCGAGCGAGTTCCTTGGAACCCCGGACTGAAGACTCCGCCTCTTCGAGCACGCTGCGGAGTGTTCCCAGGAAGTAGATGAAGATGAACGCGGCGAGCACCAAGGCGAATGCGCTGATACGCCCCTTGTAGTGGGTGTCATGCGCCCACTGAATCCACTGCTGATCCGCTGCGGTGTAGTGCGGCGCTTTCGCGACCGGGCCGGTCAGCCAGCCGACGACGAAGAACGGCGCGAAGGCGACGCCGGACAGCGCCAGAAGGCGCTGCCACGGCGATGCGTCGCTCGCGTCGTCTGCTGCGTGCGAGATCGGCGCGACGTGAGTCGTCACCGTGAGCCCCCGGCAAGGGCCGGGGCACCTGCGGGAGCGAGCGGGGTGCTATCCCGGCCGAGGATTGGTGATTCGCGCCTGAAGCCCCAGATGGTGCAGTAGACGCCGAGGAAGAGTTCCCAAATGATCTCGGGGATGGTCAGGATGGCCTGCAGCGAGTGCATCGTGCTGCTCGGGTGGTTGCCGCCGAGGAGGATGGCCGTCCCGGTGATGATGACAAGTGGCCCCCCGATGACCCCGAACCAGCACCACCGTTGCGGCACGAGGCCGGAGCGATACATCAGGTAGCCGAGGATCAGTCCGTTGCCCCAGCCGACGCACCAGCCCGGCCCGAGCAGGAACGTCCAGTCCTTGATCGCGGAGAGGGTGTATGCGATCCCGCCCCCTGCTGCGCCGACTGCGTGGTTACGCAAGCTGACGACGGCGACCATGCAGAGGATGCCGACGAGGATGAACGTG
>Ga0070731_10002401_pt1 | contig 17917 bp, 18 predicted proteins | sample Coa_R1_2_FD_66448 | JGI IMG/M metagenome (GOLD analysis project Ga0070731, IMG submission 66448) | Surface soil microbial communities from Centralia Pennsylvania, which are recovering from an underground coalmine fire - Coalmine... | ecosystem: Environmental > Terrestrial > Soil > Unclassified ...
GCCGCCTCCGCCGCGGCGCGCGGCTCGGGCGCGCCGAGCGCGACCTTGGCGACGCGTGCCGGCGGGATCTCCGCGCGCCGGAGCGCCGCCCCGATCGCCTCCGCGACGTCGCGCACGTAACCGTACGTCGTGCCGAAGCGGGTCTCGGTCGCCCGCAGCTCGCGCTGCTCGTCGGTCCGCCAGATATAGGTGAACTCCTCCGCCACGGACGCGGTGGAAACGACCTCCGCAACGACGTCCTCCGTGCCGACCGCGACCGCCGTGGCGCCGTCGCCGAGCAGCGGCTCCAGCTCCGACTCCGGCTCGGCGACGCGCGCGTCGGCGGCCACGACGAGCGCGGTACGCGCGCTGCCCGCGCGCACGCCGTCCAGCGCGGCGCGGAGCGCGGCGAGGCCGGCGCGGACGGAGCCCGCGAGGTCCGCCACCGCCACGTCGCGCCGCAGGTCGACCGCGGTCGCGATCACGCTCGCCACCTGCTTCTCGAGATAGGGCGAGCTCGTGCTCGCGAAGTGGAGCGCGTCGAACGTCGCCGGATCGGCGTCGCCCATGCAGGCGAGCACCGCGTCGGTCGCCATCGTGAGCGCGTCTTCGTCAATGCCGGCGACCGTACGCGCGCCGGGCGCGACCCGGGTGCCCCGCGCCTTCGCGATCAGCGCGCGGTCGAGCCGGCGGCGCGGAAAGTAGACGCCGACGCGCGTGATCCCGACCATGATCGCGCCACCTTAGGGCTTGACCGCCGCTCCGTCCAGCGGATCAGACGAGCTCGACCGCCTTGCGGACCACGTCCCGCGCCGCATCCGGATGCGCGAGGCGCCGCGCCGCCGCGCGCATCGCCGCCATGCGGGCGGGATCGTCGAGCAGGCGGTCGATCTTGTAGCCGAGGACGGGGAGGTTGTTGCAGCGGAGCGCGGCGCCCTGCTCGAGGAGATGGTCGGAGTTGCGCTCTTCCTGACCCGGGATCGGGTTCACGATCACGAGCAGCAGCTCCTTCGCGAGCGCCTCGCTGGTGGTGAGGCCGCCGGGCTTGCCGACCATGACGTCGGCCGCTGTCATGTACTCGTCCATCTCGGTCGTGTAGCCGACCGGCACGAGGGTGTTGCCGCCCGCGGGTCGTTCGGCGGCGACCGCGTCGAGTCGGTGCTTCAGCTCCTCGTTGCGACCGCAGATTACGACGACCTGCGCAGGATGATTCAGACCGAGGAGGCTCGCGACGAGATGCTCGATCGGCCCGACGCCGAAGCCACCGGCCGATACCAGCACCGTCGTGCGATCGGGTGCGAGACCGTACTTCGCGCGCATCGCTCCCTTGTCCTTGCGTTCCGCGAACACCGGATCGATGGGAATGCCGCTCACCGTCACCTTGTTCGCCGGGATGCCGAGCCGGACGAGGTGCTCGCGCGTCTCCTCGATCGCGACGAAGTAGTGCTCGAAGTGGTGACAGAGCCACATTGCATGTACGTCGAAATCCGTGACGACGATCGCCTGCGCGCAGCCGAGACGCGCCTTCGCTTTCAGCCACGAGATGATCTCGGCGGGCAGGAAGTGCGTGCACAGGACGAGGTCGGGCTGGTAGCGCTCGAGCATCCTCACGAAGCGAAGGGAGTTGAGCTTGTCCCAGGCCAGACGACGTCGCTCCTTCTCCCACGGCGTATCGAGCCAGTCGTAGAGCCAGCCGAGGACGTCGGGCGCGTGGTCGACGAGGTCGAGATAGGTCTTCGAGTAGAGCGTGCGGAAGACCTTGTTGGTGAACTGCAGCGCGTCGACGTGGCGGACCTCACGGGCAGCACCAAGATCGGCAAAGGCACGCTCGAGCGCCTGTGCGGCGCGGACGTGGCCGGCGCCGGCGGAGGCGGAGAGGATCAGGACCTTGCCGAGCATCGCGGCATTCTGGTCGGCGGCGGCGCGTCCATCAAGAACGCGACCCTTGACCCGCGCGGGACGCGCCTGCTTCTCCTCGGCTGCATGCGGATCGCGATGCTCGGCCTGGCAGTGCTGTTCGCGACGCCGGCCGCGGCCTGGGGGCCGGTCGCCCATCGGGTGATCGCGCGCGTCGCCGCGCGTCATCTGTCGCCGGCAGCGAGGCACGAGGTTGCGCAGCTCCTCGGCGGCGCGTCGCTCGCGGACGTCGCGTACTGGGCCGACGAGATCCGCGAGCAGCGCCCGGAGACGGCGCGCTGGCACTACGTCGATATCCCGCTCCGAGCGACCGACTACCGGCCGGGACGCGACTGCCGACTTACACCGCGCGGCGACTGCATCGTCGCGGCGCTCGAGCGCGAGCGGGCGGTGCTCGCGGACCACGGAGCGCCCGACGTTCGCCGCGCCGAGGCGCTGCGGTGGGTCGTCCACCTGGTCGGCGATCTGCACCAGCCGCTGCACTGCGCGGACGACGGCGACCGGGGCGGGAACGAGGTGCACGTCACGCTGCTCGGACGGCCGGAGAACCTGCACGCCGTCTGGGACGCGGGGCTGCTCTTCGCGAGCGGGCTTGGAGAGCGGGAGTGGGTGCAGCGCGTCGCGACACGTGCCGCGAGCGGCGACACGCGTGGGACGGTCGTCGATTGGGCGCTCGAGACACATCGCGCCGCGGTCGAGCACGCGTACGCCTTCCCGCCGAGCCGTCGTCTCGCGCGGCGATGGGTCGATGCGAACGTGCCGGTCGTCGAGCGCCAGCTGGCGCTCTCCGCGGCCCGGCTCGCGCACGTGCTCAACGAGGTACTGCCGAAGTAGGCACGCCCCGTCGTTCGACGGGACCCTCCGAGTTGCAGTTTGACGTGATGCGGGGGGCCCGTGGTAGGGTCCGCCCCGGTAACTGTCGTGCCAGCGTGCAAGATAGGGAGGATAGCCATGCATAGACAGCCCTCCGTCTGCAGACGGCGGATGCCGGCACGAAGGGGCCCGGCGGCGGCGATGGTCGCGGCACTCGTCGCGACACTCGCAGCCGCCCGAGTTTTCGCGACACCGTTCGCGTACGTGGGGGCGAACGATGCCGGAAGCACCAGCGTCAAGGTGATCGACACCGCCACGGACACGATCGTCGCGACGATCCCGGTCGACGTCGCCGTCGGCGGAGTCGCAGTGAGCCCCGACGGCTCGCGCGTCTACGTCACACCCTACAGCACCAAGGTGATCGACACCTCGACGAACACCGTGACCGCGACGATCCCGAACCTCGGGACGACGTTCTCGCCGATGGTGAGCCCGGACGGGAAGCGCCTGTACGTGCTCAACTACGTCTGCGGCGGGTGCAACAACATCATCCAGGTGATCGATACCGCCACGAACACGCAGGTGACGACGTTCGATTCAAACGGGACGACGTCCACGGAGCTCGTCCTCAATCCCGCCGGCACCCGACTCTACGTGCTCCAGGGGAACAACGAGTACTTCTCGGTCCTCGACACCTCGACGGGAGCCGTCGTCGGCGGCCTCGGCGCGGGCGACGGGCTCGACTGGCAAGTGCACGGTGCGATCACGCCGGACGGCAAGAAGCTCTACACCGGCGGCCGATCGGGCGGCCCCATCGACGTCATCGACACGGACACGATGACCCTGACGACAACGATCCCCGTCCCATACGGTTTCAGTGGACTGGTCGTGAACCCGGCCGGCACCCGGCTGTACGTGTCGTCGGCGGGCACGACGACCATACACGTCGTCGATACCACGACCGATACGCGCTTGCCGGACGTGACGTCCGGGCCGTGTCCCGGCGGCGCCATCGCGACCAATCCCGCGGGCACGCGCGTGTACTTCCACGGCTGCGACGCCGGCGGCGCAGCCGAGCGGAGCCTCGACACGGCTTCGAACACGCTCGTCGCCGACGTCCCGATCGTCGGCGACGGCGGCTCGGGACGCTACATCGGCCCGTTCTGTCCCGGCGGATGCGACGACGGCGACCCGTGCACGAACGACCTCTGCAACCTCGTCAGCGGCGCCTGCTCGCACACGTTCAACACCGCTCCGTGCGCGAGCGACGGAAACGACTGCACGAACGACGTGTGCGACGGCGCGGGCACTTGCACCCACCCGAACGCATCCGCCGGCTCTGCCTGCAACGATGGCACCTTCTGCAACGGCGCCGACACGTGCGACGGCGCTGGCGGCTGTACGAACCATGCGGGAGATCCGTGCGCCGGTGGTCCCGAATGCGCGCACACCTGCAACGAGGCCGCTGGCAACTGCTTCGATCCGGTCATGACGCCGTGCACCGACGACGGGAACCCGTGCACCGACGACCACTGCGACGGCGCCGGCGCGTGCCACGTGAACAACACGAACCCGTGTGACGACGGGATCTTCTGCAACGGCATCGATACATGCTCCGGCGGTACGTGCACGCACGCGGGGAACCCCTGCGCGGGCGGTCCCGAGTGCGCCGACACCTGCAACGAGGCGAACCATAACTGCTTCGTCGGCGCCGGCACACCGTGCACCGCGGACTCGAGCCCTTGCACGGTCGACGAGTGCGATGGATCGGGAGCGTGCACACATCCCGCGGGCAATGCGGGCATCGTGTGCCGCGCCGCGGGCGGCCCGTGCGACCCGGCCGAGCAGTGCGACGGAGTGAACGGCGCCTGTCCTTCCGACGTCACCGCACCCGACGGAACCAGCTGCAGCGACGGGAACGTCTGCGTGACCGCGGGTCACTGCGCCGCGGGTAGTTGCATCGGGACGCCGGTGCCGGACGGCACGCCGTGCAACGACGGCAACTCGTGCTCGAGCGGCGATCAGTGCGTGTCCGGTCACTGCGTCGCGAGCCCGCGGCTGAACGGCTCATCGTGCGACGACGGCAACCCCTGCACGACCGGTGACCACTGCAGCTCCGGAACGTGCGTCGGCGCGCCCGCTCCGGTGACCACACCGTGCAACGACGGCAACGCGTGCACGACCGCGGATCATTGCAGCGGCGGTAGCTGTGTCGGAACGCCGCTCGCGGACGGCACCTCGTGTGGTGGCGGTGGAAACAGCTGCATGACCGGGGGGGTCTGCATGGGCGGCGCCTGCAACGCGACGCCGCGACCGAATGGCGCGTCCTGCGACGACGGGAAGGAATGCACGAGCGGCGATCAGTGCGTCAGCGGCGTCTGCGTCGGGGCGGCGGTCGCCGACGGCACCAGGTGCGACGACGGCAACTCCTGCACGAACGGCGATCAGTGCAGCGCCGGATCCTGTGTCGGCATCCCGCGCGCCGATGGCGCGCGCTGCAACGACGGGCTCTCCTGCACGAATCCGGATCAGTGCGCCGGCGGCGTCTGCGTCGGCACAGCCGTTCCCGACGGCACGAGGTGCGACGACGGCAACGACTGCACGACGAATGATCAGTGCTTCGGGGGCGGCTGCGCCGGGTTCCCCGTCTCCGATGGCACGGAGTGCAGCACCACGAACCCGTGCACCGGCGGCGGGCACTGCGTGAGCGCGCACTGCGACGCCCCCGTCCGGCCCGACGGTGCCGCGTGCAATGACAACGATCCTTGCACGACGGGCGATCAATGCGCCGCCGGCCGCTGCGCCGGGACGCCGCTCGCGGACGGTACGGCGTGCGAGGACCAGCACCACGCGTGCACCACGGGCGATCAGTGCGTGAACGGGAGCTGCATCGGGCTGCCCGCGCCCGACGGCACCCCCTGCGAGAACGGCAACTCGTGTACGACCGACGGCGAGTGCGGCGGCGGAGACTGCGCCGGCGTCGCGCTCCCCGACGGAAGCGCGTGCGGGGACGGCAATATCTGCACGAGCGGCGATCAGTGCACATCCGGCTTCTGCGCCGGAACACCCACCTTCGATGGGACACCGTGCAGCGACGGCAGGAGCTGCACGACCGGTGACGCGTGCAGCGGCGGCCGGTGCATCGGCACCCCGCTCGCGGACGGAACCGCGTGCGCCGACGGGTGCACGACGGGGCAGTGCGACGCGGGAACGTGCGAGGGTCCCGCAGCGGCTGACGGCACGGCGTGCAGCGACGGGAACGACTGCACCGTCAACGATCAGTGCACCGCGGGCGTCTGCTCTGGGGAGCCGGCGACGTCCTGCGCCGGCATCGATCATTACCTCTGCTACAAGGCGAAGCCGAGGTCTTCGAGCAGCACGCATTTCCTCTTCCTCCAGGACGCCTTCGGGAACGCGAGCGTTTCCGTCTCGAAGCCGAAGGACCTCTGCGCCCCGGCGGACAAGAACGGGGAGGGCGTCCATGACGCGGCGACGCACGAGGAGGCGTACCCGCTGAAGGTGGTGAACTTCGCGCAGGGTCCGCAGACGAACGTGACGGTCGCCGATCAGTTCGGCACGCTGCACGTGAACACCCTGAAGCTCGACCGGCTGCTCGTCCCGACGAGCAAGGCGGTCGGGAGCCCCCTGCCCCAGCCCCCGGCTGCACCCGCACCGGGAGTGACCGACCACTACGAGTGCTACAAGATCAAGATCACGCCGGGCACGCCGCCCTTCGCGAAGGGAACACAGGCGACCGTGAGCGACCAGTTCCAGACCCGGCTCTACGACGTGAGGAAGCCGAAGGCGCTCTGCACGCCGGTCGACAAGAACGACGAAGGGATCCAGCGCCCGCTCGCGAATCTCATGTGTTACCAGGTGAAGACGGCGAAGGGGCAGCCGAAGACGGTCCCCGTCGTCGGGCAGATCATCACGACGAATCAGTTCGGCTCCGGCGCGCTCGACCTCATCAAGGAAGACCTGCTCTGCGTCCCGGCCACACGGTCGCCGTAGCGATCCGGGCGCGATTTTTCCCGGCCGGCGGGGCGTGGTAGAGAGCGCTGTCGGCCGGGAGGGACGCGATGCGGTGGATGGGTGGGGCGGTGGCGATTCTCGTGACGGCGCTCGCGGCGGCCGCGCAGCAGCCCGCGCCGACACCCGGCGCGTACGCGGTGCTCGGGCTCGACGACGTGACGATCGCCGGCGGCGCGCGCGTGGCGGGCGGCTCGGTCGGCGCGAACCGCGGAACCGTTCGCCTCGGACCAGCCGCGCGCATCGACGGCAGCGTGGTCGCCGACACGATCCGGGTCGCGGCGGGTGCACGCACCGGTGACATGTTCTGCCGGCTCGTCGTCGGCCCGCTGCGGTTCGGTTGCGCGACGCTGTCCGCGCCGATCGTCGACGTATCGGAGCTCTCAGCCCCGCGCTCGTCGGCGCGGCAGAACCGCTCGACGCGAACACGGTGGACGTCTCTGTCGAGCGCGATGGCATCGTCGCGGGATCGGGTGCGACGATCACGGGCTCCGTGTACGCGCCGGAAGCCGACGTGCGGCTCGGGCACGGCGCACGTTTCACCGGGCGGATCGTCGGCCGCAACGTGATCATCGGCGCCCGCGCACGGGTCACCGGCGCGAGTGCGCCGTAGCGCTTGACGCTCTCCCGCCGCGAGCGTAACGCCCGACGGATGGCGGCGCGGCTCGCGATCGGCTCCGTCGCGCTCGCGCCCGGCACGCCGCGGATCGTCGGCGCGGGCGGCGAGGGCGAGCTCGACGCGCTCGCCGCCGCGGCGGAGGCGGACCTCGTCGAGCTACGCGTGGATCTCTTTCGCGACCCGCAGCCGGCGTCGCTGCCCGGCGTGCTGCGCCGGCTACGGAGCGCGGGACGCCCCGTCATCGCGACGGTGCGCGCGGCTGCCGAGGGCGGCGCGGTGCTCGACGACGACCGCCGGCTCGCGCTCTATCTCGCCGCGCTCCCGGAAGCGGACGCGATCGACGTCGAGATCGCCTCCGCCGCGATCGTCGCCGAGCTCGTCCCGCGTGCGCGCGCGCTGCGACGCACCGTCATCCTCTCCGCGCACGTGCTCGACGCGACGCCGCCGGTGCCCGCGCTTCTCGCGCTCGTCGACCGCGCCCGCGAGCTGGGCGCCGACGTGACGAAGTTCGCGACCCACGCCCGCGATCACGCCGACCTCCGCACGCTGCTCGCCGTCACGCTGGCCGCGGCGAACGTCGTGACGCTCGCGATGGGCCCACTCGGGCCGATCTCGCGGGTGGTCCTTCCGGCCGCCGGCTCGCTCCTGACGTACGCGCACGTCGGCCGGCCGACCGCGCCGTCGGGCCAGCTCGCGCTCGGCGAGCTGGCCCCGCTTCTCCGCCGGCTCCGGCCCTAGAGCGGCGTGCAGACCGACGGCTCGCCGACGCACGAGTAGCCGGGCTCGACCGTGCAGACGCACGAGCAGCCGTCGCCCGGCGTCGTGTTGCCGTCGTCGCAGACCTCTGCGCCGCGGATGAGCCCGTCGCCGCAGACCGTCGCGCAGACCGACGGCTGACCGGCGCACGCGTATCCGGCCTCGACGGCGCAGGTCGAGGAGCAGCCGTCGCCGTCGGTGGTGTTCATGTCGTCGCAGGTCTCGCTGCCCTCGACGACGCCGTTGCCGCAGACGACGGGCGCGCACACCGACGGCTCGCCGCTGCACTCGTACCCGGTCTCGACCGCGCACGTGGACGAGCAGCCGTCGCCGTCGGCCGTATTGCCGTCGTCGCAGGACTCGCCGCCCTGGACGAGGCCGTCGCCACACACGATCGTCGCGCAGACGGACGGCTCGCCGCCGCACGCGTAGCCGCCCTCGACCGTGCACGCCGCCGAGCAGCCGTCGCCGTCGGTGGTATTGCCGTCGTCGCACTGCTCGTTGGTGGCGACCAGCCCGTCACCGCACGTGCTCGTGCAGACGGACGGCTCGCCGGTGCAGGAGAACCCGTGCTCGATCGTGCACGCCGACGAGCAGCCATCCTTGTTCACGGAGTTCCCGTCGTCGCACGCCTCGCTCTGGTCGGGCTGGACGATGCCGTCGCCGCAGTTGGCACGCAGCTCACTGAGGACGTCGACCACGAACGCATCGACCTTCGCCTCGATGGCACCGGCGTCGTCGTGCGTCAGGCACGGCGGCCGCAGGTCCGCCTTCGCGAAGGCGGCCGAGAACTTCTCCTCTACCTTCTGGAAGCAGACCGTATCGACGGCGATGGCCTTGCCGAGCGCCTTCGCGATGCATGCGGCCTTGCCCGCGGCCTTCTTGCCGACGGCCTTCATCTTGTTGGCCCCGCACTTGTCCTGCGCGCCAGCCCCGGACGGCAGCGCGATGGCGAGGAGAGGAGGAGCGCCGCGAGCGCGAGTTTTTGCATGGAAGGAACACTGCGCCCCACCGCGGCGAATCGTCAAGACACAAAATTTCAGCCGTCGTCCGCGGCGGGCGGGCGGCGGGCGGCCTTCTTCTCGCTCTGCGCCCGCTTCGCCGCCAGGATCTTCTCCTTCGCCCGTCGCGACCGGCGCGCCTTCTGCCGCCGGATCCGGGCCCGCTCCGCCGCGGCGGCCAGCGCCACGCCGCGGACGCGCGCCTCGAGGCGGTCGAGGAGCTCGCGGCGGGCGAGGAAGCGATTCAAAGCCTGGGACCGCTCGCGCTCGCAGCGAACGACGATCCCCGACGGCACGTGGCGGAGAACGACGCAGGTCGAGACCTTGTTCACGTTCTGCCCGCCGTGGCCGCGGGAGCGGATGAAGCGCTCCTTGAGGTCGGCCTCGCGCACGCCGAGGGCGTCCATGCGGGCCGCGAGCGCGCGCTCCTTGTCCGCCGACACGGGGAACATCGCACCTAGGAAGCCTCGCCGGCTTCCGTCTGTCCAGCGGGCGTTGCATTCGACCTCGGGGTTGGTAGGGTCCCGGGCCGGCCGATGGAGAAGGAAGGGGCCCGGTGGCCCCACCGGTCTTCAAAACCGCGCTGTCCCCGCTAGTCGGGGATGGAAGGTTCGACTCCTTCCCTTCTCCGCCATCGTTCTGACCGCGCAGGGCGGGCTTACGATGTCTGGTGGTTGGCAGTGCTAATCGACTGACGCTAATCGCTCGGGCATCCCGCGCCGTTCTCCGGGGCGATCGGCGCGCGCGTTTCGGCCGCCCAGCACGCCTTCTGCACCTCTCCCTGGAGCTCGATGACGGCTTGCGTGATCGTGTCGCGCTCTTCGGTGGAGAGGAGGTCGATCTTGACGGCGACGGTCGTCCCGACCGGTAGGTCTCCGATCGCCTTGTAGACACTGCGCCACAGCGTGAAGGCGTGCCCGACGGGGTCGTCACGAAACGTGCGGGTGAAGTACGAGAGAGCGCGATCGAGCCGCTCCTGCGGCGTGCGATTGAGCGAGCTCAACGCCTGCACGGCGCTCGAGAGCTGCGCGAGCTGATACTGGAGGGTCTCCAGATCGGACTGCCGTTCCGCCATGTTAGCTAAAGCATACGGATGGCGCCCCGAGTGTCGAGCGTCGTCCTTGAGCGCGGCGGCGAAGATGAGGGACCGCGCGCCCTGCTCAGCAGTTGTTCGTGCCGGCCGGCACCTCGGCGCAGTCGACCATCGAGTTGATGACGAGCTTCGACACGTGGTTCTGGCCGTTGTTCAGCTGGTTCGCGAGCGCGAGCGCCTGCGTGCTGTACTGGATGATGGCCGAGCCGCCGACGACCATGTTGAGGTCGGTCGTCCAGAGCGAGCCGTAGACCGTCGCGTTGCCGGTGACATCCGTGTCGCTGGTGAAGTTCGTCGTCCCGCGGACGATGATGAGGCCATCGAAGGTGATCTTCCCGTTCAGCGTGAGGTTGCCATCGACGATGAGGATGCCCTGGCCGGTGATGTTGCCGTTGCCCTTGAAGGTTGCGTCGCCGGTGAAGTGCGTGATCTTCGGAGTCGGCGCCGGGTCGTTGTTCTTGATCTGCCAGCCAGGGATGGACGACGAGTTGTTGATCGTCCCCGACCCCTCGGTGATGACTCCGGGGAGGGCGAGCAGATCGGTCACCATCGCGTCGATCTGCGCCGGGTTCGGCCCGCCGGGCGTCGTCATTACGCTCGGGATGAGCGGATTCGAAGAGTAGCCGAGGCCCGTCACGTCGTGCTCCTGGGTACTGTTCAGGCTGTTGATCGCCTCCTGCGTGTTCGTGAGCGTGGAGATGCCGGGGACGGGGGCGCCCGGGCCCACGCCGCCCGTGTAGTTCATGTCGTTGCCGCTGACACTGAAGGCGTTCCCCTGGAACGTGGCGTCGGTCGGGGCCGGGTTCGCGAGGTAGAGCGCACCGGGGGAGTTCGCGGGGAACACGAACCGCCTGACGCTCGCGACGACCGTGTTCGTGGCGCCCTCGGGGCCGAAGGCCGTGGCACGGAACCAGCCAGAATTCACGGGATCCGCGGCGTTCGAGAGCGCAACGACGGTGTACGAGAAGCCCGCCAGGGGCGAGAACGTCTTCGTGCTGGGCGCCCAATTCGCCGCCCAGTTGTTTCACCACCTGGGTCTGGAAGTTCAGGACCCCGACGCCGGCCGAGCGCTGGGCGAGCTGCACGGCGTGCAGGATGCCGGACTCGGCGACGAGATGGACCTGGCCCGTCCGGCGGAACGCGCGGGTCGCGCGTGCGTCGGAGGCGCCGATCTGGAGACTCGCGGCCAGGACGAGCGAGAGGAGCGCGATCGCCATGAGCACGATCGCGAGGGCCATGCCGCGCTCCCGGGCGTGGCGTGACGGTGTATGGCTCGGGATGACCATGTGCTGCGGCGCCGAGAGCAACTCGGATGCGGTCGCGTCCATCTCAAACTGCTGCCGAAACGGTGGGCCGGGGGCCGCACGCATCGTGCCGCCAGGCCCATTGTGACGGGACGCTGTGACATGGGAGGCGCACGGCGGGCGCAGGCAACGTGACGCAAACGCTGCGGTCGTGTATGCAGCGCCCGTGCGAATCGATCTTTCTGCGCTCGTCCTGATCGCCGGCGCCCTCGGCGGGTGCGTAGCGAGGGGCCCGGTCGAGGTCCCGCGCACGCCGTGCACGAACCACGCGCTCGATGAGGTCGTCTCCCCCGCCGGGACCTTCAAGGCCGTCGTCTTCGAGCGCCGCTGCGAGAAGCCCACGGCGTTCAGCACGCAGGTGTCCGTGATCGGCGCCGATAGCCGGCTGTCCGAAGCACCGGGCAACGCCCTGATCGCCGGCAATGGCGGACGCGTCTCGCGCGGTCGCTCGTTCGTCACGGTGGCCTGGGATGGGCCGAAGGCCCTGCGGGTAACGGTCGCCCCGGACGCCACGGTCTTCCGTATCGAGGCGACGGTCGGCCCGGTGAAGGTGGCGTACTTCCGCCGCAGCGAGACCGACGGGACGCCGGCCGGACCCGCGAAGTAGGGCTAGAGCCCGAACGCGGCCCGCATGCTCGGCGTCCCGGTCGCCTCGCCGAGCAAACCGACGCCGAGCATCTCCTCCGTCGTTCGCAGAAGTGAGTAGTGCGTGAACGGCGCGGCGACGCGGCCGCCGGCGGGAGTCGAGCGGGCGATCACGAACGTCGCCACGTGGTTCTCGGGATCGGCGTCGACGCTCTCGTCGAACGTCACGAACACCGCCATCCTGCCGCGTCGGTAAGCGGCGCTGCGGACGATCCGGGAGACCGTGCGGCGTAGCCACCGGTCTCCGGTCGAGACGGGGCAGTCGTGCATGCTGTGGCAGCGGTTGGGCACGACGAACGCGAACGCCGGCAGGCGACCTCCGGCGAGCTGCCGCCAGAGCGACGGCAGGGCAACGTCGTGCTGCGCGCAGTCGGAAAGGTTCGTGTAATAGACGGGCGGGTTGTGATTGGCCGCGTACGCGCCGAGGAAGCCGGTCGCGCACGGGGTCGGCATCGCTTCCGCGTAGGCGCCCCACGACGGCGCCTGCAGGAAGACGTTCGGCGCGTCGAGGCGACAGTCGCCGGTACCGTCGCAGTCCTGGCGCAGGGGGCCGAGCGCGCTCACTGAGATGCCGGAGGTCGCCGCGATGTAGTTCGGCAGGCTCGGGTGCGTGAGGGCGTGATAGTTCGTCGCGAGCGCGCAGCGGTCCGCGAGCCGGTTCATGTACGGCGCGTCGGGCGAGCCGACGATCTCGTCGTAGGAATGGTTCTCGAACCAGATCCAGACGACGTGATCGTAGACGGCGGGGGGCGGTGTCGCCGATCCGCACATCCGGGCGGAGGCGACGCTCGCGACCGCGACGAGCGCGGCGACGAGAATGACCTTCATGGCGTCCGGAACGTGCGCGACGACGGCCGCGGGTTCAATCCCGCCCATCGGCGGCCCGCGGGCACCCGGGTTGCTAGCATGCGCCAGTCACGCCGCTCGCGCAGGCCCTGGTGGCGCTGGGTCGTCGGCGCGCTCGTGCTCCTCGTGATCGTGCTAGGCGTCGGCTCGCGGTTCATCATCGACGAACCACTACGTCGCCGGGTCGAGGCGCAGATGAACGCCTCGCTGAAGGGCTACAAGGTCCGGCTCGGTAAATTGCACTTCAATCCGATCGGGCTCTCCGTCGACCTCGTCGATTGGGTGATCGTCCAGGAGGCGAATCCGGATCCGCCGGTCGCGAGCATCCCGCGCCTCCACGCGAGCGTGCAGTGGATGGCGATCCTGCGCGGCCACCTGGTGTCCGATTTCCGCTTCGATCGTCCGTCCTTCCACCTCGACTTCCGGAAGGCGCAGACGGAGGCGAAGGACCCGACCCCGGTGCACGAGAAGGGCTGGCAGGACGCCGCGCTCGCCGTGTACCCGCTGAAGATCAACCTCCTCCGCATCGACGACGGCGAGGTGACCTACGTCGAGCCGGAGCCGATTAAGCCCCTGCACATCACGGGCCTGCAGTTCCGGGCCAACAACATCCGCAACGTGCATTCGAAAGCCGGCGTGTACCCGTCACCGGTGCACGTCGAGGCCACGATCGTCGATACCGCGAAGCTGCGCATCGACGGCGACGCCGACTTCTTCGCCGAGCCGACCGCCGCGATCAAGACCGACTTCGCGCTCGACGGCCTCGGGCTCGACTGGCTCGAGCCGATCCTGCACCACTACGACATCGACGTGCGCCGCGGCACGCTGAGCGCGCGCGGGCAGATCGAGTACGCGCCGAACGTGAAGACCGCGCGCCTCACGGACGCATCGGTCGACCGCGCCGACATCGCGTACGTGAAGCGCCGCAGCGGGCAGCCGACTGCGACCGAGAAGGCGGCCCAGGTCTCGGCGAAGGTGACGCAGCAGCCGTCCGTGGCGGTGCGCGTCGATCGCATCAAGATCGCGGACAGCAAGCTGGACTACCGCAACGAGACGACGGACCCGGCCTACAACCTGTTCGTCAGCGACTGCGACGTGACGCTCACCGACTTCAGCAACGTCGCGAGCGCCCCCGATGCGTCGCCCGGCAAGGCGACCGTGACCGCGAAGTTCATGGGCAGCGGGGCCACCCGCGTCGATGCGAGCTTCCGCCCGCGGAAGGAGCGCACCGACTTCCAGGTGGCGCTCCGCATCGACGACACGGACGTGACGACCATGAACGACCTCTGGCGCGCCTACGGCGGCTTCGACATGCAGGGCGGGATATTCGGGTTCTACTCGGAGATGCAGGTCCACGAGGGGCGCGTCGACGGGTACGTGAAGCCGATCTTCCGCGATCTGAAGATCATGTCACCCGACGAGAAGAAGCCGCTCGGCGAGAAGATCTACGAGGGCATCGTCGCCGGCGCGGGAAAAGTCCTCACCAACCCGCCGCACGACCAGATCGCGACCAAGACGGATCTGTCCGGGCCGCTGGACAACCCGCACGCGAGCATCCTGCAAATCACCGGGAATCTCGTCCGCAACGCCTTCTTCAAGGCGATCCTTCCCGGGCTCGACCGCTCGAGCCAGCGGCCGGAATGAGCGGCGGCGCACACGTCGAACGACCCGACACGTGACCGTGGCTCACGTACCGTCCGCCGTCACCGGATGGACCCGCTCCGGCACGCCCGCGAGCGTCGGGCAGAGGAGGAACGCAATGAACCCCGTCCGCATCGCAGCGCCCGTCCTCGGTCTCGTCCTCGCCAGCGCCGGCCTCGCTTCCGCCGCGGCCGACGACGCGAGCCCGCGTCCGCCCCGACGGCGCCACCGTCACCGGCACCGCCGTGAACGCGTCGTCGCATCCGCTGCGCGACGTCACCCTGCTCGTCCGCTACGCCTGGCTCTGGAACAACGAGCGGCATCCCGGGAAGGACACGGTCTCGCGCGTCGCATACGTGACCGTGCCGGGCGAGCTCCGTCCCGGCGAGTCGAAGACGTTCACGTACCAGCCGGACCGTCCGCTGCCCGTGCGCCGCGACGGTCGCTTCGCGCCGCAGGTCGACGTCGCCGAGGTCGTGGCGCTGGTCCCCGCGGGCAGCCGGACCGCGGGTCGGCGCTGACCCGCGGAGCATTTCCACGCCAATTTCACGCGCTCCCGCATCGCGACGCGAGTCGCCGACTCGGCCTTGCATCGAGGTGCGGGCGCCCATCCCCCGACCTGACGAGAGGCATCGCCGGTAACGCGGCATCGCGCGCGGCACGGGCAGCGAGTATCGAAAAGCCATGGAGGTGCACCCCGTTCTCGTGGTCGACGACGATCGCTACGTACGCGACGCGCTGCGGGCGCTGCTCGAGACGATGGGCTTCCGCGTCACCGTCGCGGTGAACGGCGCCGACGCGCTGGAACGTCTCCATCGCGGGATGCTCCCCTGCCTCGTCGTCCTCGATCTCGAGATGCCGATCCTGGACGGCTGGGGATTCCGCGAGGCGCTTCTCCGCGAGTCGCGCTTCGCTCGCATCCCGGTGATCGTGATCAGCGCCCGGCACCATCGCCGCCCGGCGCCGCCGCGGCTCGTCGCGGATCTACCGAAGCCAGTGGACGCGGACGAGCTCACGGACGTGATCGAGCGCCACTGCGAGACGAGCGAGTGGCAGCGCTCCGGCCTACATCCGGGCGACGGCCTGCATCGCGGGCGCCAGCGACTGGCGTGAGCGGAAGAGGTCCTTCCACGGGTCCGTGCTTCGCAGCCGGCGGCCAATCGTCCGGATGTTGAAGTCGCTCGGATCGAGCGACGGGCGGACCTCGGACCACTCGAGCGGCGTCGAGACGGCGGCCTTCGGGACGCGTCGCGCCGACCACGGTGCCGCGACGGACTGCGCGAACCCGTTCCGCGCCGGATCGAAGTAGACGCGCCCGCGGCGGCGCGCGATCGAGAACTCCATCGTGACCTCGTCGGGGTAGGCGCGGGCGAGGATCTGCCCGAGCCGCTCGGCGAAGTCGCGCACCTCGTCCGTGTCCGGACCCACCCGGATGGGCACGAACACGTGGAGACCCTTCTTCCCCGTCGTCTTCGGGAACGAGGCGAGCCCGAGCGCATCGAGCGCTTCCTTCAGATGGAGGCCGGCGCGCGCGGCGTCCGCGAACCGCTTCGAGTCGGGATCCAAATCGAAGCAGACCCAGTCGGGCTGGCGCGGGGTCGCGGCGCGACTGCCCCAGATGTGCGTCGAGATGCAGCCGAGGTTCGCGAGCGCGAGCTGCGTCTCGCGCCGCCCGCCGACGACGTAGTTGCGCACGCCGTTGGTGTGGACGACGCGCGTCGTCGGCGTGTCGGCCGGCATGCTGTCGGGCTTCTCCTTCTGCCAGAAGCAGCGCCCCCGCATCCCGTTCGGACAGCGGCGGAGCACGTACGGCCGGTCCTTCACGTACGGGCGCAGCTTCAGGAACATCGCGTCGTAGTAGCGGACGAGATCGAGCTTCGTGAGCCCATCGTCGGGCCAGAAGACCTTGTCCGGATTCGAGACCGCGAACTTCACGGCAGTCTGCACTCGTCCGGGCGCTTGTCGTCGCGCAGGCCGAGGTAGACCGGCTGGCGGAGCTTCTTGTCGGCGGTCCACTCGTGGTACGCGATCTGCGCCACGAGACGCGGGGCGAGCCACGTCGCCCCCTTCTCACGCGGCGGGTCGACGAACGGCGCCGTCTTCTGCACGAGCGGCCGGAACTGCCGGTGCAGCGTCGCGAGCGTCTTGTGCGAGAAGCCCGTCCCGACCTTGCCGACGTAGTGCAGCACCCCGCGCGCGTACGCGCCGAGCAGGAGCGCGCCGAAGTGGGTCCGCGTGCCGCCCGGTGCGGTGTAGCCGCCGATCACGAACTCGTCCTGCTGGTGGACCTTGACCTTCAGCCACTTCGTGCTGCGGCCCTCGACATAGGGCGCGGCGTCGTCCTTCGCGATGATCCCCTCCCAGCCCTTCGCCTGCGCCTCGCGGTGCGCGGCGAATCCGTCGCCCTCGAGGCGGCGCGCGCAGAAGAGGTGCGTCGCCTTCGCCGTCGGGCCGAGCACCTCCGCGAGCCGTCGGCGGCGGACGCGCAGCGGCTGCTCGCGGAGATCGACGCCGTCGACCCAGAGGCAGTCGAACACCATGTACACGAGCGGCACGTTGCCCTGCTGCAGGAGCTGGAAGCGCGAGACGAGATCGCTATCGAATCCGACCACCTCGCCGTCGAGGAGCAGGGTGCGGCGGCGGAGCCGCGCCACCGCGCGCGCCACGGCGTCGAACGCCGCCGTCTTGTCGTTCGCGTTGCGCGAGAGGAGCGTCGTCTCCGCCCCCTCCTTGTACGCGAGCACACGGTAGCCGTCGTACTTCTCCTCGTACACCCAGCCCGGCCGATCGAACGGATCGGCGACGAGGGTCGCGAGCATCGGGCGCACGCGGAATGGGATGCGGTCGCTCAGGAAAGCGCCCGCTTCGAATGCCACACCGACGGCTTCCGTCGCTTGCGGCGCGCCGCGGCGGACGGGTTGGCGATGAGCCGACGGATCTCCGCCGGCGGATCGGCACTCGCCGCCTTGTCGACGTTGCCGCCCTCCTGCCACGCGATCTCCGCCATGATGCGCTTCGAGACGACGGAGCGCGGCGCGCTGGTCGCGATGTCGTCGGCGGAGGCGAACGCGTCGCGGTGCTTGATGAGAAGCCACGACGGCTTCCCGGACGAGCCGGCGCGCGTCCGGACGAGCACCCACGACCCGTGCAGCTTCTCGCCGTCGAGCGAGAACTTGAGGTCGCCTTTGCGCAGCGCCGCATCGACGTCGGGACTCTCCGGCGTCCACGTGCCGCGGTCCCACACCATCACCGTGCCGCCGCCGTACTGGCCCTT
>Ga0070731_10002402_pt1 | contig 17915 bp, 17 predicted proteins | sample Coa_R1_2_FD_66448 | JGI IMG/M metagenome (GOLD analysis project Ga0070731, IMG submission 66448) | Surface soil microbial communities from Centralia Pennsylvania, which are recovering from an underground coalmine fire - Coalmine... | ecosystem: Environmental > Terrestrial > Soil > Unclassified ...
CGCACCGCGCCCTCTTAGCTCAGTTGGTAGAGCACCTCCATGGTAAGGAGGGGGTCGACGGTTCGAGTCCGTCAGAGGGCTTCTGCAAAGTCGCCGCACGTCAGCGGATTCCGCGCTCAGAACGACTTGCAGCTACAGCCGCGTGCGGTGGGTATGGAGCCGTTTATGGAGCTTTCGCGTTGGCAACGGGCGCTCCGAACCCCGAGCTGCCGGCGTCTCTGCGGGTTCGGGTTAGGCCGAGCTGGCCGCCGGAAGCTCTCGTGCATCAGGCTTTCGTGCGACGTCGGGAACGCTTCGCGCCGACAGCACGGAGTTCAGCCCCGGGGTGGCTCACCCCGTTGAGCCCCGAGCCGTTTGGCGCGGCCGGCTCGTAATCCCACAGAGCGACATCGCTCGCGCGCGTCGCAGCCACCCGAGCGCTTGCTACTCGGACGTACTCGTCACTGACGTCGAAACCGATACACCTCCGCCTCAGTTCGAGCGCTGCAAGAGCGGTGGTCCCAGACCCGATGAAGGGATCAAGAACGAGGTCTCCAGGTTCGGTCGACAGGGCGATACAGCGCCCTGGCAGCGCCAGCGGGAACTCGGCGCCGTGGCCATTTTTTCCCCCCGCCGTCGACAGGCACCAGACGTCAGTGATCTTCTCCATCGACTCGTACTGCGGGTTAGCGCCTCCCAAGCGCGGAGGGAGCTGCTGCCAGGCGCGTTTGTTGAAGATCGGCTGGCCGACCGCGAGCTGGAGGACATACTCAGCCTGGCGGGTAACGCGGCTCTTTACGGGCTCCGGAACTGGACCGGTCTTGCGCCAAGTGATCACGCTCTTGAGTCGGTATCCGATGCGCGAAGCACGCTCGGCGACGCGCGAAGGGATCGACGCCTGCTCCCCGTCTTCGAGGTAGGCGTGGCCGGCGCTGTGGCGCACTGCGAAGTGCTCGGTCCAGCCGCGCAGGTAGTCCGGCTTTCCATTCATCGCTTCGAGGCGCTCTCGCGCGTTGCCACGAATCGGCGTCCTCGTGTTGTAGGTGTCCATCAGGTTCCACCAGACCGAAGCGTCCTTCGTCAACACGGGCTTAAGCGAATAGAGGAACTCGACCGTGTGCCGGATGAAGCCCTCTGGGGTCTGCTCGAACCCGTAGGGGCACCGCTCACCGTCTGCCCATGCCACGTCGCGCAGGTTGTCGTAGAGCCGCATCCCCCAGTAGGGACTTGACGTCACAACACACCGGACGGTGGCCGCGTCGAGACTCCGAACGAGCGACAGAGCATTCCCCTGGAGGATCGCCACCTCTTCCTCGAGCTCAAGTCTCGGGTGGTTCTCAGACTCGCCGAGGGAAAGCAGATACTCCGGAATCTTGCTGCGCGGGACGAACGTCTCCTGGAAGTCGTCCAGCTCCAGCAGGTGAAGAACCTGTTCAAGTGTCAGCGTGCGGGGCCGGCCGCCGGGGTGTCCGAACGCTCGGGCGATGTAGCTGCGGCTCATCCCTACCAGCGCCGCGGTGAGATCGATGTCAAAAGAGAGCCTGAGGTCGTCGTCGGTGAGGACGTCGCGCCGCAACCACGACGTCACCGGGGACTGCGGCTTGATGTCGCGTCGCGCGCGCTCGTAGCTAGGCACGGACGCAACGATATCGGGGGCTCCGGAGGAAGCCCGTCCCTGCCGTCAGACTCGTTGTGCTGCAGGTTGACGGCTCTCTGCCGGCCCCTCGGAAGCCTTCGCCCGGGAAGCTCGTGCGTGCCTCTGGTCGATCAGCCACTGCTTGACAACTTCCCACTGCGGGTCGACCTTCAGCTTCCTCTTTCGGCGGTCAGCCTGCATCTTTCCGATGCCGTCGATGGCGTTGGAGATCTCGACGAAGATCGCCGGCCTTGTCGTGAGCTGTGTCCGTGCACGCTCTTCGATCACGTGTCCGCGCAACTCTTCCTGCAGCTTGTAGTTCGACATCCCTGCCGCCTCGATCAGCTTGCGCATCCCAACTCGAACCCGGTCGTCCGTCGTGACCTGGACAGTGGGTTCTGGCTCATCAGGGCGGAACGGAACTTCCTCCACCTCGAAGTACGCCTCGTATGACTTCGGAACGGCGCGTCGCCAGTCTCGCGTTAGCAGGAGATCTGACTCTATCTCGGCCCAGGGCCGTCCTGCTTTGTCGGCGACGGTCTCCAGAACTTCGTTTCGGTCGTCCTCAGTCATGCGCGCCGCGTTCACGGCGAGCAGGAGCACCACACGGTGAAGTGGCGTATCGAGGCGGTTGGGTGGACGATCCTTCTCCGGCATCTCGACCGCCTGGACGCCTGCAACTGCCGCGGCCGCGACCCGTGCACGCCCGTCGACAACCTCGCCATCGGCGCCGCGAAGGATCGGGAACTGCTTCAGATAGCCGTGTTCGCGCATCGAGCCGACCAGTGCCTGGAAGCCCGGTGAACGTCGCGCGTCCGCGAGCGACGGCACGAGCTTGCGAACGTCGAAGCCTGCGCGGCGAAGAGCCGCGTCGTCACGGTCAAGACGCGCTCGTGCCGCCTGCAGTCCAGCGGTGTACGGACGAAACCCTCCGTCCGGGTATCGGACAGACGGAACCTGATCCCCCAGCGTGACGCCGCCGCCTGACCCCCGCGCCAAGCCCGCGGCGATGCACGCATTCAGTCTCTCATCGAAATAGGGCCGTTCGCCCTCGAGGTGCAGCTCGCGGGGCACGAGGATGCGTAACCGACCGATCACCTGCTCAAAGAGCCGATCCGGGGATATGACACGCTGCTTTGCGCGGGCAGAGCCGGCGAGCTCGCACATCCCGTCGTAGATCACGATCCGTGCGCCGTTGTCCGGCGGCAGCTCCGTCACCTTCGCCTTAGCCATCTACGCGACCTCTAGCAGGTCCGCACGCTGCGGTAGCGCTGACCCTTCGAGTCGCCAGCCGATCCCAGCCGCCGACACGGCCGCGTCGAGGAGGTCTCGAACCAAGCAAAGGTTGGCGTACGTCTCTTCCTGTCTGTCGAGTGCGACGTCGAGGAAGTCGTCGACCGTGAACCGGAGGAGTCCCCCGATGTGAAACGCCGACCCACGGCTTCGACGCGTCCTCGCATCGGGTTCCGAACGAGACGTCGCTTCCTCGCTCTCGCGAGTGACAACAGCCACGGCTTCCTCCTCCGACGATGCGGAATTGGCTCTAGAGGCGATCGCGCGCAATCGTGAGGCCGGAGGGCGCCCGGTCGTCGCCACAGCAACAAGCGCGACGAAGACGCGATCGAGGCGCGCCGTCGCGATGGCGGCGATGGCAGAGTCTGACAATCTGTCGATCGATAGCCCGTGTGCGGCAGCGCGGGCACGACAGTTTTCGATCGACAGCCAACGCGCGATCACTGAAGCTCTCACTCCCGTGATTCGCGCACATGTCTTGGGCTCGATTGCGACGCCGCTGCGCACACAGCTGACGACGAAGCTGCGGACCTCGCCGCTCGTCATCCGCTGCCCGTGAATCTGGTTGAGCTCGATCGACAGGGAACGGATCTCCAGCGCCGTCATCGCGGCGCATACGTAGGCCGGGATTGAGCGCGCTCGGCATTTGATCGCCGCGGCGAGCCGAGTGTTGCCGTCGATCATCTCGAACGAGTTGGTCACGACGATGGCGGGGAAAACGGCGCCCTGCTGCATCTGCACTGCGTACGTGTTCACGAGATCTGTCGGGGCGCGGTGCTCGATCAGCCGTACCTGGTGTCCCTCCGGCGTCTGGATCGCGTCGAGAGCGAGGTTCGGCTCGAACGAGTATCCGATATGGCGCTCCTCCAGGATCGTTTCCGTCCTTGCGGAGGAGGCGGAGTGGTGGGCGTCCGGCCGCCTCCTCGTCTCATCGATGGTCATGGTCGTTCGGCTCTGGTCGCCGACTACGCGGACGCCGCGCCGGCGAGTGCTGCGACGGAGTCGTCTTCGCGCGGCGTGAGATCCCACTCACGCTCCGCCCGCTCGACCACCGCGTTCAGCCGGTCGCGCAACGACTTCATCCGGTCGTAGGTCTCGAACTGCTTCTCCTCCGCGACGTCGAGCAGGTCGTCGACGTTGAACCTGAGCAAGCCGCCGATGTGCTGAGCCGACCCCTTGCTCCGGTGCTCGCGAGGCTTGAATCCGGAGGCAACAGCGCGCAGTTCGCTCGCGCGCGAGCGCCGCTCTCCTTCGATGATGGCGAGGGCCTCGGCCTCGGACGGCGCGGAGTTCGCCGCCGTCACGACCTTCTTCACGTCGTTAGCCGGCATGCGCGCCTCCGCCGCCAGAGTCGAGAGCTCCTTGAAGACGGGCGCCAGGCGCGTGACGTTCAGCGCCGCCCGGGTGCTGTCGGGCAGGACGTCGACATGCGCGTCCGTGATGCCCTCGCGCTTTGCGCGGGAGCGGAACTGCGTCTCGGCGATCCAGCGGGCGATCTTCGTCTCCCGCACGCCGGTCATCCGGGAGAGGGTCTTGATTTCGGGATGCTGCCCCTCCAGGACAGCGCGCTCGATGAACGTGCGAATCTCGGGATCGGTCATGCTCTGGCCGTTCGACTGGTTCAGCTCGACCGAAAGCGACCGGTTCTCCAGCGGCGTCGTCCCGTGGCAGATGTACGCCGCGATCGTGTCGTATCCGTTCTTGAGAGCAGCCGCCCGTCGCGTGTTGCCGTCGATCAGCTCGTTCGCGTCGTTGAGCACGATCGCCGGGAACGTCGCTCCGTGCTTCATGGCGGTCGCGTACTTCTGGACCTGATCCTTCGTCGCCCGATGCTCGCGGAACCTGACCTGGTTCCCTTCGGCGTCCCGGATTTCGGAGATGCGGACATTCGGCTCGAAGTCGTAGTCGATGTTCCGGGCGGTGAGCATCTGCTCCACCTGGGGCGAGATCGCCGGATGGTTGGTGCGTGTGTTGCGAGGGGCCATGTTAGCCACCTTTCGGTCGATTATCGCTATAACCTAGCAAATGCTAAAACAGAACGCAAGAGGCTCCATCCATCTTCATCCGGCAATGCCTTCGCTCTTACGTTGCAGGGCGCAGTGACTCTACCCGTAAGGGGTCTGAGCGTGCCGTCCCATGGCCTCGGATCTTCATCCAAGAAGCCACTAGGCATTCCATGCCCTCGTTGCCAGCTCGGCTACTGAAGGTCTCGGCAGCCTGCGTTGACACACATCTGCTAGCATCTTCTGAACTTCGATGAAGGAGTCGCTAGCGTGAGCCGCCATCCGAACCCGCCTCGCCGGGCGAGCCGCCGCCTCACCACGAGGCAGGTGTCCGTTCTCGCAGCCGTCGAGCGTCTCGGCCACCCCACCGTGCCGGAGCTCACGTCTGACCTAGATGGGATGCGTCCGTCAGACGTCGTCCGCGTTCTTGATGTGCTCGAGCGCAAGAGTAAGGTGGTCGCATCGGGCTGCCGCCACTGGACCTACCTTGGTGATCCGGCCGGCATTCCCCAGGCACCTCAGATCCCGGCTGCGGATGTAGTTCGGTACCGAGCGATCTGACCATCGCAGTGTCCCAGACCAGAACAACGAGGTTCGCGTCCGACTACGCAGCTCGGCAGCCGCTCCCACTGGGACGGCGTCCGATGACTGGTGCCTTCGGGAAATGACCTACTCCAAGATCTCCGCCGAGCTCGCCGAGTTCCTACACAGGGAGCGCGGCCGCGTGCTGCCGTTCTTGGGCGCCGGCGTCTCTGTCGGTGCGGGAGTGCCCGCCGCCGAGGGTCTCGCCATCCTGATGGCAGCAGCGGCTCGTGAGGAAGGCGTCGTAGTCGCCGAGGGAGCGACGTTCGCCGAGGTCTGTCGCGCCACCTCCGGGCAGCTGAGCCACCTGCGCCTCCAGCAGATCACCGCCCGGATCATCAGCGGCCTCGAGCTCAGGCCGACACCGCTCCAGAAGACGATCGTTCGCGCGCCGACCCGCGTGATCGTCACGACCAACTTTGACGATTCCCTCTCCCTTGCAGCAACGGAAGCTGGCTTGACACCCGTCGTCCGCACGCCGAATGAGGCCCGAGCACTCGAGCCGCCAGAGGAAGGCCACGTCGTGCTCGTCCATCTTCACGGCCATGTCTCCGACCCAGCGGGCATGGCTCTGCCTGGCGAGTCGATGGAGGCTCTTGCCACGAACGAGGCATTCAAGGTGGTGCTGCGAGGCCTCGTAGTCGCACGGGCTGTCGTTTACCTCGGGTACCGGCTACCTCCCGAGGACGAGTACCTGCAGGCCGAGATCGAGGCACTCGCAGAGATGTTCTCCGATCGCGGGCCGCATCGGGTGCTCCTGCCAGCGAAGGAGTTCGAGCGCCGGCGCGCGGAGCTCGCGCCCCTGGAGGCGTTCGGGGTCACAGTCGACACGTTCGATTCAAGCCGCGGCTACCAGGCACTCGAGCAGGCCGCACTTCTGATCGCTCCGGGAAGCACGGCGGAAGGCGAAGGTCGGCTTCCTCTGATACGCGACCGCGCCGAGTATTACCTGCCACCCACACTCCTTCCCGAAGACCGCGACCGCGATCGGACCGAGCCGGACAGCCGGCTGGTGATGGCGACGCTCGGCCTCACGGAGGCCACGCGTTCGCCGGGTGACATCCTGGAAACCCGACGTGCCGTGGTCATGGCTGAACCCGGAATGGGCAAGACGCAGCTGCTCTATCACCTCGGAGAGATCGACCCCGATCGAGTAGCCGTTGTTGTCAAGCTCACCGAAGTTGCGGCACGGCTTGATGATGACGTGGAGCGTACGCTCGCTGCCGCGCTCGCCCGTGGCCGAGTCCTGACGGGCGATGTCGCGCCGCCGAGCCGCGAGGCGCTTGACGGAAACGCGTACACGCTGCTCTTCGACGCACTCGACGAAGTAGGCCAAGACCAGCGCGAGGCCATCGTTGCGCTCCTAATCGCCGTCGCGGACAGCTACCCGCAACACGTGATTGTCATCACCACACGCGTCACCGACGACGTGCTGGCACTGGAAGCCGCCGGCTTCGACGTCTACCGCATTCCACGCGACGGCGCCTGGGGGCGCCGCTATCTCGAGCACCGTGGCATCCCCGACGAGCGGGTCACCGAGTTGTTCGCGGACGTCCAGACAGTGACTGATCTCGTCGCAGTTCCCCAGTACGCGGCGCTGATCGGCGAACGCCTCGCACAAGAGCCGCTCGAAGCTGTCCCGTCGACAGGCTTCGGCCTCATGATCGAGGTCGGGGTCAAAGACGCCGTCCAACGCGAGGCCGAGAACCTCGGCTACTCGGCAGACCAGCTGTACCGCTGGCTCCGTTTGCTCGCGCTTAGCCTCGAGCTACGTGGCCGCGTCAACGCGACGATCGACGAACTGGCCGAGATACCCGGACCGGAAGAGCTGCGGGGGCCGGAAGCGCGCGAGCGACTCGTCGAGCGTGCACTCCTGCAGGACATCCCGAATGTCGCCGCCCTGCAGACCAACGCCGTGCAGGAAGCGCTCGCCGCCGATGCCATGTTGAGCATGGGCGATCCGGTCGAGGCGCTCGAGGAGGCCGCTGTCACGACTCTGGCGGGGCATCCGGTGTTCCGCGCCGATCTCGACCACATGATCGATCTCTTCTACGAAGGTGCCCCCTCCGAAATCCGTCCGGCGCTCCGCGACCTCGACAAACTCCGCTGGGCGCGCACCGCGCGTGCCGACGCGCCAGCCGAAGAGCGCGAAGCCGCCCTCGACGAACTCTGGGACGTATACGTCGAACGGCGTGTGTGGCTAGACACGAACCAGGGACGCGAGGTACGCGACGCACGCTCCGCGGCCAGGCGCCTCATCGCCTCGCTTGACGACGTCGGAGCGACGCGGCGTTCACGCTGGCGTGACGCACTGCGATCAGACGAGCCAACGACTCGCGCGAACGCAACCTTCTTCATGAGCCAGCTCGGATTCGACGAAGAGACCACTGCCTGGCTCGAGCCGCTCTTTGGCGACGACAACGCGGTCGTTCGGCGACACGCCGTTTCGGCAGCACTTAGTTTCGGCCGGCCCGGTCAGGCGCTGCTTCCTTCTCTGCGAAACGCATACCCCGACGAACGTGACGAACTTGCCGCCGAAGCAATCGGACACGCGATCTTTGAACTAACGGCGCCTGAAGAGCGCGCCGAGGCGATCGAGCTGCTCCTCACCAATCCGATCGGCTGGGGACGCAACAGCTACCTGATCGCCGACCTCGAGCTTGACGATGCTTTCGCCATCTTTGAGCGCACCGGCGTGCGCGACGATAGTGACGAACGCCAGCTAAGCGAGCTTGCCACCAAACAGCCGGTCGACGAGTGGACGGATCACCAGGTCCAGATCCTGATCAGGATCCTGATGACCAGCCAGCGCCTCTATTACCGTGAGTTCCGCGAGCGAGAGCTCCTCGAAGAACTTGCAAGCAGACATCCTGAAGCCGCGATCGGCGCTGTCCGAGAAGCAGCACCGAACGACGTCAACTGGAACGACCTCTCGTTCCTCGAGAAGATCCCGAGAGAGACCTTGCAGGCCGCAGCTGTGGGTCGCCTGGAGGCGCCGCTAACGATGCTGCTCGAGATTCTCGATCGGCGCGAGGCGCCCGTCGGCGCTCCGCCCAGAGTAGAGCGGGCGCCGGCGGCCCAGCCGCCGAGCTTGGCCGAGATCATCGATGACGGTAGCCTCGAGCGGCGAGCGCGAGGGAGGATTCCGCGCCCCCTACTTGAGAGCTACACGCGTCAAGTCGACGACCTCAGCGCGGACCAGCGCGACACCCTCGCCGAGACCGTAGGCCGCCTATGGCCCGAGGAGGGTCTTCAAGGGGCCGTCAAGGTCGAGGGCAGTACCGGAACCGCACCGGCCGCGCTAGAGACTGCGTTGGCGTTCTCAACCGCGCTCGACCTTCCACTCGAAGCCGACCGGTGGCTCGAAGTCTTCGAGACCAAGAGCGTGTTCTTCTGGTGGGATGCCACGAACTGGCTCAGGCTTCATAGCCAAGACATCGACGAGGCCCGCGTTATCACAGCGTTCGAGAACCTTGAGACCGAGTTCCAAGTCCGCCAAGCGCTGTCTTCGCTCGACACGGTCTCAGCCGCGGTCGCGGACGCGGCAGCTACGGCTCTGATCCGCATCAACGCCGTCGACTCGATATTCATGCTGCGGGAGTTTCGGGAGCGAGGGCAGCTTCAAGCACTCCGACGCCTCCAGGCTGAGGCGGAGGCGCCTGAAATCCGCCGCGCCGCCCAACGCGAACTCGCTGCCGCCGGCGAAGGTGAAGCTCAGCGACGCGAACTCGAGCAGATGCGCCAAGAGCTGGCCACCGATCCGGGGGCATACGGCCGTGAAGGATTCACCTGGGCAGAATCGGCTGATCCCGAAATCATCGACGAGCTGGAGGGCTTGCTCAGGCAGATCGCTGAAGCCGGGGCTGACTTTGGCGGCGGACTCGATCGGTCGCTTCAGCAAGCGTTCGCGGCCACAGGAGACGAGCGTGCGATCGCCGCCTACGACTCCGTTATCGAAGACGCAGGCGTCACATCGAGCGGATTCTTTCGCTATCAGCGAGACGAACTCGCGCGTCGGTTATCGCGCGACAACGCCCTCAAGGGCCTTCCTGAATCGCTCGCGGGGGTAGCACAGTGGGCGCTCGATCGAGGCCTCGAGGTGTAGGTGCTCAGGTAGCCAACGCGTCGTGGGAACTTGACGTAATCGCGCCTTCTCGTGCGCGGGCGCCCCGCGTCAGGCGCGAGACGATTCTCCCGATGAGGGTTCTGTCACCGATCGAAATGAAGGTCGTCGAGCCCCGGCAGCTCGCCCCCTAAAACGGATCGCCCGTTGCGTTCGACGACAGGCAAAAGTCGCCAGGTCTCACCAGCGGCCACGCCAAGGAAGAAGCGCGGCTGAAGCACCTCGATCGCTCGACACTTGGAGTGGTCGGACTTTGTGTGCCCTCTACCGAGATCTCCTTCACAGCGCCGCATCCCTTGGAGCAGATGCTCAAGTTGATCGCTGGTGGCCTTAGCCTCAACGCCAACACGCGGTCGAGCTGCGGTGAGTTGCATCTTGGACGGAAGCCGCTCGCAAGGCTTCTCCAATGCGAGGATATCCAGGGCTTCGCGCCGTAACACGTCCCCACTGGCGTCGAACACATCGGGCGACTCGACGACAGGTGCGAAAGGGGCCATCGAAACTCGTCGTGGAGCCTCCATGTCGCCCCTTGGTGAACGATGGTTTCGAGGCGCAGGACGCACCAATTGCCAGACGGCGATTTCTCGAAGAACACATTCCCTCTCGGCGTATCGCCGGCGTTTGGCGGGTAACGAACGGACAAGTACTTGTTGTTGTCCTCGACCGTGAAGAGCGCGGGCTCGTGTCGGTGAGGGATGACCGCTTCAAGGAACCATTCAGCCTCGGGGCGAGTCACCGCGTCAAGAGAGAAGCGCAACTCAGGCACGCTCGGAAAGACCGTTCGCTGAACTGCGGCCCAACGACCGTTGATGAACCTCCGCAAGGTCTCGATCGGATCGCCGTCATCCATAGGCGGGCCTCATGTCCGGCATCCGTCTCAGTGGCTCGGCCGTAGGTCTGCGTCTCCGGGCTTGAGATGTCCGGTCGCTTTGAGCAGCTTGACCGTCGTGATCACAGGATCGTCCGTGTAGGTCTTTGACTCCGCAGCCCTCAGGACAAACTCCGCGACTTCCTCAGGCGTCCGAATGTCTACCCCGCGTTCACGAAGATGGGCGATCACCCCGTCCCGGCTACGAGGCGCGAACCTCCCGACATAGAGACGGAGGTCGACTTGGTCTTGCGCGTAGCCGTACCGCTCCGCTGCGACCCGCACAACCTCGTTGCGAAGCTTAAGGTCGTTGAACAGCTTGTACCCCGACTGTTCAAGACCCGCCAGGCTGACGCCGTGCGAACCGAAGAACGACTTCACCGAGGCGAGCACAAGCGCGCCCGTTCTCGCCCCAACAAGATCGACTTCATACCCGTGCGTTTGGAACTCAGTCCGGCTTGCCTTCTTCGTCTGCCGAGTTACGGGGAACTTCACGTTCGTGGTCACGACGAATCCCTCCGCTTCCAAAGCGACCTTGCAGACATGCTCGAACGATTCCACGGACAGGACGTTAACCGTCTCGTCGAGAAGGTGCCCGGTCTCGTTTCGAACGGTGGTATTGACCGAACCGCGCATGCGCGAGAACCTTCCGCCTATGCACACACCGTTCAGTCGATATGAGGGCGGCGGTCGCCGCCTACTCGGAAAGCCGGCATGGGGCAACGGCTCGAGCCGACGCGGGTACGGTCTAGCGGTCTTCGACCGGTGTGGGACGGGCTGCGTTTACTGCGGCTATGACATGGGATCCGCCTACGAGGCTTGGCTGAACCTGTCGATCGACCACGTCATCCCAGGGGGCGACGGGCGACGCCTCGATTACCCGACCGAGTGGGTCGAGGACATCGCCAATCTCATTACCTGCTGCCGCGCCTGCAACGAGTTCCTAAACGGGTACCGAGTCACCGAACCAGCACCGCTCACCGTCGAAGAGTTCTTCACCATGCGCGACCGGCACTTCGAGCGCAAGCGAGAATGGGTGCTTGCGCGCCACGCAGCCGAGCGTTCATGGTACGACAGCACGCGTGTACCGCCTCCAGCATCGACGGCCGGATGAAGTTTCTTTCATGGTCACCTCACGTCGACGCGCTTCAACAGGCTAAGAGCACTGGCGCGCTCGCCCAGGTCGAGCATGCCCTTCGACGCGCCTACGATGCGACAGCCATGGCAGAGAAGGGACGGCTTCGGCCCAGCGCGGTGGTCGAGAACGAACTCAAGGCGCTCGGCTGGAGCAAGACCTACGTGTGGGCGCCGGAGGGTCTGCCTCGGACGACCGGCGACTCCTTCGACGGCTGGAAGGTCTTTGGCCACGAGCAAAGCGAGAGGGTCGGCATCGCAGTTGAAGTCGAGTGGAACTGGCAGCGCGTCTACTTCGATCTCCTCAAGTTCTGGCGAGCAAGCGCCGGCGGCCAAGCGCAGCTCGGAATCGAAGTGTTGCGAGGGCCGGACTCGTTCGACTACGCCGTCAATCACCAATACGTGCTCTACCGCGATCTCTTCCCGGATCTGAGAATCGTTTTCTGTGCATTAGATGCGGAGGATCTTCGTGAACCGGACTTCACGAGGCGGAGGCTCGGCAAGCGCCTGTTTGCGATGCCGACTTGAACGCCGCGATTCATGCCCGCGACATCCCGCAGCCTAAGGCCGCGAGCGATTCAGGGTGCATAGCCGGGTCCTCCACCCCGTAGCACTCGTTTCAGGTCATCGACAGACCCGTACTCCATTTCTGACACATGCCTAGCCTCCGTGCTTGGAAGACCCGCGCAACTGCCGAGCCGCGACTAACGAAGGAGTTCGTGCGGGTCGACTCGTAGTCGCGCGGCAATGCGCTCGACTGACCTCAACGTCAGATTCCGCTCGCCGCGTTCGATCCCGCCCATGTATGTCCGATGGACACCAAGGACTTGGGCAAAGGCCTCCTGCGAGAGACCGCGCTGCTCGCGGTAGGCGCGGAGGTGCCGGCCGAAATTGCGTTGAAGGTCTCCTTCCACGCGGGCAAGGCTGCCCTGGTGCTACTTGACGGTCTACAGACTCATGAGTAGCGTCAACCGAGACCGGATCCGGAAAGCCAAGGGGGAGCGCTCTCGTGGGCATCTTTACGTACCACCAGGCAAAGAAGACAAGGCAGGAAGTCGGCAAGCTTCGCAACCAGCAACGAGACCAAGCCGCCGCTCAGTCGATCGAGCAGCGATCGCTTGCGCAGCAGGCACGCGAGACGGAGCTCTTTCAGAAGCTCCCGCCGGAGGGTAAGGAAGAGTTCCGCGCTGCCAAGGCCCTCTGTCGGGAGAAGTACGCGAGCTTCGGTGCGTGGAAGCGAGCCGGCAACGGCAAAGATGTCAGAGCCGTGTTCAACGAGCTCGCCTCCACGAAGGCGGCGATCTTCCGCAAGCACGATCTGATTCCCTAGAACGACTTGCGACCCCTAGGGGTAGGGGTCGAAGTTAGGGGATTGGTCGCGCTCCTACCCCGCGTTAGGGGTTCGACCATACCCTCCACTTCGTAGAGAATCGCCGCTGGCGCGGATCATGCCGTGCGGTCTGGCCGATAGGCGCGGCCGTGATGGATGTTCAGCAGATCGAGTTGGCGCGGTTGCGGGCGGCGCCGTGGAACGCGAACCGGGTGTCGGGGGCGGTGCGGGCGAAGATCCGCCGCTCGATCGAGGAGTTCGGCGTGGTCGAGAACCTCGTCGCTCGCCCCCACCCCGAGAACGCGGACATGTTGGAGGTCATCTCCGGCAACCACCGGCTCGAGATCTTGCGCGAGCTCGGCCACGCCGACGCGCCGGTCGTCGTCGTCGTCCTTGACGACGCGCACGCGCGCATCCTCGCCCAGACGCTGAACCGTACGCGCGGCAAGGACGACCCACTCGCCTACCAACGGCTGCTGGAAGAGCTGCTGATGGGGGCGACGCCGGCCGAGGCGGCCGGCTTCCTGCCCGAAGCGCCGGCGCGCCTCGAGCAGATCCTGCTCGCGGCGCGGCTCGACACCGGCGACCCCGACGCGGTGCCCGACATCCCGGTCGCGCCGGACTCGCAGCCGGGTGAGGTGTACGAGCTCGGGCCGCACCGGCTGTTGTGCGGCGATGCCACCGACCCCGGCCAGCTCGAGCGTCTCGCCGACGGTGAGCACGTCGACGTTGTCTGGACAGACCCGCCGTACGGCGTGTCTTATCGCGGCGGCGGCCGCGCCGAGAAGGAGGGCACGACGAGGAAGGCGATCGCGAACGACGCGCCCGCCGCAGCGCACGCGCTTCTCCGTGCCGGTCTTGCCGCGGTCGACCGCGTGCTTGTACCGGGCGGCCGCTTCTACATCGCCGGGCCGCCGGGGAGCGTCGAGTTCCGGCTCTCGATCCTCGACACCGGCTGGCGCATCCACCAGACGCTCGTGTGGGTCAAGCAGACGATGGTGCTCGGCCACAGCGACTACCACTACCAGCACGAGGACGTCATCTACGGCTGGAAGCCCGGTAGCGGCCGGCCCGGCCGCGGTAGCCATACGGGCAGCCGCTGGTACGGCGACAACGCGCAGACGACGGTGTTCGCGATCGACCGACCGCTCGCAAGCCCGGACCACCCCACCGCGAAACCGGTCGCGCTCATCGTCGCTCACCTGTTGAACAGCAGCAAGCCCGGCGACATCATCGCGGACGTGTTCGCCGGCTCGGGATCGACGCTGATCGCCGCCGAGCAGACGGGCCGGCGTGCACTCCTCATCGAGCTCGATGCCGGCTACTGCGACGTCATCCGTCAACGCTACACGGCCTATGTCCGCGCGCGATAACTCGGTTGGTCGAGCAGATGGAGCCGCGTGCGGTCGCGATCGAGAACGTGCGCGGTGTTCTTCCCGCGATCGCCGTTTCTCGCGGTGGTTGAGTAGGTGAGGTTTCGTGCTGTCGTCATGAAGAACGTCGGCGGCTTCGGTTTCTGCTTCTTCGTGCTGGTTGCGGACAGGGCGGGCTGTCGTCGTTGTGGCGGGTAGGCCGAAGAAGCGGCTGCTCGACCACGTGCTGTCCGGGACGTTTCTGGCCCGCCAGCACGGCGAGCTTCTTGGGAGCAGTGTCGATCTGCCCTGGCCGGGGTTCGCGACCTTGCAGGTCGAGTACCGGCGCGCTCGCTCGGTGCCTGAGCAGCGGGCTGTAGCGTTGGATTTCGAGCGGCTGGTGCGCGGCGTGCGGACGCAAGCGGACAAGCTCGGGATCGCGCCGCTCGCGAACTCGCTCACCGACGAGATCGCCACCCTCGGCCCCACCAACAGCATCAAGCAGGTGACCGCGTTCTTCCCCCGCTTCCTGCGCCACTACCAGGCGAGTGCGAGCGCCGGTAAGCCGTTCACCCTCGCCCCCTTTCAGAAAGCGTTCTTGTCCGAGTTCTGGCGGCGCGACCGACACGGCCGACGCGTCTACCAGGTCGGGCTCCTCGGCGTGCCGAAGGGGAACGGGAAGACGCCGTTCGCGGCCGGCCTCGGCCTCCACGCCCTCGTCACCGGCCAGCACACCCCCGACGTCTACGGGATCGCCGGCTCAAAGCAACAGGCCGCGATCGCGCACTCCTTCGCCAACCGTTGGGTCGACGACGGCGACCTGAACCAGTGGTGCACGCCGGGGAGGACGATCCGCTGCCCTGAGCGGCACGGCGGCTACACCATCCTCAGCAGCGACGGCCGGCTCGCCCAGGGCGTAAATCCAACTGCCGCAATCGTCGATGAGTGGTGGCTGTTCGACCACGCTCGCGAACGCGAGGCGTTCACCGCCCTCTCCCAGGCACTGCACAAACGCGAAGGCGAGTCCTGGCTGCTGGCGATCACCACCGCCGGCTGGAACATCCGTAGCCAGCTGGGCGAGACCTACACCGCCGCCCTCAACCACCCCAAGCTCGAGACCCACCGCGACGGACACCTGCTCGTCCTCCGCGACCGCGACGCCGGCTTCCTCATGCACTGGTACGGCCTCCCCGACGGCACCACCGCCGACATCGAGAACCCGAAGCTCGTCCGCGCCTGTAACCCCGCTTCCTGGGTCTCCCCGCGCGCGCTCATCCGCGAACTGCACCGCCCCGACACCGACGAAAACGACTGGCGCCGCCTCCACCTCAACCAGTGGACCGCAGCCCGACAGGCGTGGCTCCCGGCCGGCTGCTGGGCCGCCCTCGCCAGCGACACCGACATCCCCGACGGCGCGATCGTCTACGCCGGCGTCGACGTCGGCTGGACACACGACTCCACCGCCGTCGCCATCGCCCACCGCACCAGCGACGGCCGCATCGTGCTCCGCTCGCACGTGTGGACGACCGACCCGGACGACCCCGCCCTCCGCGCCGCCCACGGCGCCGACACGATCCAGCTCGTCGCCGGCGGCAAGATGCGCCTCGCCCTCGTCGAGGACCACCTTCGCGTTCTCCGCCGCCGCTACACGCTGGCCGAGGTCGGCTTCGACCCCGCCTATTTCGGGCGTAGCGTGGAGACGCTCGAGCAGGAGGGCGTCACCATGGTCGAGTTCCTCCCCTTCAGCGCGCCGATGCGCGCGGCGTGGACGAGCTTCTACCAAGCCGCGGTCGAGGGCACCATCACCCACAACCGCGACCCCGTGCTCGCCGCACACGTCGACGCCGCCGCCGCCGACCGCACAGAGAGCGGATGGAAGGTGCGCAAGCTGCAATCCCAAAGCCGCATCGACGCCCTCGCCGCCGCCGTCATCGCACACGCCCGCGCACAACACGACACAGGTCGCGGTAGCGACGGTCCACAGGTGTTCTGGCTCCATCACGACGGCTGACCGGAGGCAGAACCACGCTCAGACGCGCGCTCGCCCGAGCGGACGTCGTCGCAACCGGTATGTACCGTCGAGGAACTCCACCCCAGAGGAGCACGAACGGAGTCGAAGGCAAATCGAACTTTAAGGGGTGGTGTCGTATGCAGCAGGAGAACCAGCCGCCGCGCGATCCGCGCAGGCGAGCGTGGCGCGAGCGTACGTACGTTAGTGATCTGTCGCCGACGGAGCGCCATGTGGCACTCGTGGTCGCGGAGGTGATGGATCGACGGGGATTGTGTTACCTCTCCGTCGCCCGCATCGCCTTCCGGACCGGCTACTCCAGAAGCACCGTGCAACGGGCGCTACGTCAGCTCGTCAAGAAGCACTTCATCCGCGCTGTCGGTCGCACCGAATACGGACGGATCATCTACAGCCTCGTGCTTACCGAAGACGCGGCGGACCAGCAGCCACCCGCCCAGCGTCGACCGGGCGATGCCACCAGGGGCCTCGCCAGCGACAGCGGGGGCCTTACCACGACACACGCAGTAGCAGAAGAAGAAGAGAAGAAAAACCAGAGCAGCGTCGCCGCTCGTATCAGCGCGTCCCTGGAGACAAGCAACACGCGCGACCGGCTGCCGGCGGATCCGATCGCGGGCTTCGCGACAGACGACGCCGTCAAGGCGCGCGAGCTCGCTCGTCTGCTCGCACTCCTCCCGAACAGGCACAAGGACGACAACACGCCCATGACGTTCAGTCGCATCGCGCAAGACCTCTCCGCCAACGACATCACCAACGTCATCGAAGAGGTCATGGCGGGAGTCGGCAACCACGCGGGCGACGACGACCCGATCCGCGACCCGACCCGGTATGCGTGCGCGATCCTCAAACGCCAGCGGAGGGACGTGCAACGGCGCATCGACAAGCGCGCAGGCGGATCGCCGTCGAGCTCGCCCAGGCGCCGGAGATGAGCGCACAGACGGCCGTCCCCGTCGTCGCCGTCCCGATCCCGGACGCCCTCATCGAAAGCATCGCCAACAAGGTGGCCGTCCTCGTGGCAGCCCACGTGTCCCGGCGGGCTGAGACTCCCTCGCCGTGGATGGACTTCAACGCAACCTGCGCTTACCTCGGCTTCACGCCCGACCGGCTGTACAAGCTCACCGCCGCCGACGCCATTCCGCACCACAAGCGCCCCGGAAGCCAGCGGCTGCTCTTCCACCGAGACGAGCTCGACCACTGGGTTGCAACCACCTTCCTCCACTTCGGACCGGCGCGATGAACAGAGCTATCGTCGTTGACATGTATGGCAACAAGGCCGCCCGTCCGGCACCGCCCCAAACAGGCAAGCGCGACACCTCGCCGAAGCCACGCAAGGCCGCCCGGCTCCCGCGCCGGCGGCCGGTGTCTCGGCATCCTGGAATCTCGTACCGGCCCCGGCCGGACGGGAAGGTGGGGCCGCCGTACGAGATCTGTTATCTCGACTCCGCCGGTAAGCGCCGCTGGGAGGTCGTGCACGGCTCGCTCGACGATGCGGAGGCGCGCCGGGCGGAGCTGCGCCTGCGCCGTCGGCGCGGGGAGCGCATCCAGCCATCCCGGCAGACCTTCGCCGAGCACGCGGCCGGCTGGGTTGA
>Ga0070731_10002403_pt1 | contig 17906 bp, 21 predicted proteins | sample Coa_R1_2_FD_66448 | JGI IMG/M metagenome (GOLD analysis project Ga0070731, IMG submission 66448) | Surface soil microbial communities from Centralia Pennsylvania, which are recovering from an underground coalmine fire - Coalmine... | ecosystem: Environmental > Terrestrial > Soil > Unclassified ...
GCGCAGCTCTGGGAGCGGATCACCGCCGACCTGCCGGACCTCGACGACGCGTTCGAGCAGGGCGACTTCTCGTCGCTGCGGGACTGGCTGCGCACGCACCTCCACCGCCACGGCCGCAAGTTCACCCCTGCAGAGACGCTCGAGCGGGCGGTCGGCGTGAGCGAGATCGACCCTGAGCCGTACGTGCGGTACCTTCGCGGGAAGCTCTCGGATCTCTACCGAGTCCCCGCGCGTACGTCCTAGCCCAGTGAACGTGTCCGCAAGCAGCGGTCGGTTCTGCCGGCTGCAAGCCGTCGCATCGCCACGTCCTCAGTCGCGTCCATACCGTTTAGGTATGGACGCTCCCTGCGTCCTTGCGCTGCTCGGTTTTCGCTCGGCGGAACGGGACCGGGCTCACGGACACTTCCACTAGAGTCGCCGCATGGCGAAAACTCGGGTTGGGATCAATGGATTCGGCCGGATCGGCCGCAACTTCTTCCGCGCCGCGCTCGAGCGGAACGCGGACTTCGAGGTCGTGGCGTACAACGACCTCGGCGACGTCGAGACGATGGCGCACCTCCTGAAGCACGACTCGGTGCTGGGCACGTTCCCGCACGACGTCGAGGTGGCGGGCGGCGCGCTGAAGGTCGCGGGGAAGGAGCTCACGGGTCTCGCGGAGCGCGATCCGGCCAACCTTCCCTGGCGTGATCTCGAGGTCGACGTCGTCGTCGAGTCGACGGGCTTCTTCACGAGCCGCGACGGTGCGCAGAAGCATCTCGACGCAGGCGCGAAGAAGGTCCTCATCTCCGCGCCCGCCGCCGACCCGGACATCACCATCGTGCTGGGCGTCAACGACGACCAGTACGACGCGGAGCAGCACTCGATCGTGTCAAACGCCTCCTGCACGACCAACTGCGTCGCGCCGATGGCGAAGGTCCTCGACGACACGTTCGGCATCGAGCAGGGCTACATGACGACGATCCACGCGTACACGCAGGACCAGAACCTGCAGGACGGGCCGCACAAGGATCTGCGCCGCGCGCGCAACGCCGCGATCAACCTCGTGCCGACGTCGACGGGCGCCGCGCGTGCGATCGGGCTCGTGCTGCCGCACCTCAAGGGCAAGGTCGACGGCATCTCCGTGCGTGCCCCCGTCCCGACCGGATCCGTCACCGACCTCGTCGTGACGCTCGCCAAGGAAGCGACCGCCGCCGACGTCAACGCGGCGTTCGAGACGGCGTCCTCGAGCGGGCCGCTGGAGCCGTACCTCGACTACTCGACGGAAGAGCTCGTCTCGACGGACATCGTCCGCTCGCCGGCGTCGTGCACGTTCGACAGCAAGCTGACGATGGCGAACGGACGCCTCGCCAAGGTCTTCGGCTGGTACGACAACGAGTGGGGCTACTCGTGCCGGCTCGTTGACCTCGTCCCGAAGCTGCTCTGATGGCCGCGCTGCCGCGCTCGGTCGAGACCGCCGACGTCGACGGTCGGGTCGTGCTCGTCCGCAGCGACCTCAACGTCCCGCTCGAGGACGGCAGGGTCGCCGACGACACCCGGATACGCGCCTCGCTCCCGACGATTCGGCTCTTGCTCGAGCGGGGCGCGCGCGAGGTCCGCGTCTGTTCCCATCTCGGGCGTCCGAAGACCGACGAGGACAAGGCGCGATACGCGATGACGCCGGTCCGCGACCGCGTCGCGGAGCTCGTCTCGGACGTCCGCGTGACCGTGCTCGAGAACACCCGCTTCAACGCCGGCGAGACGAAGAACGATCCGGAGTTCGCGCGCGAGCTGGCCGAGGGGTGCGACGTCTACGTCAACGATGCGTTCGGCTCCGCCCACCGGGCGCACTCGTCCACGGTCGGCGTCGCCCGGCTGCTGCCGGCCTACGCGGGCGTGCTGCTCCTCGACGAGCTGCGGAACCTCGGCACGCTGCTCGGCGACGTCGAGCGGCCGTACGTGATCGTCTCGGGCGGGGCGAAGGTCGAGGACAAGGTCGGTGTGCTCCAGAACCTCGGCGGCCGCGCGGACGAGGTGCTGATCGGCGGGAAGATGGCCGAGGAGGTGCGCCAGGAGAACCCGTTCTCGTTCGACGTCGTGCTGCCGACCGACGTCGTCGCCGCGGCGGCATTCGACGCGGACGCCGAGACGCGCGTGACGCGGTTCGACGACCTTCCGAACGGCTGGCTCGGGCTCGACGTCGGCCCGGAGACGCGCACCGATTTCGGGGCGCGCATACGCGCCGCGAAGACGGTGTTCTGGAACGGCCCGATGGGCGTGTTCGAGTGGCCGAGGTTCGCCGAGGGCACGTACGAGATCGCCCGCGCGCTCGCGGACTGCGACGGCTTCACGGTCGTGGGCGGCGGCGATTCCGTTCGCGCCGTGCAAGAGGCGGGAATCGCCGACCGGATCTCGTGGATCTCGACCGGCGGCGGCGCATCCCTCGAGCTGCTCGAAGGGAAGGAGCTCCCCGGCGTGGCGGCCATCCCGGCGGCATGAGCGAGCTCGTGCGTGAGATGCCGTTCGCGGAACGGCTCGGGATCGCCGTCGAGTCGGCGACGCGCGACGAGGTGCGCGGCGGCCTCGACTGGGCGGAGGACCTCTGCACGGCAGGAGGCGTGCTGCACGGCGGCGCGCTCGTCACCCTCGCCGACAGCCTCGGCGCCCTTTGCGCCTTCCTCAACCTGCCGGCGGACGCGAGCACCGCCACGATCGAGTCGAAGACGAACTTCTTTCGCGCAGTCCGCAGCGGGCGCGTGAGCGGCAGGGCGCGGCCGTTGCACGTCGGCCGCTCGTCGATCGTCGTCCAGACCGAGCTCGCCGACGACGAGGGTCGGCCGGTGGCGGTCGTCATCCAGACACAGGCGGTCCTGCGCTGACACTCATCGCCGGCAACTGGAAGATGTACAAGGGGCAGGCCGAAGCCGCCGACTTCTGCCGCGCGCTCCGCGACGAGGATCTGCCTGCCGGGGTCGACGTCGTCGTCTGCCCGCCGTTCACCTCGCTCGCCCCGGCCGTCCAGGCGCTCTCGGGCACCGAGATCGGCGTGTTCGCGCAAAGCTGCCACTGGGCGCCGGAAGGTGCGTTCACCGGTGAGGTGTCGGCGCCGATGCTGCGCGAGCTCGGCGTGTACGGCACGCTCGTCGGCCACTCGGAGCGGCGGCAGAGGTTCGGGGAGACGGACGAGACGACGGGCCGCCGGGCGGCGGCGGCGCTGGCGGCGGGACTCCATGTGATCGCGTGCGTCGGCGAGACCGAGGCGGAGCGCGAGACGGGCGACACCGAGGCCGTCCTGCGGCGGCAGCTCGCGGTGCTGGAGGCCGACGAGGGACTGATCGTCGCGTACGAGCCGGTGTGGGCGATCGGCACCGGCAAGACCGCGACTCCCGATCTGGCGGAAGAGGCGCACGAGCTGATCAAGTCGCTGCTCGACGTCCCCGTGCTCTACGGCGGCTCCGTGAAGCCGGAGAACGCGGCCGATCTGCTCGCCCGGCCTGCGATCGACGGCGCGCTCGTCGGCGGCGCCTCGCTCGACCTCGACTCGTTCCGCGCGATATGCCTGGCCGGTTCCCACTCGTAGCTCTCGTCATCCTCGACGGCTGGGGCTGCGCGCCGCCCGGTCCGGGGAACGCGGTCGAGCTTGCCGAGACGCCCGTCTTCGACCGTCTGTGGCGGGAGTTCCCGCACACGCGGATCGAGGCGTCGGGCGAGGCGGCCGGGCTGCCGGCCGGACAGATGGGAAACAGCGAGGTCGGGCATCTCACGATCGGGAGCGGCCGCCGCCTCTACCAGGACCTGATGCGAGTCAACCGCGCGATCGCCGACGGATCGTTCTTCGACAACCCCGTGCTGCGCGAGGCGTTCGAGCGGGCGGAGCGAATCCACCTGCTCGGGCTCGTCTCGCACGGCGGCGTCCACTCGCACATCGACCACCTGCAGGCGCTGCTCCGCTTCGCTCCCGAGAAGACGTGGATCCACGCGTTCACGGACGGCCGTGACGTGTCGCCGACGTCAGCGGCGGACGACCTCGCGCTGCTGCCGCTCGAGCGCATCGCGACGGTGGTCGGGCGGTACTACGCGATGGACCGCGACCAGCGTTTGGAGCGGACGGAGCTCGCGTTCGATGCAATCACACGCCGCCGCTGCGCGCACACCGTCCCGCAGGACGAGCTCATCGACGAGGTGCGGCGCAACTACGAGGCGGGCGTCACCGACGAGTTCCTCGAGCCGATCTGCGTGGAAGGAGCGCCCGGCATCGAGCCCGGCGACGGTGTCGTCTTCTTCAACTTCCGGCCCGACCGTGCGCGACAGCTGACGCGAAAGCTGCTGGACAACAGCTTCGACGTGACGACGATGACGCGCTACGCGGAGGACCTGCCGACGCCGGTCGTCTTCGAGGAGCAGCGTGTCGAGAGCACGCTGGCGGAGGTCCTCGCCGGCCGCGGGCTTCGCCAGCTTCACGTCGCGGAGACCGAGAAGTACGCCCACGTCACGTACTTCTTCAACGGCGGGCGCGAGGAGCCGTGGCCGGGTGAGGAGCGGGTGCTCGTCCCGAGCCCGCGCGACGTTCCGAGCTACGACCACAAGCCGGAGATGTCGGCGGAGGAGGTCGCGCTGCGCTTCTGCGACACGCTCGACGACAGCTTCTCGTTCGCGGTCGTGAACTTCGCCAACCCGGACATGGTCGGTCACACCGGGGCGATCCCCGCGGTCGTGCAAGCCGTTGAGACCACCGACCGGTGCCTCGGCGAGATCGTCGACCGCGTGACGTCACTCGGCGGCGCGTGCCTCGTGACCGCCGACCACGGGAATGCCGAGCAGCTGCTGGCCGACGACGGCGGACCGCACACAGCGCACACGACCAACCCGGTGCCCCTGGTCGTCACCGCGCCGGGGGCGGATTTGCGGGAAGACGGTGAGATTGCCGACCTCGCGCCGACGGTGCTGTCCCTGCTCGGAATCGACCAACCCGAGCGCATGACCGGCCGTTCGCTGCTCGCAACGTAAAGCCGGATGTAAAGGTTTCGGGCAGGTGCTTGCCGGCGGAAGACGGCGCTATACTCCTGCTCCCTTGCCGCTCCCCCAGCCGGACATGGCGATCCTGCGCAAGGCCCAGAGGGGAGACCAGCGGGCGTTCACGATCATCGTCCGGACGTACGAGACGCCGGTTTACAACTACATCCTGCGGCTCACGAACGGCGACAAGGCCCTCGCCGAGGATCTGACGCAGGAGGTCTTCCTGCGCGTCTTCCAGGGCCTGCCGCGGTTCTCGCTCCGCTGCAAGTTCACGACCTGGCTGTTCCAGGTGACGAAGAACCGCGTGCTCGACGAGTTGCGCGCGCGCGAGCGGCGGCCCGCGGCGTCAGTGGCGCTCGACGACATTCCGCCGCTCGAGGTGGCCGACCAGCCCGTCGAGCGGATCGAGGCAATCGACGCACTCTGGCGCGCGATCGACCAGCTGAACCCGGACCTGAAGATGGCGCTGCTGCTGCGTGACGTCGTCGGGCTCTCCTACAACGAGATCGCCGACGCGCTCGAGATCACGCTGGCGACGGTCAAGTGGCGGATCTTCAAGGCCCGCGAGGACGTGCAGCTCACGCTCGCACGGCAGGGCATCACGTTCGGCGACAAGTCCGGCACCGCCGTCGTCCCCGCCGGCTAGCGACTGTACTGCTCGAGCCAGGCGGCGAGATTCCGCGCCTGCTGCGCCGCGTCCCCGGAGCGCGGCACGGGACTGACCGGCGGCGGCGTCGACGTTCCGTTCGACGTGGCGGCAACCGCGATCGCGGCTGCGACCGCCGCGGCGGCGCCGAGTGCAAGGCCGTACACGAGGCCACGCCGACGGGCTCGCATTCGTCGCGGGCGGAGGACACGGGTCGGCGCTGCGAGCGTGTCGTCTCGCAACACGGCGGCGACCTCGGCCGCCGTCGGCCGCCGGCGGGGGTCGCGCTCGCTACAGCGGGCGAGGAGCTCGCGCACCGCCGGCCGCTTCGTCACGAGCAGCTCGTCGAGCACGACGCCCAGTGAATAGACGTCCGCCTCCGGGCCGACGGGCTCGCCGGCGGCTTGTTCCGGCGAGAGGTAGGGGAGCGTGCCGAGGACCGTTCCGACCTGGGTGACCATTGTCTCCTCGACGGCGCGGGCGATCCCGAAGTCGGCGATCTTCACCGAGCCGTCGGGGCCGCGCAGGAGGTTCGCCGGCTTGAGGTCGCGGTGGATGACACCTTCGCGATGCGCGTGCGCGAGCGCGTCGGCGACCTCCGCCGCCTGCGCCTCGCTGAGCCGGCCGTGCTCGAGTGTCCCGCCGGGCAGCAGCTCCATCACGATCGTCGGCAGCCGGTCGAGCTCGGTGATGTCGTACACGCGGACCAGGCCCGGGTGGTAGAGCCGTGATGCAAGTCGCGCCTCGCGCAGGAAGCGGTCCCGGAACTCCGCGTCGCCGGCGAGATGGGACGCGAGCACCTTGAGCGCGACCGGACGCTCGAGCCGGTCGTCCCAGCCCTCATACACGACGGCCATGCCGCCGCGGCCGAGCTCTCGTCGGACGCGGTACGCGTTCAGTCGCCGCCTCCTGGCTTGCCGCCGTCGCCGTGCGCGTGGTGGTGCTCGTGGCCGTGCTCGTGCTTCTTCGGCGGCGACGGCGGCTTCGTCGCCGTCGCGGGCACCGCGGTGACGCAGAGCGGGCTGTCGGCGACGAGCGCGTCGACCCCGCGCATGAGCGTCCCGGCCAGGCTGGGCGGAACCCGCCGCGCATCGACCAGCACGATCGTGCGACCGCGCAGCAGTGCGATGTCGCGCCGCTGTGCGCACGCGCCTTCGCCGGGGATCCGGCGTGCGAGCGTCGTCAGTTGGGCCGCGTCCGCTCGGGCGAGCATCGGCTGCTGCGCCCTGTCCGCCCCGCAGGCCGTCAGCCCGCTACAGGCCGCGAGCGAGACGCTCAGCAAGCACGTCCGGAAGCCGGGCTGCGCGAATCGCCGCCTGCGCTCCCTCCACGTCGTAGACGACACGCCGGAAGACTGCCCGCTGCGTGTCGAAGTCAACCAGCAACCAGGCCGCGTCGGGGTTGCCGTCCCGCGGCTGTCCGACCGAGCCGGGGTTGAGCAGAAGGCGGTGCTCGCCGAGCGCGAGCTCCGTGTCCGGCGGCGCGAGGCCGCCCACGACGCCGGTCCCGTCACGGGCGAGCGCAAGCGCGACATGGCTGTGGCCAACGAGAACGAGCGGCGCCGTGGTGAGGCTGAAACTCTCGTCCGCCACCTCGTCGCTGAGCACGTACTCCCAGACCGGGTCGCGAGGGCTCGCGTGGAACAGCTCGACGTTCTCGCGTGACGCCGCCGGGTCGAGCGACGCCAGCCACGTTCGATGCTCGGCGTCGAGGACCGTCCGGGTCCAGTGGGCGGCCGCCGCGGCCTCGCCGCTGAACTCGGCCAGGTCGAGCAGGCCGGCAATACCGAGGTCGTGGTTGCCCGCGAGCGGGAGTTGCGCACGACCGCGGATCAGCTCGCAACACTCGTTCGGGTTCGCCCCGTAGCCGACCACGTCGCCGAGGCACCACATCTCGTCGGGCGTCTGCGCGTCGACATCCGCGAGGACCGCTTCGAGTGCGTGAAGATTGGCATGGATGTCGGATACGACCGCGACGCGCACAGGCATGGCCCTCAGAGTTGCAAAGGCGACAAGCGTCGGCGCGGCGATCGTGGCGTGGACGGTGTGCGCATGGCTGCTCGCGCGCACAAGCGTGCCGTCGCTACACCTCTCGGGGCTCGACCAGCATCGGTTCTTCCCACGGGCACTCCTTGCCCGGACGCGTTCGTTCGCGCGCGGCGAGGACGGGCTGTGGCTCGGTTCGGCCGTTGCCGAACTGATCGCGCTCGCGGTGCTCGCGCGGCAGCTGCCGCGAAGCGTCGGCGGGATGGGGCTCGGGCGGATCGGCAGTGCGCTCGTCACCGCGATGGTCGTGCTCGTGACGCTCTGGTCGGTCGGGCTTCCCTTCGGGATCGCCGATCTCTGGTGGCAGCACCACTACGGTCTCGGGCCGTTCGACGTCGGGGCGTGGCTCGCGTCGCAATGGTCGGCCCTCGCGCCCGCGGCGGTCGGCATCGTGCTGGCGATCGTCCTCCTCGTCGGCTTCGCAGGCCGGTTCCGCTTGCTGTGGTGGGTGCCCGCCGGGATCTCGATCGTCGCGATCACGGCTGCCTTCGCGTTCATGGGGGGCTACCTCACCGCGGCCGGCACGCAGCCGCTGCGGGATCCCGCGCTGCGCGCAGACGTGCAGCGGCTCGAGCGGATCGAGCACGTCGCCGGTACGCCCGTGCGCGTGCAGAAGGTCTCCTCGCGGACAAATCAGATCAACGCGTTCACCGAAGGCTTCGGCCCGTCGGCCCACGTCGTGCTGTGGAACACGCTCCTCGACGACGGCCTGTCACGGCGCGAGGTGGACGTCGTGATCGCCCATGAGCTGGGCCATGTCCGCAGCCGGCACGTCATCAAGGCGATCGGCTGGGCGGCGCTGACGGTCTTGCCGACGCTGCTCGTGGTCGCGCTCGTCACGCGGCGCCGCGGCGGCCTCGCGAATCCGGAGAACGTGCCGCTCGCATTCCTCGTGCTCGCTGTGCTGGCGCTCGCGACCGCGCCTGCGCAGAACCTCGTCTCACGGAGGTACGAGGCGGAGGCCGACTGGCGCGCCCTCAACGCGACGCGTGACCCGGCGGCGGCGCAGGGCCTCTTCGAGACCTTCGCGCGCTCGAGCCTCGAACAGCCGGATCCGTCGCTGCTCGACTACCTGTGGCTCGAGAACCACCCGACGCTCATGCAGCGCATCGCGATGACACGCGCGTGGGCGGCCCGACACCGTCCTTAAGTTAGTGGTCGTTCGTCTCGGGGAGATCCTGAATGCCCTTGACGGTCGTGTACTTCGACCAGGCGTCCTGCAGCGCGGCCAGCAGCTCGCTGGTGAACTGCTGCGACATGTTGATGCGTGAGACGACGATCCCGGGGACGTCGCCCTCCTCGATCTCGTGGTCGAGGCGCGCGAACGTGATCGTGAACTCGTAGTCCGAGAAGGTGATGTTGGCGAAGTTCGCGTAGACGCCCGCGAGCTGATCCGGCTCCATGTGGATGTTGAGCTGGCGCTCGCGCCCGTCGTCCATGCGCCGTTGACGATACTAGAGCGCCGTGAAAACCGCCCTGGACCGCCTCGCCGTGCGGCTTGGGGAGCTCGCAGGCGCCGACGTCGAGCTCGAGCGCCCGGGCGACTCGCGCCACGGCGACTATGCGACGAACGTCGCGCTGCGCTCGGCGACGTCCGTCGGCAGCTCGCCGCGGGAGCTGGCCGCCGAGCTCGCCGAGCGCGCGGCCACCCTCGACGAGGTCGCGCACGCCGAGGTCGCCGGCCCAGGCTTCCTCAACCTGAAGCTCGCGGACGCGTTCTTCGCCGCCGCGCTCGCCGAGATCGACGCCGACTACGGCGGCGGCTCGTCGGCGGCCGCCGAGCGCGTCCAGGTGGAGATGGTCTCCGCCAACCCGACGGGGCCGATCCTCGTCTCGCACGCGCGGAACGGCGCGTACGGCGACAGCGTGGCGCGGCTGCTCGAGTTCGCGGGCAACACCGTCGAGCGCGAGTACTACTTCAACGACGCCGGCCGGCAGATTGAGCGATTCCGCGACTCCGTCGAGGCCGTGCGTCGCGGCGACGAGCCTCCGGAAGACGGCTACCGCGGCGAGTACATCCACGAGCTCGCCGCGTTGCGCGGCGACCCGCTGCCGCTGATGCTGACGTCGATCGAGAACACGCTGGAGCGCTTCCGGGTCCACTTCGACTCGTGGGCGCGCCAGAGCGTCGTCGAGCAGCGACTCGATGAGCTGTTGCCGCGACTGGACACGTATGAGAAGGACGACGCCTTGTGGGCGCGCTCGTCCGAGTACGGCGACGACGAGGACCGGGTACTCATTCGGGCCCAGGCGCAGGGCGGCACGCCCACGTACCGGGCGGCCGACGTCCCGTACCTGGTGGACAAGCTCGAGCGCGGGTTCGACCGTGCGATCTACGTGCTGGCGGCCGACCACCACGGCACGCGCCTGTGGTACCAGGCGGTCGCGCGGATGCTCGGATACGACCCGGCGCGCGTCGAGGTGTTGATCTACCAGCTCGTCCACCTGACGAAGGGCGGCGAGCAGACGAAGATGTCCAAGCGGCGCGGTGACATCGTCCTCCTCGACGACTTCATGGACGAGGTCGGCGTCGATGCCGCGCGCTGGTACCTCGTCAACCGCGGGCCCGCCCAATCGATCGAGATCGACCTCGACCTCGCCGCCGAGAAGTCCCAGAAGAATCCCGTCTACTACGTGCAGTACGCGCACGCGAGGATCGCCGCGATCGTGCGCAACTCGGCCGGCGCGACGGTCGGCGGCGATCCGCCGGGACCGCTGGCGGCGGAGGAGAAGGAGCTGATCAAGCGGCTGGCCGAGTTTCCGACGACCGTGCGGGAGGCGACGGAGCGGCGCGGCCCTCAGCTGGTCCCGGCCTACACGATCCGGCTGGCCGACGACTTCCACCGCTTCTACCACGAGTGCCGCGTGCTCGGTGATCCGGCGGAGGCGTTTCGGCTCGGCCTCTGCCGCGCCACGCAGACGGTGATCGCCCGCTGCCTCGACCTGGTCGGTGTCGAGGCTCCGGAACGGATGTGAGCCTAGGATCCGCGGGGTGAGCCCCGCTCGGCCGGATCGCAACCTCGCCCTCGAGCTCGTCCGCGTCACGGAGGCAGCCGCGATGGGCGCCGGCCGCTGGGTCGGGCGCGGCGACAAGAACGCCGCCGACCAGGCGGCGGTCGACGCAATGCGCGCGATGCTCGACACCGTCGTCATGGACGGCGTGGTCGTGATCGGCGAAGGCGAGAAGGACGAGGCGCCGATGCTCTTCAACGGCGAGCGCGTCGGGGAGGGCCGCGGGCCGGAGGTCGACGTCGCTGTCGATCCGCTCGAGGGCACGCGGCTGACCGCGCTTGGCCAGCCTAACGCGATCGCCGTCATCGCGGTCGCCGAGCGAGGCTCGATGTTCTTCCCGGGCGCGGCGGTGTACATGAACAAGATCGCGGTCGGCGCCGACGCGTTCCACGCGATCGACATCGACGCGTCGCCGGCCGAGAACGTGAAAGCCGTCGCGAAGGCGAAGGGTGTCCGCGCGACCGACGTCCGGGTCGTCGTGCTGGAGCGCGACCGGCACGAGGAGCTGATCGGCGAGCTGCGCGAGTCCGGTGCGCGGGTGACGCTCATCCGCGACGGCGACGTCGCGCCGGCCATCGCGGCCGCGCGGCCGGAGACGAGCGTCGACATGCTGATGGGCATCGGCGGCACGCCCGAAGGCGTGATCTCGGCCGCCGCGCTCAAGTCGCTCGGCGGCGGCATGCAGGGCCGGCTCTGGCCGCGCGACGACGGGGAACGGCAGAGGCTCGTCGACGCCGGCTACGACGTCGACCGGGTGCTCACCACCGACGACCTGGTCGGGGGGGACGACGTCTTCGTCGCCGCGACGGGTGTCACCACCGGCGCGCTGCTGCGCGGCGTCCGCTACGTTCGAGACGGCGCCGTCACCGATTCGCTCGTGATGCGGTCACGGTCGGGGACGGTTCGGCGCATCGAGGCGAGGCACAACCTGGAGAAGCTGACTCATTTCACGGGAAGGGAGTTTCGATGACGATCGGCCTGAGCGACCTGGGCTACGACGAGAAGCTGTACGTGCTCGCCTTCGACCATCGCGGCTCGTTCGAGAAGATGGTCGGGGACGTGGAGCGCGTTCCGGGCGCGAAGCAGCTGATCTGGGAGGGCTTCCAGCGCGCGGTCGACGAGGGAGCGCCGAAAGGCTCGGCCGGCATCCTCGTCGACGCGCAGTACGGGTCTCAGGTCGCCAGAGAGGCGAAGGACGGCGGGTACAAGCTCGCCATGCCGTGCGAGAAGTCCGGTCAGGTCGAGTTCGAGTTCGAGTACGGCGACGCCTTCGGCGACCAGATCGAGGAGTACGACCCGGACTTCACGAAGGTGCTCGTCCGGTACAACCCGGAGGGCGACCGAGCGATGAACGACCGACAGATCGTGAAGCTTCGGCAACTGTCGGAGTGGCTGCACGAGCGCGGCCGGAAGTACCTCTTCGAGCTGCTCGTTCCGGCGGAGCCCGCCCAGCTCGAGCGGGTGGGCGGGAGTGAAGAGCGCTACGACCGCGAGCTTCGCGCGGAGCTGATGCTGGAGGCGGTCCTGCAGCTCCAGAACGGCGGCGTCGAGCCCGACATCTGGAAGATCGAGGGGCTCGACGACCGCGAGGCATGTCGAGAGATCGCCCAGCTCGTCCGGCGGGACGGCCGCGACCGCGTCTCGTGCGTCGTGCTCGGGAGGGGCGCCTCGGACGCGAAGGTCGACGAGTGGCTCCGGGCCGGCTCGGGCGTCGAGGGATACACCGGCTTCGCGATCGGCCGGTCGATCTTCGGCGAATCCGTGAAGGCCTATGCCGCCGACCCGGACGGGTTCGACCGTGAGGCCGCTGCGGAGAAGATCGCCGCGAACTACCGGCGTTTCATCGATGTGTACGAGGGGGCGGCGGCACCGGCGTAGACCTTGTTTGCCGCCGCCAGAGTGCAATGATGGATGCGTCGTGGCTGTCCGGTCGAACCGGCCAAGCCGTCAGCAGGCCGCCCAGCACCCTGTAAAGGAGGTTCTGCCGCTCGTCTTGCCGTTTGCCGCCCTCGTGGCCGTCGCCGCGTTCGTGGCGCTGCTCGCGTTCAGGAGCGAGCCGGCTGCGCCGCAGAGCGCGCGGGGCGCACTCGTCTGGGGAAACGGCATCTTTGCGAACCGAGCGGAGCTGAAAGCGTGGCTCCGGCAGCACGGCGCGTCCTACAGCGCCTGGCTCAGGCAGCATCCGCAGGCCGCGGCGTACGTGCGCCGGGCCGCAGCCCGGCCGCACAAGGCGACCCCGCGGGCGGTGACCGTGGCGCGCCGGAAGCCGAAGCCGGTCCATGCGAACACCCGGACGTCGGGCGTGCTCGCCGCGAAGGCCACCGTGCCTCGCCCCCCGGTCATCTCCACGCACGGCGGCGGGCCGTCCCGGTTCCTGACGATCATCTTCGGCTTCTTCGTCGTGCTGGCCTTGGGGGCGTCGGTGGTCCCGGAGCGACTCACGGTGCGCAACGGGCGGGCGATGATCTCGGCGGAGGGGAGGGTGTTCATCGCCGCCGCCGGCATCGCCACCTTGCTCGGGGTCGCAGCGGCGCTCTGGATCGGCTGAGCAAGCGTCCGAACGAGGGATTCTCGGTACAGGCGGGTTTGGGCCGGAAGGCCTCGCGGGGAAACCGCGTCTAGAGGATCGAAGCCGTGTCCCCGACGACTGTCACCTCGTGCTCGGGCAGCCACCAGCTGCCGCTCCTGACCGGCGCGGCGCGGAGCCTGCCCGGGCCGGGTGACCCGGGCGTCTGCCCCGTCTGCGGGCAGCGCGTGGGCGTCAGCTGCGGCGGCTTCGTCTCGACGCACCCGACGCGACGGCGGCTTTCCCGCTAGCTGCAAGCTCGCGGGGAAGAGGCGCTACATTTGCCTCGACGCGGGCGTAGCTCAGTTGGTAGAGCATCAGCTTCCCAAGCTGAGGGTCGTGGGTTCGAGCCCCATCGCCCGCTTCGAGCGGGCGGCTGCTACTCCGGCGTCACCAGCATCAGGAGGTAGGCGACGGCGAAAGCCCAGGCGATGGCCCAGAGCGCATGGGAAACGAAGTCCAGTCGGTCGTACTCGCGCATCGACGGCGAACCTAACCGTTTCGATATCTGCGGAAACTGGGCCTTCGGCTAGACGCTCCGAGACCGCGGACGGGAGCTAGCCGCGCCGGGATCCCGCGCGCCGGTGGAGCGGCCGCCACGGGCGCAGGGCAAAGCGTTCCTCGATCAGCTCGGCCGCCCGCCCGAGCAGCTCGAGATCCTCGTCCGCGAGGTCGGCGAGCCTCGTCGCGACGACGTCGATCCTGCGTCCGCGGGCCCGCGCGAGGGCGCGCCGTCCCGACTCGGCGGCCTCGACGAGGACCGCGCGCCGGTCGCGGCCGTGCGGTCGCCGCCGGACGAGCCCTTCCTGCTCGAGGCCGTTCACGATCCCTGTCATCGTGGCGGAGCGAACGCCTTCCGCCTCGGCGAGCTCGCCCAGCGTGAGCGGGCCGCGGAAGACCACGACCGAGAGCGCCGAGAGGCGGGCCGAGCTCAGCCCGCTCTCGCCGTCGTGCTCGCCGGCGCGGCGCAGGAGGTGAATCGCGGCGGAGTGGAGGAGGTCCGCAATCCGTTCGGTGTCCGGCATGGTGTTTAGGTAGGCTACCTACCTAGTCGGACGGAGGAGGCTGGGCATGAGCGGTGCGCTGGAGGCCCTGTACGCGGGAGACGTCGAGCGGGCGGGCAGGCTCCTGCCGGCCGACGCCGAGCTGACCGTCTTCGAGGCGGCAGCGTTCGGTCGAAACGAGAGGCTGCGGGAGATCCTGGCGTCCGACCTTGCTCAGGCGAATGCCTTGTCGCTGGACGGCTTCAGCGCGCTCCACCTCGCGATCTTCGGCGGCCAGGAAGAGGCTGCCCGGATCCTCATCGACGCCGGCGCGGACGTGGACCGCGTCTCCGAGGGGTCGATCGCGCGAGTGCCGCCGCTCGGGACCGCGGCGTTCGTCCGGTCGGTCCGGCTTGCCCGCCTCCTGCTCGACGCGGGCGCAGACGCCGATGCCCGTGGCGAGGGCGGCTTCACTGCCTTGCATGCCGCGGCCCAGAACGGTGACGAAGAGCTCATACGCGAGCTGCTCGCGCGGAACGCGGACCGGGAGGCGACGACGCGTGACGGGTCGCGGGCAATCGACCTCGCGACGACCGACGAGGTGCGGCGTCTCCTCGTCTAACGCAGGGCGAACCAGGTACGCGGCCCGCTCGAGCGGCCGGGCCGGTACACGTAGAGCCTCAGCCGCCGCACGCGTGTGGACGAGACGGTGAAGCACGCGTTGTCCGTTGCCGCGCGGCCGGCGGAGACGGGAACGTTCCCTCCTCCGAGGCAGCCGCGCCTCGCCTGATACACGGGGTTGCCGCCGCCGAGCGTCGCGTTCATCCCGTCGATGATCGTCCCGCTCTCACCGCGGCCCGACCGCGCGCGCTGGAACGTGAACTCGACGACGATGTTCTGCATGCCGGGCGCCTGCGCCTGCGCCGTTCCGAGTGCCGACTGACTGACGTTGCGGAGCACCGCGACGACCTTCATCCGCCAGCCGGAGCCGATGGCTGCGTACCGGCCGAGCGGGACGAGGGGGGTTGCGACCGGCGGGCTGGTCGCGCCGAGCACCCCGCCCGCGGACTGCGAGGCCGTCGAGTGCGAGCTCTTCTGCAGTCCGGTGATCAGACCCCACGCGAGCACGCCCGCCAGCACGAGCACGACGATCCCGAGCCAGGCCTCCAGCCTGCGGGTGTTCGGCTCTTCTTCGGGCGGAGCCGTCGAGCGGGTGTGACTCAGCACAAGCTTCAGCGTAAGCGGGGCTGCGGTCGGCGAAACCCGCCGAGCGGGTGGTGGGCGCCCCACCGAAAGGTGGTGAATGTGCCGCTACCGGACGAGAAACCAGGTTTCGACGGCCACGACCGCCCAGGAAAGGACGCATGCGATCAGGAGGAACCGGATCGCGTCGAGGCCGAAGAAGCGCCCCCTCCGGACCGCCGGCGACGCGACGATCAGGGACGACGTCGCCGGGCCGAGCACGGGGTCTGCCGGGTCGTAGACGTCCCCGCGGTCGCGCAGGAGCTGCTCGTAGTCCGAACTGAAGGCCATAGAGGAGCTATCGGCCGCCCGAGGCTCCGTCTCGACCGCGTAAGGGCGTCGAGACCCACCCGTTCGGATGGACCCGGCGCCGCGACCCTTGACAGTGCAATCAACCACCGATACAGATCACTCGCATGAGTGAGGGGCGGAGAGGGCGTCTTGCGCTGCTCGCTGCGCTGAGCGTTGGCGCAGTCGCGCTCGCCGTGGGCTTCGGCGTTGTCACCCAGAGCCGTGCGTCCAGCATCAACAGTTGCCCCTCCCCGTCACAGTTCGCCGGGGACACGTCTGACTGCTGGACCCTGCACGCAGCCCCGGCGGACGTCACCGTCGGCGGCGACGGCGGGCTCCTGATCGCCAAGTTCCACAATCTCGGCAACGGGACTGCGAACCATGTGACGGTGTCGAACCTCGTCGGGAGCATCGGCGATGCCGGGACGATTTCGGTCGTCGGCGTGTCCAGCACCCAGGGCAACTGCGCGACACTGCCGTGCGTCGTGGGGCAGGTCCCCGGCGGCGGCTCCTTCAAGGTCTTCATTCGCTACACGGTGTCGGCAGCCGGCGCGTACAACCCGCAGATCACGCTCACGTTCGACGAGCGCAACGGAACGTCGCCCACGTCCGACACCAACGTCGCCACGACCCCGGTCACCGGCGACGCCGTGTCGGGTAGCTCGACGTCCACCTGCCTCGTCTCGAACAACGTCCAGGTCTCGACCAACGGCCAGACCGCGACAGTGACGGACACCGCGCCGTCCGGAGGCCTGCCGTGCCTGCCGACGACGACGACAATCGAAGGCGGCTCCGGCCCGTCGGGATCCAACCTGATCACCTCGTTCACGCTCGCCGGCGCAACGCAGGGGTTCGTCGTCGTGACCCTCCAGTACGCCACCCTTGCAAACGGCGTGAACTTCAGAAACCTGCCGCTCGTCGAGATCCCGGATTCGGGCCCGAACTTGCCGGTCGACGCGTGCCTGGCCAACGGCCTGCCGCAGACCGCCAACGCGAACGACAGCACCGACGTCTGCATCTTCAAGCGGGCGAAGTACCTGTCGCAAGGTGCGACGCTCACGCTGCACATCGTCGGTACGGGCATCGACCCCCGCCTCGGCTACTAGCTCCTAGCCGGGCCGAGGCTTGACGCCCGGAGGGGCGGTGCTAGCTTCGAGCCATGGGGGATCGTCCGCGGTGAACGTCGTGGTTTGTCCCAGCTGCGGCGAGGAGAACCCCGCCAAGTTCCGGCTGTGCGGGTTCTGCGGCACGCCGCTCGCGCCGGCGGCGCCGCCGCCGGAGATGCGGCGGACGGTGACGATCGTCTTCTCCGACCTCAAGGGATCGACCGCCATGGGGGAGGGACTCGACCCGGAGTCCGTCCGCGAGGTCATCGCGCGCTACTTCGCCGAGATGCGCAAGGTTCTCGAGCGTCACGGGGGACGCGTCGAGAAGTTCATCGGCGACGCCATCATGGCCGTGTTCGGCCTTCCTCACGCGCACGAGGACGACGCGCTGCGCGCGGTGCGCGCCGCCGCGGAGATGAAGGCCTCCCTGGCGGTGATCAACGACGAGCTCATGCGCCGCTGGGGTGTCCGGCTCGAGAACCGCACCGGCGTGAACACGGGCGAGGTGATCGCCGCTGACAATCCCGACGCGCAGACGCTCGTGACCGGTGACACCGTGAACGTGGCCGCTCGTCTCGAGCAGGCAGCGCCCGCGCTCGAGGTCCTCATCGGTGCGCCTACATACCGCCTCGTCCGGCACGCAGTCGAGGTCGAGGAGCTCGAGCCGCTCGAGCTGAAGGGGAAGTCGGAGCGGGTGCCCGCATACCGGCTGCTGTCGGTGCTCGGCGAGGCAGACAGTGTCGTCCGTCGCCACGAGGCGACGATGGTCGGCCGCGAGGCCGAGCTGAATCTGCTCGGGGACGGCTTCGAGCTCGCGTGCACACACGGCCGCGCGCAGCTCGTCACGGTCGTCGGCGATGCCGGGCTCGGCAAGTCGCGGCTGATCGGCGAGCTGATGTCCCGACTCCACGGCGAGGCCCAGATCCTCAAAGGGCGAGCGCTCGCGTACGGCGAGGGCATCACCTTCTGGCCGCTGATGGGCGCCGTCCGGCAAGCCGCCGGCATCCTCGAGGACGACGACGT
>Ga0070731_10002404_pt1 | contig 17903 bp, 20 predicted proteins | sample Coa_R1_2_FD_66448 | JGI IMG/M metagenome (GOLD analysis project Ga0070731, IMG submission 66448) | Surface soil microbial communities from Centralia Pennsylvania, which are recovering from an underground coalmine fire - Coalmine... | ecosystem: Environmental > Terrestrial > Soil > Unclassified ...
CGCCAACCATGATCACGACGACGTAGGAAATGACTCGTTGTGCGTCCCATTGCGCGCTCCAGGACTGAAGCAACTCCGCTTCACCGCGCAACAATACGCCGAGTTCGCGCCGCTTTAATTCTGCGGACTGCGCTCGCATGAATATCCTTCTTCGACGTTGAGCAAGGGCTTTTCCTTCAATCTTTGCCGAAGGATTTCCCTGCCCAGATGAATCACCGGCGCGGCCATCAATCCGAGTGCCACGCAAAAGAGAGCTGTCTGAAATCGTTGTGGCAGCGCGTTGCGAATGGCATCCACACCGCCGCCGCGAACGCGCAGGCAATCGGCCATAAAAACATAAAGCGCGAGAGCAATTCCGGAAAAGTTCAGCAACCACAAACAGCGCAACGGGCGAATCGAGTCTGCTTCAAACTGGCTCTCCAGAGTTCCCCACACAATCATCAGCAGCGCGATAGCCATCGGCGCCCACACCGGACCCCACCACGGCAGCGGCAAAAGGAATAGAATGTCCCAGTCCGCCAGCGAATGCGGCCAGCCACAAATCGCCTTCAGGAAGACGTAATAGAAAATATCCCAGACACCAAAGGCGATGGCAGAATAGCCCAGTCGCGCGCGCCAGGTTTTGCCGGCAAGCATGCCGACCGTCAGCAGCATGATCATCGTGGCAGCCTCGCGAACGAGTTCGACAGGGCCCATGCCGCCAATCAGCGGCAGCGGTTCGGGTTGATACGGCTCAATGCGATTGACCATCGTGCGCAGGTCATAGACCACGGCTGATTCCACCCAGGCCATTGCTATCGCGAAAACAACCACGGTGAGCCAGCGGCGCGAGTCGGGGTTTTTTGAAATGAGTTTCATGACGTTAGTTGCGGATTGATTGGGCGCTGGTAAATGGCAGCAAGATTCAGCCAGAGCCAAGCGGCGATTTCGATGGGCTTTAACAAGAGATAAATCGCGTCCGCCAACCACGGCGAAACAATCCGACGGGCAATCACCGGTCCAACCCGGTTGTAGATGCTTCGAAACAATGCGTGAGTGTGCGGCGCAGAGAAGCGCCAGAGACTTTCAAATTGCCAGAATGTTGCGAGTTGTTGATTTGCTTGGCACCGCTGGCCTCGATGCGCCACAGCTACAAACGGCCCCACGAATTTCCGGTGCCCACGAGACGCTGCAGTCACCACAAAACAAACCGGCGTCGAACGATCCGGCAGAGAGAGATAGCTTTTGTAAGACCAGTATAAGCTCAACATCCAGAAGGGCACCGAACCGAGCATCACATGGGTCAGCGCCGACGATTTGACTTTCTTGTCGCGGATGACATGGACAGCTCGCAACACGTACCAAACAGCCGTGTAGAGAGGCACTAGAAGCAAAAGCAGGCATGTCGGATCAGAGGCATAAGTCAGAGACCCGAATACTAGGCAAACGGAACTAACGACGGCTCCAATGAATAAACCTTGCGCAATCCATTGGCGCGTTGGATCGACAACCCCGTAAATTTCCACCGCATATAACGCCGTTATGGCCCATAAAACCAACGGAGTCAGCGCGAGTTTGCCCGTTATAAAGCAATCAATCCAACCATGGTGACAGGTGTCCTTCGCGTCCGGAGCGAGGCCGATGCTTAGCAGAAAAAACGCAAGGGGAAGCACCACCACAAACAAAGACAGAAACGCGGCCACTAAAAATCTCTTCAGCGACCATTCTTTCACCAGAGCCGGCGCTGCGAGCACTGCGAGGATTTTAGCCAAGCTCGATGTCGCTCCAATGAGGGAATCCATTGTGGGGCGCCGGTTACAATTTAATTGCTCGTTCTCGCCCCAATCCAATCAAAGAGCAGGAACGCACAAGCGAAAAAGGGAAACACGCTGTAAAGTGTGTCGCTCACCGAGTGGGATTTGCGATCGACTGCCAGGAAGACTTGAATGCAAAAGGCCAGAATGGCAATGGTGATGGCGACACCTGGTACGGATGCCGGCACATACAGCCAGCCCCATTGATTGAACCATTTCAGTCTCATAAACCTCCTTTTGGTTATATTCCTTTTCGTTTTCTAAGTATTGGAACACTGCTCCTCGAATTTCACCGCCAGTTCGTGAACACGGCGGTCAACCTCTTGAATCACGTCGTCCGGTGTGGATGTGCCGGCGGTGATGCCGACGATATCAATTCCGAAAAACCATTCGGCGCGCAGGTTTTCGGCCGTTTGAACATGATACACGCGTGTGCAATAACGGCTGCAGGCCTCCACCAGTTCACGCGTGTTGTTGCTGTGCGCTCCGCCCACGACGATGACCACATCGCTTTGTTGTGCGATGTCGACTGCCGCGTGCTGGCGCTGTTTAGTCGGTTGGCAAACGGTGTCGATGAAACGCACTTCGGAATTCGGGAAACGGCGGCGCAAGGCGTTGACCAGCATTCGCACTTTCTCGATCGGTTGTGTCGTTTGGGCCGCGACGCCGAACCGCGGGCGCTCGCGCATCTCGAGAATATCAGCTTCGGACAAGACCACGTCGAAGTCGGTCAGGTCTCCGGTGAGGCCGCGCACCTCCACATGATCGCGCTTGCCGATGATGACGGGATGATAACCATCGCTGGCGAGCTTGAGCACGACGCGATGCGCAATGCGGACCAGTGGGCAGGTGGCTTCGAGCACGTGCAGTCCGAGCGCGCGCGTTTGGGCCAGCGCGCGCTCGGATGTGCCGTGTGCAGTCACCATCACGGTGTGTGTGGTGACCTTCTCGGCTTGCTGTTCCATGACCACTCCCTTGGCTTTTAGCTCGGCTAAAACGGTTTCGTTGTGCACGAGGTCGCCGAGAATCGCAAGTGGCTTCTGTCGTGCTGTTTGCAAAGCGAGTGCAATGGCGTCTTTAACCCCGAAACACATTCCCAGATGTTCTGCGCGAATGATTTTCATATTGTTTAAAACTGACTCACTTTGTATTACAAAGTAACTGACGTCGCGTTTTCATTTTTGTTCAAAGGTTTTAAAAATTTATTTTAACTTCCTTGTTTGCTGCAGGATTTGTTCCAGCAAATCAACATATCCGGTAAAGGCTTTCCGTCCGGCGGTGGTCAGCGAACAGGTTGTCAGTGGGCGGTTGTTTTGATACGACTTGGCCACAGACACATAACCGGCTTCCTGCAACGTGCGGATATGGGTGGTCAGGTTGCCGTCGGTCATGTTCAGAGTGTCGCGGAGTTCGGTGAAGGACAATTCCGGCGAGGCGGCGAGCATGGACATGATTGCCAGCCGCCCTTTCTCGTGAATCACTCGATCGAGCTGGAGAAATGGGTCTGGATTCACGCCGCATTCTTTCCTTTCTCCGTGAGAAACAAATACCCGCCATACACCAGGTGCAGCACGCCAAAGAAAAAGCCCATCAGCCAGTTGGCGCTGATGCTGATGGTCTCGTGCTCGATTGCCAGAACCATCAGGCAGCAGACCGATAATCCAATGTAAATCCAGCCGAACAATTTCATGCCGCGCGGCATGAAAAACCCCGCTGAATTCAACGCGCAGCCGTAGAACAAAAGCCAGACGAACGTGATGATCGTGGCATCTCTGATGCCGACCCGAACAAGCACCAGTCCGAGAAACATGCCAGCGGTCAGCGGCGGAGAGATGGCCTGCACGATCCGGCGGGTCGGCGGCGACCAGAAGGGTTCGTTGTCTTTGAGCGCCTGCCGCCGCGCAATCAGAAGGGCGCCGACAATCACCACAGCGGCGGTGACGAACCATAAAGCGAAAAACGCTTTGAATTTATCGATGTGAAGTGCGAGCCCGGCAGCGGCTGAGAATGTGCCCAGGCAGCCTGCGTAAATCATGATGGGCGCCAGGGTCCGCCGATAGACGGCCGAACGCTCCATGAGCGTGCGAATGGTTTGCAGATGTTCGGCCGCCCAGTTTGTTTCCATGGGATTACTTTGCAACGCAAAGTGAGTTTTGGCAAGTGAAAAGCAGGACGGGTTTCCAGCTTGCTCCATGTTAATCCGACTCGGATTCCGGCTCAAACGGCTCGACCAGGACTTTGCCAAGCACGTGGCGCGAGCGGAGTTTGGCGAATGCAGCGGCGGTTTGATCGAGAGGGAAAATAGAGTCAATGACCGGTTTCAACCAGCCAGCGGCGGCCCATTGAAGAATCATGTTCAAGTCTGAGCGGTTGCGGCCGTAGCTGCCGATGAGGCGATGCTGTTTGACGAAAAGCGGCCAGAGGTCGAGAGAAACGTTGCGCCCGGCAGTTGCGCCGCAGGTGACAATTGATCCGCCGCGCGCCAGACATTCGAAACATTTCGAGAGCACTTCGCCGCCGATGTGTTCAACGACTACATCCACGCCGCGTTTGTCTGTGATCTTTCGGACTTCGACGGGCCAGTTGGTGTCGTTGGAGTCCACGACGAAATCGGCGCCGAGATGGGTGGCCAGGGTGCGTTTGGCTTCGGTGGAGCCGGTGCTGATGACGCGCGCGCCCAGATGTTTCGCAATCTGAATCGCCGCGGAACCGACTCCGCTGGCACCGCCGATGGCGAGCACCCAATCGCCCTGATGCACTTCTGTGCGGTCGGTCAGCATGTGCATGGCGGTGCTTCCGGCGAGACTCAGGGCAGCGGAGGTGTCGAACTCCACGCCTTCGGGCAAGCGCACGAGCGCCCGCGTGGGGACGACAACTTTTTCCGCGAAACCGCCATCGCGCTGTACGCCGAGGATTTCGCCGCGCAAACAAAGGGATTCCTCACCACCTCGGCAGAACTCGCATTCGCCGCAGAAAATATGGGATTGGACTGCGACCGAATCCCCGGCCTTCCAGTCGTTAACATTTGTGCCTAACGCGACGATTTTGCCCGCAATCTCTCCTCCTGGTGTGCGTGGTAGTTGGATGGGGATCGGCAGACCGGCTTCTTCGAGCCAAAGGTCCAGGTGATTCAGGCCGCACGATTGCACCTGCACCACCACTTCATCGACTTTAGGCTGCGGGTCGGGGACGTCACGCAGTTCAAATTTGCCTGGCTTGCCGTGGGCGACGAGTTGGATGGCTTTCACCAGAGAAGTTTAACGCAAAGGCGCAAAGAGGCAAAGACGCGAAGAACTGTAAAAAAAGCGAATGAAGAGAACGAAGCGAGTTGATACCAGTTCTTTGTTATTTTGAGGGATATTGCCAGACCCAATCGCCTTTTTCTTTTTCAAGATCCGCCGCGCCGCTCGGTTTGGCTGCAACTTTGCCGCCGTCATCAGTTCCATCCCAGCCGATGGAATAGAGGATGAATTGACCTTCCTGTGTGCGCCGGTATTTCAATGGCTGGCCGCTAATGACGTCGTTCGGAAGCTTTCCGAATGCCGGCGAGAGCGGGCTCAAACTTTCAGGATAGTCTCCATGGGCGAGGCGGTAGCGTTCGAGGGCGGTCGCCACGGTGGCTAGATCAACGGAGGTCTGAACGCGAGCAAACCGTGTCGGGACCTTGACATATGCGGCTACCGACATCCACGCGAGAAAATTATACGGGTTCCGTTTTGATATTATCGAAGAAATCACGTTTACATCACAGCGTTCAGGAAACACCCGATGCTCTGTTACATCCACAGCCGGCAAACCAAAACCTTCCATCAGCCGATTGAGCGCCACCTGGTTGTGGTAGAGAATGGCTTTGTTGATGAATTTACCGAGCGGTCCGAAACTTATATTCCCCGGCAAGTGGCCGGCGCGATATTGTTCCATTACTCCATTGCCGAATGCGCGTTCACCCCGCATGACGAATGGGTAGTCGTCCAGCGGTTGAATTTCCGCGAGCGCTATTTGCAAATCCTGCAATTGCTCGTCTGTCCAGCGGTGACGGGCAAGCCCTTCCCAAATTGGTTGGATGGACACTTCAATCATGGAAATTCTGACCAATTGGGAAATGAGCAATGGTTCGTGCTGAAACAGTTTGGACAGAGTCAAACATACCTTAACGTCCTTCAATGCTTCGGCGCTTTGATTCGCTTCCAACTCCGCAGTTGCGCGCAGCGAAATCAGTCGAACCAGCCGCTTGCACTCGCTGAAACGTTCGGTATTTAATTGAAGGTCGTGATAAAAAGGGAACACTGCGTAAGGCCGCTCACTTGCAGTCTGTAATTCTGAGAAGACCGGGTCAAATTTGCGAAGCGCTAACAGCACATCAATAGCGGGCGCCTGCTGTCTGGGATTGCCGGGAGAATTAGTATTGTCTCGATAGTACGTCTGCCATTTCACGAGGTCACAGAATTCCCCTCGCCTCCAATCGCCGGGAGATGGCCATTCGTTTTGATGGTCGTTCGAGCGTTCAACGCCGACGGCTTTCATCCTGGACAGCGCATTGGAATCATTCCACTGTACTTGGCCATCAACCATCTTGTAGTCCTGCAAGGGCGCGAGAAATGGAGTCATTGCAAAGTTCTGGTCCGGTGGCGGCAATTTGGGAATGAACGAGTCCATGTCGAAGTGTTCGCCTTTGGCTTCCTGTGCGGCTTTATATTTTTCCCAGTCGCGGCGCGCGCGCCAGTTTTCCTCGGTCACGAGCGCGACCAGCAAGGTGACAAGGGCGGCGATAACAATCAGCCCGATACGCAGCGTCTTCCAACTGAAGAGACGGCTGAAGAATCCGGATTTTTGTGCAGTGGTCTCCATAAATCGTTAAACCGTCGCCTCCGTGGATCGCCGATCGCTTCGGGGTTTTGGCAGGCTGTGCCGGGGTTTGTCCACGTCCGGACTTTCCGGGCTGTTGAGTTCGGTCAATAATTCCTGCTGCCGCTGCCAGACGGTGATCAAGTTGGTCGGCGGTGCTTTCGCCCTGACCTCCAAGTGTTCAGATTTTTCCGCGTCTGCAAAATTGACCGCAACGATGGCGACCCACACGAATGCGAACCCAAGCCACACGCGCCGAGCCGACCAGATAAGTTCGCGCCAGGGCTTAAGCAACCATGATGATGCAGAACCCGGAATCGAGGACTGCGCCCCGGCCGATTTGGCGGCGCGCAAGATGTCCGCACGCCATTCCTGCGGGAGTTCCCGCAAGGGCTGGTGTTGGAGGCGCTTTTCGAAATCGGAGTCGTTCATGGTTTGTTTTGCTCCGGAAAAGCGGTGGAGGGCCACCGCACTCCAAAACCTGGCGGAAGTGCCCGCGCCCAAGACGGCGCGTTAGCGTCTTGGAGTGCGGCAGCCCTCTGCCGCTTTGAATTCTGGCTGGCGCGATTTTCGAGCATCGTCCGATATTCGTGCGCTTCGTAATTCATTTGATTTCTTCGTATAGAGGACGCAGGCGCTCGCGTAATTTGTCTAGGCCGTAGCGATAGCGGCTGGCTGCGGTGTTTTGGGGGATTTCCAGTGCTTCGGCGATTTGCTCGAAAGTGAGGTTTTCCCAGAGTTTCAGGTGGACGACGGCGCGTTGATCGTCAGGTAATTCGGCGAGCGCGCGGGCCAGGGACTCGCGAAACGCAGTTTCGTCCGGGGATGCGCCGGGAGCGAAGATGAAGAGTTGTTCTTCCGCGAGTTGTTCGTGGTATTTCTGCCGGGTGCCGCGGCGGCGCATGAGGTCGATGGCGGCATTGTGCGCGAGGCGGATCAGGAACGCGCGCTCATCGCGGGCGCCACGCAGCAGGGCGGGCTCGCGGCCGAGGCGGGTGAAGATTTCCTGGAGCAAATCGCGAGTGTCATCTTCGTTGCGGGTGAAATTGAGCAGGAACGCGAACAACGCCTGGGCGTGTTCGTCGTAAAGCCGTTGAAGGTCGGACTCGTCCGGCATCGCTCTGCATTAATGACGCGTCGCGCAAGGGAATTTGTCTAGCAAAAGAACTTCATTCGGCGGGATACTCCCACACCCAGTCGCCCTGAGTCGTATCCATGGATTTGTCCTTTAGCGCTGTTGCTCCGTCATCGTCCTTTTCGTTCCAGCCGATTGAATAGAGAACGAATGAGCCGTTTTGAGTGCGCCGATATTTGTAATCCTCGCCGGAAACAACATCGTGCGGCAGCGTGGAAATGAAATCGGGCATTAAGTCGTTAAGTTTTTCCGGAAATTGGCCGTGAGCGAGGCGGTATCGTTCCAGAGCGCAGGCGAGCACCGCCTGGTTTGCCGCCACCTGGCCGAAGGCGCCTTTCATCGGCACCTTCTTAAGGGCCGGCAGCATGACCTCCGAGAGAAGCTGATGGTGAAGGTAGGCGGCCGAGAATAAATTGCGGTGCGGCATGGCTTTTCCCATTTCGATCGAGTTGGATTCGATGCGGCCGGGGAACACGCGTGTTTGATGGACGTCAAAAGCCCCATCCAATTGCAAATTGTAGAGACGGGTGTAGGTCAATTTCTCCATTTCATACCAGCCCTGAGGAACTGACTGGGCAAACACGTTCGCGGCTTTAGTACCAGGATTGCTCGAACCGTCGAACAATATCTTGGGCTGGTATTTTCCCTCGGCCAACAAGTCGGCAGTGAGGATGCCGGCGGCGCGTTCGCCATCGAATGGTCGCTTCATGTCAGCGATGAAATCAAATCGTTCCAGCAAAGTTTGAAGCTCGCGCAATTGAGCGTCGGACCAGCGATGTTCGGCGAGGCCCTCCCAGACGGGATGAACGGCAATGTGGAAAAGCCGCACGCGCACGAGATATGAAATCAAAAAAGGCTCTTTGTTCAAGGAGTCCCCGAGGCGCAGAATCAGTTTGACGTCGTCCAACGCGCGATTGCTTTGGCCGGTGGCGAGTTCGGCGCAGGCCCGCAGATCGAGCCGATCAGACGCTTGCCGGAGGTTCTTCAAATGGTACAAGAGGATTCCCCAGGGGTTATCCAGCATGTAAACCACGGGATAAAGAGAATCAGGACGTTGGCTGGCCGCCCGGAGTTCCTCCAGCCGGTTATCCATGGGTTTCAAGGCATCCAAAACGGCAGGCGCAGCTTGAGCGCGTGACGCCAGATCCAGTTTGTCCGAGTAAAAATTCACGCTCTCATTAGTGTGGCCGGCGGTGACTGCATCGAATGCCCTCTGCCAGCCTGCGAGATCGGCAAGGTGCCTGGGAAAAGGGTTCGTGTCCGAGAGCAACGTTTGGGCCCGCTCGAAATTGTCTTCATCCCAGTGATTTGAAACGGTAATGTACCGATCACTGTTCGTGATTCGAATAAACCAGGATTGAACTTCCGGGTTGGCGGCGAAGTTGTCGGCATCGGGGATCGCTGCCGGAATGAAAGTCTTGAAGTCCAGGTCCTCGCCTTGTGCTATGAGCGATTCACTGTAACGGCTCCAACTCCGCCGGCCGCGCCAATCTTCCACGACATAAAACAACACGATACAGGTTACGACCCACGCCAAGAGGATGAATCCGCGCCGCACGGTTCGCGGGCTGAAAAGCCATTGCGAAAATCGATGGAAGGTCGGCAGGAGGCTGACGAGAAATACGACACACGTGGCCAGGATGAAAATAATACTGGCTTGAGTAATATGGCGAAAGGCTTCGGCGTTGCGATCTTCGAGAATGTCCAAGGTGCCGACGAGCAGAGCGTCAGCGATCCAGGTCAGTGGAAACAAGACAAGTGCGATGAGCAGCAGTCGGCGCCCGGCTACGGCGCGGCCGGGCCACAGGGTTTTCCATTGTTGTTTCAAGCGGGAGATTGAATTCATAAATCAAGCGAAGTGTGTTTCGGTGTGGCGTTCGCTGTGAGGTTTGGGCGTGAAGTTTTTTTGTCGATCCGCGTCCGTCGTTGGACTGTCGATCATTTGGGAAAGCTGCCGGTGGTTTTCGCGCAACGAGGCAAGGATGACTTCCGGCGGCGGAATTCTGGCCGTTGGAATGGTGGCGACCATTTGCGAACCCTGACCGGAATCGAGACTTATTAAAACGATTGCAAACCAGACTGCACTCATGCCCACAAGATGCCAGCGGATGGACCACAGAAAGTTGCGGAACGAAAATGGCGACGAAGCGGACTCGGGCTGTTGGGCTGCGAGTGCATTCCGGCGGATGGCGTCGAGCTTTGGTACTGCTGCGCGGTAGCGTTCCAATAAAATTTCACGCGGGGTTTTCATTAAATTTCCTTTGGGTGCTTTGGAGAACGATCCGGATCCTGAGTATCGACGACTAATTTTCTCAGTGATTTTTTGGCATAGTGCAGCCGTGATTTTACGGTGCCGACGGACACGCCGGTGATTCCAGCGATCTCCTCGATCGAAAAATCCTCCATGAAATAGAGAAGCAACACGGACCGCTGCGGCAGTGGCAATTGATTGAGCAAGTTCATGAACTCAGCCTCCTCTTCCTGGCGGATGAGCAATTCGTCTGGTGCATTTTCGGTTGGAGCGGGCACGTTTTCTGAATCGGCGATTTCATCAAGATCAGAGACAGGCGGGACGCCTGTCCTGCGGGCCTGCTCGCGCCAGCGCTGGATGCATTTCTGGTGCGCGATGCCGAAGAGCCAGCTTCCGAATTTGCGATCGCTTCGCAAGCTGTGGATGTGGCGGGCGGCGTTGATGAAGGTTTCCTGGACGATATCGAGGCTCGTCTGTTCGTCGCGGACCAATTCAAAAACATAAACATACAGCGGAAGCTGGAAGCGGCGGAACAGGGCGTCCCAGGCGCCGGCATCACCGGCGCGGGCCTGCGAAACGGGCAGTTGTTCAAGTTCAGCCACGCCCAGCATTTACAAAGAGTGGAATGCGGCAGTTGGGAAAAGGTTCAACGGCGGGCGGGCTCAATGTGGTTTTTTGGACTGTCGGGGTGGCTCATAGATGCGCTTTGGATTGGACAGACGAAGGGCAACGGCCTCACGCAGCTATTCCAGAAGTTGAATATCTCAGCGGCTGAAGGCTGAAGTTTCGAAAAGCATCGACAATGGCGTCAATCGCATCGCACTGTGCGATTGGCGGCCCAATCCCGCAGTGCCTGGACTTTTTCGGCCATGACAACAGACAGCGGGCGCGTCTCTTTGATTTCGTCCAGCAGATCCTGCTGCGTCACCTGACGGCCCTGCGCGTGCGCGGTGTACATCGCGGCGACAATAGCTTGCTCGATTTCAGAACCGGAAAAGCCGTCGGCGGCCTTGGCGAGCGCGTCCAAATCGAAATGCACCGGATCCAGGTTGCGCTTGCGTAAATGGATCGTAAAAATTTCGCGACGGTGCGGCGCGGAGGGCAAATCGACAAAGAAGATTTCGTCGAAGCGGCCCTTGCGGATGAATTCAGGAGGCAGCTTCGCGATGTCGTTCGCAGTCGCGACCATGAAAACGGGTTTGCGGCGCTCGGCCATCCAGGTGAGCAATTCGCCCATGACGCGGCGCCCGAGGCCGCCATCGTCGTCATCGGAACCCGCGGCGACGCCTTTTTCCAGTTCATCCATCCACAACACGCATGGCGACATGATCTCCGCGGTCTCGAGCGCTTTACGGAGGTTGCGCTCGGTCTCGCCATAATATTTGTTGTAGAGGACGCCGAAATCGAGCCGCAGCAGGGGCACGCCGAAGATGCCCGCAGCGGCTTTTGCGGCGAGGCTTTTGCCGCAACCCTGCACGCCCAGCAACAGGATGCCGCGCGGCGGGTCGAGCGAAGCGTCATCGCCGAGAAAGAACGCTTTTCGGACCTCCAGCCATTTGCGGAGATGTTGCATGCCGCCGACATCAGAGAATTTCACCGTGTCGTATTCGAACGAGAGCAAGGCATCGCGGCCGAGCAATTCGTACTTGGCGCGCAACAGTTCGGGAAATTCAGTTTCGGAAATGACGCCGTCGTCATTAATGGCTTTCATCGCGAGGCGGCGCGCGTCGGTGGCGGTGACGCCGACGAGATTGCGCACGAGCAGGTCGAGGACTTTGTTCGTAGTCTGCACGTCGCGGCTGCCGTGTTCCGCGCCCCACTCGCCCGCGACATCGAGCACGATGCCACGCAGTTCGTTGAGCGTGGGAAGCGGCATCCGAAGAAATGCAGTGTAAGGCTTGAGTTCCTGCGGGACCTGCATTTCGTATCCAACGAGCACAACAGTTGAGAAATGGTGTTGATATGTGAGCGCGATGTCCTTCAAAAGGCGCATGTGGACCGCATCCTGCAGGTAAGGATGAAAATCGAGCAGTACGAACACGCAGTTGTTGGATTGCGTCTTGATGTAGTTGAGCAGCTCCTGGGATTTGAGGACGGAGTGGGAGGGTTGGTCCATGGCCGAGAACGCCTGCAAGCCTTCGGTGACGGTCCAGCGGTAGGCCTTGAGCTGGAGGCGCTGGCTGATCTGGCGGACCATATGGACAAGCTGCGGCTCCTCGTTGCTCTCGACGGCAACGAGCGGTGTGCGTGAGCGTATAATGACTTCGAGGTCGCGCAGTGGACTCTCGGTCGTGAGCGCGCTGGTCTGGGTGACCCTGGCAGATGGCAAATTCATCGTGGACGCGCACAACCCACGGGGAATTGTTAACGCGTTCAAGGAAATAATGCCTCAAATCCGGAATAGCACAATCCGCAACCATCCCCATTTTTTCGCTGGAACAGAAGACCATCAAGCGGTAGAACCGAACATGGACCCATTTCTTGAAGCAGCAATTGAAGAAGCCCGAAAAGGTCTGGCCGAAGGCGGCATACCTATTGGCTCAGTGCTGGTGTGCGACGGGAAGATCATCGGCCGCGGTCATAACCAGCGTGTGCAGCATGGCAGCGTGATCCATCACGCCGAGATGAATTGCCTCGAAAACGCCGGGCGTCTCACCGCGGCGACTTACAAGCGTTGCGTGCTCTACTCGACGCTTTCACCGTGCCCGATGTGTAGCGGCGCGGCGCTGTTGTACAAAATTCCGCGTATTGTCGTCGGCGAAAATATTGCATTCCAAGGACCGGAAGAATACGTGCGGTCGCAAGGCGTGGCAGTGGAAGTGTTGCAGGACGCGACGTGCATTCAATTGATGCGCGATTTCATCAAGGCGAAGCCGCAGCTTTGGAATGAGGACATTGGAGTTTAGATTGCGCCGGTACGTTCCTTCCGTTTGAATTGTTCGCATCGAATGAGTTCACTGCTCGACGTTGCAAATCTCAAAGTGCATTTCCCCGTGAAGCGCGGAATGCTGCGGGCGCCGCGTGAGTGGGTAAAGGCAGTGGACGGCGTGAGCTTCAGCATCGCAGAAGGCGAGACGCTCGGGCTTGTGGGCGAAAGTGGTTGCGGCAAAACCACGCTGGGGCGGGCCATTGTGAGGTTGGTAGAACCGACGGCGGGAAGTATCTCTTTGGAGGGGGCGGACATCTCTCGAATAAACGGCGCGTCACTGCGCGCGCAGCGGCGCAAGTTGCAGATGATTTTTCAGGACCCTTACGGTTCGCTGAATCCGCGTATGACGGTGGAAGACATTGTCGGCGAGGCGTTGGACATTCACGATCTCGCGGAGAACAACAGCGCGCGGCAAAAAAGAATTGGAGAACTTCTGAAGGCGGTGGGGCTGGACCCGACGTATTCGCAGCGTTACCCACATGAATTCAGCGGAGGCCAGCGGCAACGCATTGGTATCGCGCGAGCGCTCGCGGTCGAGCCGAAATTAATCGTGTGCGATGAACCGGTGAGCGCGCTGGATGTTTCCGTGCAGGCACAAATCATCAATCTGCTCCAGGATCTGCAACAGCAGCGCGGCATCGCGTATCTCTTTATCGCGCATGATCTCGCGGTGGTGGAACACATCAGCCGGCGTGTGATGGTGATGTATCTGGGAAAAGTTGTGGAGCTGGCGGAAGCGAAAGAACTGATTCGGGCGCCGAAACATCCTTACACGCAGGCGCTGATCTCCGCAGTGCCGGTGGTGGACCCCGATTCGAAGCGGCAACGAATTGTTTTGCCGGGCGATGTGCCGTCGCCGATCCATCCGCCGGCGGGTTGTCCGTTTCATCCGCGTTGTCCCATTGCGGAGGAGCGGTGCCGGGTTGAAGTTCCGGTTCTGCGCGAAATCAGTTCCGGGCATTTGGCCGCGTGTCATCTGGCGAATTAACCCCATCTAAAAATGGGGACGGGCGCATTCAGAGGGTTTTGAAAATCTTGAAAATAAATGTCCTCTTTTCGCATTTGGCGGCCATATAAAATAGAATCCATTTCCGTTTATCCGATGGGTTCCAGATCAATTTCGACGTAACACTTCGGTGCGTGCTGCGTCTGATTGAATGTCGGGCGGATGCAGTCGGTGCGCAGGATTTGCGCAGCCGGGGGCAAAGCCTGCGCGGTTTGCTTCAAGTGTTTGAACTAAGGAGTGAAATCGTGTTGAGCCTTGATCCCCGCGGCTTCGATAAAGAGCCGATAGGCAGTCCCGTGATCAAGTGGTATGGGCCTTGTATTTTCGACGGCGGGCTTCATGCCCTGGATGTGCTGGCCGTAGGAAAAGAGTTTAATCGGAGCCGAACGATTGTCGGATTTCAGCTCCCAGACCGGCAAGGCATATTTGTTGCTGGAAAGAGCACCGACGGAGACGACTTTAAGCGATGTGAGTTCGTACGGCTGGCCGAGCGTGAAGACCACGCGGCCAAATCGTTCGTTGTCGGCAATGAGAATGTTCTTTGATTTGAACCAGTTAGTGAAAAAAATGACGTAGCAGGCGCAAAGGGCGACTGCAACCAGGACGAGAAACCAACTTTTTTTATTCATAAACAAAATGAACAACCCGACTGTTTGAACCGTCGAACGACTTATCAGACGCGCCAGTAGGTGGAAATGTTATGACAAAAATGAAGCTGAATCAATGGGCAACAAAGAGAGCGGCGTTTACACTCATCGAATTGCTGGTGGTGATTGCGATCATCGCGATCCTGGCGGCGATGTTGCTGCCGGCGCTCGGAAAGGCGAAGGAAGCCGGCAAGCGCATCTCCTGCTTGAACAATCTTCGGCAGGTCGGCGTCGCCTCGCAAATGTACTTGGGCGACGACCAGGGTTTTTATCCGCCACGAAACAATATCAGCCGCTGGCCGAATGCTTTTTACGACAACTATGCCCACAATATTCAACTGTTGCTTTGCCCCGATGATCAGAATCCGTTGCCGCTGAGCATTGGGATGACGTCATCCAACAATGTCGCGGACGCATCGCCCCGCAGTTATTTCATCAATGGCTGGAACGACTTTTTTTCTGACAAATGGAGTATTCCACCGACGCAGTGGGGGACTCTGGAAACTGCGATGGCCACGAACAACGTGGGAATGAGAGAGCTGGATGTGATTCACTCGAGTGAAACTGTGATTCTGGGTGAGAAGAAAGCGACTGCAGGTGATTACTACATGGACTTGTTTGAAAACGGCGGCAACGATTTCTCCGGTATTCTCGAACAGAGCCGCCATGACAGCCGCGGGGCCGGCACGGTATCGGGTGGGTCAAATTTTGCCTTCGCTGACGGAAGCGCCAACTTTGTAAAATACGGCGGTTCCTGCTGGCCGATTCATCTTTGGTGTAACAGCGACGCGGACCGCTCGCTTTACGCTTACAAATCACCGGGACTGCCTTAGAGTTCGTTCCCCATTTTGATATGGGCTCTTAGGCTATTTCGCCTTTAACACAGCCTGAACTACGCGGTCGACAGTGATGCCGCCCATGCAGCGGAAATCGATCGGGCATTCACGCAGGAAACAAGGTGAACAGGGAGCGTCGGATTTGAGCAATTGATGGGGCGCGCCGCTCAAGACAATCGGGCCGGTCAGTTCCGGAGAAGTGCTGCCGAACGGAACCACAACTGGCGTGCCGAGCGCGGCGGCAATGTGCATCGGGCCGGTGTCATTGGTGAGCAGGACGCGGCAGAGTTTCGTCACCGCGCAAAGCTCGCGCAGGGAGGTTTCGCCGGTGAGATTTATGAGCGCGGGTCCATCCTCGCTGCGCTTCGAGCCTATAATGTGCGAAGCGCGGAATGCGGATTCAATTTGGCCGGCAATGGCAGTATCCCCTTTTCCACCCAGAATCAGCCAGAGGCAATTCGTCTGCTTTTGGATCTCTTTTGCTGCGGCGACGAAACGGTCGGCGGGCCAGCGCTTGGCGGGGCCGTATTCCGCGCCGGGATTAAGCCCAAGCACTGGGCGGCCGTTGACCGGTTGAATATTGAATTTTTGCGTTACGGTTTTGATTTCCCCCGGCGTTACGACGATTTGCGGAGGGACGGGCTCGGGATTGGAGCCGAGTGCCGCGACGAGATGGAGATACTCGTGAACCTGATTGGCAGAATCCGGAAGCGTGAATCGTGAATTGTGATCATGTGGCGCGGCGATGAGCTGTTTGATTTCCGCAACAGAACGCTTGTGCATTTTGACAGCATCCGGACGATCCGGCAGAGCATCGGTAAGGAAAAGTTTGCGCCAGGAGCGAGCGTAACCAACGCGATGCGGGATGCGGGCAAGCCAGGTTTCGAGAGCGGATCGCGGCGAGTTGGGCAGCACAAGGGCAAGATCGAAGCCGCGATGAAGCGGCGATGAAGCGCCGGCTGCTGAAGCTTTTCCAGCGTCGCGGCGGGGTGCATTGTCCGGCCACATGAACACGCGAATTTTTTTGGCCACTTGCGACGGACTTTCGTCTGATTTGAACCCGATGATTTCGTCGACGGCAGGATGATTGAGCCACAAGCCGCGCAGCTTTTCCGGCGTGATGAGAGCGATGAGGGCATCAGGGAAACGCTCACGCAATCGGAACAACGCGGGCGTAGTCATCACGGCGTCACCGAGCCAATTAACACCGCGCACCAAGATTCGCCGGGGGGCGAGCGCGGTTAGTACAGAATGGCCGGACATGGGCGGCAATGGTTTTCTCTCTTCTAACCCTGATTTTCTATCTTCGCCAGTTCCGGGTTTGGTTTTTCGGATTTCTGCCGGTTGCGCCGGTCGGGTTTCCAACGGTTATGGACCCAGAACCAGTTGGCCGGGTCGCGGCGCAGCGCAACTTCGAGCGCGCGGTTGATATCCAGCATGATGGCTTCAGTGGAACGCGCGACGCCGTTTTCGTGAGTGGGAATTTCCGGACCGCCCTCGATGCGCCAGCGGGCGAGTCCGACGCGGTAACAGATGCCGGTGTGCAAGGCGCAATGATAACGCAACGCGAACACGGCGGGTGCGGGAGTGGTGGAGCAATCGTGGCCGAGGAACGGAATCCGCAAGCCATTATCGCCGCCGTGCTGGTCTGTGAGGAGGCCGAGCAACAGGCCTGGTTTGCTCATCGCGAGCTTCAAGGCGGCGCCATCGGTGCGTCGCTCAAAGAAAAGGCAGCCGGAGCGCTCACGCAGGTCCTGCATCAGGCGATTGAGCGAGGGCTGGCGCAGGCCACGGTAGGTCGTGGCGCATTGAAATGCGGGACAGAATTGACCAAAGCGGGCATAAAGCTCGAAATTTCCGAAATGGCCGATGGCAATGATCAGGCTCGGCGGTTTTTCGCCGGAGGGCGGCGCAAGAATCTTTTTCTCGCCGATGAATTCGACGTGCGGCTTGAGTTGCTCGTAGGTCATCGAAGCGGTTTTAGCGGCGCAGGCAAAATTCTCACCGATGCGTCGGAAATTTTCTTTGGCGATAGCGCGGATTTCGTCAGCGGATTTTTCCTGGCCGAAGCACATGGTCAGGTTGCGAAGCGCGACACGGCGGTGGCGGGTATCAAGCCAATAGGCGAGGGCACCACCGCCACGGCCGAGGTGGGCGACGGTTTGGAGCGGCAGAGCCTGGATGAAGGCGATGACTGCGCGGGCGATGAAATAAAGGAGCTTGTCCATACCTCATCGGAAACAGATTTTGCGGACGCAGTCCTGGAAGTCGTCGGCGCCGCTGACGATTTTGATTTCGACGCGCATGAAGAGAATCGGGAGATCGCGTCGGTCGATTTTCGGGAAGCGCACGGCATCCTTCTGAGTGGTGATAATCATCTCGGCCTGGCGTTTCTTGCTGCGATTGATCACGTTGAGGACTTCCTGCTGCGTGAACCGGTGATGGTCGGCGAAGCGCTTGG
>Ga0070731_10002405_pt1 | contig 17894 bp, 12 predicted proteins | sample Coa_R1_2_FD_66448 | JGI IMG/M metagenome (GOLD analysis project Ga0070731, IMG submission 66448) | Surface soil microbial communities from Centralia Pennsylvania, which are recovering from an underground coalmine fire - Coalmine... | ecosystem: Environmental > Terrestrial > Soil > Unclassified ...
TGGCGCTGGTGTAGGTTTGCGTTCCGCTGCCAACGCCGTCGTTGGCCGATAGCAGCAGTTGTCCCCAAAATCCTCCCAGGTTGGCCAGAGCTTTGATCTTTGCTAGGTAGCCAGCCGCTTTGGTCGGATTGGTGATTTTGTTCGCCATGTAGGCGATGAGCAGCCGCCGCGCAAACATGAGGTTGCCGGGGTTTGTCGAATCCCAGGAATCGGCTGCCGCGTTGTAGCGGGCGAGGGCGGTGGGGTTATTCGCCAAACTGGTCAGCCAGGCATTGTCAGGAACTGGAAGCCGGGGATGGCCAGTGTTGTAGGTCGCCGGGATCGGAGGGGGATTGTCACCTATTGCCGCCGACACGGGAGCCAATAAACACAGGCTCACCACGGCGGACAGCAGAATTCTGCTGAAGAATTGCGTCGGCTTCATAGTTTTCTCCTCCGACCGTGCTCCATCTCGGAAGGCTTCCGAGCAGAAGTCTCCGTAAGCCGGTGCACAGACAAGCCACGCCCAGACTGCCTGGCAGTGAAACTAATTGATGAAGTGGCCCCAACAAGGGAGAACGGAAGCTCCGCAAGTGCTTTAAGCTTGCGTCGACCGCTACACCTGCGTATTGGGAGCGCATCCCCGAAACGCGGTGTGAACCCCGACATTTTACCCTGATGTGCTCGGACTCCGCAATGAGACAATCGCAATTGGCAGGCAAGAGGGACCGGCAAAGCCTTGCAATCAATAGGAAGATAAGCAGATATCGACTTGTTAAAGGTCATGGTGGATCTACCTGGATGGCAGTCTTCATCTTGCTAGAACAGTAAGTTGGGCCTGTTGGAATTTTAGGCAAAGGTGACGTCACAATCAATCTTCTCAATAGCTAAGTCTATTGACATCAACTAAAGTTAGGACTCTCCGTAGCCGTTAATACGGATGGGGGCGTTCCATGAAGATACTTTCGTCTGGTTCGGAGCCGACCTTTAGCCTCGAACCTGCTCGAGGGAGCGATGTGGTTCCAGTTGCACTGGCTCACCGTTCATCGATAGCGAACGCTGGCTAGCTTCGAGGACCTTTAGAACCCGCCAGGCATCGGCGCCATCGGTCTTGGGCTGCCGACGGGACTCCACGCAGTCGAGGAAGTGCCGGCATTCCAGGCCCAGCGGCTCGTCGGTCGAAATCTGAATTGTCTGGGGCGTCGGCCGCTCCACCACGAACTGGCCGTTTATCAGGTCGATTTTTTTGTCGAAAAGCTGGAGCTTGTCAGTTTTCTTGACATCGTCAAACACAGCCATGCGCCGCTCGCCGACGACGACCAGCTTTTGCTCTTTGTGGGGATGCAGCCAGCTCACGAACAGGTGAGCTCGCACGCCCCGGTCAAACAGCATTGTGGAAACGGTGACGTCAGCGATATTGGGCTGCAGGTACGTGCCGCCGGTTGCCGTGACCTGCATCGGCAGCTGCTTCACCAGCAGCAGAATCACCGAAATATCGTGCGGCGCAAAACTCCACAGGGCATTTTCTTCCCGCCGGACCTTTCCCAGGTTGAGGCGATTGGAGTAAATGTATTCGAGCCGCCCCAATTCGCCTTGCTCAACGAGCTCCTGGAGTTTGGTGATGGCCGGGTGGAATTCCAACAGATGCCCGACCATCAGAATTCGCTGCTTCTTCTCGGCCAAGGCAATCAGGCTTTCGGCGTCTTCGCAGCGCAGGGCCAGCGGTTTCTCGACGAAAACGTCTTTGCCGTTTTCGAGCGCGCGCTTGGCCAATTCGTAATGCGCTTCGGCCGGGGCCGCGATCACCACGCCGTCCACGGCCTGATCCGCCAGGGCCGCATCCAGGCTGGTCTCGAGACGAATTCCCGGATATTGCGCTGCTAGCTGCTTGAGCCGCGCCGGCTCGGAATCGCAGACCATATCCAGCGCGCCGAGCTGGTGGAACACACGGATCAGATTCACGCCCCAATATCCGGCGCCCACCACTGCGACTTTCATCGTCTACCCTCCACGGTTTCGGCTTGCTTCGGTTGGGCGCCACGGTCCATAGGGACTTCCGAGATCACGTGGCGGAATTTGCCGGAACGTTCCGGCGGCAGCGCCGCCACATACTCGAATACCACCTCGACCGGTGCGCGCAAACGCTGGCGCAATCCTTCGTGTATGCGCGTCTCGCTGTCGATTTTGTAACTGTCGTTGCGAACAATCTGAATGTGAAAACGATCTACTTCTTTTTGCCGGATCTTGTACTGCTCGATGCCTTCGATTTCGCGCACCAGATAGATCATCGAAAGCGCATGCAGGATGGTGCCGTCGGGGGCGACGATGAAATCCGTCGTGCGGCCCTGAATATTTTCCAGCAGCGGCATGGGACGTCCGCAGGTGCAGCGCCGGCCGGTAAGCGCCCCAATGTCGCCGGTCGCGTAGCGGATAAACGGCACTTCGCGGGAATAGAGATCGGTGACGACAATTTCTCCGGACTCGCCCTGCGGAACCGGCTGCCCCTGCGGATCCAATATCTCAACGATGGTCGCGTCGGCCATGATGTGCATCCCACCCTGCGGGCACTCGTGGCAGACAAAGCCGCTGTCCCGCCCGCCGTAGCCATTGCCCACCGGGCAATTGAACGTATCGGCGATCAGCTCGCGCTGGTGCTCGAAGAGAATCTCCCCGGTCACGAAAATGGTTTTGATTCCCGTGCGCCGCATGTTCCGGCCGGTCTTCTGTGCGTAGAGCGAGAGCAGGTAGATCGAGCTGGGGTACGACATGATCGTGCGGCAGCGGCCCTTTTCGATCAGGTCGAGATAACGCGACATCACCGGCTCGCTCATCTCGAAAGCGGAAAGCAGTTGGGTGTCGAGCAGCCAATCGCGCAAGCCGCGAATGCGGTCCTGGCGCGTGATTTCAACCGGCGATCCCCAAATGGCATATTCCGGATCGCCCACCGAAAGGCCGCGCCACCGCATCACCCGCTGGCGGCAGGCAATCCAGGAAGCGATGCGTTCTTTGGGGAGATCGTAAATGAGAGGCTCCCCGGTCGAGCCGCCGGTGGAGAATGAAGTGAACTTGCCAGCGATTCGCGATCGCATCTGCTCGCGGTGCTTGCGCACATCGGCTTTGCGCATCAGCGGCAGGCGGAGCAGATCGGCAGGTCCCTGAATATCGGCAGGCTTGAGGTTCGCCTGCTGCATGACGTTCTGAATGTAGGGGACGTTGGCGTACGCGTACTCGATCAGTTTGCGCAGCTTGGCCGCGCGCAGTTGTTCCATCTCGGCCACGGTCAGGAACTCGGCCGCTTCCATTTCTTTCAGAATTCGAAAACTCGGGTGTCCTTTGGCCCACTCATGGAGCGGGAACATGACATTCCAAGTCAGCCAGCGACGCATTTCGATTTCTCCTTGGTCCTCATCTGCGGGCTTCACCCACCACTACGCCCACATCTTGGGAGACGCTGCCGGCGCTGCCTTCAAAGCCGTAAATCGGATACAGCACCCGCCGCACGCTGGCCCAATCGTATTGCCGGCACTGGCGCAGCGCTTCGGCGGCTAGGCTCCGAGCCAGTTCCGGATCTTCCAGCACGCGCAGCGCGCCGGCCGCGAGTCCCTGCCAATCGCCCGGTTCGACCAGGATGGCGCTCTTGCCGTTTTGAAAAATGTAGGGGATGCCGCCGACGCCGGTCGAAATCACAATCAACCCCGCCGCCGCGGCTTCGACCAGTGAGCCGGGGAAATTGTCGGCGCGCGAAGCGTTGAGCAAAATGTCAGCTTGATCATAGACTGCCGGGAGATCGCGCTGCGGAACGTATCCACGAAATTCCACGTTGCGCAACCCCAGCGTGACGACTAAGTTGCGCAGATAGCTTTCCTGATCGCCGGTGCCGACAATGCACAGCGAGGCGTCCGCATACCGCTTCTGCACCTCGCCAAACGCGCGCACGACCGTTTCGATGTCGTACAGCTTCAGCAGGTGGCGAGTCACAATCATTTTGGGCTGGAGCGGCTTGCGCTCGCGGTGCCGGAAACGATCGAAATTCACAATGTTGGGAACGATCTGGACCGGCACGCCGATGCGCTTGCCAAGTACGTTCACCAGAAACTGCGAGGGCGCCGTCACCACATGCGCCATGCGGAAAAAAGGCTTCAGAATAAATGCGTACCAGCGCAAAAAGTGATCCGCCTCGCCGCCCCGGTAATTCAGGATGACGCGCTTGCCGCGCAGCCGGCTCAGCGTCACCGACGGACACACGATCACGAAAAAATAGAGCCAGGAACACGCCAGCACATGGACCACTTCGGTGCGCCCCAGCATCTTCCAAAGCTGCCAGCACAGCACCATCGACCGCAAAAAGGGCCGCGCGCCGCGAATGCGTTCGCAAAACTGTAGCGCCGGAGGGAACGGGAGATTAGAAGCCAAAAACTCCGCGTGCAGGCCTTCGCCATTCATGAGCTCCTGCATCAGATGAGCCTGCAGCGCCATGCCGCCGTATGGCGGAACTTTCGGTCCAATCAACAATACGGCTCGGTTTTTATTGCTCATTTCTCACCCACGCCGAGCTTGGTGCGCAGGATCTCACTGCCTTTGGCTACCCATTTCTCCGGCGACGATGTCCACAAATTCCTCACCAGCTTCTGGATCGGATGCTGCTCGAGCAACCGCCGCGTTTGCGGATTGGCCGGCTCGTCCTGCTGGCGGTTGTCTTTGCCGGCCGCGATATCGGCGAGCGACTTTTCCATGGCTTCAATGGCGAAATCGATCTCGGAATGAGTAATGATCAACGGCGGAATAATGCGGATGTTAACATTGCCGTAGCCGTAAGTGAGATGCACGCCCCGCCGCCGGCAGCCATACATGAAGGCGTTGGCAACTTCGGCACCTTTGTTGGGATCGGCGGGCGCTAGATCGAATCCGATCATGAGACCCTGGCCGCGAACATTGGTTACCAGCGGTTGGCGGGTGGCCAGATCGCGCAGGCGACCCAGGAAATAATCACCGCTTTTCCGGGCGCGCTCCGGCAGATTTTCCTCGCGGACGATATCGATCACTGCGCTAACTGCGGCCGCGCCCACCGGATCCGACTGGTGGCTGGAAAGATTCCACAGGCCGTCACTGACCACCTTGTCGGCGATCTCGGCGGTCGTGATCACAGCCGCCACCGGAAATCCATTGCCCACCGATTTCGACATGGTGAGAATATCAGGCTCGACGCCATGGTGTTCGATGGCAAACCATTTGCCGGTGCGTCCGAATCCGGTCTGGGCTTCGTCGGCAATGAACAGCGCGCCATTTTTCCGCGCCAACTCCGCCAACAATTTCAGATACCCAGGCGGCGGCAGTAGCATGCCGCCAGCGGAGAGTACGGGTTCGACAATCACCGCGGCGATATTGCTCCAATCGCCCATCCAGCTCTCAAGCGATTGCAGGCAGGGAAATCCGCAGGGCGCCTGGCCGCCGCTAAAGCAGCCAACGCATTGCGGCGTAATAGGCAACCGGTAGGATTCGGGAACCGCGGGCAGCGAGTCTTTCAAGCCATGCGAGAACAAGCTGGAAATGCTTTTGGTGGCGATCGACGTTCCATAGTAGCCGCGCGAGAAACCGACGATGCCAGTCCTGCCGGTGTAAGCTTTGGCCAGGCGAAACGCAAACTCGTTGGCTTCGGTGCCAGTCGATAGAAAAATGGATCGCTGCAGATTTCCCGGCGCCACTTGCGCCAGCTTGTAACCGGCTTCGAGCACGGCGGGCGATAAATACTGGGTGCCGGTGTGCAGCAGTTGCTCAGTCTGTTGAACGACGCGCTGAATGAACTTGGGATGATTGTGTCCCAGCACGCAGCAGAACATGCCGGAAGCGAGGTCGAGTAATTCCTTGCCGTCGGCATCCCGCACCATGCAGCCGCGGCCTTCGACCAGCACCTGATCGGCGTAAGGCATGGCCATCAGCACGTAGTCGCCGTATTGCTGCCAGTAATCCATGTTGGTCGGGTGGGTGGGCATCGTTTGTCGAGATCCTACTTCGTCGATGGTTCGGGTGTTGTGAGCCTGACCGAGGCCGTGGGTAAATCCAGCGGCCGGCGCGCGCATTTCAGCACCCGCGCGAATTCGTCCGCGTAAGCAATCCAAATCACGCCGCGATCGATCTGCAGAGACGGCGTGAAACCGGAAACATTCTGGTCCACAATTTCTGCCGTCCAGCGTTGATTCCGCCGGTAAGCCATCTTCACCGTCTGATTGCGCACATCGACGTAGCTGATATATGGATTACCTTGTTCATCCAGCGCGATCCCGTTGCGATCCGGAAAAGTCAATTCCGTGACCGAATCCACGACCTGTATGTCCCATCTGCCGTTGCGTCGGGTAGCATACTTAATCAGGTTTTTCTCGGCGTCGCCATAGGTGATGTGAGGGGTGTCTTCTTTGTCCAGGATCAAAGCGACATTCGCAACGCCGTAGGGCTTAGCCGCACCTTCCAGTATCTCGACGTCCCAGGATTTGCCATTCCAACTGGCATAGCGCAAGCTGGCGTTCTCGGATTTCACATTCGCATAGAGGACGTGAGGATTGCCTTTGGAATCGGTCGCTATGGAATTCATTTTGCCGCTACCCGGCGTAGGATCGATGGTGGCCACTTCCCAGAACTGCCCGTTAAAAAACACATTGCGCAAGTGGAGAAGATAGTTCTCGCCGGTACCCCAGTATTCATAGAAACTGATGCGCGGGTTGTCCTTGAGATCCAAAGTGATGGACGAGTAGAACGAGATGTCCTTGGCGTTGATCTGTATGTTCTGCTTTTGCCAGCCGCTGCCATCCCAATGGATGTATTTCAAGCTGGCGGTCCCATAGTCGCCGTAGGAAATATTCGGGTGGCCTTTCGAGTCGAGCACCATTGACGAATGGCCGCCGCTGCGGTCGAGCGTTTGGGTGAACCACTTGCGCAGATTGCGATCCCAGAACGCATACTTAAGCATGTTGTCCCGGCCGCCATCCCAGTAAGCCACGTGGGCGTTCCCCAGGGTGTCCATGCGCAGTTGGGAGTACTTCCCGGTGGCGGTTGGGTCGACGACTTCTACGCGCCACTCGACCGGCTGCGTCGCCGCGCCCAGATAGGCGGCCAGCAGGAAAATCAGCATCGGGCCGCTAGCTTTTCGCATTGGGCCTTTCCAAGTTCTCATAGGACAATTCTCCCTTATGTGCGGCCTTCCCGGCGGAGGGGCGGGCGACGACCGAAACAAGCTGCCGCAGGAATGTCATGAACAACTCCGGGATAAAACGCATTACCAGAAATCCCAGCATGGGCAGCGGATCGCGAACCGACCAGATGGCGTAAATGCGCTGGCCGCGCGCCAGGCGGAGCAGGGAACCGATGCTGCCCTGGCGGCTCCACAACGTCCGCAGTAGCAGCCAGCAAAACGTATCTTCGGCAATCCACTTTTGTCCGGTCTTTTGTTTCCCGATCACCGGCAGCGCGAGGCCGGCGAGATCGCAATACGCAATGTGAATCACATCCACACCGCAGATTTTCCCCAGGCGATGCTGATCCCACGGGCGCGCGTTGACTTCGATCAGCTTGTGCTGCCCCGACGCCGCATCCCACTTGAACTCGACTTCGGCAATGCCGCTGAACTTCATGGTGGTCAACAGGCGCGCGGCGGTCGCCAGCAATTCCGGCTGGTCCACGGTTTGGACGATGCAGCCCGTGCCCATGCCCTGCGGGACTTGGAGTAGCTTCTGCGCCGTAAAGCCGCCTATAAATTTCGATTGGCGATCCAGATAGCACGCGGCAATCCACAAACTGTCGTCGCCGCCGGGTACCATTTCCTGCAAAAGTGCCCGGCTTTCGGCGCGGGCGACGGTGTCGTATTCCGCCAGGAGTTCGGCGAGCGATGACAGCGCAATGGCTTTGCGGCTGCCCACCATCTGCCAGTTGGCGCCTTTGCGCCAGTGATGCGCCGATACCGGCTTCATCACGCAGGGAAAGGTCAGCTCGGGGGCGATGCGCAGCAGATTTTCTTTGCTCTCGATGGTCCAGGTTCGCGGCGCTGGAACGCCGGCGGCTTGTGCCCAGCGGCAGGTTTCAGCTTTGTCGAGGCACGCTTCGAGCGCCGGCCGATCGGGAATAGCCAGAAGGAAGCGGCTTTCCAGTTGCTCGCGATAGCGGTCAAGGAACAGCACGTCATCGTCGCGGGTGGGGAAAATAATCGCTTTCCCGTCCAGTTCTTTGCCCAGCGCCAGCAGGAACGGCAGCAGCGCTTCCGGGTTTTCGCGGGAATCGGGCGAGCGCCGCAGCGTGGCATAACGCGTGAAATTGCCGTAAATTCCGCGGTGCGCCGTCAATCCGATCACCGGAATGCCTTGTTCACCGAGACTGCGGGCTACGCCCATGCCGGTGTAGAACATGTTCATCACGATGGCGACCGGCGGCTTCACGCGGCCTCCGCCGATTGCGCCGGCAAAAACGCCCGCGCCCACACATCCGGATGTTCAAAATAATGCTGAATAGTCTTGTACATGTGGCCGCAAAACTCCTGGCGGCCATCCGTCCACTGCAGATGAAACCAGTTGGCCAGAGTCAGCGGCAGCAGCAACGGAATGTCAGTCGAAGATAATCCCAACGCGCGCGCGTAGGATGCCATCAGCCCCGGCACCTGCTTCAACAGCGATGCGTCCCATTGCTCCGGCGTGTCTCCTCCCGGACGCAGCAGCGACAGCAGCAGGGTAAACACATCGTAAAAAGGAAAATCGATCGTGCCGAAGCTCTCCCAGTCAACCACCCGCCATTGGCCGCGATGGGCCAGCACGTTGCTGAAGAAAAGATCGCCATGCTGGGGAATGATTGCTAGCGAGCGCACCCATTCCGCCGAGGTTCCCGCGGCCACGTCGGCACATCTCGCTTTGACGGATGCCGAATCGCCATAACGCGCCACCGTGGCCAGGGGATCAGTCACGATTTGACGGTAACGTTCCGGACGGGGCAGCGAATTGCTTTCGCGCACGGCGCCGTGCAACGACGTCACCATGGCGATCAGGGAGCGCAGCGTGGCGGACGAAACGTCTTTCGGGTGAATGCGCCAGCCGGGAACGCCCTCCATCCACAGGGTCCAGAATTCGTCCTGCTGCCCAAAGTGCAAAGGTCTGGGGACTAGCGCAGGAGCGCTGGCGTGGACTCGGGTCAGGTTGCGAAATTCACGCTCCAGAATGGTTGGCTCCCGGTAGAGTTTGCTCACCACTTGAGGAAACTCACCCCCATCGTGGAACCAAAGCAGACAGATGCTGCTGTAATGAGGCTGATAGTTATTGCTGAAGAGACAGCTCCACGTCCCGCCGTCCGGTAGGCCCCACTGTGCCGCCTTTTCCAGCAGGAACGCCCTCCATTGCCCGATCACCGATTCACCGCCGATCGCTTGAGCATTGCAATCATTCCGTTTTTGCCCGCGCATCCACGCGCTCGGAGTAATTCTTCAGGTAAATCAAAGCGGCTTTCACGTAGTTCTTGTAAGAGGCTCGAGGGTTCTCATACAGCGGCTTGTGATAGACGCTTTTCAAATCTTCTACGGTAAGACGGGTTTCCAGGTGGGCGTTGAGCCGGTTGATGGTTGCCGCCGGATGACGAATCAAATCCTCATAACGCACATGCAAGTAGGCCGTCTGGCTCTCCTGGAAAAAATCCATCACTGAGTCCTGGATGCGTTTCTCGTAGGTCTTTAAGGATCGATAACTACGGATCTGACGCCGCAAGGTAGCCGAAACCCAGCTCTGCATCATTCCCCGCGTGAGAAGGATGAATTTGCAATCCTGCAAATCCAAGAGGTTCTTCCAGTAGCGAATGGTAAGCCACAGCCGGGGATCCTTCCAGATCCATGGCTGATGATCCTGGCATTTCTTCAGGAACTGCTCGTAGGGCTCGGCATCCACGCTGCCGTGAAGAGCTTCGATCAGATCCATCCCTTCCGGGGAAAACTCCAGCAAGTAGTTGCCACGGTAGCCGGCCTGCTTGAATAACTTGAGATTGAGCGCGATCAGCTCCTTATTCTCGTAAGTGTCGTAATCCTCCTTCTTCATGGTGTTATCGCCCACCCAATAGCCGGCGCGGGAAATCAGACCCGCTAACACCGAGCTGCCTGTCAAACCGGAGGTAAGGACGATCACATTGTTCGCCATAGTTGGACTCTACTTACTTATTTACTTATTTGCGGGCTAGAATTGCGAAAGAATATTCAAAATGCGCGAGGATTCCCAGCTTCAGCAGAATCCCATGCGCCAGGTTCCGCAGGCGCCCCCTGCGGTCGGGATCAAATGTACGCGAGTAATAAGAGAAAATTCTGCTATCCATCGGTATCAGAAAGCGAGGGTGATTGTAGCTGGGCAGCGCCAGGTAGACCTCGATGCTGCGGAATCCGGTCCGCTCAAGCAGCTTGCGATAGCCGCGGCTCGAATACAGATAGTTGCGATACCCGCTTTGCCCTTTTCGCCGCGCATACCAATGCGCCAGCGGCCGCGGGAGGATGGTCACAAACGGCAAGCCGCAATGCGGATCGGGATAGCCGATGAACGACCCAAAGCGCAGCCGGTTCTCGATACCCACGTAGAGGTAACCGCCTGGCCGCAGCAGCCGGCAGGCATTGCGCAGCGCCGCTTCCTGCACTTCGCCCGGATCCCCGGCCCGGCCTGTGGCGACCCATTCCAGCACGCCGTTCATCGCCACCAGGTCGAAGCTTTCCTTGGGGAACGGCAGCGTCCAGAGCGAGCTGCGCAGAATTCTGACGTTGTCTAATTTCTCCTGGGCAAAGCGCTGCTGCATGAACTGCACGCGCTCTTCGACCGGCTCAACCGCCACGACGTCGCGAAACCGCATGGCCAGCGCATGGGAATTGGTACCCGTCCCGGCGCCCAGGTCGAGGACGCGGCTGTCCCTGGGAAGATCGACCAGCCAGTGCCAGTTGGCCCTATCGAGATTCAAAATCATGGGCGTAGCACTTTGCACGGAAGGCTCGTGGGAATCGAGCAGTGCCGCTTTCCAGGGCCCGGCCTGGGCTTGCCGGTTCACCTCTTGCATCTGCTCTTGAGGAATTTCTCCCCAATACGGAAAATCCTGGACAAAATGTGGAATTCCATCGACCACGGGCCAGGATTTCTCACATCCCGAGCACTGCAGTTTGTCGCCGTGCTGACGCAGGGACCGGTGGCATTCCGGACACTCCAGCCAGTCCGTTTCTACTGCCGTCGAGACAGGGCTCTCCGTGGTTCTCATAGGTGGCGACCCGGGGGGCGTGTGAATGCAATGAACATCGGTGAGATCAGTGGCACCAAATCAAGCCGGTTTTGGAGCGGCAAAGCATATAAACGTCCCATCAACCCCATACTCACTCTTCGGCCCTTTTTTTCAAAAGGCCAACCAGCAAGTTCCTGATTAGGGGCTTTTTATTCATATATTTACAGTATAGATGGTGCCATATTCCCGATGGGATCTCCAGCACGTCAGACGCCACCGCCAGCCCCACCGCCGTAAGTATTCGTTAATCCATTGATTCCAAAAACGATGTGCGCTTACCGCATGGGCTCCCTTGATTTCTTCGCCCATTCCGGCTGCCCCGAGCAATCAGACGGTAACCCCGTATCCAAAAATTTGGCACTAAGTGCCTTTTGTTGGAACTATAAACTGGCCGGTTTGCGCGAGCCCCAGCCGAACATTCCCAGCACACTAGCCAAAGCGCTATCGCGGCCCGCCACCACGGTGGCAATCTCCTCCGGCGAAAGAATGCGAGCCTTCCACACCAATAAAGGGAAAATGGCAAGCAGAAAGGCTTTCACCGGAATCGTCACCACCAGCGACCCAGTACTGAATCGCGAAAACAGATAAAAAATCACCGCCATCATCAGCGTAATGCTGACGCGTCCCACGGCCAGCGGCAAAGGATAGACCCGGTTGGAGAGCCAGTAGGTTCCCACCGCCAGAGCCAGAAAACTGAGCATGGTGGCCCAGGCCGCGCCCAACATACCGAAGTGCAGAATCAGGAAATAATTCAACGCCAGATTCAGAACCGCCGACGCCGTGCCGACGATGCCGATCAATTTGGTCCGGTTGGTAACGAACATCCCTACCTGCGCATAAAAGCCTAAGCCATAAAAAATGTATGCCAGACTAACGACGGGGATGACCTCGCGACTGGCAGCGAAATTTGCGCCCACCATCAGGTGTATGATTTCTGGGCTCAGCACCGCCAGGCCCAGGCCCGCGTAGATCAGCAGCACCGAGTACAGCATAAAAAACTGGCCAAACACTTTGCCGTGGTCCGGCCGGGCGTGGATCACGAACATGCGCGACTGCCACATCACCATGAACGGCTGCACCAGCATGTAATTCAGCATGTAGCCGAACTTGTAGCCCACCGCATACACGCCCACGGCATCGAGCGACTGCAGGTGCTGCAGAAAAAAGCGATCCGAAAAATTCAGCGCGAACAGCGACATGTTGGAGAACACCAGCGGCAGGCCAAATACCAGCATCTGCTTGAGCAGCGAAGTGCTGAAGCCGAACCCGACTTTGTACAGCGCCCACGCTGAGAGCACCACCAGCGAAAGCCCGGCCACAATCAGCGAACTCAGCAGAATACCCACCAAGCCGATCTTGAGCACGGCAATGAAGAACACGTTCAAGGTCAACAGCAGCAGAATTCCCAGCGTATCGGCCATCACCACGGTGCCCGATGCTTCAAGAGCACGCAGATACGTGCGCGGCAGATTGGCCACATAGCCCAGAATGAATGCGCTGAACGCCAGCAGCAGATACTTAGGTGGTACCGCGGCGCCGAACAGCATCGATGACGCTGGGCGCACCAAGGCCAAGCCGATCAGCATCGCGATCAATCCCGTGCCGGTGACAAACCAGTATGCCGTGCTTACAGTCTTGCGGCGATCCTCATCCGATTTTGCGCCGCCATAGATGCGCAGCACCGCCGCTGTCATGCCCATGTTGAGGAACATGCCCAGCAGCGACATGCTCAGGTCGAGAATCTCGAGCACGCCGTAGTCGGCCGGGTTCAGATAGTGCGTGTAAAACGGCAGCATCAGGAACCCGAGGACCTTGGTTAAAATATTGCCCAGGCCATACACCGCGCCGTGGCGGACCGCGGTGTGAATCTCCTTCGCGACGCTGTGTTGTTCCTGAACCGTTTCCACGATAGTCCCTGGCGGCTATTGCCGCGCGTGCACTAGTGGTTCGTGCGCGATGCTTGCGTGCTCCGGCGCCGGCACGGGAGCCACGCCAATTCCGGCCAGATCGAACTGGCACAACCGCTTCAGGATGACCACGCACACTACGATGCCGAAGTAATAGTCGAAATATGCCCGGCCCAGAAAAGCGCCGGTGATCATGAACCCGATCAGGCTGAATTTCAACATGGCGGCGTACTCAGTGGCCCGCGTGTCTCCCCAGCGTAGCGCCTGGCGCGTCACTTGCCGCAAGGTCATGAAACAGGAACCAAGCAGGCAGAGATACAGGAGCAGCCCCACAAAGCCATGCTCCGCTAAGACGCCAAAATAGACGCTGTGTGGCCCGTGCACATCCATGGCATTGGGCGCATAGCGGATGTATAAGGGCGGCGTGAAGGCTTCAAACCCGCCGCCGGTGAGCGGATAATCGCTGGCTAGATTCCATGAATACGTCCAGGAATTGAAACGCGAAAGCGCGGAGCCGTCAATAAGCGCGCCTTCCCGGCGGAAATCCATGCGCTGCTGCCACCGGTCGGGCGTCAGAAAAACGGCGAACACAGCAGCCAGCATCATCATCGGGATCAGGAGTAGTCTCTGGCGCGACCGCAGCGTCATCAGAATCAGTACCGCCCCCAAGCCAATCATGGCGCCGCGCGAATAAGTGAAAAAAACGCAGGGTATGGTGGCGATGAACAAAAACATCATGAGCTGCTTCATGCGCCGGTTGGTTGCGGTCCTCGCCAGAAAGAAGAATATGGGAACGGTCATGTTCAAGGCGAGGCCCAGATCGTTGTTGTCCGCCACCGTCGATCCGCGGGGGCCATAAAGGCGGAAAGAGCCGCCGGTAATAATCATGAAGGGAATCGCTTTGAGTACCAGAAAACCGAAGCATCCCGACATCACGATCAGCAGCCAGCGGAACCGCTCCCGGGTGTTGACCACGGTGACAGTGACCAGAGCCATGAGCATGACTTTCGAGACATATCCCCAGCGGAACCAGGTATCGGCGGAGAAATGTTGAAACTCCGGCATGGTGGTATTGCGCAATGTGGTGATGGTGAACCAAACCCAAAGAAGCACCAGCATCCAGACATCGCGGCTGAAAAAATAACGCCATTCCTGGCGGGAAATCGCCAGGCCCACCAGCGTCGGCACAGCCACCAGCAGCGCCCAGGGAAAATCGTAAATGATATTCCAGGTGAAGGCGTGCGGGCTGAGCAGCGATACCACCGTCCACATGAGGATGCCGAACATCGGCCGGAACAGGCAGAACGGTAGAGCTGAGAAGAAGATGATCAGGAAGAGAATGTCACGTGCGCCCATATGCTTCCCTAACTAGCTATCCACACACTGGTACCAATCCAGTTTGGCAGCGAACACGGCCGGATTTTCTTCCCACGGCTGGCCGCGCTTCAATTCCATCGGGTCGGTTGACGGATAATTCACGCCCCACAGCGTCGAAACCGCCGCCTGATAGCCGGCCTCCCGCAACACCTGTTTATTCCATGCCTCGAAATCTCCCTGCCGTCCGTTGGGATAGGCGAAATGCTCCACCGGCGACTGCGTTTCCTCCTCGATGCGCCGCTTGCACTCGGAAGCTTCGAATACGGCCTGCTGAGGATCGAGCTTGGAAACAAACGGATGCGTCACCGTGTGCCCGCCGAAATCGATGCGGTGCTGTTTCATCAGACGAATCTGGTCCCAGGTGAGCATCGTGTCTTCGGTGTCCGGCTCGACTCCAAGCTGCGCCAGGATATCCGCGATCCAGCGGCGCAGTTCTGTATCCGGCAACTGCTGCACCAGCGCAATAATCTGATTCTTGGACTGGAAACGCTCGGCGTCGGTACGCATCCAGAAACGCCGCGGAACGCCGATTTCGAGATCGATAAAAGTTTGCGAAGTCCGTTTCATGGCGAGCGAGAGTTGCTCGAACCACAATCGTTGGCGGGTATCGATGCCGCCCGTCGTCAGGAAAATCGTGGCTGGCAAACCATAGCGCTGCAGAATAGGGAAGGCGTTGGAGTAATTGTCCTGGTAGCCGTCATCGAAGGTGATGGCGACAACCGGCTCAGGCGGCCCGCCGTTACGCAGACGCTCGACCACTTCTCCCAAACACACGACGCAATAATGCTGTGCGACGTATTGCATTTCGCGCTCAAACAGCGCTGTCGAAATCGAGCCGATGAACGGATCGGCTTTCTCGTCGACGCGATGGAAATACAAAATGCGCGCGCTTGCTTCCTGCCGCTTCTGTAAGCCGAGCTTGCGGCCATGGCCGTTGGCGGAGATGGTCAACTGGTAGCGGTTGCGAATTGCCGGCACGAGCGAAGGCAGCGGCGAATGAAAATAAAAACTAGCTAGCGCATTGCGCATCCGGCTGCTTGCTGCGGGTTCGACTGTGCGGCGCTGCTGGCGTGCTTCACGTGCGGCCAACATCTTTTCCGGCACGCGCTGCTTCACCCACTCGCGCGCTTGCGATTCCCACAGCGGCCCGCGGCAATACAGAATGTTGCGTGCTTGCGCGCGGCCCAGCACCAGACGCTTGCTGAGCTTGGTGTGCGAGCCCCAGTCGGACTTATGACGGCCCACGCCGCCTAGAAAATCGTATTCTTTGACGCCGCGCTTCAAAAATTCCTGGATGGTCCACGCTCGCAGGCCGACGCCGGGATTCAGATGTTCGCAGTCGGGCTCATAGCCTTCCTGGAGTTGGGAATAAACATCGCGATAAACGAATCCGTACTGGCAAGCGAGAATTTGCCCTTTCCACTCCAGCCAGGAGAAGGCTAGTTGGCCACGATCGAGCAGCAGCGGCGAAAGCTCGCCATAGAACACGCGCTTTTTGTCCCACTGAAAAACGCCGGGTTTCGACTGCCGGGCCCATCGCCGGTGATGCAAATCGTAGAGCACCGGAAGCAGGCGGGCAAATTCCTCGCAACGCTCGCAAAAGCGGAATTGCACGTCGGCGCGTCCTTCGAGATTCCGCAGCACCGAGCGGATCTTCGTGCGGAAGCGCGGAGCCAGTTGGGCAAGGTATTCCTGCCAAGTGCCCGGCAGGGTAACCGTGGCGCAAGGGGAATCCGCTTCGCTTGCGACCATGCCTTTGCGCTGTCCGAGAGCGCGCAGAAAAGCGAGATTCGGCGAGGAATCCGGAATCTCGTGGAGCTGCAACAGCGTTCCGCGCGCCAGTTCGGGCTCCAGATGTTTGGCAAAAGCCTCCATCACCGCCGCTTCATCGCCGGCGCGAACGATGAAATCCAGATAGTCGGAATCGTTCGAGCCATCGCCCACGAAGGTCAGCGCGCTAAAGCTCTGCCCATACTTGCGAATGGATTGCGCCCGCAGCGGAGCAAAGCCGCGCAGTGTGTTCGCGTCGTCATATGCCAGCAGAATACGCAGGTCGCCCGGCGTTCCGTACGCGGTCCACCACGCGCTCAACCATTCCCACGTCAGGAAGATGGTGTCGGATGCCGACGCCGCGAGCAGGGCGTCCCACTCCGTCCGCAGGTTGGCGAATTCCGCTTCGCAGCGAAGCTCGACAATCCTCATGCAAGCCTCATGTCAGCACCTGGCTGGGCGCGTCCGCATCCACAAACTGGCGGAACCACAGCTCGAGGGTAAGGAAAGTCCACAGCGTGTCGCCGTAAAACGCCGTTTCGTCGGTCTCATGCTTGCGCATTAAATCCTCGACGAAGCTGCGGCGAATGAAACCGCGTTGATACGTGCGGGGCGAAAGCAGGATGTCATGGGAAAGCTCTCGCATCTTCGGATCCGACTTCATCCAGGTCGCCACTGGAATTCCGAAGCCGTGTTTCTTCTTGTGAATGACCTCAGTCGGCAGCAGCTCGCGGAACGCCTTCTTGAACAGATAACGCTTCTCGACCCCTTTCACTTTGAGCCCGGCGGGAATGGTTCCGGAGAATTCCGCGACCGTCCGATCGAGCAGCGGGAATCGCGGCTGGATTCCGGCCAGCTCCGACATGCGCGTGACTTTGAGTAAATCGTTATCGCCAAGCGTAATTTTCAGATCGAGGTAAAGCAGCCGGTCCAACGGATCGGTCGCCGGCCCCTCGCGGTAATAGAGGGAAGGAATTTCGAGTACGGAATAGTTGCCGAGCGATTGCACGAAGCTGTCTTCAAAAATATCGTTCAGCGGATTCGAGACCAGCATGTGGTACGAGAAGAACCGGTCCAGAATGGGCAAATTAGACCGGCGCACGTAGCTGCGCGCTTTGGCCACGATGCCGTTGCGCAGCGGCAGCCCCGACAACAGCGGCTCGACCAGCGCGGTTCTTAGCAGCTTCGGCACGCGCTGATACAAATCGAAAATGGTGTTGGTAAGATAGCGCTCGTTGCCGCCAAACAATTCGTCGCCGCCATCGCCCGCCAGCAGTACACTCACGCCGTGCTGCGCCGCCAGGCGCGCGCAGAAGTACGTCGGAATCGCGGATGAGTTGCCGAACGGCTCATCGAAATAGCGGATCATGTCGGGCAGCGCTTCCCGGCAATCGTCGGCGCTTACCAGATATTCGTGGTGATCCGCCTGAAACTTCTTGGCCGTGATGCGGGCGTATTCCAGCTCATTGAAACGCTCTTCCTGGAAGCCGATGGAGAATGTTTTCACTGGTCCGCGGTCCAGCCGGCTCATCATGCCGACCACGGTGCTGCTGTCGGTGCCACCGCTGAGAAACGCTCCCAAGCCGCCGAATGCGTCGT
>Ga0070731_10002407_pt1 | contig 17887 bp, 13 predicted proteins | sample Coa_R1_2_FD_66448 | JGI IMG/M metagenome (GOLD analysis project Ga0070731, IMG submission 66448) | Surface soil microbial communities from Centralia Pennsylvania, which are recovering from an underground coalmine fire - Coalmine... | ecosystem: Environmental > Terrestrial > Soil > Unclassified ...
CAGACGCAGTTTCAGAAATACCTCGATGCCTATCCCGACGGCGTTTATGCCGCATCGGCCGCCTTGGGTGTAGCTTCCAGCCTCGAAGCGCAGGGGAAAAGCGACCTCGCTGCGGGTGCTTATCAGCGGGTGGTCAGTGGGTTTCACGATCTGAATGCCGTTGACCTCGCCAAATTCGCGCTGGCAAAGATCGACGAGCAAAGCGGCAAACCAACCGACGCTGAAAATTTATTTGAGGACGTGGCCCGCTCCAATCCGAACACGCCCCTCGGTTCGGAAGCCGCCTTTCGCGCCTTTCAGTTGAGGACCAAGTTGCCGTCATCCCCTTCGAGCAACCCCCCGGCGCCATTCAATTTGAGCACGCAACCATGAAATTGACGCTCATTGGCACCGGTTACGTGGGTCTGGTAACCGGCGCCTGTTTCGCTGAAGTCGGTCATCACGTCGTGTGCGTCGACAACGACGAGGCGAAAATAAAATTGCTCCAGGCGGGTGGCCTTCCGATTTACGAACCGGGTCTGGCTGAGCTGGTAAAAAAGAATACCGCCGCCGGGCGCCTGTCCTTCACGGCGAACACCGCCGAGGGCGTCCAGAAGTCCGACGTCATCTTCATCGCCGTCCCCACGCCGCCCCTGCCGGATGGTTCAGTGGATTTGAGCTTTATTGAACGGGTTGCGCGCGACACGGCCACGGCCATGACCGATTACAAGATAATCGTGGATAAAAGCACCGTGCCGGTCAAAACCGGCGAAAAAGTGGCCGAAACCATCAAACGCTACTGTGCCGCCAGGGTGGATTTTGACGTGGTGAGCAACCCGGAATTCCTCCGCGAGGGTTTCGCCGTCAGTGATTTGATGAAACCGGATCGGATCGTCATCGGAACGCGTTCACCGCGGCCGGTGGCGGTGATGAAGGAAATTTACGCACCGTTCAACGCCCCAATGGTCGTAACCGACATTAATTCCGCTGAACTCATCAAACACGCCTCGAATTCGTTCCTGGCCTTGAAAATTTCCTACATCAACGCCCTTGCGGCCATTTGTGAAAATACCGGTGCGAACGTGCAGGAGGTCGCCGCGGGCATGGGTTTGGACGAACGCATCGGCCGCCGGTTTCTTAATGCGGGCCTCGGTTTCGGCGGGAGCTGCTTCCCGAAAGACCTCAGCGCGTTCATCAAAATCGCCGAGCAGGTGGGATATGATTTCCGCCTTCTCAAGGAAGTGCAGCGGATCAATACCGAGCAGATGGACCGCTTCATCAAAAAAATCATCGACACCCTCTGGGTGCTCAAAGGGAAAAGAATCGGCGTGCTCGGTCTGGCCTTCAAACAGAACACCGACGATGTGCGCATGTCGCCGGCGATTGAGCTATGCCAACGGCTGCAAAAAGAAGGTGCCATCCTGCGCGTTCATGATCCCAAGGCCATGGACAAGGCCCGGGCGATTCTGAACGACGCGACCTGGGTGGACACCCTGGACGACGTGGCCGAGGGTTGTGACGCATTGGTGGTGGCGACGGAGTGGGACGAATTTAAAAACCTGGACCTCGATCGCGCCCGCAAGTTGCTGACGCACCCGATCATGTTTGACGGCCGGAACCTCTTTGACCGCGTCGAGATGGAGCGCCGGGGTTGGATTTACAAAAGTGTCGGACGCTAACATTCCAATCGACGTGGCCGCCGCGCTGGTTTTTCGGGATGGCAGGATTCTGATCACCCAACGCTGTGCCGATTCACATCTGGGCGGACTCTGGGAGTTTCCGGGAGGCAAGCGGGAAGCGGGCGAAACCTTCGAGCAATGCCTGGTCCGTGAACTGCGTGAGGAGCTCGGGGTGGAGGCGAAAATCGGCGGGTTGTTCGAGGAAATCACCCATGTTTACCCGGACCAAGCGGTCCATCTGAATTTTTTTGTTTGTGAACTGTCGAAGGGCGAACCGCGGCCCCTCGGCTGTGCGGCGGCCAAATGGGTGGGCAAACCGGAATTGGGCGATTATGACTTTCCTGCCGCCGATGCCCGCCTGCTTGACCGGCTGCGCGCTTACAGTTTTCCGTAAGCGGCCTCGATTATTTGCCGGAAGTTATTTTCGCCCACATTGACGATCCCAAATTCGCGCTGGGCATTCTCCACCGAATCGCTCGCATGCGCGGCGTTGACCGTGATATTGGAGCCGAATTCGCGGCGGATCGAACCGGGGGGCGCCTTGGAGGGGTCGGTGGGGCCCAGCACATCGCGAACCTTTCGGATGGCGTTCACGCCCTCGTAAATCAGCGCAATGCACTTTTGCGATCCGGGTAGCCGGCGTTCCTCTTCCGTCTTGCGTTCGGAGGGTGTGAACCCGGTCATGAACCGCATGATGTTTTCAAACTGGTTGTCCCCGTGCAGCGGACCGAGGATATCGCCAAGCAACTTTTGCGGTTCCGGTGGAATCTTGAAACCGAGTTCCTTCTCCAGCGCGTTTTTGGCGCGCTCGGCAACGGCATCCTTCAGCTTCGTGCGCAGCACCTCGAGGACCGGGCCATAAAATTCCATCGCCTGCGCCAGGCTCATGTGTAACACCTTGGCGCCGACGATATAAAGTCCCGTGCGCGAGAAGAAATCGATGACGTTACCGGGCCGCCCGGTGGAGAATTTGAAGTTGTCCGGCTTGATGAGCACCAGCGTGCGTTCCCCGGTTTGTCCCGGCGGATAAGCAACCACATTTTCCAAAACGCCGCCGTCCGTGCCGGAAAAGCGCGCCCACAGTTTCAACTTGGCTTCCGCTTCCTCCGCATTCGGCGCTGCCAGCACGGCGGGTTCAAAATAACGAACCTGCCCGTCGTCGTCCATGATCAAATCGCTGTAGGTGTCCCGGATGGTTTCGCCCCCCCGCCGGTCGGGGCTTAAATTGCCAACCACGGAACGGACTTTGCGCACCGCGTCATCCCCCTGGAAAACCATCATCAGGATGCGCCGACGCCGCTCCGTTTTAGGGTCGGGCGAAAGATTGGTGAACACATATTCCCGGAGCAACTCCTGGATTTTCCGGTCCTGGGGATCCTGCGCCGACACGATGGTTTCGGCGTATTGTCTCACCAGTTCGGGACCGGGCGCAAACATCCGAACCGCCGCCAGATCCAGTTCCGTGCGGGAAATCAGCCGGCTTAAAATTCCACCCGTGCGCGATTTGTAAAGCGAATAGGGGGTGACGATGACATAGGCTAGCTGGTGCGACATAGTTAGCTCGTGGCCGGCGGATTGGCTGTTGACGCGCTGGCAGGAGCCGCTTTACCCCCCAAAATTTTAAACATGACCGTGCCGCAGGTCGGACATTTGCCCTTGATGGCCTTGCGTCCGTTTTTCATGACTTCTTCGACGCCATTAGCGATTTCCTTCTTGGCCTTGCATTTAACGCAATATCCTTCAGCCATAAGATTATTACCGTCCAGCACACCATGCGCCGGACGGTCACATAAGCTTACTGTCGATAATCCATCTGCGTCAACCTGGAAAAGGCTGAATCGAAACCAATTGATTTTCAACGAGTTGGCTTGGAAGGTGCTTCAAGGGAGCGGGTGTTTGCGCAAGACGGTCTTAAGGATTTTGCCGGTCGCGTTATGGGGTAATGCAGGCATAAAAACCACGCGTTTAGGTACTTTATAATCAGCCAGTTTCCCGCGAACGAACTGTAACAGCAGCCTTTCGTCCAACGTCTGGCCTTCCGCCGCCGTAACGAACGCCACCGGCTGCTCGCCTCTGCGCGGATCGGGCAAACCCACCACGGCCGCCTCCTTTACCCCGGGAAACTGGTAAATCACTTCCTCAATCTCGCGCGGATAAACGTTGATGCCGTTGACCAGCAGCATGTCCTTTTTGCGATCGGTAATAAAAAAATATCCGTCGGCGTCGCCATAGCCCACGTCGCCGGTCAATAACCAGCCGTCCCGCAAAACCTTCGCGGTTTCCTCCGGCTGATTCCAATAGCCGAGCATCACGTTGCCGCCGCGGATGCAGATTTCACCGATTTCATCGACGGGCAGTTCCCGGCCGGCTTCGTCGCGAATGCTTAGCTCCACATTGGGGATGGGTTTGCCAATGGAACCGGGTTTATTGACGCCATGGATGGGATTCACCGTGGCCACCGGACTGCTCTCAGTGGGCCCGTAGCCTTCGCGCAGCGGAAACGGAAACTTCCGGGTGAACTCGTTGAACACCTCCACCGGCAAGGGCGCACCACCACTGATGCACAATCGCAGCGGCAGCCGGCCGAACTCAGGCACGGCCAGCAACGCGCGATAAAATGACGGTACCGCCGGCAGAATGGTGCCGCGATGCCGTGCAATCTCCTCCAGCACCGACTTGAACGGATGCAGCGTTTTCAGCAACAGGATTCCGCAGCCGCACAACATCGGCAGCAGTGTGCCCACCGTGAACATGAAGCTGTGAAATTGCGGCAGCGCCACCACCACCCGTTCGTCCTCCCGCACCTCGAGCGCAGCCACGCAACTCGCCACGTTGTGAAGGAAGTTACCGTGCGTGAGCATCGCGCCCTTCGGATGGCCGGTCGTACCAGAGGTGTAGAGCAGCGCCGCCAGGTCGGCCTCCGAGCGCGAAGCGTCAATCGTGAATCGTAAATCGACGGCGTCGAGCGCGGCGAATTGATCAACCCGCAGGACGGCGAGCGATGGCCGTGCGGCTTTCAGAATCTCAAAGTGCGCCGCCAGTTCCGGGTCGGTAATGAGCACGTTCGTGCCGGAATCGTTCAGGATGTAACTCACCTCGGCGGGTTTCAGGAAGTTGTTGATGGGCACGACCACACCGCCGGCCGACAAAATGCCGAACACGGCCGGCACAAATTCCGGGCAATTCTTCACCCACAGCGCCACGCGGTCGCCGGGTTTCAAGCCGAGTCGGGTCTGCAGACAGGCCGCAATGCTTTTTGACTGCGCGAGGAGCGCTTCATAGGAAATTTCCGTTTCACCCCAACAGATGGCGATTTTCGACTTATGTTTTTCCGCGCTGTCGGCAAAGGCGGTGGCCAGGTTCATTGGAAAAGGTTAGGAAAAATGAAAGGTGGCTGGCAAGTTGACGTTTTACAGCGGGCGCGTAATAAAGATCACGGCAGCCCATTTCACCGGCGCAGCAATTGATTCAGAAGGCTTCCCACCGGTGACGAATTCCCGGTCGCCGGGTTCACGAGGCTGTTGCCAACGGATTGCGCCGCAATGCCCGCCAGCGCGAGTCTGCTGATGTCGGCCTTCGGATCGCCCAGCGTCCGTGTCATCGTCAAAAATTGCGGCAACGGCACGTAAGCGCCGGTCGTCGTTGACGCCGCGGCGAGATTCAACTGATTGGCAATGGAACGGCACAGCAGAATCGTGATCGGTATATTGATGGTGGAGTTGGTCAAGGCAGGTGCCAGGGCGATTGTACCCGTGGCGTCGGCCTCGAAAGCGGCGCTTTGCACGTCGCCCAATTGCAGGTCAATCCGGCCGTTGCGCGCCCTGCCCTGCACCGCAATGGTTTCAATCGGCGACTGTTGAAGCTGGTTCATCAAAGTATCATTGCCTCGCCCCACTACATGATTCAGAAGTGAAATAATGGCGTTTCCGGGATTGCTTATCAGTTGCGGTACCATTGCCACCACGTCAATCACCCCTTTTAGGATAGGACTTCGGACATTATCTACGGACAGGTTCAGATTGGTGGCGCCAACGTCGAACTGGCCGGTAAGGTTCTGCTTCAAATCCGCGCCCGTGATGCCCGTGCCGGCGATTTGCGCGTGCGTGGTCAATGTCCCGCCCAACTGGCCCTGCCGGTCGGGTGTGAAGCTATCCACCAGCGGGGTCAACGGAACCTGCACGGCACTGAGCGCGAGTTTGTATTTATAGCCCGGCACGCTCAGGTCCAGATCCGCCGCCCCGGACACCGGCGCATCGTTCAGCATGAGTTTGAACGGCTTCACCTGCACGTGGCCGCCATCCACTTTGAGGGTGGTTTGAAAACTGGTGATGGCGACTTCGTGCAAATAAAGTTGTCCAATGTCCGCCGCCAGGGTGAAGTTTCGCAGCGGCAGAATCACCGGCTGAGGTTCCGGATAGGCCGCAATTGAAGCCGGGGTGGCGGATGGGGTCCCCGTAACCGTCTGCCCGGACGCTTTTGCCGGGCCGGTGAACAAATCGTAATAGCGGGTCAGGTCGAGCGACTCGGAAGAAAGGGTGAGGTTTCCGTGAACGGCCGAGGGTTGGGAAAAATCAACTCCTCCTTGCAATTGAATTTGGTTTGTTGCGCGGCTGGTGGGCGTCAGACTGATTTGCAATTGGCGGATGTCGGCGGTTTGCTTCTGCAGTGTGGTGTCAATCTGTAATCGAGCCGCCAACGGCGCCGCCGGGAATTGCCCCCGGGGATCGTGGACAACCAGATTGGCGACCTGCAAATCAGCTTTGACGGCGGAACTGCTGTTGGGCGCATACTGAAGGGAGACATTGCCATTGACGGCAACGGAAACCAGTTGTTTGCCGGCCAGCAACGGTTCCAGGAAGGGACGCAGGCCGTCCTGGTCAAAACTCGTAAGCTTGATGTTCAATTGCGCTGTTTTATTGGCGGATTCCAACGCTCCCGAGACGACAAAGTTGCCTTTGGCGCTTCCATTTTGAGTCACCGTACCGTTAAGTTTTTGGATTTGAATCCGGTCCGGTGTCCGGCTGACTTCCAGGTCCATGGCGCTGCCGAAATTCTGGTATGAATTCCCGCCAACCCGTCCGGTCAAATCCGCGAGTACAAGTTTGCCGGCAACAGTCTGTGCGTTTTGCTTCTGCGTAACGCGGGCATTGAGCTTGAGCGTGCCGGCCGAAATCTCGTTGCCCGGTTGCGGAAATGCCCCGCTCAATCCCGGCAGTGAACCGTCCAGAGTGACTTCCGCGTCTGCGCTCGCGTCCGCCACGTTATAGGCGCCGGCAGCCGTCACGGAGAGCAGCGGCTGGTTTTGCCGGAGGATTTGCAACCGCCCGGCGCTCAGGTTGAACTGCTTGAAATCCACCGCCCCGCCCTGCGCCTGCAAATTCACGCTCGCCTGGAAGGTCCGGTTGCTGGCCAGTTGGCCCATCAGGTCATTGATTTCCGAACTCAGGTCGAACCCGAGTTGTTTGCCTCCCTGTTGGGAAGATAATTTCAATTGCAGATTCACGTCGCCGGCGGACACGGTGCTGCCCAGAAATGGCCGCCAATCCGCGAGATTCAAATTGGTCACGTCCAGGTCGAGCGCAGAATCGCCGACGCCGCCCTCGCTGTTGCCCCAGGCCAGGCTCATCGGCTGCGACAGGCGTGCAGCCAATAACGGACGGCCGTTCTGCGTACCCGCTAAAGTCAATTGTTGTAACCGCGCCGTTTGCGTCGCATAGTCCACGCTGACGGCATAATCGGCGCTTAAATCCAGAGGCGGCGTGGTCTGTCCCGCGCGGGTCACTTGGAATTTGTCCACGACAAACCGGCCCGAAGCGCCGATGGCCTGGCCGGAATGCGTCAACGTGATTTCGTTCGTGGAATTGAGGGTGGTCGAGCCGAAATCCAATCCGCGCACGGCTCCGGCCAGATTCAACAGCCGCCGGCCGACACCCCGCAATGCCACCTGCAGGCTGCCTTCCATCGTCGACAAATTCAACGGGCCGCTGGCGGTCAGCTCGCCCAGCGATGCACCCGCATTTTGAAAATGCAAATCCAATTGCTTGATTCCCACGGACGTTGCCTCACAGTTCAATCCGGCATCCAACGTGGAGAAATCGCCAAACGCGCCGCCGGCCCCGGAAACGGCCACTTGCGCCTGGCCCGAGGCCGAAGCCGGTTTTAGATCCGGTGACAGGACAAAATTAAAATCTCCTTTGATGGCCGCCTCCAGAAATCCATTGGTGCCGCCGGGCGGATTTTGCTCAACCCGCAAAGCCGCGGACAGCTGAAGCGCAGCCGATTGCCCGTTCTTCAGGTTTGACAGCGTGAAGTCCAGATTCGTCAGCGCCAGCACGTTGCTCCGGCCGTCACCGTAATTTTTTATTTCCACAATGCTCGCGTCGCGCAATGAAATTTTGCCCAGATCAATCCGTGGCGCTTTTGATGACACCGGTCTGGCTTTACCGGCCTTGGCGGACTTTCCTCGCAGCGCTTTCAGCAGCGGGTCCAGATTGCTGCTGCCATCCGGATTCTCGACCCGTTCAATCGTCGGCGAGTTAAGCGCGATTTCGTCCACGTGAAGGTTGCCACGAAGAATATCCCAGAGATGGTAACGAACATTCACTTCTGACGCGGTAAAAACCGGCGTCTGGTCATCCACCTGCACCTTCAAATCATGCAGTACAATTTGTTTGAAGGGGTTGAACGTCATGCTGCTGACGGTGACATCCGCGTTGATCGCCTTGCCCAGGCGCGGCAAAATCACATCGTGGATGAAGGCTGGGTTCGTCACGAAAAAAAACGCCAAGACGATCAAAACCATCATCACCATCACCAGAGCTGCGAAGAATCGCAGCCAGCGGCGCGGCCTTTTACGCGGCTTCGCTAGGATAAACATCGGCTCGGCCATAAAATAATACCTGATTCATCCGGCATATTGTTCCCGGGGACGACGATTTCGCCCTCAACCCGCCTCTTTGTAAATTAGTTTCGTTTAATGGACAATCGGATCGCGCAAAACATTCAATTCCATTTTGGCAGAATTATCGCTGCGAATCCCGGAACCAGGCCGGAATGCCAAATAGCCCGCAGTTTCGCTTTTTGATTGGTCGCGTCCTAAACTATACTTCCGGCGTGATTGACACCGACGTAAAGCTTACCGCACTGCTAAGCATCATCAAATCCGCCGACTGGCTGGCTCTCGACACCGAAGCCGACAGCCTTCACGCCTACCCCGAAAAAGTCTGTCTCATTCAAATCAGCACCGCCACCGGCGATGAACTGGTCGATCCGCTTGCCAAAATCGACCTGGGTCCTTTGCTCGACTCACTTAATCAGCATGAACTCATCATGCACGGCGCTGATTACGATTTACGGCTGCTGCGCAAGCACCATGATTTTGTGCCGACGGCCATTTTCGATACGATGCTGGCCGCGCGGCTACTGGGGGAACGCCAGTTCGGGTTGAGTTCATTGGCGGAGAAGTTCCTGGGGGTGAAACTGGACAAAGGTTCACAAAAAGCCGACTGGGCCCGGCGGCCGCTCACCGAGCGGATGGAAATCTACGCGCGCAACGATACGCACTATTTAAAGCCCCTGGCTGACCGGCTCAAACTTGAGCTCCAGGGGAAAAACCGACTGGCCTGGCAGCAGGAATCCTGCGGGCGACTGATTGCGGAAAGTTCGAAACCGTCCTCTACGGATACGGATTCCGTCTGGCGCATCAAAGGCAGCCACAAACTCAACCGTCACGCACTTGCGGTCTTGCGCGAACTTTGGAACTGGCGCGAAGCAGAAGCCATTGCTGCCAATCGCCCGCCCTTCTTCATTCTTAACCATGAGAAACTCGTGGGCATTGCCGCCATGGCCGCCGCCCGCAAGCCGGTCGAGCATCTATTGCCACCACGGCTGTCGCCGCGCCGGCAGGCGAGCTTGAGTCAAACCGTCCAGACCGCGCTTTCACTTCCCGCCGAACGTCATCCCGACATCTTGCGGCACAAGTTTCATCGTCCCACCGAGGCCGAAATGCGCCGCTATCGTGACCTGGAGAAACTCCGCGATCGTCGCGCCCAGGAGTTGGACCTTGACGCCACGCTCATTGCCAGCCGCGCGACGCTCGGCGACCTGGCCCGCGATTGGGACCAATACGCGCCGGGATTAATGAACTGGCAAAGGGAATTGCTGCGACAAATCGGAAAGACGATGCCGTCCACCCCTGAAAGGCCAACGTCATGATGCTTTCCGCAAATCACCTCACCAACTCAAACGCAAACCCCTTTAGATATTCCGTCTCCGGAATCATCGGAATGACGGGGTGGTCGGGACTTTGGGAATACGTTGCGACCCGGCGTAATATCCGGTGGGTGTCGTAAGCGGCAGAAAGAATCACATCCTGGAACGTCATCGCGTCCACGTGATGCGAACAACAAAACGTCGCCAGGGTGCCGCCGGGCCTGAGCAGCTTCAACGCACGCAGATGAATCTCCTTATAACCCCGCAGGGCATCCGGCATCGAGGCACGATTGCGCGTGAATGATGGCGGATCGAGGATAATCAGGTCAAACCGCGGAATGACTTTCTCGTGCGGTTTGACAGCCGTTTGCGCCTTGAGCCAGTCAAAGACATTTATGGTTTCAAACGAGCATTGGTCCGCCAGTCCATTGGCCGTGGCATTCCGTTGCGAGGCGGCAATCGCTTCCGCACTCTGGTCGAGCAGGTGAACGTGTGCCGCGCCCGCCCGGGCCGCGTGCAAACCAAACCCGCCCAGAAAACTGAAACAATCCAAAACCTGCGCTCCCTTCGCGAAGGACGACACGGCCTGATAATTCACCTGCTGGTCAAGATACAATCCGGTTTTATGCCCGCCCACCAAATCGGTTTCAAATTTCAATCCATTTAAATTCACCGAAACCAGGCCTGATAACCCGCCGGACAAGACACCGCTTGATTCCTCCAGCCCTTCAAACTTGCGCGATGCCATATCGCTGCGTTCCAGAATGGCCCGGGGTGAGAAGATCGTTTGCAAGGCGGCGAGAATCTGCATTTTTCGCCGGTCCATGCCGAGCGATGAAATCTGCACCACCAGCACGTCTTCATATTTGTCCACGATGAGGCCGCTGAGAAAATCGCTTTCGGCATTGACGACACGAAACGACGTGGCGCGAGGCAGATGTCTTTGACGGACGACCAGGGCGGCACGAATGCGTTCCTCGAAAAACGCCTGATTTACCTCGACCCGCTCCGGGGAAAGGACGCGAACGTTGATTTTGGATTTTGAGTTAAAAAATCCGACGCCGAGCAGCCGCTGGCGATGGTCCTTGACCTGGACGAGTTCGCCATCGGCCGGCGGTGCGGTCAGCCGGAGAATTTCGCCATGATAAATCCACGGGTGTCCGGCCACGACACGGCCGGCCTCGCCCGGCTTTAGTAAAACAGTAGGTAATGAGTCCATGATTTGTAAACAGTTTGGAACAACCAGCGTTCCTATAAGAACAGAATCCGACGGACAAAAAAAGAAAAGTTTTTGGTGCGCCGGGCGGTGGCTCCCGCTAACTTGGGCGGACGATATTGGCATGGCTTTTTTACTAGTTTTCCTGGGCAGCGGCACTTCGCAAGGAGTGCCGGTCATCGGCAAGGAATATCCGCCGGAATTTTTGGCAAACCCCAAAAACCACCGCATGCGGCCCTCGGTTTACGTCGCCACCGACCGGGTAAAGCTGGTCGTGGACACCACTCCGGAATTCCGGATGCAAATGCTGCGCGAAAACATCCTCTGGCTCGACGCGGTCGTCTTCACCCACCCGCATGCCGATCATATCATGGGACTGGATGATTGCCGGCGTTTCTGCGATCTGCGGGGGGGAGCGCTGCCGGTCTATGCGAATGAGGAAACGATGGCTTCCCTCAGGCGCATTTTTGTTTACGCCTTTGACGGCCGGCCCATCCCCAAGGGATATTTCCAACCGGAGCCGCACATCATTGACGGTCCGTTCACGGTCGGCGATCTGGAAATCACCCCCCTGCCCTTGCCCCACGGTTCCCTGACCACATACGGTTATCTGTTTGTACAGAACGGCCGGAAACGGCTCGCTTATTTGAGCGATTGCAAAGAGGTGCCACCGGCGGTTATCGAAAAAGTCCGCCACGTCGAAATCGCCGTCCTCGATGCGCTCCGGCCGAAACCGCACCCGACGCACATGTGTCTTGACGAAGCGCTGACGGCGGCGCGGCGCATCGGCGCGGCCAAAACCTTTTTAACCCATTTGACCCACGATTACGATCATAACCGAACCCAGGCAGAGTTGCCGGAGGGCGTTGCGCTTGCCTATGATGGCCTTAAAATCACGACCGATTCCTGAATCTTAGAATGTTTCGGTCCGTCCAATGTCAAATGGCAGACATATGAACTTTTGGGGAATGCGATTAACGATTTTCCTGCTAATCCTGGCGCCGCTGCTGGCGCACGCCGGCGGCGACGAGGTGGTCATCGTTTACAACAAACACATGCCCGGCTCCAGGTCGGTAGCCGAGTATTACGCCAAAATGCGGCAGGTGCCTCCAAAACAAATCTATGGATTCTCCCTGACGACGGACGAAGTCATGTCGCGGGACGAATTTCGCGACGCGCTACAACTGCCGCTCGCCCGCCGCCTGCAATCCGATGGTCTCTGGCAGTTTGGTTCGGTGACCAACCTGGCGACCAATGGAGAACCGCAGCGGGTTGAACGCCGCGTGGTGGCGTCGAAAATCCGCTATCTGGTCCTGTGTTACGGCGTCCCGCTGAAGATCGCGCCGGACCCGAATTTAAAAGAACCCTTTCCCAAGGGAGTCAACCCGGAATTGAACCGGAATGAAGCCGCCGTGGATTCCGAACTGGCCTGGCTGCCGCTGGTCGAAGCAAATTTTCCCCTGGCCGGACCGTTGCAAAACTGGGCTTATGGCGCCACCAACACGGCGTTGTTGAACCCGACCAACGGCATTTTGCTGGTCGCCCGCCTGGATGGGCCGAACGCCAATATCGCAAAAGCCCTGGTGGACAAGGCGCTCGAAGCCGAGCGGGACGGTCTGTGGGGCCGTACCTATTTTGACATGCGCGGACTGGGCAAAACGGACAGTTACTATCCGGGCGACAAGTGGATAGCAGAGAGTGCCGAAATTTGCCGTCAACTGGGATTTGAAACCACCCTGGACGACAAACCGGAAACGTTTTCGATGGATTTTCCGATGAGTCAAATCGCCATTTACTGCGGTTGGTACGATGTGAATGTTTCCGGTCCGTTCACGCTGCCCCAGGTTGAATTCATGCCCGGCGCTTTTGCCTATCACCTTCATTCCTTCAGCGCGGACACGCTTCGCAGTGAGAATAAAAACTGGTGTGGTCCCCTGTTGGCCAAGGGTGCAACGTGCACCATGGGTTGCGTCTATGAACCCTACCTCACGGGCACGCCCAATGTCGCCGCTTTTCTGGCGCGTTGGATGGCTGAGGGTTTCACCTTTGGCGAGGCGGCCTGGGATGCCCAGCCGGTTTTATCATGGCAGACGACGGTTATTGGTGATCCACTTTACCGGCCGTTTGGCAAATCGCTGCCGGTCCGGCATGCGGAACTGGTGCGTCGCCATAGTCCGCTGGTCGAATGGTTGCAGTTGCGCGTGATCGACCTGGCCCTGGTCCATGGCGCCTCCATCTATGCGGCGGGTAATTATCTCGAAAATGCAAGCATCACAACCAATAGCGCCGTGCTCACCGAAAAACTTGCCGACCTCTATGGACAGGAAGGCAAGCCTGACGCGACCATTGACATGTACGAACGGGCCTTGAAGCTTGGGCCATCGCCCGAGCAACGCATTCGCATCCGCCTGACCCTCGGCGGGAAACTCGAAGAACAGGACCAGAACCAGGAAGCCTATGACAATTATCAGAAACTGCTTCAGGAAGCGCCGGATTATCCCGGCAGGATTTCCATTTACCAGAAACTTTTGGCGCTGGCGCGAAAACTCAACAAACCGGACGACGTCGCCAGATACGAAGCGCTGATCCAATGACCACCAATGACACGGCGGTTTTTTACGACACTCACGCGCACCTCGATTATCCCGATTACGCGAAGGACCTGCCCGAAGTCATCGCCCGTGCCCAGGCCGCCGGTATCGCCAAAATAATTTCCATCGGAACCAGCCTGAGCAGCAGTGAACGCGCAATCCAGTTGGCCGGGAAATTCCCTTCGGTGTATGCCGCCGTTGGCTGGCATCCCACCGAGGTGATGAAAGCCCCATCCGACCTCCGCCCGGCCTTGCGTGAATATGCCAAACATCCCAAGGTCGTGGCCATCGGCGAGATCGGCCTGGATTATCACCATCTGCCCGGCTCACTAGGTGGCAACGCCGGGGACGACACCCGTTACAAACAACGCCAGGCCGACATTTTTTTGCAGCAAATGGAAGTGGCCATTGAAGCCGGACTAAACTGCATCATCCACCAGCGCGATGCGTTTGACGACACGCTGGCGCAGCTCAAGCCGTTTGCGGGAAAAGTGCGGGGCGTCTTCCATTGCTTCGGAGAAAGCGCCGACCGGATGCGCCGGGTGCTGGAAATCGGCTCGCTGGTCAGCTTTACCGGCATCGTCACGTTCAAGAACGGGCAAAATGTTCGCGATACCGTGGCGGCCACACCGTTGGACCGGTTCATGCTGGAAACCGACTGCCCGTATCTGGCGCCCGTGCCGTATCGCGGCAAACGTTGTGAGCCGGCCTACGTGAAGGAGATTTCCGAAGTCGTCGCCCAGGTCAAAGGCTGTTCGTCCGGCGAACTGAGCATGGCAACTTGTAAAACCGCCCGGGAGTTTTTCCCAAAACTATTTTAGAGCGACAGGCTGGCCGCCAGTCCCAAGTCTGTGGATAATCCTGTGACGATGGATGATGAACCGCAACTCCGCATTTACGGCGCGGCCTCGCAGCCAACGTTGATTTACCTGCCCGGCTTGCATGGTGACTGGACGCTGATTGGCGGGTTTCGCCACGCCATTGCCGGTCAGGTACGGTTTGTTGAATTTACCTATCCCCGCACGCTTACATGGTCGCTGGACGATTACGCGGCGGCAATTGAAACCGTTCTGGCGAAAAATGGCATCACCCGCGGCTGGCTTCTGGGCGAATCGTTTTCATCACAGGTGGTTTGGGCCATGGTGGCACGCGGCAGGTTTATGGCTCAAGGCGTAATTCTGGCCGGCGGTTTTGTAAAATATCCCAGATATCGAACGGTCCGGCTCGCGGAAAGAATCACCGGCCGGATTTCAACGCGGTTGCTCGTCTGGATCATCTTCGGCTATGCCAGGGTGGCGCGCTTTCGCTATCGTCGTTCACCGCAAACCCTGGCGGCGATTGATGAATTTGTCTCCCGTCGCACGGAATTGGACCGCCGCGCAGCGCAACATCGCCTGCATCTGGTGGCGGAAAGCGATCCGCGCCCGATCGCCGGCCAGGCCACCCTGCCGGTCTTTGGGTTGAGCGGATGGTTCGACCCCATCGTGCCGTGGCCCCGGGTCCGGCGCTGGCTTCGGAACCATTGTCCGGCCCTGCGCGACTACAAAATCATCCGGACGGCCGATCATAACGTTCTCAGCACCGCGCCGCGAGCCGCCGCCCGGCAGATTTTGGCCTGGATCAACTCGATTAACACCAAAGATTGATGATTTACGATTTGCCACGCCTCTAAAAATCATCAATCGTAAATAAAAAACCACATGACCCAACAGCAAGTTCTCGACCTCTATTTTCTCGACGCCCGGCACAAATTGATTGAAGTCGCCGCCTTTCTTGACCGTGTCGAACGCGCCGACGGCAAGGATGATTTCCGCCTCAAAGCTTTTCGGGCCGCGTTGGGCCGGCTGAATGACGGACAAAACGAGAAGGTAAAACAGGTTCTGCTCGCCTTCAGCGACCCGACGACCCGGCCCATTGCCAAGGCAAAAGGTAAAAGCGCGGCGGGGGCCTGGGCCGGCAAAACCGGGTGACCCAACTTCCGCCCACAACCTTCAAACCAGTTCATGCGCTATATCGAGCCTCATGCCCACATGGTCAGCCGTGTCACGGACGATTACGAGCGCATGGCCATTGCCGGGTGCGAAGTGGTGTGTGAGCCGGCGTTTTGGGCGGGTTTTGACCGCAGCTCCGCCGCCGGCTTTTACGATTATTTTTGCCAGCTCACCGGGCACGAACCCGCGCGCGCCGCGAAGTTCGGCCTCAAACATTTCAGCTGGCTTTGCATCAACCCCAAGGAAGCCGAAGACGTGAAACTTGCGGAGGAAGTCATCGCGCTGATCCCCGAATTTCTCAACTGCCCCAACGTGCTGGGCATCGGCGAAATTGGCTTGAACAAGAATTCACGGAATGAACTGAAGGTGCTCGAAATGCACGTGGCTCTTGCCGCGCGGTACCATCAACTCATCCTGGTCCATACGCCGCATCTGGAGGACAAATTGAAAGGCACGCGGTTGATCCTGGATGTGCTGAAAAGCGACCGGCGCATCCGGCCGGAGCGGGTCATCATTGACCACGTCGAGGAGCATACGGTCGGGCTGGTCCTGGACGCGGGATTTTGGGCGGGGATGACCCTTTATCCGGAAACCAAATGTTCGCCGGCGCGTGCGATTGACATCCTTGAAACCTATGGCCAGGAACAAATCTGGCTGAACAGTGCGTGCGATTGGGGCATAAGCGATCCCCTGGCCGTGCCGAAAACCGCGCTGGAAATGAAAAAGCGCGGCCATCCGGCCGCGGTGATTGACAAGGTCATCTATCAAAATCCGAAATTATTTCTGGGCCAATGCCCGAAATTTAAAATCAGCAGCAAGGACCGGTGATTCCCGCCTCGCATCCGGGCTGTCAATAACCCCAAAGATTCCCCGCGAAGCTGACGGGCATGAACTGGTTGTTGCCGATGTATTGCAATTCCACCGCCGAGCCCTGGCCGCCAATGAGGTAACCGGTCGTCCCAACCGTGGTGGTGGTTAGTGGAGAAGCCTCTGAAACATAAATTCCGCCGGTCGTAGAGTTGTTGATCGCTGCGGCCAGCCTGGTGCCATCGGCCGACGAAGCAATGGCGTTCCAGCTTCGGGTCGGCGCATTGGTTTGCTGCACCCAGGTGACGCCAAAATTGCTTGAGGTATAAATCCCACCGCCGCTGACCACCGCCGCCAGCTTGCTGCCGTCGGCCGATGAAGCCACGGAAGACCACGCTGCGCTGGCCGGCAAACCGCCTGTCTGAAGAAGCCATGAACCGCCGGAATTGCCGGAGGTATAAATGCCGCCCCCGGTGGCCACCGCAACCAGTTTGCTGCCGTCAGCGGATGAAGCCACGGAAGCCCAGGTTCCACTGGCCGGCGTGCTGCCGGATAGCAGCAACCAGCTTCCGCTTGAATTGCCATAAATCCCTCCCCCCGAAATGGCTGCGATCATCTTGGTCCCATCCGCCGAGGAAGCGACCGAAATCCAATTTGCGCCTCCAACCACTTGCGTCCAACTCGCGCCCGAATTGCTCGAAACGTAAACACCCAGGCCGGCCGCCGCCGCAATCAGCTTGGTGCCATCCGCCGAGGAAGCCAGGGCAACCCAATTCGCCGCCCCAAATGCCGCTGTCCAGCTCGTGCCCGAGTTTGTGTAAATGTCCCCGCCATTGACGGCCGCGGGCAATTTGCTGCCATCGGCGGACGAGGCCACGGCGTACCAATTGGCGCTGCTGAGTCCGCCAAAGGGACCCGACCAGGTGAGACCCGAATCAATCGAGGTAAAAATCCCACCGCCGGTGCTGCTCGCCACCGCCACCAACTGGCTGCCATCCGCGGACGAAGCAATCGCGCGCCAGTTCAACGGAGATGCGCCGCTGGGCGTCCAGGGCGATTTGATAAAGCTCGAAAAGTTTCCAATGATGGATTGACCCGCGTTCTGCGAAACCCGCCAACCGCCCGCACCCGCACCTGAGATGCGAACAATATCGCCCGCGCTGGGCGAAGCCGGCAATGTCACCGTCACCAGTTGGGAGTTGGTCAAAAGATAGCCGGTGTCGATCACGGCCTGGATGGCCGTACCATTGGTGGGAATCCAGCCGACCAGTCCGTTTCCAAAAAAGCTGCCCCGGAAGCTGTTGCCGAAATTGGTGAAGGTGTTCACGCCGCTGAAAGTCTGATTACTGTTCACAAATGCGGTGTTGGCCGGCAATTGATTATCAGCCAGGACACCGATCAGATTGGTCACGC